>Ga0209909_100041_pt1 | contig 327025 bp, 327 predicted proteins | sample FECB22metaG_FD_188302 | JGI IMG/M metagenome (GOLD analysis project Ga0209909, IMG submission 188302) | Cyanobacterial communities from the Joint Genome Institute, California, USA - FECB-22 (SPAdes) (version 3) | ecosystem: Environmental > Aquatic > Thermal springs > Hot (42-90C) > Microbial...
GCCGAGCGCGCCGCCGCCGCCAACGTCGCGCCCCCGCCGGTCCCCGGGACCGCACCGGTCGTGACGCCGCCCCCGCCCGCCCGGACGACGCCTCCCGCCCAGACTCGCCCGCAGCCGGCCCGAACGCGGCCCGCACCCCAGCCGGAGCGGCCCCCAGCGACGACTTCGGCCCTGAACACCGCGCCGCCGGCGTCTCCGGCGGCTGACTGGAACGCCTCGGCCGTGCCGCCGACTCGGCCGGACGACACGCCGTGAGACGGCCCACGGCCGTGCGGGTGGTCGGCCCGATGCAGGTGATCGTCTATCCGTCGCTGGCCGCCCTGGCGCTGACGGTCGTCCTGGGCACGCCGCTGAGGCTGTTCGGGTTCGGTCTGCCCGAGCCGGTGTTGCCGATGGTGCTGGCCTTCGCCTGGCCGCTGATCCGGCCGTCGATGGTGGCGCCGGCGATGCTGTTCGGCCTGGGACTGTTCCTGGACCTGTTCTGGGGCGGGACGCTGGGGCTGTGGCCGTTCGCGCTGCTGGTGGTCTATGGGCTGATGCTGGCGGGGCGAAACCTGATGGTGGGGCAGGAGACGCTGTTCCTGTTCGTGCTGTATGTCGCCACGACGGGGTTCGCCTTCGTGCTGGTCTATCTGATCGTCACAATGTCGGCATCCAATGCACCCAGCGTCTTCGCGACGCTGGGCCAGTTCGTGCCGACCCTGCTATTGTTCCCCATCGCCGACTGGATGATCCAGCGGTTCGACGACGGGGATGTGCGGTTTCGATGAGCGAACCTTCGATCCAGTTTTCCGACGTCAATGAGCGGCAGGGCTCGTTCCTGCGGCGCACCTTCGTGCTGGGCGGACTGACGTCCTTGGGCGTGGTCGCCCTGACCGCGCGGCTGGGCCAGCTGCAGGTCGTCCAGGCCGAGGAATACGCCACCCTGGCGACGGAAAACCAGTTCAACTTCCGCATGGTCCTGCCGCCGCGGGGGCTGATCAAGGATCGCAACGGGGTGGTCATCGCCGGCAACCGGCCCAGTTTCCGCGTGCTGGTCCTGCGCGACGAGACGCCGGACCTGGATCAGACGCTGGACCTGCTGGGTCGGCTGATGCCCGACACCATCGAGCGGCGGCGGGCCATCATCCGCGACGTCAACGCCGCGCCCCGCGCCAGCCCCGTGCCGGTCAAGAGCGACCTGACCTGGGAGGAGTTCGCCAAGGTCAATCTGTACGCGCCGCAGCTTCCGGGCGTCATGGCCGACATGAACGAGGCCCGCTACTACCCGTTCGGCGGGGCCTTCGCGCACGTCATCGGCTATGTGGCCAAGCCCAACGACCGCGACGTCACCGCCATCCGCGAGGCCGGCGACGAGGTGCCGCCGATCCTGTTCAACCCCGGCTTCCGCATCGGCCGGCAAGGCGTGGAGAAGGCTCTGGACGCCCAGCTGCGCGGCATCGAGGGCGGCAACCGGGTCGAGGTCGATGCGCGCGGCCGGGTGGTGGCCGAGGACGTGGGCGGCTCCAAGCCCGCGACGCCGGGGGACGAAGTGGTCCTGACGCTGGACGCCGATGTGCAGAACCGGGCGCTGGAGGTCTTCGGCGAGGAGTCCGGCGGCTGTGTCGTGATGGATGTCCAGACTGGGGATATCCTGGCCATGGTGTCGGCGCCGTCGTTCGATCCGAACCTGTTCGTCAGCGGCGTGCCGTCGCGGACCTATCGGGCGCTGGCGGACTATGAGCGCAGGCCGCTGACGGACAAGGCGCTTACCGGGACGTTTCACCCCGGGTCCACGTTCAAGCCGGTGGTGGGCCTGGCCGCCTTGAAGCGCGGGGCCAATCCGGATCGGCGCATCCACTGTTCAGGCGGCTACTATCTGGGGCGGCGGTTCGCCTGCCACGCGACGCATGGGTCACAGGACATGCGGCAGGCGATCAAGAACTCCTGCAACGTGTACTTCATGACCCTGGGTGTCGAAATGGGGCCGGACGCGATCGCTGAGGCGGCGCGAGACATGGGCTTCGGCCAAATTTTCGACATCGGTATCGGCGGGCAGAAGGCCGGGATCGTGCCGAGCCGGCAATGGAAACGCGAAACCTACAAGGGAGAAGATCGGACATGGTGGCCCGGCGAGACGCCGAGCTATTCGATCGGGCAGGGGGCATTGACGGCCAATGCCCTGCAGCTGGCGGTCTACACGTCGCGCCTGGCCAATGGTCAGAAGGCGGTGATGCCGCGCTTGATCAAGTCCATAGGCGGCGTCGAGCAGCGGCCGGGGGGAGCCTTCGAGAATCTTCCGTATGACCCGGCTCTGATCAAGGTGCTGCGGGAGGGGATGGACGCCGTTACGGACGTCGGTGGCACGGGGTTCCGGAACAGCCAGCTGGGCCTTGGCCCTGTCCGGATGGCCGGCAAGACGGGAACGGCGCAGGTTCGAAACTATACGTCGGGCTCGCGCAAGGGCGCGGGCAGGCCCTGGGCCTTGAAGGACCACAATCTGTTCATCGCCTATGCGCCGATCGACAACCCGAAATATGCCGTGGCGGTGATCGTCCAGCACGGCGGCATGGGCGGGGGCACGGCCGCCGCGCCGCGCGCCCGCGAGATCATGCGGGTGGCCCTGCTGAAGGATCCGGAAATCCGGGCGCGGATCGAACAGTCCGGCTTTGCCGAGACCGAGGATCCCGGCGCACACGAGGTCAGCGAACTGCCCGGAAACGTCGCCGCGCCGCCGCCCGCGCCGGCTCCGGCGGCGGTGCCGACCGGACCGCGCCCCTATCTGTCGGAGCCGCGATGACCGCCTCGGCCCTGACCCGGCCCGGCGAGCGGGAGCGGCTGTCGTCCAAGGCGGACCAGATCGACTGGCGGCTGGTGGCGCTGCTGATCGTGGTGGCCAGTGTCGGCGGGGCGATGCTGTTCTCGATCGCGGGCGGCAGCTGGGAGCCCTGGGCCTTCAACCACATGCTGCGGTTCGGGGTCTTGCTGGTGGCCATGCTGGCGATGGCGCTGGTGCATCTGAAATGGTGGTTCCGGATCGCCTATCCGCTGTATGCGGTGCTGCTGGTCGCGCTGCTCCTGATCGAGTTCACCCCGCTGGGGTACACGGCGGGCGGGGCCAAGAACTGGCTGGATCTGGGCTTCATCCGACTGCAGCCCGCCGAGTTCATGAAGCTGGGCATGATCCTGGCGCTGGCGCGCTGGTATCACAACCATACCGCCGAGGAGGCGCGGTTGTCTTGGCAGCTGTTGATACCGGCGGCGATGATCGCCGTGCCCTTCCTGCTGATCGCCACACAACCGGACCTGGGGTCGGCCATGCTGCTGGGCCTGACCGGGGCGGCGATCCTGTTCATCGCGGGGCTGAGCTGGAAGATTATCGCGGCGGGCATCGCCGGTGCCGTGGCCGTCATCCCGCCTTTCGTGATGTTCTTCATGCACGATTATCAGCGCAATCGCGTGCTGACCTTTCTGAACCCCGAGTCCGATCCGTCGGGCACCGGCTACAACATCATCCAGTCCAAGATCGCCCTGGGGTCCGGGGGGGTGCTGGGCAAGGGGTTCGGCCTGGGCAGTCAGAGCCAGCTGGAATTCCTGCCCGAGCGGCACACGGACTTCATCTTCTCGGCGGTGTCGGAGGAATTCGGCTTCGTGGGGTCGGTGACGGTGCTGGCCTGCTATGTCGGGATCATCCTGATCGCGCTTCGCATCGCGTCGCTGTCGCACAGCCATTTCGGGCGGATCGGGGCGGCGGGGGCGGCGGCGACCTTCGCCATGTTCGTGCTGATCAACGGGGCGATGGTGATGGGGATGGCGCCGGTCGTCGGGGTGCCGATGCCGCTGTTGTCCTATGGCGGGTCGTCGATGATGACGGTGATGATCGGTTTCGGCCTGGTGCTGGCGACGCGGGTGCATCGCTATGCGGAATTGCCCAAGAGCGTGTTCTGAGGCTTTGGGTGCGGCTCAAGAGGGTTCATCACGAAGGGCACCAAGCATGCACAAAGGACACGAAGGGGCCGGGGCTGTGATGCGATCAGTGGACGATCGGCCTGGGAGTAATCGCGGCTTCGCCGCCCTTCGATCGGTGCCTTGGTGATCCATCGAGGGCTGCGAACAATGGCTGTGGTCGTGGGGCGTCTCAGGGCCCTTGGTGTCCTTTGTGAGCGCTTGGTGCCCTTCGTGATGAACCTGCCCGCCGCCAGCCTCTAAGCGGCCGACAAGACCCGGTCCGACACGAACGGATTGGTCCGCCGCTCGGCCCCGAAGGTCGAGTGCGGGCCGTGGCCCGGGACGAACGTAACGTCGTCGCCGAGCGGCCACAGCTTGTCCACCACCGACCGGATCAGGGCCTGGGGATCGCTCTTGGGGAAGTCGGTGCGACCGACCGAGCCCTGGAACAGCACGTCGCCGACCTGGGCGAACCGGGCCGCGCGGTTGAAGAAGATGACGTGGCCGGGGGTGTGGCCGGGGGTGTGGCGGACCTCCCACGTCGTACCGCCCAAGGTGACGGTGTCGCCCTCGTCCAGCCAGCGGGTTGGGGTAAAGCTGCGGGCGTCCGGGATGCCGTAGGCCTGGCCCTGGGCCGGCATGCCGTCGATCCAGAACTGGTCGTCGGGGTGCGGGCCGATGATGTCCACACCCGCCTTTTCGGCCATGTCGGCGGCGCCGGCGGCGTGGTCGAGGTGGCCGTGAGTGATCCAGACCTGGTCCAGCGTCAGGCCGCGCCGCGCGATCTCGACGATGATGGCGTCGACCGAGCCGCCGGGATCGATCACGGCGGCCTTGTTGGTGGCCGTGCACCAGACGGTGGTGCAGTTCTGCTGCAGCGGCGTGACCGGGGTGACGAAGACGCCGATGGGGGAGGGGGGCTGGGTCATGGGGGGAGAGATAGCGGTGTGGACGACGGGACGAAAGCGGTCGCGCGATCGGCCTCAACTGGTAGGTTTGTCCCAGGGACGAGGAGCCAGGCGATGCTGAACCGCAGGGGTATGCTTTCCGGGATGGCCGCCGGGGCCGTGGTCGCCTCAGGAGGCTGTGCGCGCCCGGCAGTGTCCGCCGCCGAAGTCGGACCCCGTTTCGCCGTCACGATCGACGACTTCCGCTTTGACGAAAGCCCGCGGATGGACGGGGCCGCGCGGCATCGAGCGATCCTGGACGCCCTGGACGCGGCGGGCATCCAGGCGGCGGGGCTGATCACCGGCAAGCATGTCGACGACGCCACGGCGGCCACGCGGCTGGCGGCGTGGGCGGAGGCGGGCCACGCCATCGGCAATCACACCTACAGCCATGCCTATTACGGAGGGGCCAATCCCGGCGATCTGGGGGCCGACATCGACCGGGTGGCGTCGTTGCTGTCAGGCTATGCGACCGTGCGGCCCTGGTTCCGATTCCCCTATCTGGCCGAGGGAAGGACGGTGGCGTTTCGCGACCGAATGCGCGGCGTCCTGCGAGAACGCGGGCTGAGCAACGCCCATGTCACGATCGACGCCTCGGACTGGTATGTGAACCAGCGTTTGCTGGAGCGGCTGAAGGTCGAGCCGGGGGCGGACGTCGCGCCCTATGGCGACTATCTGGTGCGGCATCTGCTGGACCGGGCCCGGTTCTATGACGGGCTGGCGCGCGAGGTGGTCGGGTACTCGCCGCCGCATACGCTGTTGATCCATCACAATCTGACGACGGCGCTGTTCCTGCCGAGGGTTCTGACCGCGTTCGGGGACGCGGGCTGGACGGCGATCGACGCCGATACCGCCTTCGCTCATCCGATCTATCAGACCCGGCCGGACATCGCTCCGGCGGCGCACAGCCTGATCTGGCAGCTGGCCAAGGCGGACGGGCGGTTCGAGGGTCGGCTGCGTGAACCGGGCGAAGATGGGCCTTACGAGAAGCCGGCCATGGACGCGCTGGGTCTGTAGCCGTCGTTGACCTTTGCGCCCCGTCTCGACATAAGGGCGGGCTTCGAGGTGCCGCTCCGAAAGGGCGGCCCTTTTGCCATTCTCCACTGCGCGCCGCGCGCGCCCCAGAACGTCAGACCCCGCCATGCAAGTCGTCGAAAAGTCCAGTGAAGGCCTCAGCCGCGTGATCGCGGTGACCATCCCCGCCTCGGAGCTGAACGCCAAGCTCGACGCCAAGCTGAAGGAAGTCGCGCCGCAGGTTAAGCTGAAGGGCTTCCGCCCCGGCAAGGTGCCGCAGTCGCACGTCAAGAAGACCTTTGGCCGCGACATGATGGGCGAGATCATCAACGAACAGCTGAACGCCACCAGCCAGCAGGCGCTGGAAGAGGCCAAGGTGCGCCCCGCCGCCCCGGCCGAGATGAAGCTGACCAGTGACATGGACAAGGTCATCAAGGGCGAGGAAGACCTGGCCTATGAGATGGCGCTGGAGGTCATGCCCGAGTTCGAGCCGGTGGATGTCAAGACGCTGAAGCTGGAGCGGCCGGTCTATGAGGCCTCGGATGAGGATCTGGACGAGGCTCTGAAGGAACTGGCGGGACAGGCCAAGTCCTATGAGGACAAGAAGGGCAAGGCGCCCAAGGCCGCCGACGGCGACCAACTGACCATCGACTTCCTTGGCAAGATCGACGGCGAGCCGTTCGAGGGCGGGGCGGCCGAGGACGCGGACCTGGTGATCGGGTCCAACCGGTTCATCCCGGGCTTCGAGGAGCAGTTGAAGGGGGCCAAGGTCGGCGACGAGAAGACCATCGAGGTGACCTTCCCCGAGGATTACCAAGCCAAGCATCTGGCCGGCAAGGCCGCGACGTTCGACGTCAAGGTCAAGGCCGTCAAGGCCGAAGCCGAGGCCACGATCGACGAGGACTTCGCCAAGCGGATCGGGCTGGAGAGCCTGGACAAGCTGAAGGAGCTGCTGCGGACCAATCTGAACCAGCAGTACGCCGGGGCGGCGCGGTTCAAGCTGAAGCGGGCGCTACTGGACAAGCTGGACGAGGCGCACAGCTTCGACCTGCCGCCCAAGATGGTGGACGCCGAGTTCGACGGCATCTGGACCCAGGTCCAGGCCGACAAGGAGGCCGGCAACCTGCCGCCCGAGGACGCCAAGAAGTCCGACAAGACGCTGAGGGACGAATACCGCAAGATCGCCGAGCGCCGCGTACGGCTGGGCCTGGTGCTGGCCGAGATCGGCCGGGCCAACAACGTCGGCGTGACCGACCAGGAGCTGAACAACGCCATCATGGCCGAGGCGCGGAACTATCCGGGCCAGGAGCGCCAGGTGCTGGACTTCTATCGCCAGAACCCCAATGCGGCGGCCCAGATGCGCGCGCCGATCTATGAGGAGAAGGTCTGCGACCTGATCTTCGATCAGGCCAAGGTCAAGGACGCCAAGATCAGCAAGGAAGAGCTGCTCAAGGACGACGAGGAAGGCTGACGACGGGCTTGATTTCTGGTATATTTGTCGCTCTTGCGTCCGCCGTCTGAGCGTCGGACGGCAACATCGAGGGCGACGAGATGACCGTTATCGTACAGCTGGCGATGGTCGCGGCGATGCTCGGCTCACCTCAGACGCCGCCGGCGCCGCAACAGCCGCCCCAGGGGCCAGAGGTCCGCGTCGATGACATCGTGGTCGAGGGGCGCCGGCTACAGACCGCCGTGTCCGGCTTCATCGGCGAGGTCGCGGCCCCGGCGCGCGGCGAAGGCCTGGCAGTGTGGGACCGCAGGGTATGCGTCGGGACAGCCAATTTCCGCCCGGAGCACGCGACCTATCTGATCGATCGGGTCTCGCAGGTCGCCGCCGTCGTCGGCCTGGAGCCCGGCGAGAGCGGGTGCCGGCCCGACATTCTCGTCATCGCCACGCGCGACGCGACGGCTTTCGCGACCGGACTCGTCGAAGCGAACGCCCAGGCCTTTCGACCGGCCCTGTCCGGCACGGACGGCGGCAGGGAAGCCCTGAGGGCGTTCCAGCGCACGGATCGCGCGGTCCGCTGGTGGCCCATCAGCCTTCCCGTCAACAGCGACACCGGGCAGGTCGCGACCCGCCTGATCGGGGACGAAGACGCGCCCGAGGTGACGGTCCGCTCGGGGTCGCGGTTGTCGACCGACATCCGCCAGGTCTTGAAGCGCGTCATCATCATCGTCGATGTCGACAAGCTGGGCACCACCAATTTCGCTCAGATATCGGATTACATCGCCATGGTCGCTCTGGCCCAGATCGACCCGAACGCCGACACCCGGAGCTATGACACGGTGCTCAACGCCTTTTCGGGCGAGGCTCCGCGTGGTCTGACGCAGTGGGACCTGGACTATCTGACGGCGCTGTATACGGCACCGTCGGATCGGCGCAATCCGCGACACCAGGCCGAGGCCCTGGCTGACCGTATGGTCGCGACCGGCGCGGCGCGGTCGCAGGAGGACTGACCGACGGTCCGATGCCTGGCCAGTATTGTATCGGTCGACGGGTGACGCGATATGAGGTGGGCGACGCCGCCGAATCCCCTGCGGTCTCCCTGACAAGGCCTTCCGATGCGTGATCCGATCGAACTGATGAACATGAACCTCGTCCCGATGGTGGTGGAGCAATCCAGCCGGGGAGAGCGGGCGTTCGACATCTTTTCACGCCTGCTGCGGGAGCGGATCATCTTCCTGACTGGGCCGTTCGAGGACAGCATGGCCAGCCTGATCTGCGCCCAGCTGCTGTTCCTGGAATCGGAGAACCCGAAGAAGGAGATCAGCATGTATATCAACAGCCCCGGCGGTCAGGTGACTTCGGCGCTCGCGATCTATGACACCATGCAATACATCAAGAGCCCGGTCTCGACCGTGGTCATGGGCATGGCGGCCTCGGCCGGGTCGCTGATCCTGACGGCGGGAGAGGCGGGGCAGCGGATCGCCCTGCCCAACGCCCGGGTCATGGTGCACCAGCCCTCGGGTGGGTTCCGGGGCCAGGCGTCGGACATCGAACGCCATGCCGAGGACATCCGCTATACCAAGAAGCGGCTGAACGAGATCTACGTGCATCACACCGGCCGGACCTATGACGAGGTCGAGAAGACGCTGGACCGCGACCACTTCATGAGCGCGGAGGAGGCCAAGGCCTGGGGCATCGTCGATCACGTCTATGACCGGCGCGAACAGGCCGACGCGGACGGGATCAAGACGCCCGGCAGCTGATCCCCGGCGGTCGACCGAAGCAAAAGGCGCGCCGATCGGTGCGCCTTTTTCTTTTGTGGTAACAGGCACCATGCAGCACACGCGAGACACCAGCGGCGTCGTCGAAGTCGATGGCGAAACCTATGAATGGGAAGTCCGCCGCCAGCCGCGGCCGGCGGGTGGCGGGGTGTGGGAGGGCGTGGCGCTGTCGCTGCGTCTGAAGAACTTCAAGCGCGAGGCCATCGTGCAGTTCCCGATGCCGATGCGGGCGAACGGCTGGCCGGATCTGGAAAAGCAGCGGATCAATGTCGAGGCGGTAAAGAACGCCGTGTCCTCGGCCATCGAGGCGGGCTGGAACCCGACCTCGCGGGGGCGGGCGGTGGTGTTCGACGTGGATGCTGACAGGCGTTGACGCGGGCGGTGTCCGTGTCAGTGTCGCCTCGGGGTGCGGTGAGATGGGCGGGTCCAGGACGCCGCTGAATTCATTGGGGGAAGCATGGCAGACAAGCCATCAGGAGGGCGGATCGCGGCCATCGGGGGCGTGGTGGCTGTGGCGACGGGCGTGGTCGGCCTGGTCGGCTCCTCGCTGGGGATCCTGGATCGGTTCAAGGGGCCGGAGAAGGCCGCGGCAGAGGAGCGGCTGGACAATGTCCCGGAGACGATCGACGGCTATCTGAGCGGGCCGGCCATGGTCACCCTGTGGGCCCAGCATACGCTGTGCCGGGATCACGACGCCGCGACGGCCACCTGTTCCGCCACCCTGGACGTGGTGCAGCGGGCCGAGCGGGCGGTGCGCACGCACGAAGTCTGGGCCAATCCGATCGACGACGGCTCGGGCACGGCCCAGGCGGTGATCGACGATCTGACGGCCAACGATCTAGTGGCGGTGTCCTATGGCCATGCCGAACAGACCGAGTACCGGATCACGCGGACGGGAGTGTGCGCCACCAATGCCGTCCTGGCGCAAGGGGCCCGGGTGGCCGAGCCGTTCGCGATGACGGAGGCGGGCGAGGTCTATGATCTGGGGACCGAGGGCACGGAGGCCTTTCGCGCCGCCCTGGCCGAAGAATACGCCAATGCCGCAGTCGGGGGCGACCAGTGCTGGCGGGGCCGCCGGTCGGAGGATGGCCGGTCCCTGGTGTGGGATACCTTCCTTGGCGACGTGATCCAGCCAGATCAGACGACGGCCTATGCGCTGCTGCCCAAGGACGCGGATGTGGAGGTGCGGGCCGATCCGCCCGTCGATGCCGTCACGGGTGCCGACTGAAAACCCGAAATCCCGGCTGGTCGGCGATGGCCAACATCTCGGTGTCGCCGGAGGTGTCGCCGTAGGCGGCGGCGAGGCTGACGTCGGGACCATAGGCCTCGCGCAGGCGCCGGACCTTTTCCTCGGCGCGGCAGTTGGCGCTGGCGAAACGGCCGGTGACGCGGTCGTCGGAATCGAACACCAGGGGCGTGCCCAGCAGGGCGTCGGCACCCAGGCGCTTGGCGAAGGGGCGGACCACGATGTCGGGCGAGGCCGTCACGATCACGCGATGGGCGTCCTTTCGGCCCCAGTCGTCCCAGGTCTGGAGCGCGTCGGGCCGCATGAACCGGTCCCAGATCGCGTCACGGAACCGCGCGGCGTCGGCCTCCAGTTCGGCGCGGGGGACGCCTTTCAGGAACACCCTGACCGAGGCCGCCTTGATCCGCCCCCGGTCGCGGGTGCGGGCATAAGTCGCGATGGCTGGGGTCATCTTGGCCAGACCAAGGGCCCAGGCGCGTTTGCCGGCCCGCCAGCGCAGGAATTCGGTGAAACTGTCGCGGATCGTCAATGTGCCATCGAAATCGAACGCGACGATCGGGGCATCGGACGGATTCGACTGGCGATTCGGCGGCGGTGTTCCCATCTGGGTCATTCGCCGTGACCTACACCGCCCATCCGCGCCGTCCCAATGGAAAACGCCCGTGTCTGGATCGCGGGCTTGTGGCGCGCGTTCGGATGGGTGATTGTCATCTTTTGAATATCTTCGCGTCCATAGTGGTGGAATCAACGCGAGGAAACGCGTCGGTCCCATCCTTGCAGGGGACAGGAACCACGCGATGAGTGAGAAGGGTCTATGACCAAAGCAGCCGGCACCGACGCTAAAAGTACGCTCTATTGCTCGTTCTGCGGCAAGAGCCAGCACGAGGTGCGCAAGCTCATCGCCGGACCGACCGTGTTCATCTGCGACGAATGCGTCGAGCTGTGCATGGACATCATCCGCGAAGAGCACAAGATCGGCTTCAAGAAGTCGACCGACGGCGTCCCCACGCCCAAGGAAATCCGCGAGGTCCTGGACGACTATGTGATCGGCCAGGCGCACGCCAAGAAGGTGCTCTCGGTCGCGGTGCACAATCACTACAAGCGCCTGAACCACGCGACCAAGAACAACGACGTCGAACTGGCCAAGTCCAACATCATGCTGATCGGGCCGACTGGCTCGGGCAAGACGCTGCTGGCCCAGACGCTGGCGCGGATCATCGACGTGCCCTTCACCATGGCCGACGCCACGACCCTGACCGAGGCCGGTTACGTCGGCGAAGATGTCGAGAACATCATCCTGAAACTGCTGCAGTCGTCCGACTACAACGTCGAACGGGCTCAGCGGGGCATCGTCTATATCGACGAGATCGACAAGATTTCGCGCAAGTCGGACAACCCTTCGATCACCCGCGATGTGTCGGGCGAGGGCGTGCAGCAGGCGTTGCTCAAGATCATGGAGGGCACGGTCGCGTCCGTGCCGCCGCAGGGCGGACGAAAACATCCGCAGCAAGAGTTCCTGCAGGTCGATACGGCCAACATCCTGTTCATCGTCGGCGGTGCGTTCGCGGGGCTGGAGAAGGTCATTTCGGCGCGAGGCCAGGGGGCCTCGATCGGTTTCGGGGCCAAGGTCAAGGAAGTCGACGAACGCCGCACCGGCGACGTGCTGAAGGGTGTCGAGCCCGAGGACCTGATGCGGTTCGGCCTGATCCCGGAATTCATCGGCCGTCTGCCGATCCTGGCGACGCTGGAGGACCTGGACGAGGCGGCCCTGGTCACCATCCTGACCGAACCCAAGAACGCCTTGGTCAAACAGTACAAGCGTCTGTTCGAGATGGAGAATGTCGAACTGACCTTCACGGACGACGCCCTGTCCTCGGTGGCCAAGAAGGCGATCACGCGCAAGACCGGCGCACGGGGTCTGCGCTCGATCCTGGAAGGGATTCTGCTGGAGACCATGTTCGAACTGCCGACCTTCGACGGTGTCGAGGAGGTGGTGGTCAATGCCGAGGTGATCGAAGGCAAGGCCCAGCCACTGCTGATCTATTCGGAATCCTCCAAGAAGACGGCCGACGGCGCGGCCTGACGGCTGAGGCATGACCGAGCGTGACAGGCTGCTGGACGTACAGGTCCGGCAGGCCGATCCGGACCGCTGGCTGTCCAGCCGGTTCGTGGCGGATGAACGGGCGCGGGCTGATGTGATCGCGCTCTATGCGTTCGAAGCCGAGCTGATGGCCATCCCGACGCGGGTGACCCAGCCGCTCCTGGCCGAGATGCGATACACCTGGTGGACGGAGCAGCTGGACGGGGTGTTCGCGGGCGTGGCGCGCAAAGGCCATCCGGTGCTGGAGGCCCTGACCGACATCGTGGCGCGGCACGGGCTGGACCGCGCGCCGTTCGACGCCCTGATCGAGGCTCATATCGGACGGATGCAGGGTGAGCCGCACGATCTGGAGGCCTTTTATGTCGGGCCGATGCGACTGGCCGCGATCCTGCTGGGTGGAGGGGATGAAGTCGCCTCGGTCGATGCTGCCGGACGGATCTGGGGCCTGGCTCAGGTGGGACGTCGCGACGAGGCTGATCTTGCCCGTCCCAATGCGAACGCGGCCCTGCGAAGCCTGCCGTCATCAGCTTTCCCCGCCGCTGCCCATGCGGCGCTGCGCGATCGGGCGATGGGCGAGGGCCAGAAGCGACTGCGCCTGACCTGGGCGGTCCTGAGGGGGCGAATCTAGGCGCAGTTGACCGGTGGACAAGTCTTGATCCGCTCGGTCAACGCCGGATCGGGCTCGCCAAAGAATTCCTCGCGCGTGGCCGGAGCATCCAGGTGGTTGCCGGTGCGCCAGTCCATGAAGGAGGTCGGCCAGGTTTCGGCGGCACGGTTGTAGCCGCCGGCTCCGAACGTGCGCACCGCCCCGTGCATGACGTTGCGCCTGACCATGTCCACGCCCAGTTCGTCGAGCGCGTCACGGAAGATGTCATCGGCCTCGCCGCGCCGGTCGGGCTCGCCGATCGAATAGAGCCAGTCGTGGATCACCGCCGCGATGGCGTGGCGTCCGAACGGCGGGATCAGCCAGCGTCCGACACGCGGGATTGAGGCGAAATCGGTCACATAGGTCGCCGGCACCCAGATCATCCGCCCGCTTGCCGGATGTTCATAGCCGAACGGCTGCATGATGATGACCGTGGTGCGCTCGTCGCGCTCGCGGTCCTTGTCGTGGTTGATGGCGCAAACCAGGGGCCGGTCGACGCGGGTGACGCCGGCCATGTCGGTGGTCTGGGCCCCTCCGTCCTGGAACGCATCGCGGGCGAAGGCCTGGGCGGCCAGGGCGTCTTCGGCGGGGGCGGCGCAGAAGGGCATGACGGGATTACGCGGCGCGGGCGGCCGGGGTTCCGTCGCGCCAGGACTTCAGGGCGTCGAGGGCGCGCACGCTCATGAGCCGCTTCTTGGCCCGGCCGCGGTCCTTGGGCGGGATCTTCTTGCCGTCGGCGTCCACGCGGGGGGCTTCCAGCGGGGGCAACAGGCCGTAGTTGATGTTCATCGGCTGGAACTTGGCTCCGGCCATGTGGCCGCCGGTGATATGTTCGACCAGGGCACCGATGGCGGTCTCGGCGGGCGGCGCCTCCAGCGGGCGGCCCAGGCGTTCGGCGGCGGCCAGCCGACCGGCCAGCAGGCCGGTGGCGGCGCTCTCGACATAGCCCTCGACCCCGGTGACCTGGCCGGCGAAGCGCAGGCGGGGCATCGGTTTCAGGCGCAGCTGGCGGTCCAGCAGTTTGGGGCTGTTCAGATAGGTGTTGCGGTGCAGGCCGCCCAGGCGGGCGAACTGGGCGTTCTGCAGGCCGGGGATCATGCGGAACACCTCGGCCTGGGCCCCGTGCTTCAGCTTGGTCTGGAAGCCGACCATGTTGAACAGGGTGCCGAGCGCATTGTCCTGGCGCAGCTGGACGATGGCGTGGGGCTTGACCGTGGGGTCGCGGGGGTTGGTCAAGCCGACGGGCTTCATCGGGCCGTGGCGCAGGGTCTCGCGCCCGCGCTCGGCCATGACCTCGATCGGCAGGCAGCCGTCGAAATAGGGGACGTGTTCCCAGTCCTTGAACTCGGCCTTGGGGCGCTCGATGAGGGCGTCGATGAAGGCCTCGTATTGGCCTTTGTTCATCGGGCAATTGACGTAGGCGGCGGCGTCGCCGCCGGGGCCTTCCTTGTCGTAGCGGGACTGGCGCCAGGCGATGTCGAAATCAATCGAATCGGCGTGGACGATGGGGGCGATGGCGTCGAAGAAGCTGAGGCTCTCCTCGCCGGTCAGGGCCAATATCGCATCGGCCAAAGCCGCGGAGGTGAGGGGGCCCGTCGCGATGATGACGCTGTCCCAGTCCTCGGGAGGCAGGCCGGCGATCTCCTCGCGCTGGATCGTGACGAGGGGGTGGGCCTCCAGTTTGGCCGTCACGGCCTGGGAGAAGCCGTCGCGATCGACGGCCAAGGCGCCTCCGGCTGGGACTTGATTGGCGTCGGCGCAGGCGAGAATGACCGAATCCAGTTCACGCATTTCCGCATGAATCAGGCCCACGGCATTGTACTCCCAGTCATCGGATCGAAATGAGTTGGAGCAGACCAGTTCGGCCAGGCCGTCGGTTTGGTGGGCGTCGGTGGTCACGCCGGGGCGACGCATTTCGTGCAGGATCACCGGCACGCCGGCTTGGGCGATCTGCCAGGCGGCCTCGGATCCGGCGAGGCCGCCGCCGATGACGTGGATGGGCTTGAGGTCGGAAGGCGAGGTCATGGCGGGTTCATAGTCGGTGACGGCGTCTGCGTCAGCCCGCGTCTGTGCGCCTGGCGGGAGCCGCGCTAAGGAGCCGCACATGCAACGACCGCCCGTGCCTCCCCTGCCGATCGTCGGCACCGTGCTCGAAGCCTGGCGGAGGATGCCGCAGGTGCTGGGGGGCGCCTGGGGCGTGATCCTGGTGTGGGCCGTCGTCTCTGGGGCGGCCGTCCAGGCCGGCCACGGCTGGCTGCACGGGGCGGCGGCTGTCTGGAGCCTGTTCGGCTGGGGCGCGGTGCTGCGGCTGGGCGTGTCCCCGTCCGTGGCCGAAGCCAGAACGCTCGGGCTCGGCTCGTTCGGCTTCCAACTGCGGCGGACTGAACTGCGGCTGCTGGGGACTTTCCTGCTTTGCCTGTTGTGTTGGCTGATCGTCGTGACGGTGCTGGCCCTGGTCATCCTGGCGCTGTTCGGCGGGGCGGAGCTGGATGTGGCGGCGATCCAGGCGCGGGACTGGTCTTCGGTCGGGCCGGGATGGCGGGTGGCGGTGCTGGCGGTGGTGACCGTCGGCGGGCTGGCCGTCGCCCTGGGTCTGGCGGCGCGGCTGGTGTTGGCGGGGCCCGCGACCGTGGTCGAGGATCGGATGGTGTCGGTTCTGGCCCTGGCGGTAAGTCGGGGACGGGCGGTGCGGCTGACGCTGATCCTGACGGCCGTCGCCGTGCCCGGATTGCTGCTGGCGGCCGGTGCCGGACTGGCCGGGGCAGGCCTGTCGGCGGCAGTCATGGCCGGGCTGGTCGCGCCGCTGATTGCCACTGGGGCCGGTGTGTCCTACCGAAGGCTGACGACACAGCGGCGGGGGCCGGCATGACGACCTTTTCGATTTCCGAGGCCATCGGCGAGCCGTTCCGCCTGATCCGCGAGCGGCCGTTGTGGATCCTGCTCTGGGGCATGCCCTATGCCTTGGTGCTGGCGATCCTGCTGCCGGTTTTCGCGGTCACCTTCGCCGAACTGCCGTTCGGCGACAGCGACACCCTGACCGATGCCGAGCTCCAGGCCCAGTTCGGCCAGATGATGTCGTTCCAGGCCGTTTCCCTGCTGCTGAATCTGCTTCAGCTGGCCGGCGGGATCGCCGTCTGGGGCGCGGTCAACCGGGCGGTGCTGTCGGGACGGGCGCCGGACCGATGGGCCCATTTCCGGCTGAGCATGGACGAGCTGTGGCTGCTGGTGGTGGGCATCCTGCTGTTCGTGGGCCTGTATGTCGGCCTGATCGTGGTGGTGATCCTGGTGGCGGTGGTGTTCGGCGTGGCGGCGTTCGGTTCCGGCGGGGAGCCGTCGTTGGGTTGGTTTTTCGCCTTGTTCGGCGTGATGGGGTCGACCCTGCTGGCGACGATGGCGGTGCTGGCGCGCACCAGCCTGATCGCTCCGGCCTCGGTGCATCTGAAGCGGCTGGCCCTGCCCGAGGGGTGGCGGCTCGCCAAGGGGCAGACGGTGCGGCTGCTCGGCCTGCTGGTCCTGTCCTGGCTGATCTATATGGTGCTGTATGTGCTGGTCGTTGGTGTCGTCGTGGCGATCGTCGCCGTCATCGTCGTCACGTCAGGGCCGATGCCTGCGTTCGCCACGGTGACGACTTTCGGCGATGTGATCCCGAGCACCACCACCCTGTTGCTGTGGGCCGCGATCGGTTTCGTGCCAGTGAGCTTCATCATGGGGGTATTGATGGTCGTCTATGTCGCGCCGTTCGCCCATGCCTTCCGTCAGCTGTGGGATAGGCGCCCCGATGCGCCGGCCGGGCTCCGCGATCCGCTGGCTTCGGGCGCCCCTGTTCAGGAACCCTCCGCATGACGACCTTTTCGCCCACCGAGGCCGCCTTCGAGGGATTCCGCGTCGTTCGCCGCCAGCCGATGATCGTGGTCTGGTGGAGCCTGGCCTATCTGGCCTTGTTCGTGGTCGCGTTCCTGATCTTCGGCCAGTCGATGGCCTCGCTGATGGCCCTGTCGGAGGGGATCGAGGCCAGCGACGACCCCAGCCTGGACGACCTGCGCCAGATGGGCGCCGTGTTCAGCCGGATGATGCTGTTCGCCTTGCCGCTGGGCCTGTTGGCGGGGGCGGTGCTGAACGCGGCCGTCGCCCGGTCGGTGCTGAGACCCGGGGAGCATCGTTTCGGCTATCTGAGGCTCGGCATGGACGAACTGCGGGTTCTGGTCGTCACCCTGGTGCTGGGCCTGCTGCAGCTGGCCGTCGCCCTGGTCGGGTCGAGCCTGGTCGGCGGGCTGATCGGCGTCGGGATGAGCGCCGGCCAGCCGTGGCTGTTTCTCGTCGCCTTCCTGGTCGCGCTGGCCGCGATCGCCGGCTTCGTCTGGATCGCGGTCAGACTGTCCCTGGCCGTGCCGATCACCCTGGCCGAGCGGCGGGTCGCGATCTTCGCCTCCTGGCCGATGACGGCCCGGGCGTTCTGGCCCCTGTTCGGGATGGCGATCCTGGCCTTCGTGATGAGCATGGTGGTCAGCCTGCTCAGCTCGATCGTGGCCGGGCCGGCCAGTCTGTTGACCGGCGGCGGGCTGGAAGGGCTGGCCCGGTTCGAGGGGCAGTCGCCGATCCGCATGCTGGAACAGGCCGCGCCCAGCCTGGCGGTCTGGGCGGTGGTCAATGCCATCGCCTCGACCCTGCAGGCGGCGGTGCTGTATGCGCCGTTCAGCGCCGCCTATCGCGATCTGTCGGGGCGATCGACGATCTGATCATCGGCGCTTGCCAAGCCGCCCCGTTCCGCCAATCATGCGAGTCAGTCGCATTCGCGGAGTTGGCCATGATCGTATTGAGCGTCGGCGTTCATAGCCTGACCCGCCTGATGGGCGATCAGACGCGCTCGACCGCCATGGCCACGGCCTCGCCGCCGCCGATGCACAGCGATGCCACGCCCTTGGACTTGCCGCGCGCCTCCAGCGCCGCCAGCAGGGTGGTCAGCACCCGCGCGCCCGACGCCCCGATCGGGTGACCCAGGGCGGTCGCGCCGCCGTTGACGTTCAGTTTGGCGGGGTCGATGCCCAGTTCCTGCATGGCGATCATGGCGACGACGGCGAAGGCCTCGTTGATTTCCCACAGATCGACGTCCTCGACCGACCAGCCGGCCTTCTCCAGCGTCTTCCTCATCGCGGGGACCGGGGCGGTGGTGAACAGGCCGGGTTCGTGGGCGTGACTGGCGTGGCTGACGACGCGGGCCAGGATCGGCAGCCCCAGGGTCCTGGCCACGCTCTCGCGCGTCATGACCAGGGCGGCCGCGCCGTCGGAAATCGAGCTGGCATTGGCGGCGGTGATGGTGCCGTCCTTGGAGAAGGCGGGTTTCAGCGTCGGAATCTTGTCGGGATTGGCTTTGCCGGGCTGTTCGTCGATCGAGACCATCTCGGTGCCCTTGCGGGTGGTGACCTGGACCGGGACGATCTCACGGGCGAAGGCGCCGCCGTCGATGGCCGCATTGGCGCGGCGCAGGCTTTCGATGGCGTAGTCGTCCTGCTGCTGGCGGGTGAACTGGTAGGTTCCGGCCGAGTCCTCGGCGAAGGCGCCCATCAGCTTGCCGGGAGTATAGGCGTCCTCCAGCCCGTCCAGATACATGCTGTCGGAGATGACGTCGTGGCCGATGCGGGCGCCGGAGCGGTGCTTGGCCATGACGTAGGGGGCGCCGGACATCGACTCCATGCCGCCCGCGACGATCACATCGGCGGTGCCGGCCTTGAGCGCGTCATGGGCCATCATCGCCGCCTGCAGGCCCGATCCGCACATCTTGTTGACCGTCGTGGCCTCGACATGCTGGCCCAGGCCCGCGCCGATCGCCGCCTGGCGGGCTGGGGCCTGGCCCAGGCCGGCGGGCAGGACGCAGCCCATGTAGATCTGATCGACCCTGGCCGGATCGACGCCGGCGCGCTCGACCGCCGCCCGGACCGCCGTCGCGCCCAGGTCCGTGGCCTTGACCGTCGACAGCGTGCCCTGGAAGCCGCCCATCGGCGTGCGCGCGAAGGAACAGATGACGACGGGATCGGACATGAGGAGGGCTCCGGCAACAGGTGACGGCTAGATCGGCGTTTCGCCGGACCGACGCAAGCCCGGCGACGCGGTCACTCCTCGCGCATGGCGCCGGACAGGGCGTCGCCGAACGGGCGGAACAGATAGTCCAAGAAGGTGCGGCGCTCGGTGGTGATGTTGACCGTGGCCGGCAGGCCGGGGCGCAGGTCGATGTCGGCGGCGGCCAGCTGGTCGGGCTCCAGGGCGATCACGGCGAGGTAGTAGGGCTGGCCGCCCTCGGGCGGGGCCAGGCGGTCGGCGGACAGGGTCGTGACCTCGCCGTCGAAGCTGGAGCGACCGTGCGGATTGACGCTGGGCAGGCGCACGGTGGCGGTGGCCCCGACCTGGACTTCGTCGACGTCCTGGGGCCGGACGCGGGCCTCGACCAGCAGGGCGCGGCCGGCGGGCAGGACGTCCATCACGGGCTGGCCGGGGCTGAGCACCGACCCTGGCCCGATGGCGGCCAGGCCGACGACACGGCCCGCGAACGGCGCGCGCAGCAGATCGCGCTCGGCGTTCTGGCCGGTGATGCGAATCTCGGGATCGACCTGGGCCAAGGCGTCCTGGACGGTGCGCAACTGTTCGACGGTCTGGCCGGCGCGTTCGGCCTCCTGGCGCAAGCCGGTCAGTTCGGCCTCGGCCTCCAGAGCATCGGTGGTGGCCACCTCGGTCTGCAGATCGACGGCGGCGCGTTGCAGGGCCCGAACCCGGCTGATCGGGGCGAAACCACGGTCGTACAGACCCTGGATGTCGGCCAGTTCTTCGCGGATCAGGGCCAGCTGGCGGCGTGCGCCTTCGGCCTGGGCGCTGCCGGAGGTCAGGCGGGCGGTCGAGATGCGGCGTTCGGCGTCGAACACGGCCTTGCGGCGCTCGAACAGGGCGCGCTGGTTTCTTATGGCCTGGGACGCGACCGGCTCGCCCTGACGGATGAGGAGTTCGTTCGGGAAGGCGATCAGGGCGAGGTTGTCGCGCTCGGCGATCAGCCGGGCCTGGGCGGCCAGAAGGCCCAGGCGGCGGGCGTCGGACTGGTCGAACCGCGCGCCCGAGGCGACGCCGTTCAGCCGCACCAGCATCTGGCCGGGACGCACGGTCTGGCCCTCGCGGACCAGGACCTCGGTGACGACGCCGCCCGACGGCGGCTGGATGTTCTGGCGATCCCCGGCGACCGTGACCACGCCGGGCGCGACGGCGGCGGCCGAGAGGGGGGCGATCGCCGCCCAGACCAGGAAGGCGCCGAAGAACAGGACCAGGGCGATCAGGCCGATGCGGACCGGGCCGCGCGCGTCGTCCAGCATGCCCTTTTCGCCGCCCGCGCTGACGGTGCGGCGATAGAAGTCGGCCATGTCGGTGGGGATGCGGCGGAACCGTTCCGGCTCGATGTTCGGCTTCATGCGGCGGTTCCCGTCGTGCGGATCGCTTTCGGGGCGATGGAGTGGACGGTCTCGGTGCGGATCTGGGCGATCACGTCGCGCGGCGCGCCGTCGGAGATGAGACGGCCCTTGTCCAGCAGGATGACCCGTTCGACCTCGCTGAGCGGGTTCAGCCGGTGGGCGACCAGGACCACGGTGACGCCCTGATCGCGCAGGGTCTTTAGGGTTTCGGCCAAGGCCCGCTCGCCGCCCTGGTCGAGGTGGGCGTTGGGTTCGTCCAGCACCAGCAGCAGGGGCTCGCCGAACAGGGCGCGGGCCAGGCCGATGCGCTGGCGCTCGCCCCCCGACAGGCTCAAGCCCCCATCCGTGATCCGGGTCTCATAGCCGTCGGACAGGGCCAGGATCAGCTCATGCACGTTGGCCCGTTTCGCCGCCGCGATGACCTCACCGTCCTCGACCTCGCGGAAGCGGGCGATGTTCTCGCGCACCGTGCCGGGCAGGAGACCCACGGTCTGGGGCAGATAGCCGATATGGCCGGCCAGGGTGTCGCGCCGCCAGCGTTTGGTCTCGACCCCGCCCAGCATGACCCGGCCCGAGGTCGGAAGCGCGGCTGCGACCATCAGACGGGCCAGGGACGACTTGCCCGCCCCGCTGGCCCCGATGATGCCGACGGCCTCGCCGGGGGACAGGTCGAAGCTGATCTTCTGCAAGGCGGGCGTCTTCGCGCCGGGCGGGACATAGGTGACCGACTTGACCGACAGGGAGGCGTCGGCCTGGGGCAGGCGGATGGGTCTGGCCGGTTCTGGGGCCTCGTTCAGGGCGCGCTGGACCTTGCGACCCGCCTCGATCGCCTGGCGGAACTGGCGCCAGCCCGCCACGGCCTGTTCCAGCGGGGCCAGGGCCCGGCCCAGCACCAGGCTGGCGGCGAAGATGCTGGCGGGCAGGATCTGGTCGCCGATGACCAGCCAGGCGCCGACGCCGAGCATCGCCCCCTGCAGGGCCAGGCGGGCGAAGCGGATCATGGCGGCGAAGTCGGCATTGCGGTCGCTGGCCACGGCCTGGTGACCCAGGGCGCCGTCGCGGCCGGTCTTCCAGCGGCCCTGCAGGGCCTCGGTCATGCCCATGGCGTGGACCGGGTCGGCGTGGCGGGCCAGGCTCTCGGTGAAACCATAGGTGCGCACGGCAGCCTCATTGGCCTCCTTGCCGTCCTGGCGGGTCAGGATGTCGTTGATCCAGGCCAGGCCCAGCAGCAGGACGGCCCCGACCGTGGCGATGATGCCCAGGATCGGATGGATCAGGAACAGCACGATCAGGAACAGCGGCGTCCAGGGGGCGTCGAAGAACAGCTGCGCCGCCGGGCCGGCCAGGGCCCCGCGGAAGGTGTCGAGATCACGCAGGGGCTGGGCCGTGCGCTTGCCGCCGCCATAGCGCCGCGACAGGTCGAGGATGGCGTTGAACACCCGGTCCGACAACAGCCGGTCCAGCCGCGCCGCCGCCCGGATCAGCAGCCGAGCGCGGACCGCGTCCAGCACCACCATGGTCAGCAGGGCGAACAGCAGGACGGCCGACAGGGCCCCCAGGGTGGCCAAGCTGCCGCTGGGGATGACGCGGTTGTAGATCTGGATCAAGTAGAGCGGCGAGGCCAGGAACAGCAGGTTGACCCCGCCGGAAAAGGCGCCGGCCAGCCAGAACAGCGGCATGCATTGCGACAGCGCCTGGGCGAACTCGTCGCGCGGGGCGTCCGACGCCTTGGCGTTCGCGGCGGGAGGCGTGCGGCTCATGCTGTCGGCTCCCTGGCTTCGCGGCGGTAAATGGGTGGTGGACCGGATCGAGCGGTCACCCGAAGTCCGGCAGGTCGTCCCAGCGACCCGGATCGAAATCCAGGACCGGCGGGACGAAGGTAGGATCGTCCAACTCGCCCAGAAGTTCCGCCAAGCGCGCTTGACCGGCGGCCGGCGCATCCGAAGCGGCGTCGCCATCGAAAAGTCGCGCGAGCATGGATTGGGAGGGGAGCGGCGCGGAGGCCTCGGCGTCGGACCGGTCGTCGCGGCCAAGGCCCGTCTTCAGATCATCCAGACGCGCGGCTGCGGTCGACAGGAGATCGGCCTGAGCGGCTTCGGGGTCTCGCGATCCCAGGCCGCCCGCCAGTTCATCGAGGCGATCCCGTTCCGCTTCGAACAGGTCGGGCGCGTCGCCGGTCTCCGGTCTCGTGTCGCCGCTGAGCCGATCGCCCAGCGAACCGAACAGGTCGTCCAGCCGATCCTGAGCGTCGGCGAAAAGATCGGTACCGGCGTCGCCCTCCTTCTCGTTCGCCGCGGGCCGCGGCGACACGGCCTCCATCCGCGCCGTCATCTCGGCCATCATCTGATCCATGCGGGCGGCCATCTCGGCGAACCCCCCGGGCCCGCCCGCTGCTTCGGGGGTGGCTTCGGGCAACAGGCTGACGGGTGTGCCGCTGGAAATGACGGGGACTGCGAAGTCGTCGGCGCGGACCTCCGCATCGACACGCATGTTAGCCTGGCTCCGCAGCAGGACGGTCTGGGTGGCAGCAGCCTCGTCATCGACGGGCGTCGTGCGAGGTTCGGCAACGGCTGCGGCTTGGCTGACGACGCCCGAGCCGGATTGGGCCGAGACCGTTCCCGATTGGGCCGTGGTCGAAACCTGGGTATCGGAACGGGTGTCGGCCCCCGCCTCGATGCGATCGACCGGGTTCGAAGCCGTCGGGCCCTCCTCGGCCATCCGGCCATCATTAGGAGACGCGCCCATCGGGTCCAGCGGGCGAATGCCATCCCCTCCGCGCGGCGCGGCGGGCAGGGGCGACACCGGGGCGAGGTCGGCCTGGGCGGAACCGTAGTGGCCGGTGCGGTCGTCGAATCGGAAGGGGTCGGCGGGGGATGTCATGGGATTATTCATGGACGATGGGGCGGCGCATCGCGCGCCGCCCCACATCACCCGGCCCTAGAACAGGCCCAAGAAGCCACCGCCGTCGGAATCGCTTTCCGACTGAGACGCGGAACCCAGGATGCTGCCCAGGCTGAAATCCGATCCGATGCTGGTGGCATCGAAGCTCTCTTCGATCTCGCCGTCTTCATTCTCGTAGCTGTAGTTCGCGATATCCAGACCGACGTCACCGGTCACGTCCAGAACGCCGAGAAGTTCAGACGAGTTGCTGTTGTCATCGCTGAACAGATTGCCGAGGATCGACATGATGAAATATCCTTCTTCTTTCACGCCCGAAGTTGGGCTCCATCCGCCGGCCCGGTCTCGTCAGAGTGTTCGAGGCAGCGGACGATGAAGAAACGGCGCTATCGTCCCTGTTGTTTCAGCTCTACGGTAAGAAAAGATTTTCGAAAATGGTGCATCCATAACGGCAACGCTTGCCGGGCCTGATTGCTGGCTGAATGTTCAGCGCTCGAAATCAACGGTATCCTTTGATGGGAGACGCGTTTTCGGATTACGCCGTGGAAATCAGGCCGACAGCATCTTGTTTTGATCACAAGGCTGGCTGGGTGGCTTCGCGTGACGATTTGTTCTTCGGGAATGTCGCAAACCGACTTTGCAGGCAGGAAGCGGTGGCGGGCCACGGCTGATGAAGATGAGCACTATGCCTACGCGATACCGCTACTCTGAGGCAATCCACTCGGGTTGCACGCAAGTTGTTCAGATTAAGGAACTTCGCCATGGGAGCAACGTTTCCGGAAATTCCGCCAGATCGTTGCGCCTTTCGGCCGGTGGAACGCGAGTTACACAGCGCGAGATAAATTCATGCCTGATCCCGCAGTCGCCTTGGTTACGGGCGCAAACAAGGGCATCGGCTTCGCCATCGCCCGGATGCTCGGCAAGCGGAACTTCATCGTTTGGCTGGGCTGCCGCGATCAAGGTCGGGGAGATGGTGCCGCATCCAAGCTGCGTGAAGCCGGGATCGACGCGCGGCTCGTTATGTTGGACGTCACCAGCGACGAGAGCGTTCGGACGGCGGCCGCGCGCGTCTGCGAGGAGACGCCCGCGCTGGACGTGCTCGTCAACAACGCGGGGATGAATTTCGGCCCGCCGCCGGACGTAAGCGGGGAGCCAATCGATCAGCTGCGCGCGATGTTCGAGACGAACGCCTTGGGCCCGGTCAGGGTCACCCAAGCATTTCTGCCGCTGCTCCGCAAATCAGAGGCCGCGCGCGTCGTTATGATGAGCACCGGCCTGGGCTCGCACGCTCGCACGATGGAGCCGACGAGCGAGAACTGGACCGTCGGCTTTGCTGGCTATTGTGCTTCCAAGAGCGCCTTGAACATGTTCGCGCTCAAGTTCGCCAAGGAGCTGATGGCAGACGGGATCAAGGTCAACATCGTCGACCCCGGTCTGACCGACACCGACCTGGGCGGTCATGTGGGACGATCCCCGGACGACTCGGCGGCGATTGCGGTCGAGCTCGCCTGTATCGGCCCTTTCGGGCCGACCGGCGGTTTTTTCCACCAGAATCAAGCTTACGGTTTGGCGGAGCACCCCTGGTAAAGAGAACGATAAATCAATTTGTATAAACCGGCGTTCGGCAACGACGTCGCAAAACGTCGCGCGATCGGCGGCGGTGGCGGACAGAGAGGGATTCGAACCCTCGGTAGGCTTTCACCTACACACGCTTTCCAAGCGTGCGCGATCGACCACTCCGCCACCTGTCCGTTTCACCGCCCGAGGACGCCGCGGATGGTCGGGTCCGCGGGAAGGCGAGGCTGATAGAACACACCGGACGGCTGGGCAAGCCGCAGATCGATCCCCATATCGGCCTCGAACATGAGGAGCCCGCCATGAGCCTGCTGGACAAGCTATTTTCCGCCAAGACCGAGCTGCCGACGCCGGAGACGGCGCTGCCCGGCCGCGACACGCCGCTGGAGACCGACACACACCATTATGTCAGCGGCAATCCGCTGAAGGGGCCCTATCCCGAGGGGTTCCAGAGCGCCGTGTTCGGCATGGGCTGTTTCTGGGGCGTGGAGCGCATCTTCTGGCAGGTGCCGGGGGTATGGGTGACCTCGGTCGGGTATTCCGGCGGGATCACGCCGAATCCGACTTATGAAGAGACCTGCACGGGCCGCACCGGCCAGACCGAGGTCGTCCAGGTGGTATTCGATCCGGCGGTGGTGTCGTATCGCGACCTGCTGAAGGTGTTCTGGGAGAACCACGACCCGACCCAGGGTATGCGCCAGGGTAACGATGTCGGCACGACCTATCGTTCGGCCGTCTACTATGCCGACGAGGCCCAAAAGGCCGAGGCCGAGGCGTCGCGCGACGTTTATCAGACGGCTTTGAGCCAGGCGGGACGCGGCCAGATCACGACCGAGATCGCGCCGCTGGGGCCGTACTATTTCGCCGAGGGCTATCACCAGGGCTATCTGGCCAAGAATCCGAACGGCTATTGCGGCATCGGCGGGACGGGCGTGGCCTGCCCGGTCGGCGTGGGCGTGGAGGCCTGATCGTGGATCGGCGGGGCGTGGGCGAGGTCTGCCTGGCCCTGCCGGGGGCGACGCTGGACCATCCGTTCGGCGACGACCACGATGCCTATCGGGTCGGCGGCAAGATGTTCTGCATGGTCGGCGGGATGGGCGGTATTTCGTTCAAGGTATCCGACATCGCCTATGAGGTGCTGACGGAGACCGGCCAGGCCCTGCCGGCGCCCTATCTGGCGCGCGCGAAATGGGTGCATCTAAAGGACCCGGGTGACTGGCCCGACGACGAACTGGCCGATCACCTGAGGACGGCCCATGGCATCGTGGCCGGCAAGCTGACGCGGAAAGCGCGGGCCGAACTGGGCCTGGCGTAGCAGCCGGGCCCTTTCGCCCTTTGAAACGGCGGGCCATATGCGGGGCATGGCGAGAGGCGAGCGGGGCGGGGGACGGCGGGGCAATCCCGAGGCACGGGCGATGGGCTCGGGGCCGCTGGTGGGTCAGGTCGAGACGCCGAAAACCTGGGAGGCCCTGGCTGATCTGATCCGGCTGGTGCGGCGGTCCAATGCGCCGCAGCTGGGGTGGCGGCTGACGATCTCGCTGCTGTTGACGCTGGCGGGGAAGGGGTTGGGCGTGGCCGCGCCGCTGGTGCTGGGCATGGCGGTCAACCGGCTGGCGGAGGATCAGCCGGCGGGGGTCGGGGTCGCCGCCGGGTTCGCGGCCTTCGCCGTCGGATGGGCGGTGGTGCGGTGGCTGTCGGCGATCGCGCCGCAGCTGTCGGACGTAGTGTTCGCCCCGGTGCGGCAGGCGGCGCAGCGGACCACGGCGACCGAGACCTTCGGCCATGCGCTGAACCTGTCGCTGGACTTCCATCAGACCAAGCGGTCGGGGTCGCTGTCGCGCACGGTCGAGCGGGGCTCGCGCGCGGTGGACTTCCTGCTGCGCATCCTGGCGTTCAACTTGATGCCCACGGCGGTCGAACTGGTGCTGGCGGCGGGGGTGCTGGGCGGGGTCTATGACTGGCGGTTCGCGGCCATCGCCGTGGTGGTGGTGGCCTTCTATACGGTGGTGACCTTCGCCATCTCCAACTGGCGGCTGGAACATCGGCGCACGATGAACGCGGCCGACACGGCGGCGGCCGGGCTGGTGGTCGATTCCCTGCTCAATTACGAGACGGTCAAGGCGTTCGGGGCCGAGCGACGGGCGACCGCCGGGTATGATCAGGCGCTGGGCACCTATAACGACGCGGCATTGAAGGCGAATACGTCGCTGGCCCTGTTGAACGGGGTGCAGGTGACGATCATGAACCTGGGGCTGGCCGTGATGGCGGTGCTGGCCGGGTTCGAGGCGGCGGCCGGGCGGATGGGGCCCGGTGATGTGACGGCGGCGGTGCTGATCCTGATCTCGCTGTATGCGCCGCTGAACATCCTGGGCTTCGCCTATCGGGAAATCCGTCAGTCCTTCATCGACATGGAGGAGATGCTTAAGGTAACGCGGCAGCAGCCCCAGGTGGCCGACCTGCCCGGCGCGCCGGACCTGCCGCCGCCGGTCGATCCGCGCGGCGGGGCCATCGCCTTCGACCGGGTGTCGTATCGACATGACGCGCGGGCCAGCGGGCTGGAGGACGTCAGTTTCGAGGCGGCACCGGGTACGACCACGGCTTTGGTGGGGCCGTCGGGTGCGGGCAAGTCGACGATGGTCAAGCTGGCGTTGCGCTTGGTGGATCCGCAGGGCGGGCGTGTGCTGATCGACGGCACCGATCTGCGTGATGTGACCCAGGCGTCGCTGCGCCGCGCGGTGGCCCTGGTGCCGCAGGACGTGGCGCTGTTCAACGACACCATCCGGGCCAATATCGTGTTCGCCCGGCCGGAAGCGGACGAGGCGACCCTGTGGGCGGCGGCGGAGGCGGCGGAACTGGCCGATTTCATCCGAGCCCTGCCGGACGGGATGGAGACCCTGGTGGGCGAGCGGGGGCTGAAGCTGTCGGGTGGGGAGCGTCAGCGGGTCGGCATCGCCCGGGCCCTGCTGGCCGATCCCTGCATCCTGATCCTGGACGAGGCGACGAGCGCTCTGGACAGCCGGACTGAGGCCGCGATCCAGAAGACGCTGCGCCGGGCCAAGGCCGGGCGGACGACGCTGGTGGTGGCGCACCGGCTTTCGACCATCGCGGATGCGGATCAGATCCTGGTGCTGAAGGCCGGGCGGATCGTGGAGCGGGGCACGCATCACGAGTTGGTGGCGCGGGTGGATGGAGAATATGCCGCCCTGTGGCGCAAACAGACGCGCGGGGCGCGTCAGGCGGCCGATCAGGTGCCGATAACCCCGCCGTCGTCTTTCACGACATAAACCACCGCCGAGCGCGGCCAGGCGCCGCCGCCGTCCGGGAAGCTGGACGGCGGGCGCAGGCCGGGGCGTTCCCAGCGCATGTCGCCGAAGTCGGTGTTCTCGGCGTCGAACTCGCCCGGATGCTGGATCGCGGCCAGGAAAGTCCGTTCGTCAGGGCTCAGCGTGGGTCCGCAGATCTCGCTGCCCAGGGGGCCGACGAGGAAGCGACGCAGTTCAGGCCGTTCGGCACCGGGCGGCGTCGAGGCGACCAGCACCATGTCGTTGCAGTCGCCGAACACATCATGCGAGCCGTCGGTCGATATCCAGACATGGCCCGCGCTGTCGAAACACAGATTGTCGGGGCAGGCCAGCGGGACGCCGCTGAAGCTGGAGGCCCGGCCCGCCTCGGCGACCGAGGGCAGGAAGGGGCGGCCGTTGGGCAGGGTGCCGGTCGCGGCCTCGGCCGCGGGGTCGCCGCCGACCAGGAAGATGTCCCAGCGGAAGGTCGTCGCGCCGCAGTCGCCGCCGTCCTCATCGATGCGGATGACGTGGCCGGCGTGGTTGATCTGGCCGTCGGGCTCTGCCCCTTCGCGGACCGGGCGGCCGGGCTGGGCCGGGGCCGGCTGGTTGCCCTTGGTGCAGGGGATAAAGACCTGGCCGGTGCCGATCCAGTCGGGGCCGTGCATGGCCTCGACGTCCTCGGGGCGGTCGGTCGGTGTGCCGCCAAGCAGGCGGGCGGCGGTGCGGGCCCGGACCATCAGGTCGCCGTCGTCGGCGAAGGGCGCGGCTCCGGCCTGGGCGGCCGCGGCGTTCGCGGCCTGGAGGGTGATCGGCAGCCAGCGGCCCGTGCCGTCGGGTTGGAAACGCGCGACGTGCAGCACGCCCGCGTCCAGCAGGTCCATGTTGGCACGGCGGTCCGAGGCGTCGAACCGGCCTGCCGAGACGAATTTGTAGACGAACTCGTTGATCTGATCGTCGCCCTGATAGACGGCGACGCGGCCGTCACGGGCCAGGGCGGTGGCGGAATTCTCGCCCTTCTTGCGGCCGATGGCGGTGCGCTTCTTGGGGGTCGAGGTGGGGTCGTAGGGATCGATCTCGACCACCCAGCCATAGACGGCGGCACCATGCGGATTCCGGCCGAGGTCATAGGCGGCGGGGGCGGGCCAGGGGGTGGTGCCGGCGCGCAGGCGATAACCAAAGATCTCGGCGTCCTGGGCCAGCAACGGGTCTGCGGTGGCCGCCTGGGCCGCGGCGGCGTTGCCCGGTTGAGCGCGGAAATAGCTCTGGAAGTTTTCCTCGGAGGTCAGATAGGTGCCCCAGGGCGTCTGGCCGCCCGCGCAGTTGGCCAGGGTGCCGCAGGCGACGGTGCCTTGGGGCGTGCCGGGCTCGGCGGCGTTGTAGTGTTCGGCGGCGCTCCGGATCCAGGGGTGGTCGGCGGCGGGGCCGCTGAAGACCACCGGCGTGAACGGCGTGATCCGGCGGTTGAGACCGGTGCCGGGGCGGGCGTCCCGCACGGTGGACCAGCGTCCGTCCGGAGTCTGATCGACGGCGACGATGCCCACGCCCATGGCCGCGAACAGGGCCGAGAGCCGCGCCGGCGTCAGTTCGGCCAGGCTGCGCGCCGACGGGAAGGCCAGGGTCGGATCGAAATATTCGTGGTTGCTGCACAGGATGTGGCGGCGGCCGTCGCGGGGCGTGGGGAAGCTGTAGTCGCGCGGGAACAGGGCCAGCATGTCGTTGTGGGTGCCGAAGCGGAGTTCCTGCTGGGTGCGGTCCAGGGCGTCCAGATCGAGCGCCGGGACGGGCACGCCCTCGGCGTCGGAGTCGAACAGGGGGTCGCCCCAGGCGATAAGGGTCCGGGCGGTATAGCCGGCCGGGACCGTCACACGATCCGCGCGCGTGGCGGCCACGGACGCGAAGCCGAGCGGCCGTCGTGTCGCTGCGCCCCTCGTCGGGGTCGTCGCGCAGGCGGCGGCGGACAGGAGGGGCAGGGAGGCCAGCCCACCCAGGATCGACCGACGCGACAGACGGGCGGCGACCAGGTCGTTAAGGTGGGGGGACTGCGGCATGCATGGCTCCGAACGCGGTGGCGTCCGGGGCTAGGGCAGGATCACAACAGGACCATGACGGACGGGTGCGGTCATTCGCCCATCAGGCGTTGGGGATCAACGCGAAGCGGGCGTGCGCTCGTCAGTATGCGGAATCTTTTTTAGCAGAACCTGTTTCAGATTCTCCAGCACTTCGGCCCGGGCCTCGAAGGCCTCGGCGGGGAGAATCAGCAGCAGCTTCATGGCTTGGGCGTGGACCGTGACGATACGCCAGTCGAACCGTCTGCCCGCCGGGGCCGCGTCGATCAGGTCGCACAGGCCGGCGGCGGCGGTGCAGAGGTCGTCCAGTTCGAACGGATGGGCCGCGTCGATGACGGCGCTGGAGAGCTGATAGGCCCGGGTGCGTGCGCCCATCGGATCAGGATCGTCCGCAGCGGGTTCGGGCAGGGCCGACAGTTCCAGCACACGGGCCATGACGATGTCGGCGCTGCGCGCCTGCATGGCGTCCAGATTGGCGCGGGCCTGGTTCAACGCCACGCCGACGCTGAGGCCGCCCGGCTTGTCGACCAGAGTCGAGAGGCGCGATCTTCGCTGTTGCCAGAGGACGACACTCATGCGCGGGCGGGCTCCTTGGGGGACGAGGAGGGGCCGGTTTCGGCGGACTTGGCGGCGCGGAGTGCCTTGAGGCGCTGCATATCCTCGCGGCGTTCATTATCGTCGCGCGGTTCGGACGGCTGATGGCGGCGGTCGGGGCCGCGGTAGTCGCCGGCTTCCAGGAACGGGCGATTGTCCTTGGCCACCCAGATCACGCGTTCCAGCAGGGTGGCGGCGCTGAACGGCTTGGTGACGAGAAAATTGGCACCGCAGTCGCGCACGGCCGCGACCTTGGAGCGGCGGACATGGCCGGCGGTCATGATGATCGGCACATAGGCATTGGGATCGAGCTTGGAATTGCGCAGCCAGCGGACCAGTTCGTGACCGTCCATGCCGGGCATCTCGCAATCGACCAGCAGCAGGTCGATGGTCTGGTCCTTGAGGATGTCGATGGCCTGCATGGCGCTGTGGCACTGATGGCGGGTCTGGATGCGGAAGCCGCGCAGGGCCTCGACGGTCAGGTCCAGGCCGAATTCCGAATCGTCCACAACCATGGTGACCGCCCCTTCCAGATTGAAGACGGCGCTCTCGCGGAGGACTTCGCCCAGATCGGTCATAACCGGGCGCTCGGGATGGAACGGATGGAGGGCGGCATTCGGAACCCGGTCGACTCGGCGGTCAGAGTGTCCTCAGCCTACTGCATGGGCGGTTAATTCCTAGCCTGTCCGACCGATGTTATAGAAGCGATCCGCGCGCTGTTTTCTCAGGGCCACAGGGGATAGCGGACGCAGGGTCTGGAGCTCGTCCCAGACGGCGTCGCCGACGGCGGTCAGGGTCGCGGCGTGATCGGCGTGGGCCCCGCCGACGGGCTCGGGAATCACCCGGTCCACGATCTTGAGACCGATCAGGTCAGGGCCGGTAATCTTCATGGCCATGGCGGCGTCGCGGGCCCGGGCACCGTCGCGCCACAGGATGCCGGCGGCGCCCTCGGGCGAGATGACCGAATAGATCGAATGTTCCAGCATCAGCACGCGGTTGGCGGCGGCGATGGCGATGGCTCCGCCCGATCCGCCCTCGCCGGTGACGGTGGTGATGAACGGCGTGCCCAGGGTCAGGCCGCGTTCGGTCGAGCGGGCAATGGCCTCGGCCTGGCCGCGTTCCTCGGCCCCCAGGCCGGGATAGGCGCCGGCCGTATCGACGAAGCTGAGCACCGGCAGGTCGAACTGGTCGGCCATGTCCATCAGCCGCACGGCCTTGCGATAACCCTCGGGCCGGGCCATGCCGAAATTGTGCGTCAGGCGGGTGGCGGTGTCGTGGCCCTTTTCATGGCCCATCACGACGACGGAGAGGCCGCGAAACCGGGCGACGCCGCCCAGGATGGCCTGGTCGTCGCCGAACTGGCGGTCGCCGCGCAACTCGACATAGTCGGTGAACAGGCCGCTCAGATAGTCGACGAAATGCGGGCGTTGCGGGTGACGGGCGACCTGGGTCTTCTGCCAAGGGTCGAGGTCGGCATAGGTCTTCTTGCGCAGCTGGTCGGCCTTCTTGCGCAGGCCGCCGATCTCGGCCTCGAACGAGCCGGAGGTCGAGGACAGGAGCGACAGCTCCTCGATCTTCTCCTCCAGATCGGCGATCGGCTTTTCGAAATCGAGATAGTGGGTGGCCATAGGGCGTCCGGCGAGGGCGGCGGGGGCCGCGCGACAAGGCGGCGGAACCTAGTGCCGTCAACGCGCGCGGGCAAGCGGGGGTTCAGTCGTCCTTCGCCAGGGGGTGATGCTGCTGAACGACCTGCGTCAGCCGGTCGGTTACGACATGGGTGTAGATCTGGGTGGTGCCGATGTCGGCGTGGCCCAGCAGGGTCTGGACGACGCGCAGGTCGGCGCCGCCCTCCAGCAGATGGGTGGCGAAGGCGTGGCGCAGGACGTGGGGGCTGACGCGGGCCGGGTCGATGCCGGCGTCGATGGCCGATTGGTCCAGCAGCTGGGCGAAGCGGCGCGGGGTCAGGTGACCGGAGGCGGCGCGTGAGGGAAACAGCCAGGGGCTGTCGGGGGCCTTGGGCGGGCGGGCGGCGTCGCGGACGATCAGCCAGGCCCGGACCGCCTCGCGGGCGGCGGCGTTCAGCGGGGCCAGACGTTCCTTGCCGCCCTTGCCGCGCACGATGAGGTAGGCGGGGTCTCGGCGGACGGCCTCGGCCTCCAGCGCCAGCAGTTCGGACACGCGCAGACCGGACGCATAGGCCAGTTCGACCAGGGCCAGCAGGCGCGGCCCGGCCAGGCCGTCGCGGGCGGCCCCGGCGGTGATCAGGCGCTCGATTTCGTCGCGGGACAGGACCTTGGGCAGGGACCGACCGGTTTTGGGGGCATCGAGGCGGCGGGACGGGTCGTCGGCGCGCCAGCCCTCGCCCAGGGCGAACCGATAGAATTGGCGCACCGCCGAGCGGCGACGGGCGGCGGTGGCGGCGGACAGGCCGCGGCGGGACAGGTCGGCGTACCAGGTTCCGATCGCGGCCTCGTCGGCGTGCAGCAGGCCACCCACCCCGGCCTCGGCATCGGCCAGGTCGCGCGCATAGGCGGACAGGGTGTGGGGAGAGGCATCGCGCTCGACCGCCATCATTTCCAGGAAGGCCTCGATCTGGGGCGTCATGGGGCCGGATCGTCCGTGTCCGGCTGGCCAAGGCCGGGGCTTGGTGTAGAGGATGAGCCGATCATGACCGCCGCTTCGCAACCCCACAGCCCGACCGCGCCCGGGCCCGACGCCGGGCCGATTCCCCGGCCGAAACGTACCATAGCCCTGGTCGGGCTGATGGGGGTGGGCAAATCGACGGTGGGGCGGCGGCTGGCGCACCGGCTGGGCCTGCCGTTCGAGGACGGAGACGAGGCGATCGAGACCGCCGCGCGGATGAGCGTGTCCGACATCTTCGCCCAGCTGGGGGAGGCCGAGTTCCGGGCCGGGGAGGCGCGGGTCATGCGGCGGCTGCTGGAAGGGCCGCGGATCGTGCTGGCGACCGGGGGCGGGGCGGTGCTGAACCCGGACACGCGGGCGCTGCTGAAGGAACGGGCGACGACGGTGTGGCTGAAGGCCGATCTGGGCGTGGTGGCGCAGCGGGTGCAGCGGCGCGATACTCGGCCGCTGCTGCGTGGCAAGGATCCGTTGCAGGCGCTCAGCGCCATGGCCGAGGTTCGCTATCCCGTCTATGCGACGGCCGACGTCACGGTCGAAGTCGGGGCCGGGGCCCATGCCCAGGCGGTCGAGGCGATACTCGAAGCGCTGGAACGGCACTGGAGCGCGGCATGACGACGATGGTGCGGGTCGAAGGCGGAGATTTCACCGGCTATGACGTGGTCGTGGGCCATAGCCTGCTGGCCGAGGCGGGCGCGCGGATTGCGCCGTTCGCACGGGGCCGGATCGCGGTCGTCAGCGACGAGACGGTGGCGGCCCTGCATGCGCCGGCCTTGCAGACCTCGCTGGCGGCGGCGGGCCTGAAAAGCGAGCTGGTCACCGTGCCGCCGGGTGAGGGGTCGAAATCGTTCGGCGAGCTGGAGCGGCTGATGGACCGGCTGATCGGGCTGGGGCTCGACCGCCGCGATCTGATCGTGGCCCTTGGCGGTGGCGTGATCGGCGATCTGGCCGGGCTGGCGGCGGCGCTCTACATGCGCGGGATCGACTTCGTGCAGGTGCCGACGACTTTGCTGGCCCAGGTCGATTCCTCGGTCGGCGGCAAGACGGCGATCGACACGCCGCGCGGCAAGAACCTGGTCGGGGCGTTTCACCAGCCGCGGCTGGTGCTGGCCGACATCGCCGTGCTGGCGACCTTGCCGGGCCGGCAGGTGCGGTCGGGCTGGGCCGAGGTGATCAAGCATGGGCTGATCTGCGACGCGGCTTTCTTCGACTGGCTGGCCGGCGAGGGGGCGGTCGGGGCGCAGGGTGATGTCGAGGCGCTGCACCGGGCCGTCGTGCGCTCTGTCGAGATCAAGAGCCGGATCGTCGGCGAGGACGAGAAGGAGGCCGGGCGGCGGGCCCTGCTGAACCTGGGCCACACCTTCGGTCATGCGATCGAAGCAGAGCTCGGCTTTGACGAAGAGGCCCTGGCCCACGGCGAGGCAGTGGCGCTGGGGTGCGCAATGGCGTTCCGATACTCGGCGGGGCAGGGGCTATGTGATCCGGCTGTGGCCGACCGGGTCGAGGCCGTGTTCGGGGCGGCTGGACTGCCTACGCGGTTGTCGCAGGTGGGCCGGTTCGAGGTCGGGGCCCTGATCGATCGCATGGCGGGAGACAAGAAGGTCGAGGGAGGGCGGCTGACCTTGATCCTGACGCGCGGGATCGGACACGCCTTTGTCGAGAAATCCGTGGATGAGGAGGCGCTCGCCGGGTTCCTGCGCCACGAAGGGGCCGGTTGAGACTGGCCATCCGACGGTGGCGACCTTCGTCGAACAATGATAGTCAGGCGGCTTTGGAAATGGAGGGCTTCATCATGCGTGCCTCAAGCGTCGCCGCCGGCGTACTCCTGACCGTCATCGCGGGCGCGGCCTGGTCCCAGGATCGCGAAATTCCGCCCGGAACCTACGAGATCATCGCCCCAGACGGAACCACGATGCGCTATCTGATCAAGGATGACGGGACCTACAGCGTGACCGTGGAGGGCCAGACCGTCGAGACCGGTGCCGTCCGCTTCGCCGATAACCGCGCCTGTTTCAAGCCGGCCGATGGATCCGAGATGTGCTATGACCACAGCGCCCCGGCCGAGGACGGCAGCTTCAGCTCCGCGCCCGCCGATGGAGGACCGACGGTGACGGTCCGTCCGGTCGCGGACTGAGGCCGGATCGACCTTGGTTCAGTCGATCGCGCGGCAGTCGGTCGGTTCGCGGGTGTCGGCGATCCAGCGGGCCTGGATGCCTTCGCCGCGAAGCTCATAGCCGGAGGCGCGGTACCAGATGCCCTCCGGCACATCTTCCTTGAACAGATCCACGGCTTCGCCGTTGGAGTTGCGGATCGTGGCCATGTCGCGGCTGTTGTCGAAATCGACCGAGAGCCGCTCGCCGTTGGTGCACAGATAGACGGTGCGAATGATCCGGTCCTGGCGGCGTTGCTGGCGTTCCGCGCCGGTGATCTGACGCGCGGTCTGGGCCTCGACGGCGCGCTGGCGCACGGCCTCACCGTCGGTCGGGGCCTTGGCGGGCTGGGGCTCGCCGCAGGCCGCGAGCAGGGCGATCAGCGACAGGGCGGCAAGCGGGGCTGTACGGGTCATCGCCACGCAGAACGCGCCCGGTCGAGCGGCGTTCCGCAGCGCCGTGCCCGGAAGAAGTCCCGCAGCAGGGTCGCGGCTTCGTCGGCGAGGGTACCGGCCTCGGTCGCCGGTTTCCAGTGGCAGGTCGGCTGATCGAATACGCGCGCGCCGTGGACGAGCGCGCCGCCCTTGGGATCGTCGGCGGCCCAGACGACGCGGCCGATGCGGGCGTGGCTGATGGCCCCGGCGCACATAGCGCAGGGCTCAAGCGTCACATAGAGCGTCAGGCCCGTCAGGCGGTAGTTTCCGAGCGCCTGGCCGGCGGCGCGCAGGGCGACGATCTCGGCATGGGCGGTGGGGTCGTGGGCGGCGACGGGGCCGTTCCGGCCCTCGGCGACGACCCGGCCGGTCGATTCGTCGACGATCACGGCGCCGACGGGCACCTCGCCCGCGTCCGCCGCCGCTTGCGCCAAGGCCATCGCCATGCGCATGAACCGCTCATCATGGTCCGCCATACCGACGACAACGACAAGAAGCCCCGCCCGCGTCAAGCCGAGCGACCCCACAAACCCGGCGATCGCCCCAGGGGCGGGGTTGGAGCCGGCCCCGTGCGCGGCAATACGGGGGGTGGACGAGCCTATCCGGCCGACAAGGGCGCGCGTCCGGCGGCTCGCGGGCCCAAGGACGCCGGCAAGCCCGCCGGTCGGGGCAAGGCCGAACCCACAGCGCCGCTGCGCAGCGAACGGATCGCCAAGGCCCTGGCCCGCGCTGGCATCGCCTCGCGGCGCGAGGTCGAGCGGCTGATCGGCCTGGGCAAGGTGGCGGTCAACGGACGCATCCTGGACACGCCGGCGACCCTGGTGACGCGCGACGACGCCATCACCGTGGACGGCAAGCCGATCGGGGCGGCCCAGGCGACGCGGGTGTGGCGCTACAACAAGCCGGTCGGGCTGCTGACCAGCCACAACGATCCGGCGGGGCGGCCGACGGTGTTCGACGCCCTGCCGACGGGGTTGCCGCGGGTGATCTCGGTGGGGCGGCTGGACATCAATACCGAAGGCCTGCTGCTGCTGACCAATGACGGCGAGCTGAGCCGGGCGCTGGAACTGCCGGCGACGGCCCTGGTGCGGCAGTATCGGGCGCGGGCGCGGGGGCGGATCACCCAGGCGCAACTGGATGGGCTGAAGGACGGGACGTTCGTGGACGGCGTCCACTATGGGCCGGTCGAGGCGACGATCGATAAGGCCAAGACCAATGAAGACGGCGGCCAGTCGGCCAATCTGTGGATCAGCGTGTCGATCACCGAGGGCAAGAACCGCGAGGTCCGCAAGGTGCTGGAATCGGTCGGGCTGACGGTCAACCGGCTGATCCGGCTGGCCTATGGGCCGTTCCAGCTGGGGACGCTGGCGACCGGGTCGGTCGAGGAGGTCGGGCCACGGGTGATCCGCGAACTGCTGGCCCAGCATATCCGGCCCGAGAACCTGCCGACCGGCAATACGGTCGCCACCCCCACGCCTGTGCCAGGGCGGCGGGTTTCGACCCCGATCGTCAAGGGCAAGTCCGGCTCAGCGATGTCGGACCCGTCCCGCAAGCCCAGCCGGGTGCGGGCGGCCGAGGGGGCCGTGGCCGACGGTGTCGAGCGCGCCGGGCGACCGGCGAAGAAACCGGCGGGCTGGGCCAAGGCCAAACCAAAGACGGAACATCCGAAGCGGACGTTCAAGCCGCGTGCGCGACCCGAGGCAGGGGGCGACGAGGCGCGGCCGAGCCGGGCGCCGCGCGACTATGCCGACAAGGTCATCGGGCCCAAGAACGAGACCTGGGCTCGTGACGCGGCCAAGCCGAAGCGGGACTTCAAGCCACGCGCCGGGGGGGGGGGCGCCGGGCGTCCGACGGGCGGCAAGCCGTTCGCGGGCAAGCCCTCAGGCGGCGGCTCACGTGGCGGGCCTCGGCGCTAGCGGGATCGCGGGGCTGGTGACGCGCCAGTGGGCCAGCCGCTCGACGACGACCACGGTCAGGGCCAGCATGGCCAGCGGAAACCACAAGCTGATCCATTCGCCCGGCGGCGCGTCCAGTGAGGCGGACAGCGGCTCCAGCCACAGGGTGATGATCAGATTGTTGGACAGGTGCGCCCCGACGGCGAACTCCAGCCCGCCCAGCCTCAGCGCCGCCCAGGTCCAGGTGATGCCCATGATGGTGCGGGCCACGAAGGCGACCGGGTCGGGGTCCATGTGCACGGCCGAGAACAGCACGCCGTTGACCAGCAGGACGACGGGGATGACGCGGATGAAGCCGCCGGTGACGCGCAGCAGCACGCCCCGGAACAGGATTTCCTCGGCGAAGGCAGCAATCAGCAGGCCGACGATGGCGACGCCGACATAGATGGCGATACTGGTGACGGAATAGGCCGGGTCTAGTACCGGCGGGTTCCAAGGCTCGTCGCCCCAGATCACCGTCGGCACGACCAGGACGGCCGCGATGGTGCCCATGACGATCAGGCCGACGAGGAACTGACGCGCGTCGAACCGGCGACCCGGCCAGAGGAAGTCGCGGGCCTTGCGCTTGTAGATGAGACAGGCGGCGAACAGCGCCCCGGCCGCCATGCCGCCCAGATTGACCGAGACCAGGGCGGTCAGCAGGCTTTCGCCGTTCAGGCGGTCGGGGCCGTCGGGGATGGCGGCCTGGCCCAGGGTGGCCATGTCCAGCGAACTGGTCAGCAGGAATGGCAGCAGGGCCAGGGTGGCAACCACGCTGGCCGCCAGGCCGCAGACCACGGCCAGGCCGACGAACTGCGCCAGCCGGAGCCAGCGTCTGGGATCGCGCGGCTGGGCGAACAGGGGAGACCGGGCGGCGGCGTCGATCATGGCGGAGGCGGAAACGGGCGCACGCGGGTCACGGTTCATGCCCGCCACCGTTGCATTGCTGCGCCGTTCCGGTCCAGAGGCTTGTCGCATGAGAATCGTCGCGGGCAGGTTTCGGGGGCGGGCGCTGGTGGCGCCGGAGGGGCAGGGGACGCGGCCGACCTCGGACCGGGCGCGGCAGGCGGTGTTCAATGTGCTGGAACATGCCGCCTGGGCCGAGCCGTTGGCGGGGCTCAGGGTGATGGACCTGTTCGCGGGGTCTGGGGCGCTGGGGTTCGAGGCGATGAGCCGTGGGGCGGGGTTCTGTCTGTTCGTCGAGACGGATGACGAGGCGCGGGGCGCGATCCGGGAGAATGCCGATGCGTTCGGGGTCATGGGGGCGACGCGGGTGCATCGGCGCAGCGCGGTTGATCTGGGCGTGCGGCCGGGCTCGGACGGTGAGGCGTTCGATTTGGCCTTCCTGGATCCGCCCTATGGCCAGGGGCTGGGGCAGCAGGCTCTGGCGCGGCTGCTGGAGGGGAACTGGTTGAGGCCGGGCGCGGTCGTGGTGTTCGAGCGGGGGTCGGACGAGCCGGAGATCGAGACGCCGGGCTATGACCGGCTGGATCAGCGGGACTATGGCGCGGCCCGGGTGTTGTTCCTGAGGGTGTCCGGGGGCTAGGGTCGGGCATGACCCGTCTCGATCGCCGCCGTTTCGTCGCCCTCGTCGCCGCATCGGCGGTGCCGGTTCCGGCCCTCGCGCGACAGGGAGACGGCTGGCAGGCGAAGGCGGCCATGCCGTGGGCAGTGCAGGAGATCTATTGCGCGGTGTCCGGCGGGCGGATCGTGGTGGTCGGCGGGCTGGTCGGGAACCGCGACCGGACGCGCGGCGTCGAGGATCGGGTGGCGATCTATGATTCGGCGACGGACCGCTGGAGCGAAGGGCCGCGGCTGCCGCAGGCGCGGCATCATCCGATGGTCGTGGCGACCGATGCGGGGCGGGTGTTCGCCATCGGCGGCTATGGCGAGACGCCGGCCGGGCAGTGGACCGGGATGACCGAGGTCTGGTCGCTGGATGACGGAGCGTGGATCCCGGGCCCTGCGCTGCTGGAGCCTCTGGGCGAGAGCGTGGGGCTGGCGGTCGGGGATCGCATCCATCTGGTGACCGGGCGGACGCCGAAGGGCGAGGCCAACGGCGACTGGAACGATCAGGGCGATGTGGCGACGCACCGCGTGCTGGCGGACGGGCGATGGGAGACGGCGCGGCCCGCTCCGATGGCACGCAACAGCGCGGCGGGGGCGGTGCTGGACGGGAAGTTGTGGGTCGCGGGCGGGCGGACCGTCGCGGGCGGCGGGACCGGGCGGCTGGATCGCTATGATCCGGTCGGGGATCGGTGGGACACGCTGGCGTCGATCCCGCGGTCGTATGCGTCGAACAACCAGGTCGGGGGCGGGCTGGCGATGGTGGCGCTGGGCGGCAAGCTGGTGGCGTTCGGGGGCGAATGGTTCGCGACGGGCGGCGGCGGGGTGTTCGCCGAGACCTGGATTTACAATCCGGCCAAGGATGCCTGGGCGATGGGGCCGGACATGACGACGCCCCGGCACGGGCTGGCGGCGGCGGCAGTCGAGGGGGTCGGCTATGCAATCGGGGGCAGCGCTTTGGTATCGAGTGGGGCGACCACGGGGGCGGTCGAGGCGTTCAGGTTGACCTGACGGTCCCCCTCCCCGGCACGGGGAGGGGTCGCAGCGCAACGGAGACCGGGTGGGGGCGGCCAGGTGACGTCAGCGCCAGATTGCCGGGCCCTTCCCACCCGCTCGCTGCGCGAGCCCCCTCCCCGTGCCGGGGAGGGAGACGATCACCGCCGCCCGAACAGCCGTTCCAGGTCGTGCAGCTTGAGTTCGACGTAGGTCGGGCGGCCGTGGTTGCATTGGCCTGAGTGCGGGGTGGCTTCCATCTGGCGGAGGAGGGCGTTCATTTCGGGGGCGCTCAGCACCCGGCCGGCGCGGACGCTGCCGTGGCAGGCCATGGTGCCGCAGATGGCGGCCAGGCGTTCCTTCAGCGACAGGGCCGCGCCGTGTTCGCTGAGGTCGTCGGCGATGTCGCGGATCAGGCCCTGGACGTCGGTGTCGCCCAGCATGGCGGGGGTCTCGCGCACCAGGACGGCACCGCCGCCGAACGGCTCGACGATCAGGCCCAGCTCGGCCAGTTGGTCGGAGGCGGCAGCGACGCGGTCGGCCTCGGCGGGGTCCAGCTCGACCACCTCGGGGGTCAGGAGGGTCTGGCGGGTGACGGACCCTTCGGCCATCTGGGCCTTCATCCGCTCATAGACCAGGCGTTCGTGGGCGGCGTGCTGATCGACGACGACCAGACCGTCGCGGGTCTGGGCGACGATATAGGTGCCGTGGACCTGGGCGCGGGCGGCGCCGAGGGGGAGGTCGAGGTCCGTCGCCGCGGGCGCGGCGTCGGACGGGGAATAGGGCTTGGGGCTTAGGGCGCAGGGGGCCTCCGTGCCGGGTTCGACGCGGGCGCTGAGTTCGTTGAGGCCGGGAATGATCTGGGCGGGGGCGGAGGCGGGCCAACCGGCCCAACCGCTGTAGCCCTGAGCATTCGCTCCGCCCCCGGCCAAGCCCCAAGCCCTGTTCCCCAAGCCCTGCGCCACCCCGCTGTGCGCCGTGAAGCCCGCGATGACATCGTCGGCCACCGTCGTGCTCGCCCGGTGGCCGGCTCCGTGGAGCGCATGACGCAGGGCCCCGACGATCAGGCCTCGGACCAGGGCGGGGTCGCGGAAGCGGACCTCGGCCTTGGCGGGGTGGACGTTGACGTCGACGGACAGCGGGTCGAGGTCGAGGAACAGGACGGCGGCGGGGTGGCGGTCCCGGGCCAGGAAGTCGGCGTAGGCGCCGCGCAGGGCGCCCTGCAGCAGGCGGTCTCGGACCGGGCGGCTGTTGACGAACAGATACTGGTGGGCGGCGTTGCCCCGGCTGTAGGTGGGCAGGCCAGCGTAGCCGGCGAGGCGGATGCCGTCGCGTGACTGGTCGATCAGCAGGGCGTTGGATTCGAAGTCGCGGCCGAGGAGGGCGGCGAGGCGTTTCAGGCGGCCGGTGTCGCCGGGGGGCTCAGCGGGGAGGCGCAAGGTGGTGCGGCCGTCCAGGTCGAGGGTGAAGGCGACGGTTTCGTGGGCCATGGCTTGGCGCTTGATCTCCTCGGAGATGGCCATGGCCTCGGCGCGCTCGGACTTCATGAACTTCAGCCGGGCGGGGGTGGCGTAGAACAGGTCGCGGACCTCGACCCGGGCCCCGTGGGGGCCGGGGAAGGCGGCGGGGGCGACCGGGCGGGTGTCGCCGGCCTCGACCGTGATCTGATGGGCGTCGGCGGCCTCGCGGCCGCGGCTGGTGATGGTCAGGCGGGCGACCGAGCCGATCGAGGGCAGGGCCTCGCCGCGGAAGCCCAGGGTGTGGATGCGCAAGAGGTCGACGTCGCCGGCGTCGTCGGGCTCCAGCTTGGAGGTGGCGTGGCGTTCGATGGCCAGGGCCAGCTGGTCCGGGGCCATGCCGTGACCGTCGTCGGCAATCAGGATGCGGGACAGGCCGCCGCCGTCGGCCTGGATCTCGATGCGGGTGGCGCCGGCGTCCAGGGCGTTCTCGACCAGTTCCTTGATGGCGCTGGCCGGGCGTTCGACGACCTCGCCGGCGGCGATGCGGTTGACGGTCTCGGGCGGGAGGCGGCGGATGGGCATGTGAGTCGGGAGGATAGGGGGTCGGGGGGTGCGAGGCGAGCGGGGGGTGGCCCTGCGTCTTCGCCTCGCCGTGGGGAGCGGCGAGTTGGGAGGGGGCGAGCGGCGCCGGGCGCGGTGCCCGGGGACCGCCCCCGCTTTCGCGGGGGATGGGTGTTCGGCGATTTGGCGCGACATCTCCTCCCCATTTGCTCCGCAAACGGGGAGGAGAATGCCCTCAGCCCGCCGCCTTCTTCCTTGCCGCAGGCTTCTTGGCGGCCGGCTTTTTCGCCGGGGCCTTCCTGGCCGGCGCCTTCTTGGCCGTGGCCTTCTTCTTCGGGGCCGCGCCGGCCTTGGCGGCCAGCAGGGGCAGGGCCTGGTCCATCGTCAGGTCTTCGGGGGTCGTGCCCTTGGGTAGGGTGGCGTTGATCTTGCCGGATTTGACATAGGGGCCGAAGCGGCCGGCCATGACCTGGACCGGATCGCCGGTCTCCGGGTGGGGGCCCAGGTCCTTGAGCGCCGCCGCCGAGGTGCCGCGGCCGCGCGGACCGGCGGCGCGCTTCTCGGCCAGCAGGGTCACGGCGCGGTTCAGGCCGATGTCGAACACCTCGTCGATGTCGGCGACATTGGCATAGGTGCCGGCGTGCAGGATGAACGGGCCGTAGCGGCCCAGGCCGGCGGAGATCATCTTGCCGTCCTCGGGATGCGCACCGACCTCGCGCGGCAGGGCCAGCAGCCGCAGGGCCTGGTCCAGGTTCAGCTCGGCCGCCGACCAGCCCTTGGGCAGGGACGACCGTTTGGGTTTCTCGGCGCCCGGGGGGGTGGTTTCGACATAGGGACCGAAGCGACCGATCTTCAGATGCACCGGCTGGCCGGTGGCCGGGTCGAGGCCCAGTTCGCGGTCGCCGCCGGTCTCGGCCTCGTTGGTGCCCGAACCGAAGCCGCGGGTGTAGCGGCATTCCGGATAGTTGGAGCAGCCGATGAAGGACGACCGCATCTTGAAGCTGGCCTTCAGATGCAGCCGGCCGGTGCCGCAGGACGGACAGGCGCGCGGGTCGGTGCCGTCCTCCTTTGGCGGGAACAGGAAGGGGCCGATGGCCTCGTCCAGTTCGTCGATCACGCCCTGGCGCTCCAGCATGGCGGCGGTGGCGGGCTTCAGTTGGCCCCAGAAGTCGCGCAGCAGGGCCTTGAAGTCCATCTGGCCGGCCGAGACCTCGTCGAGCTGGTTTTCCAGGCCGGCGGTGAAGTCGTATTCGACCCACTGGGCGAAGAACTGTTCCAGGAAGGCCGTGACCAGGCGGCCGTTGTCCTCGGGCACGAAGCGGTTCTTGTCCATGCGCACGTATTCGCGGTCGCGCAGGGTGGTCAGGATCGAGGCATAGGTCGAGGGGCGGCCGATGCCGAGCTCCTCCAGCTTCTTCACCAGGGTGGCCTCGGAGAAGCGCGGCGGGGGTTCGGTGAAATGCTGGTCGGTCCGGACGGCCGCGACCTTGGCCCGGGCGCCTTCCTTCAGGGCGGGGAGGCGGCTGGTGTCGTCGTCCTCGTCGGGCTCGGTGCCCTTCTGGCGTTCGTCGCGGCCTTCCTCATAGACGGCCAGGAAGCCGTCGAAGGTCACGACCTGGCCGGTGGCGCGCAGGCCGGTCTGGCCGTCGGGGGTCTCGATGTCGACGGTGGTGCGGTCCATCCGGGCCGACTCCATCTGGGAGGCCACCATCCGTTTCCAGATCAGTTCATAGAGCCGCTGCAGGTCGCTCTCGAGCCGTAGGGACTCGGGGTGACGGGCGATGTTGGTCGGCCGGATCGCCTCGTGCGCTTCCTGAGCATTCTTGGCCTTGGTCTTGTAATAGCGGGGGTCTTGCGGAACGAAGGCCGGGCCGAATTTGCCGGCGATGACCTCGCGCGCCTGGGCGATGCCCTCGGGCGTGGTCTGCACGCCGTCGGTCCGCATATAGGTGATCAGGCCGCCGGTCTCATCGACGCCTTCATACAGCTTCTGGGCCGCCCGCATGGTGCGCTGGGCGTCGAATCCGAGTTTGCGCGCCGCCTCCTGCTGCAGGGTCGAGGTGGTGAAGGGCGGGGCAGGGGACCGCTTGATGGGCTTCTTCTCGATTGACCTGATCTTGAAGTCGCCGGCCAGGATCGCGTCCCGCGCGGCGAAGGCCACGGCCTCGCTCGGGATATCCAGCCTCTGAATGCGCTTGCCCGCATGCTTGATCAGCCGGGTCGTGAACGGCGGGCTGTCGGCGGCCAAATCGGCCTCGACCGACCAGTATTCCTGGGGCTTGAAGCGTTCGATCTCCAACTCGCGATCGACCACGATGCGCAGGGCGACCGACTGGACCCGGCCGGCCGAGCGCGCGCCCGGCAGCTTGCGCCAAAGCACCGGCGACAGGGTGAAGCCGACCAGATAGTCCAACGCGCGGCGGGCCAGATAGGCCTCAACCAGCTCCATGTCCAGCTGGCGCGGGGCCGCCATGGCCTCCAGCACGGCCGATTTGGTGATGGCGTTGAAGGTCACGCGCTGGACCTCGGTGTCCTTGAGCGCCTTCTTCTTGGTCAGGATCTCCAGCACGTGCCAGCTGATCGCCTCGCCCTCGCGATCCGGGTCGGTGGCCAGGATCACGCGGTCCGCGCGCTTGGCCGATTCCGCGATTTCCGACAGGCGCTTGGCGGCCTTGGCGTCGACCTCCCAGCTCATGGCGAAGTCCTGGTCGGGCAGCACCGACCCGTCCTTGGACGGCAGGTCGCGGACGTGGCCGTAGCTGGCCAGGACCTCGAAGTCCGGGCCAAGGTATTTGTTGATGGTCTTGGCCTTGGCCGGGCTCTCGACGATGACGAGGTTCATGGATGTCCGCTGGGGAAAAGGGAGGCGGAACGTGGTTGGCCGCGAGGCCTAAGTCAATCGGACCCCGGACGGCGAACCGTATTCGCGACAGGGTTGCGTAACACGTCAAGGTGGTGTCCTATGGGTGCAACCCGCCGGAGACCGATTCCATGACCCTGTCCACGCCCCAGGCCCTGCGCCCGCATGATACGCCGGCCGCGCGATCGAAACGATCGGAGGGCGAGAGCCACGCCTATCCGGTGCTGGACTATATCGGGGCCATGGCCGACGAACTGGCGCGGCTGGCGCGGTTCGACGGGGACGAGGCGCTGGCGGTGATGCTGGAAGCGGCCGCCAACCGGGCCGCCGTCGCCGCTTCGGCCAGCTGAGCCACAGGAACACAAACCCCCGTCCGGGGTTGGCTGACGGTCCCCTTTGCCGGAGCCCCCATGCGCGCCCTGATCCTGAACTGCACCCTGAAGCCGTCGCCGGCGTCGTCCAGCACCGAGGCCCTGGCCGGGGTCGTTATCGCCGAGCTGGAGAAGGGTGGGGCCGAGACCGAGCTGATCCGGCTGGTCGATCATGACGTCAAACCGGGAGTCGAGAGCGACATGGGCGACGGCGACGCCTGGCCGGCCATCGAGAAGAAGGTGCTGGCCGCGGATATGCTGATCCTCGCCACCCCGACCTGGATGGGGCAGTCGTCCAGCGTCTGCATGCGCGCGCTCGAACGGCTCGACGCCCTGATCGCCAAGACCGACGAAAGCGGCCGCCCCGTCGCCTTCGGCAAGGTCGCGGGGGTGGTCGTGACCGGCAATGAGGACGGGGCCCACCATATCGTCGGCACCGTCAGCCAAACGCTGATCGACGTCGGCTTCACCATCCCGGGCCACAGCTGGACCTACTGGCACCTGGGGCCGGGCCCAGGGCCGGACTATATCGAGACGGACCAGGGCCATGATTACTCCGACCGCGTCGGCCGCAACGCCGCGCGCAATCTGCTGGCCGTGGCCAGGGTGCTGAAGCCCGAGACCTTCCCTGTGCCGGAAAGCAGCGAATAGGGTTCCTTCTCCCCTCGGGGGGAGAAGGAGAACGCACATCGAGCGGATCGTAGATCGGCCCTAGAAGCCCGCCGACGACGTCGGCTTCCAGTCCGCGCCGGGGATCACATTTACCATCCAGGGGATCCCGAACCGGTCGGTGAAACTGCCGTAGCCGGGCGACCAGAAGGTCTCTGAGAAGTCCATGGTGACCTTGCCGCCGACCGACAGGGCCTCGAAGACTTGGCGGGCCTTGTCCATGTCGTGGGTGTGATAGGTGACGTCGAAGCCGTTCTTGGGCTTGTCGATGTTGGGGGCCCATTCCGGGGCCATGTCGGCGCCCATGATCGCCTCGTCCCCGACCTGCAGCCAGCAATGCATCAGCCAGTCCTTGATCTCGGGCGGGGTCGGCATGCCTGGCGGTCCGTCGCCATACGGCATGGCGGCGGTGATCTCGCCCCCCAGCACCGCGGCATAGAATTTAAACGCTTCCCGGCATTGTCCCTGGAAGCTGAGGCTGGTCACGATCTGCATGGCGCTCTCCCTTTCGCTGGCCCTTCGTGCGGGCGGAAATACAGTCTAGGATCGTCACCATGACAAGCGTCACCGCACCCCTTTTCGCCCTTCTCTTGGCCACCGCCCAGCCGTCGCCGGAGGCCGAGATCGCCGCCGTCCTCGATCGGTTGAATGCCGCCTCCAGCGCGGCGGACGGCGAGGCCTATTTCGCGCTGTTCACGCCGGAGGCCCGTTTCGTCGGCACCGACGCGACCGAGCATTGGACGCTGGAAGAGTTCCGTGCCTACGCCTCACCCCATTTCGCGCGCGGCAACGGCTGGTCCTATCCGGCGACGGACAGGACAATCACGGTCGCCCCGATCGATTGCCGCTGCATCGCCTGGTTCGAGGAGAAGCTGAGCAACGCCAGCTATGGCGAGACGCGGGGCTCGGGCGTGCTGCGCCTGACCGAAGGCGGCTGGAAGATTGAGCAGTATGTCCTCAGCTTTGCCATCCCCAACGACAAGGCCGACGCCGTGGTGGCGGCGGTCAGCGCCGAGAGCGCCCCGGCCGACTGAATGGATTTCCATGACGAGGCCTTCGTGCTGTCGGCCCGCGCCCACGGCGACACCGGCGTTATCGCCGACCTGCTGACCGAGACCCATGGCCGCCGCTCGGCCTATGTCGCGGGCGGGGCGTCGCGGCGCATGAAGCCCTTTCTCCAGGCCGGGGCCCGGGTCGCGGCCGACTATCGGGCCCGCACCAGCGACCATCTCGGCTCGGCCCGACTGGAGCCGATCGGGGAGGGGCCCAGCGCCCTGTTCGACGACCCCCTGGCCCTGACCGGCCTGGCAGCCGCCGCTGCCGTGGCGCAAGGGGCGCTGCCGGAACGCGAGCCCCATCCCGGTGCCTTCCATGCCTTCGAGGCGCTGATGGCCGCATTCGCCGTCCCGTCGGTGTGGCCGGCGATCTATGTGCGGTTCGAGGCGGGGCTGCTGGACGACCTCGGATTCGGGCTGGACCTGAACGGCTGCGCGGTCACCGGCACGCACGACGACCTGGTCTGGGTCAGCCCCCGCACCGGCCGCGCCGTCAGCCGCGACGCGGGCCGGCCCTATGCCGACAAACTGCTGGTCCTGCCGCCGTTCATGCTGGGGGCCCAGGCGGGGCTGTCGGACGGCGATGTCGGGGCGGGCCTGGCCCTGACCGGCCATTTCCTGGAGCAGTTCGTTTTCCATCCGCAGAACAGGCCCCTGCCGCCCGCCCGCGTCTGGCTGATCGACAAGCTGACCGAACAGGGCCGATTGTAGGATACGCGCCGCGTTGAGGCCGTCGCGCGAGATGGGGCAAAATCTTGCTCAGGTTGACGTGGCGTCGCCCGAGGGGCATTGCCCCCGTAACAGTGCGTGAGCACCTGAAACAATTCCGGCCATGGCGGCGTCAGATCGCCGGGCCGACCGGCTCAGGAGACGGCCCAGTGACCCAGACTTCGATCCCCGGACTTCATCCGGCGCCGACCCGACACGCCCACCTGGTGGCCTGGGTCGAACAGATCGCCGCCATGACCAAGCCCGCCCGCGTCCACTGGTGCGACGGCTCGGCCGAGGAAAAGGAAGCCATCGTCGCCGACCTGGTCGCGCGCGGCACGCTGAAACAGCTCGATCCCGTCAAGCGTCCGGGCAGCTATCACGCGGCGTCCGATCCCAAGGACGTGGCTCGCGTCGAAAGCCGCACCTTCATCTGTTCGGCCGATCGCGACGACGCCGGCCCGACCAACAACTGGGCCGATCCGGCCGAGATGCGGGGTCGCCTGGACGGCCTGTTCGACGGCTGCATGGCCGGGCGCACGATGTATGTGGTGCCGTTCTCGATGGGCCCGATCGGCTCGGATTTGTCGGCGCTCGGCGTCGAGATCACCGACAGCGGCTATGTCGCCGTCTCCATGGGCATCATGACCCGGATGGGACGCGCGGCGCTGGAGGCGATGGGCGACGATGGCGTCTTCGTGCCCTGCGTCCACACCCTGGGCGCCCCGCTGGCCGAGGATCAGGCCGACGTCGCCTGGCCCTGCAACGCCGACAAATGGATCGTCCATTTCCCCGACACGCGCGAGATCTGGTCCTACGGCTCCGGCTATGGCGGCAACGCCCTGCTGGGCAAGAAATGCTACGCCCTGCGCATCGCCTCGATCATGGCCCGCGACGAGGGCTGGCTGGCCGAGCATATGCTGATCCTGAAACTGACCGACCCCAAGGGCCGCGCCAAATACATCGCCGCCGCCTTCCCCAGCGCCTGTGGCAAGACCAACCTGGCCATGCTCCAGCCGACGTTGGAGGGCTGGACCGCCGAGACGGTCGGCGACGATATCGCCTGGATGCGGTTCGGCGCGGACGGCCGCCTGTACGCCGTCAATCCGGAGGCCGGCTTCTTCGGCGTGGCGCCGGGTACGAGCCGCAACACCAATACCAACGCCATCGCCACCCTGGCGCGCGACACCGTCTTCACCAACACCGCCCTGACCGCCGACGGCGACGTCTGGTGGGAAGGCCTGTCCAAGCCGGTCCCTGAGGGGCTGACCAACTGGAAGGGCCAGCCGCACGACCCGGCCTCGGGCGAGCCCGCCGCCCACCCGAACGCCCGCTTCGCAGCGCCGGCGCACCAGTGCCCGACCATCGCGCCGGAATGGGAAGACCCCGCCGGCGTGCCGATCGACGCCATCCTGTTCGGCGGCCGCCGCGCGTCGGCGGTGCCCCTGGTGACCGAGGCCTTCGACTGGGAACACGGCGTCTTCATGGGCTCGACCGTGGCCTCCGAAGGCACCGCCGCCGCCGAGAACGCGGTCGGCGAACTGCGGCGCGACCCGTTCGCCATGCTGCCCTTCTGCGGCTACAACATGGGCGACTATTTCGCCCACTGGCTCAAGCTGGGCCAACAGGCCGACGCGGCCAAACTGCCCCGCATCTTCTTCGTCAACTGGTTCCGCAAGGACGACGACGGCCGCTTCGTCTGGCCCGGCTTCGGCGACAACGTCCGCGTCCTGAAGTGGATCAGCGAACGCCTCGACGGCGAGGCCGAGGCGCTGGACACCCCCGTCGGCCGCGTCCCGACCCGTCAAGCCTTGGACCTGACCGGCCTCGACGTGGGCGACCAGGCTGTTTCCACCCTGCTCGACGTCGACGCCGACGTCTGGGCCGAGGAAGCCGCCCTGATTCCCGCCTTCTACGACACCTTCGGCGACCGCCTGCCAAAGCCCCTGTGGACCCAGCACGCCGCCCTGACCCGCCGCATCGACGCCAACCGCGCGGCGGCTCTGGCGGCCGAGTAATTCTCCTCCCCGTTCGCGTTGCGAATGGGGAGGTGGCGCGGCGCGGGTACGCGCCGTGACGGAGGGGGCGAGACGATCTGGACGATGAATCGCCCCTTTAAATTCCGAGTCGCCCCCTCCGTCTCGCCGGCTGATCGCCGTCGAACCACCTCCCCATCGGCGACGCCGACGGGAGGACATCTTGAAATCGCCGCCGCGCCGGCCGATGCACCCCGCGTGGCCTCTCCTTCCCGCGACATCCTGATCCTCGGCGGCGGCGTGCTCGGCCTCGCCAGCGCCGTGACCCTGACGGCCAGAGGCCACCGTGTTCGCCTGCTGGACCCCGGCGGCTCGAACGCCTCATCCGTCGCCGCCGGCATGATCGCCCCGGCCCTGGAATCACTGGTCGACGCGGTCGATACCGAGCGCGCGGCGCTGTTGCGAGCGGCGGGGGCGATGTGGCCTGAGTTCGCGGATCGGCTCGGCATCACCCTCAAACCCGGCCCGACCGTCTGGCGCGCCGCCGATCCCGCCGCCGCGGCCGAGCGCCTGACCCGCCTCGGCTTTATGGTCGAGATCGACGGCGAGGACGTCCGCACCCAAGACCGGCAGGTCGAACCCGAACCCGCCCTCGTCGCCCTGCGCGCCGCCGCCGGGACGATTCGGTCCGGTCGTGCCCTCGCCATCGCCCGGTCGGGCCAAGGCTGGACCGTCGAGACCGACGCCGGACCGCTCGAGGCCGAAACCGTCGTTCTCGCGACCGGGGCCGCCGAAGCCTTGCCCGGCCTGCCCGATCCGGTGCGCGGCCGGATCGCGGCAATCGAGCCGATCCGGGGCCAGATCGGCTGGACCGACCAGCCGCTGGTGAAGGGCGTACGGCGCGGACCCGACGGCTATGTCGCCGAAATGCCCCCCGGCGCCGTGATCGGAGCCAGCATGGGCTTCGGCCGCCGTGACCTCGCCCCCGATCCGGTCGAGACCGAGGCGTTGATCGACGCCGCGACCGCCCTCGCCGACGGGCCCATCGACCCGGCCCGCATCGACTGGCGGGTCGGAATCCGGGGCGCGACGGCCGACGGCCTGCCGCTGGCGGGACCCTCGGGCGAGCCGGGTCTGCACCTGGCCTTGGCCCCGCGCCGTAACGGTTGGCTGTTGGCCCCGCTGGTCGCGCGGGTCGTGGCCGACGGGATCGAGGGACGCGCGCCCGATGCCCTGGCGCGCGCCTTCGGCCCCCTCTGTTTCAGTCCTCGGGCAGGGTGAAGCGCAGACCCACGGTGACGCTGGCGCCGTCCACGGCCTGGCCGTCGACGGTTTGCGGGCTCATGCGGAAATAGCGGCTCAGCCCGACCGCCGCCTTGCCGAAGCCGTAGCCGCCGGGCGTCTCGGAAGCGATCGAACAGCCGGTTAGCCGCCCGTCGATCCGCACCAGGCAGCGGATCGACGCCTGGCCCGTCACCTCCGCGTTCTGGGCTCGGGTCGGATAGGCGCCCAGCAGTTGCTCGCCCGTCGGCTTGCTGATCCAGTCCGGCCGGGTGATCACCGGCGGCCCGCGCGGGGCCACCACGACCGGTTCGGATCCTGTCCCGACCGGGGCTTCCGGCGGAATCGGGCGCGTCAGGGTGATGGGTCCGGTCGCGATCACCGGGGTGTCGGGCACGACGGCGGTCAAGGGCTGGACCGGCTGGGTCGGTGTCGGGGTCCTGTGCAGCGGCGGATTGGGGGCCGGCGGCACGGGGCTGGGGGTCAGCTTGGGCGGCGGAGGCTTGGGCAGGGTGATGATCGGGCCCGTCATGGTCGGGGGATCGTCCGGCACCGGCATCGCCACCTCGAACCGCTGCGTATAGAGGACCACCCCGATCCCCGCATGGACCAGGACCGAAGCCCCGATCGCCAACACCATCCATCGCGGGATCGGCTTCTTACGCTCGCCGAAGTCGATGGGGCTGACCAGTCCGGGTCCACCCGCCGTCATCATCATCATGGCCGTCTCTCCCAAGGCCACTCCCCAGCGCCCTTGGGGGAATGACGCGCCTGGGTTGCGGCAAAATCGGGGCGGGGGATAAGTCGGATTGTCCACGATGAGGAATGTTGAGGCTTCGTTAATTTTAAGGTTCGATTAACCACACTCTACGAGCCTGATGGGCATGAGCGTCGGAGCGATTCCCTCTGCAAACGGCGTCGAGGCGGCCATCCGGCGCGCCTCGAGCGCCACCGGCGTGGATTTCGACTTCCTGATGAAGACGGCGCGCCGCGAGAGCGCGATGAACCCGGCGGCCAAGGCCCGCACCTCGAGCGCGGCGGGCCTGTTCCAGTTCATCGAACAGACCTGGCTGGCGACTGTGAAGACGTCCGGGGCCAAGCATGGCTATGGCCAGTACGCCGATCTGATCCACCGCGGCGGAGACGGCCGCTGGCGGGTCGAGGGCTCGGCGCGGAACGTGGTCCTAGACCTGCGGTTCGACGCCCGCGCGGCCTCGGTCATGGCGGCGGAATTGACGGCGTCCAACGCCGCCTATCTGCGCGGACGGACAGGGCGGGAGCCCGGCGCGGGCGACTTGTACGCAGCCCATTTTCTGGGCCCGGCCGGCGCGGGCAAGCTGATGGAGGCCATGGCCACGCGGCCGGGGGCGAGCGCAGTCGCACTGTTCCCCGAGGCCGCCGCCGCCAATCGGCCCATCTTCTACCGCGACGGGCGCGCCGCCACGGTCGCCGAGGTCCATGCCAATCTGCAACGCCACGCCGGCGACGGCGCACCCGCCGCCGCCATGGCCACGCCCAAGGCCCCGCCGACGGAGGCCGAGGCCAAGGTCATGATGGCGGCGCGGCTGGACCGCCTGAAACAGGACCAGACCTTGCTGGCCATGCTGCTGGGCCAGGACGGGCAGGGGGGCTCGTCCGGCTTCGGCGGCGCGTTCGGGCCGGAACCGGCCGTCGGAGCCTGATGGTAAACCGCGCGTTAATCATGCCAGGCTCATGCTGACGGCCACGCTGCCGATTCCCTAGAGATCCTCATGACCGCCTATCGCGCCCGTCTGACCGAGACCGACATCCGGCGGCTGTTCAAGGCCGAGGACGAGGACGACCGCGCCGCCGCCGCCCACAAATTGTGCCGCAGCATCGACCGCGCCGAACTGTCCGAGGCGGAACGCGAGGCGGCGCAGAAGATCCTGCGGGTGCTGGCCGATGACGCCGCCGAACTGGTGCGGCGGGCGCTCGCTGTGACCCTGAAGGCGTCGGACCTGATTCCCCGCGACGTGGCCCGCAAGCTGGCCGCCGACATCGACAGCGTCGCCTTGCCGATCATCGGCTTCTGCCCGGCCTTTTCCGATGCCGATCTGATCGAGATCGTCCGGGCTGGATCGGCGGCCCGCCAGATCGCCATCGCCGCCCGCTCGCGCGTCAGCCGCGACGTGGCCGAGGCACTCAGCATCGACGGCTGCCAGGAGGCGGCGCGCACCCTGTCGGCCAACGACAACGCCGACATCTCGGAACGCGCGTTGGGCCGGTTGGTCGATCGCTTCGGCGACGCGCCGGAAGTCGTCGCGGCCCTGGCCTATCGTCAGGTTCTGCCGCTGGACGTGACCGAACGTCTGGTCGCCCTGGCCAGCGACGCCGTGCGTGAACATCTGGTCAGCCGCCACGCCATCGCGCCGGAAACCGCGATCCGCCTCGCCGCCTACAGCCGCGAAAGGGTCACCGTCGATCTGATCGACGAAGCGGCCGAGAGCGCGGACCTGGGCGCCTTCCTGGCGACCCTCAAGGCGCGCGGCGTGCTCAACGCCTCCCTGCTGCTCCGGGCCCTGGCGCGCGGCCAGATGGCGACCTTCGAACAGGGCCTGGCCGTGCTGGCGGGGACGCCGCACCAACGGGCCTGGTTGATGATCCATGACGCCGGGTCGTTGGGCCTGCGGGCGATCTACGATCGGGCGGGCCTGCCGCCGCGCCTGTTCCAGGCCTTCCGCGCCGGCGTCGACACCTGGCGCACGCTCCAGGCCGAGGGCACGGATACGTCCGGTGAGGAATTCCGCCAGCAGATGCTGGAGCGATTCCTGACCCAGCGCCCGAACGCGCCGCGCGAGGATCTGGCCTATCTGATGGAACGACTGGACCAGCCGGTCGTCACGCCGGTCGCGATCCGAGCGGCTAACGCCGCCTGATCAGCCGGCGGCGCGGAAAACGGCGACTTCGGCTTCCAGGGCCTCGGCCAGGGTGCGGCCGGTCGGATGTTCGTCGGTCTGGATCTGGTCGCGGACGACGGCGCGGATGGCGTCGATATGAGCATCCAGCAGGGTGACCGGGGCGGTCAGCCGCTTGACCGGGTCGTCCAGCAGCTTGCACAGCGAACCGGCCAACCGGGTCACCAGCGGATACTGATAGGTCGTGCCCAGGCCCTTCAGGTCGTGGGCGCGAAAATACAGGCCCTCTGCGGTCTGGGCGTTCAGGCCCTGGGCGCGGATGGCGGCCTGGGCGGCTTCCAGCTTGGTGATCTCGTCCTGCAGCCACTGGCCGAACTGGGACGACATGGCCTTGAGCGCCTCTTCGGCCTTGGCGATGGCGTCGGCATTGATGCCGCCGAAGCCGCCGCCCAGCTTCTGGCGCAGCATGTTGGGCGGGCGGATCACCTGGGCGGGGTGGGTCACGGCGAACTCCTGGAACCGATACGCCGTTCATCGTGACCGGGCGCGGTTAAGAAGCCGTGTTCAGCCAGTGAACTGCTCGGCCAGCACACGTTCCTCGAACGAACGACCGGCGTCAAACAGCATGGTCAAGGCGATGTCGCGCCGCTCGCGTACTTCGACGGCGGCGACGCGCCGGACCTCCAGACTGTCGGCGGTGGCACTGACCGGTCGCTTGTCGGCCTCCAGTACCTCGAACCGAACCCGCGCCTCGTGCGGCAAAAGGGCGCCGCGCCAGCGCCTGGGGCGGAAGGCGCTGATCGGCGTGAGCGCCAGCACGCGACCGTCCAGCGGAATGATCGGCCCGTGCGCCGACAGGTTATAGGCGGTCGATCCCGCCGGCGTGGCGACCATACAGCCGTCGCAGGTCAGTTCCTCCAGCCGGGGCCGGCCGTCGATCTCGATGCGGAGCTTGGCGCTCTGACGCGTCTGGCGCAGCAGGGACACTTCGTTGAACGCCAGGCCGCTGATGACCTGGCCGGCTTCGGTCCAGGCGTCCATCTGCAGCGGATGGATCACGGCCCGGCCCGCGGCGGCGATACGGTCGCGCAGGCCCTCTTGCTCATAGTCGTTCATCAAGAAGCCGACCGACCCCCGGTTCATGCCGTAGACCGGAATCCGCGCTTGCAGGTTCTGGTGCAGGGTCTCCAGCATGAAGCCGTCCCCGCCGAGGGCCACGATCACGTCGGCGGTCTCAACGGGGGTGGAGCCGTATGTGGCGCTGAGCCGGTCGCGGGCGGCCTGGGCCTCGGGACGGTCACTGGCGGTGAAGGCGAGGCTGAGGGTCACACCGCACGAGAAGCCGAGCGGGCCGGACAAGTCAAACCCTGTCTCTAGAGCCCCATCTCGGCGCGGAATTCGATCAGCGCGTCCGATGGGCTCAGCGACAGGGCGGAGGGATCGTGCGGATTGTCGCCGGGCCAGCCGCCGCTGAGGGCGCGGACGTCGCTGAGCAGGGTCGGGAACACGGCGCGGTCCACGCCGACGGCGGTACAGGCCAGGCCAAGAGCCCCCGGATCGGGGCGGCGCACCGCGGCACGGACGCCATTGATCGGAACCTGGGCCAGGGCGGCGAGGGTCTGTTCGAACAGGCCGAGCCGCTTTTCGCGCAGGGCCCGCACCAGCAGGCCGGAGCGCAACTGTCCCGCCGCCTTGAGCTTGGCGACCAGCCGCCGGTCGGCTTCATCTTCCGGTTCGGTCGAGGGCGGGCGGGGCAGGGCGGCGTCGACCGCGCGGTGGACGGCGGCCCCGACCATCGCTTCGTCGAGACGGAACCGTTCGGTCAGCACCTCGCGCAGCGCCTCTCCAACCCAAGAGTACAGGCCGACGGCCAGGGTTTCGGTCAGGCGCGGATGGCGGGCCAGCGGCGCGCGCAGGGCCGCGATCTGTCCGGCATGGGCCACCAAACGTCGCAAGCCGTCCTCGCCGATCCGGGCCGAGCGGTTGCCGGCCAGGGCGGTCAGCAGGGCCGGTTCCTCGCGTGCGATCACGGCGTCGCAGACGACGGCCGACAGGTTCGGACGGCGGGCGACCTCCAGGCCGTGCTCCAGCGTCGCCTCGACCAGGATGCGGACCAGTTCGGTGTCGGCCAGAAGGGCGCTGCGGGCGATGACCGGGCGGGCGATCTCGATCTCGTCCAGGGCCAGCATGGCGATCAGGGCCGGCGGGGCCCAGCCGGCGTCGGCCAGCTGTTCGGACAAGGCGCGGCGGATGTCGCGTTCGGCCCGGCGCGCCAGGATCATCAGGATGTCACGCAGAGCTTCTGACCCCGGCATGGCCTGGCCGAGTTTCGCCACCGTCATCAACAGCCGCTCGCGATCGGCCGTCTCGGCGCTGTGTGCGAGGGCGATCAGGTCGGCGGCGGGCGAGGGCAGCGGTTGGGCGGTCAAGACCGGCTCCGGCAAGCGACTGTGCCATTATGGGGCTTTACGGTGAAGGTCCGGTTAAGCCTGTTCACCCACGCTTGACGTGTGGCGGCGCGGGGGCGACCTTGCCGCCGAACCCAGTGCCGGAGAGATCGCCATGGCCGACGGAACGTCCACGTCCTTGAAGTCCCGCGTGTCGGAGGCCGAATGGCAGGCGCGGGTCGATCTGGCCGCCCTGTACCGGCTGGTCGCCCTGCACGGCTGGGACGACATGATCTTCACCCACATCTCGGCGCGGGTGCCGGGACCCGAGCATCATTTTCTGATCAATCCCTACGGCTTCTATTTCGAGGAGATCACGGCCTCGGCCCTGGTCAAGGTCGATCTGGATGGCAACGTCGTCCAGGAGACGCAGAATTTCATCAATCCGGCCGGTTTCACCATCCATTCCGCCATCCACGGTGCGCGCGAGGACGCCCATTTCGTCATCCACCTGCATACGGTCGCGGGTGTGGGTGTGGCGGCGCAGAAGGAGGGGCTGCTGCCGATCGGCCAGAACGCCTGTCTGTTGCAGCACCAGGTGGCCTACCACGGCTACGAGGGCCTGGCGCTGAACCATGACGAACGCGAGCGGCTGGTGGCGGATCTCGGCGACAAGCCGCTGATGCTGTTGCGCAACCATGGCACGCTGGCGGTCGGCCAGACGGCGGCGGCGGCCTGGGTCGGGATGTTCTTCCTGGAGCGGGCCTGTGCCCAGCAGGTCGCGGCCCTGTCGGGCGGGCGCGACCATGTCCTGTTCGCCCCCGACGCGGCCCAGGCCGAGACCAAGGAACAGGGCAAGGGCATCGGCTTCATCTCGGCCCTGGCCTGGCCCGGTGCGCTGCGCCTGCTGGATCGGAAATCGCCGGGCTACGACGCCTGATGCGGACGGCGGGGGCGGTCGGGGCGGTGCTTCTGACGGGCCTCGCCGGTCCCGTTGCCGCCGGACCGTGGACCCAGCCCCAGGGCGAAGGCCTGATCATCCTCAAGGCCGAACAGATGACCGCCGACGACGGTTTCGATCCGTCCGGGGACCGCGTGCCGCTGCCGGACGAACGAATCGACCGCGTCCTGTCGCTGTGGGCGGAGTACGGCGTCACCTCGCGCCTGACGCTGCAACTCAAGGCCGAACTGCAGGAGGGCGAGGATGCCTTCGTCGACTATTCCGGGCGGGGGCCGATCGAGATCGGGGCGACCTGGCAGGTGTGGCGCGACGACCGCACGGCGGTCAGCCTGTATGGCGGCTACGCCTCGGGCGGCGACGGGCGCAACGCGGGCTATGCCGCGCCGGGTCAGGGCGAGGACGACTGGGAGGTGCGCGGTTCGGTCGGTCGGTCGTTCGGGCCCGTCGAAAATCTGCCGTGGCTGGGCGACGCGGCCTTCGTCGATGTGCAACTGGCCCGGCGGATGCGCGACGGATTGCCGGACGAGACGCGCGCCGATTTCACTGTCGGGTCGCACCTGAGCGAGGACTGGCTGGTGCTGGGCCAGGCGTTCGGCGGCGTGGCGGACGACGGTGCCCGCTGGTTGTCCCTGGAGGCGTCGGTCGTGCGTCACATCGGCCCCTGGAGCCTGCAGGCCGGATGGCGGCAATCCGTCGCGGGGCGCGAGACGCCGGCATCGAAAGGCCCCGTCCTGGCGTTATGGCGACGCTTTTGAGACCTGTCCGCCTGGTCTGGACGCCGACTGACGCTTCCGTGATCGCCTGCCGCGACGGAAACCGGAACAGCCGACGTTACAGGGACTTTAGTTGCGTCTTCGCCATCTGCGGTTAAGGCGAGCGACTTCGCCTGTCCTGGAGATTGCCCGCGTGATCAAGCGTCACTTCTTCCTCATCGCCGCCGGTGCGCTGTTGGCCCTGATGATCGTGGCCGCCGTGCTGCGGGTCGCCTTCGCCCAGGACGAGGGCGAAGGCCGGGGCGGATCGGGCGGACGGGGCGGAGGCGGTCAGCAGGTGTCCCAGGCAGTGGTGGCCCAGCGCGCGTTCAGCGACCAGATCGAGGTCCTCGGCGTCGCCCGTGGCAACCGTTCCGTCAACATCACCTCGGCCACCAGCCAGTTGATCACCCGCGTCCTGTTCACGGACGGCCAGCGGGTCAGCGCCGGCACCCGTCTGGTCGAACTGCAGGCGCAGGAAGAGGACGCGGGCATCATCGAGGCGAGGGCAAACGTCGAGCTGGCCCAGTCGCAGTACGATCGCTACCGCGAGCTGGGCGAGCGCGGTTTCGCCCCGCAGATGATGATCGAACAGTATGAGACCGAGCTGCGCACGGCCCGCGCCAGTCTGGCCGCCGCCAATGCCCGGCGCGGCGACCGCTCGATCCGCGCGCCGTTCTCGGGCGTGCTCGGGCTCAGCAGCGTCACCGCCGGCACCTTGATCAATCCCGGCGCGATCATCACCACGCTGGACGACATCGACACCATCCGCGTCGATTTCCCGGTGCCGGAACGCTACCTGAGCGCCCTGCGGCCGGGCCTGGCGATCACGGCCCAGGCCGACGCCCTCGGCGAGGAGATATTCCAGGGCCGGATCGCCCTGATCGACACCCGGGTCAACGAGACCACCCGCGCCGTCACGGCCCGCGCCGAATTCCCCAACCCTGGCGGGCGCATCCGCCCCGGCATGCTGATGCGGGTCGAGGTCGAGCAGGGATCACGCCAGTCGGTCGCCGTGCCAGAAGCCGCGATCCAGTATGAGGGCGACGGGGCCTTCGTCTATCGCATCGCGCCCGGCGAGCGGGGATCGACGGCCCAGCGCGTTTCGGTCGAGGCCGGGGTGGTCGAGAACGGCTATGTCGAGATCCTCTCGGGTCTGCGCGCTGGCGAGCGCATCGTCGGGACCGGCCTGAACCGCATCCAGCCCAATTCGCCGGTTACCGTGGCCCAGGCCGGCCAGGCCGCACCGCGGGCCGCGCCCGCCGCCCAGGGGGCCGCGCGATGATGATCTCCGATCTGGCGGTCCGCCGCCCGGTGTTCGCCGCCGTGGCGGCGATCATCCTGTGCGTGGTGGGCTTCGCGGCCTTCCTGTTCACCCCGGTGCGCGAACTGCCCGACGTCGATCCGCCGATCGTCTCGGTCTCGACCAGCTATGCCGGGGCCTCGGCCGAGGTCATCGAGAGCCGGATCACCGAGCCGATCGAGCAGCAGCTGGCCGGCATCCAGGGCGTCGAACGGATCAACTCGACCAGCCGCGACGGCCAGTCCCGCGTCAGCGTTGAGTTCGCCCTGGACGTCGATGTCGATGTGGCCGCCAACGATGTGCGCGACCGCGTCTCGCGTGCGCAAGGGCGTCTGCCCGACCAGGCCGACCCGCCCCAGATCGCCAAGGCCGACGCCGATTCGCAGCCGATCATGATCCTGTTCTTCCGCTCCGACGCCATGAACCGGCTGGAGCTGACGGATTACGCCGACCGCTATCTGATCGACCAGCTGGCCACCGTGCCCGGCGTCGCCACCGTCCAGATCTATGGCGAGCAACGCTATGCCATGCGCATCTGGCTGGACGCCGATGCGCTGGGCGCGCGGGGCCTGACCGTCTCGGATGTCGAGAGCGCGCTTTCGACCCAGAACGTCGAACTGCCCGCCGGCTCGCTGGAATCCACCGCCAAGGACTATACCGTCCGGGTCGCCCGCAACTATGCCCGGGCCGAGGATTTCGCCAACCTGCCGATCGGCACCTCGGGCTCGGCCTCGGTGGCGTCGGGCAGCGGCGCCGCCCTGCCGCCCAGCAGCACCGGCGCGACCGCGACCGGCGCGCTCCAGCCCGTCGCCAACTATGTCACCCGGCTCGGCGACGTGGCCCGCGTGGTCGAGGCCCCGGAGGACGACCGCCGCCTGTTCCGCGGCAACGGCCTGGACCAGATCGGCCTGGCCATCACCCGCCAGTCCCAGTCCAACGACCTGGAAATCTCGCACGGCGTCGAGGACCTGATCGAGGAGTTGCGTCCCAGCCTGCCCGAAGGCACCGAACTGGTCGTCGGCTCCGACAACTCCGTCTTCACCTCCCACGCCATCGACGAGGTCTGGATCACCATCGGCATCTCGATGTTCCTGGTGGCCTTCGTCAATTTCGTCTTCCTGGGAAGTCTGCGGGCGGCCCTGATCCCGTCGATCGTGGCCCCGATCTGCCTTCTGGCCACCTTCATCGTCCTGGCCCCGCTGGGTTTCTCGCTGAACCTTCTGACCCTGTTGGCCTTGGTCCTGGCCATCGGCCTGGTCGTCGACGACGCCATCGTCGTGGTCGAGAACATTCAGCGCCGCCTCGACCACGGCGAACCGCCGCTGGTCGCCGCCGAACGCGGCACGCGCCAGGTCTTCTTCGCCGTCATCGCCACCACCCTGGTGCTGCTGGCCGTGTTCGCGCCGCTGCTCTTCCTGCCGGGCTATGTCGGACGATTGTTCATGGAACTGGCCGCGGCCATCGCCGCCGCCATCGCCTTCTCGGCCTTCCTGGCCCTGACTTTGTCGCCGATGCTGGCGTCCAAGATTCTCAAGCCCGCCGAGGGTGGAGGCTGGATGGCCCGCAAGGTCGATGCCGGCATGGACAAGCTGAAGAACTCCTACGAGAACTCGCTCGGCTCCCTGGTCGGTCGGCGCATCGCCGTGATCGCGGTCGGGGTGCTGATCCTGGGCGTGCTCGGTGGGGCGGCCGGAATGTTCCTGACCCTGCCCAGCGAACTGGTGCCGGACGAGGATCGCGGTCGCGTCAGTATTCGCGTCCAGGGCCCCGAGGGCGCGGGTTTCGACTACACCCGTGACATCATGCTGGGCCTCGAGCCCATCCTGGCCGAGTACAAGGACAGCGGCGAAGTCGAGAGCTATCTGGTCTCGGCACCTGGTTTCGGCGGCGGCAGCTTCAACTCGGGCAACGCCAACCTGAGCCTGGTCGACTGGTCGGAGCGCGATCGGTCGGCGGCCGACATCGCCGAGGAGCTGAACGGCAAGCTGCGGACCCAGACGGACGCCCAGGTAAACGCCTCCTCGCCCGGCGGCTTCCAGCGCGGTGGCGGCAACTCCAACTCGATCGAACTTATCGTCACCGGCTCCGACTATGCGGAAATCTTCCAGTGGCTGCAGCCCGTGCTGGCTGCCTCGCTGGAGAACCCCGGCTTCTCGCGCCCACGCCTCAACTATGAGCCCAACTCGCCGCGCGTCCTGGTCGATGTGAATCCCCAGACGGCGGCGGCGCTCGGCGTTTCGGCCCAGGAGATCGGCCGCACGTTGGAGACGATGTTCGGCTCGCGCCGCGCCACCACCTACCTGCGCGGTGGCCAGGAATACGATGTCATCCTCCAGACCGAACGCACCGACCGGACCAATGTCGCCGACCTGGAAAGCCTCTATGTCGGGGCCGGCAGCGGTGCGCTGGTGCCCTTGTCGTCGGTCGTCCAGACGTCCGTCACCGGCGACACGCCGGACCGTCGCCGCCTGGATCGCCAGCGCGCGATCAGCCTTCAGGCCGATCTGAACCCCGGCACGACCCTGGCCGACGCCATGGAATTCCTGAACGCCACCGTCGCCGAACAGCCTCAGGGCGTCGTCGCCGTCCAGTACGGCGGCGCGGCCCGCGACCAGCAGGAGGCCGGCAACGCCGTCGGCATCGCCTTCGGTTTCGCCCTGCTGCTGGTCTTCCTGGCGCTGGCGGCCCAGTTCGAGAGCTGGATCACCCCGGCGGTGATCATGCTGACCGTGCCTCTGGCGGCCGCCGGGGGCCTGTTCGGCCTGCTGATGGCGGGGTCCAGCCTGAACATCTACAGCCAGATCGGCCTGATCATCCTGATCGGCATCGCGGCCAAGAACGGCATCCTGATCGTGGAGTTCGCCAACCAGCTGCGCGACCAGGGTCGGTCGATCAAGGAAGCCATCGTGGAGGCCTCGGCCCTGCGCCTGCGCCCGATCATCATGACGTCGATCGCCACCTCGTTCGGGGCCCTGCCGCTGGCCCTGTGGCAGGGCGCGGGGGCCGGCAGCCGCCAGACCATCGGCGTGGTCATCTTCATGGGGGCGATCTTCGCGACGACCCTCACCCTGTTCGTGGTGCCGATCATCTACGGCGCCCTGGCCCGCTTCACCAAGTCGCCGGAATACACGACCCGCAAGATCGAGGAATGGGAAGCCCAGGAGGCGACCGCCAACGACCGCGGCCTGGCGGCGGCGGAGTAGACGCCCGATTTCCCTCTCCCAGCGGGAGAGGGCTTGAGCGCACGGCCGCGTAGCCGTCGTCCTTGCGCGAAAGGGTGAGGGGTAAATATTAAGGTGAGGGACCGAGTCCTGTTTCCACCGTCCAGCCCCTCACCCTTTCAGCTCGCCAATCGCTACGCTCTCGGAGCCTCAAGCCCTCTCCCGCTGGGAGAGGGAGTTCCTTTCCGCGCTTCCCGCACTGGACGCCGACTGTCCGCGCCTGATAATCACTGTCAGGAAGTGAGCGAGTGCCCCATGTCCAATGTCATCCAGCTGAATCAGGCCCGCCTCGGCGATCGCGGTGTGATCACCCAGGTCGGCGGCTGCCACCACGGCGAGCATGACGCCGAGCTGGAACGCCGCCTGCTGGAACTGGGCTTCATCGAGGGGGCGCGGATCGAACTGCTGCATCAGGGCGTGGTCGGCGGCGATCCGATCGCGCTGAAGGTCGACGACATGCGCGTGGCCCTGCGCCGCCGCGAGGCCGCCAGCCTGACCGTCGCGCTGGACGCCGCGCAGCATTATGCGGAAGCCGCCGAATAATGAATGTCGCGCTGCGCTCCGTCCGGGTCGCCCTGGTCGGAAACCCCAACTCGGGCAAGACCGCCCTGTTCAACGCCCTGACCGGCGCGCACCAGAAGGTCGCCAACTACGCCGGCGTCACCGTCGAGCGGAAGGAGGGTCTGATCCGGGGCCCGTCCGGGCGCACCCTGTCGGTGCTGGACCTTCCTGGCACCTATTCCCTGCGCGCCCGCAGCCCGGACGAGGAGGTCACCCGAGACGCCGTCCTGGGCCGCCTGCCGGGAGAGACCCCGCCCGATGTCGTGGTGGCCGTGGCCGATGCGACCAATCTGCGGCTGGTGCTCCGCCTGATCCTGGAACTGAAGGCCGTCGGGCGGCCGATGGTCCTGGCGTTGAACATGTACGACATCGCCCAGCGCCAGGGCCTGCGGATCGACCTGGAGCGGCTGACGGCCGAACTCGGCGTCCCGGTCGTGACCACGGTCGCCACGCGCAGGCGCGGCACAGATGACCTGATCGCCGCCGTCGAATCCCTGGCGATGTCGTCCGACGCAGCGACCGCGACCGAGGGCGAATGGCACGCCCCCGACGCCGTCGAGATCCGCGCCGCCCACCGCGACGCCGAGCGTATCATGCGCGCCTGCGTCCGTCCGCCCGAGCGTCCCGACACCCTGACCGGCCGGATCGACACCATCCTGCTGCATCCGGTCGGCGGCCTGGCCATCCTGCTGGCCCTGCTGTTCGTCATGTTCCAGGCCGTGTTCAGCTGGGCCACCCCCCTGATGGACGGGATCGACGCCGGCTTCATCGGCCTGGGCGGCCTCGTCGCGACCGTGGTGCCCGACGGCCTGCTACAGAGCCTGATCGTCGACGGCCTGATCGCGGGCGTCGGCAGCGTGATCATCTTCCTGCCTCAGATCGTGATCCTGTTCGCCTTCATCATTCTGCTGGAAGACTTCGGCTACATGGCCCGCGCGGCCTTCCTGATGGACCGGATCATGGGCGGGGCGGGCCTGCATGGCCGCGCCTTCATCCCCCTGTTGTCCAGCTTCGCCTGCGCCATTCCGGGCGTGATGGCGGCGCGGGTCATCGACAGCAAACGCGACCGCCTGACCACCATCATGGTGGCGCCCCTGATGACCTGTTCGGCGCGCATCCCGGTCTACACCTTGATCATCGCCGCCTTCATCCCCAGCCAGACCGTCTGGGGCTTCGCCAATCTGCAGGGGCTGGTGATGTTCGGCCTCTATGCCGCCGGCATCGTCAGCGCCCTGACCGTCTCCTTCGTGATCCGCCGCATCTTCTGGCGCGGCCAGGTCGAGCCCTTCATGATGGAGCTGCCGGCCTACAAGCTGCCCGCCGTCAAGTCGGTGCTCATCAACCTGTGGCTCCGGGCCCGCATCTTCCTGCTGCGGGCAGGCAAGATCATCCTGCCGCTGATGATCCTGGTCTGGGCCGCCTCGACCTTCCCGTTCCCGCCCGAGGGCGCGACGGGCCAGGCCATCGAATACAGTTTCGCCGGCATGGTCGGCCGGACGCTGGAGCCGATCTTCGCCCCAATCGGCTTCAACTGGCAGATGGTCATCGCCCTGGTCCCCGGCATGGCCGCCCGCGAGGTCGCGGTGGCCGCGCTCGGCACCGTCTATGCCGTCGCGGATGCCGAGGCGGCCGGCAGCGGCCTGGCCGGCGTGCTGGCGGCGCAATGGTCGCTGGCGACGGGCCTGGCCTTCCTGGCCTGGTACATCTTCGCGCCGCAGTGCGCGCCGACGCTGGGTGTGGTCAAGCGCGAGACCAACAGCTGGAAATGGATGGGCATCATGATCGCCTACATGTTCGGCCTGGCCTATCTGGCGGCCTTCGTGACGTTCCGCGTGGCGACGGCGCTTGGCGGAGGCACCGTCGGCGGCTAGAGCCCGTTGATGCCGGACACCGCCGTGATCGCCGTTCTGATGGGCTTGCTGGGCCTGATCATCGGCAGTTTCATCGCCGCCGTGACGGTCAGGATGCCGCGCGACGAGGACATCGTGCGCGACCGTTCCCGCTGCATGAGCTGCGAGCGGACCCTCGCCCCGTGGCAACTGGTGCCGGTGGTCAGCTGGCTGGTCCAGCGCGGCCGTTGCGGCTGGTGCCGGGCCCCCATCTCGCCCCGCTATATCCTGATCGAGCTCGCGGCGGGCGCGATCGGCGTCTGGGCCGCGCTGTTCGGCCAGACCTGGCTGATGGTCGTGATCACGGCCCTGCTGGGTTGGCAACTGCTCCTGATCGCCCTGATCGACGCCGAGAACTTCTGGCTGCCCGACGAACTGACCATCCCACTGACCGTCACCGGCCTGGCGGCCACGGCCTGCCTCGCCCGCGGCTGGCCGGTCGCACAGATCGCCGGTGTGGTCATCGGCTTCGGCCTGCTGTGGTTGATGGCCTGGCTCTACAAGCGGTTCCGGGGTCGCGAGGGTCTGGGCGGCGGTGACCCGTTCCTGTTCGCGGGGGCCGGAGCCTGGGTCGGCTGGACCGGCCTGCCCAGCGTCCTGCTGTGGGCCTGCGCCGTGGGGTTCAGCCTGGTGGCCGCGCGCCTGATACTGCGTCGCCGCGTCGAGGCGACGGACAGGCTACCGTTCGGCACCTTCCTGTGCGTGGGCATCTGGCTGGTCTGGCTGTACGGGCCCCTCGGGCTCTGACGGCAGGGCCGGAAGCCGGAACGCGCCCGACCCGTTTCCCTCGTGCGCCAGAAGCGCCGTCTGGGCCGCGACCCGGCCTGACTCGACCGTCGGGTCATAGGCCTTCCAGTCGCGGATATCGGTCGTCGCAGGCTGCGGCAGAATCAGCAGATCGACGTCGGCCCGCGCACGCTGCACCTCGACATCGGTGGTGATCGTCGCCGCCCGCATCAGGATCGAGACGATCGGCGGCCCGGCCTTCCATTGCCCCGACAGCAGCCAGCGCCACCAGGACGGCGGATTCTCCAGCGCGCCGGGATCGACGCCGCGTGCCTGAGACATGTCGACACCGACGATCGGGCCGGCGTTCAGGCGGCGCATGACGTCGGTGGGAAAATTCTTGATCACCGCCCCGTCGACCAGCACCTGGCCGTCCATCACCACCGGCGGCATGACGCCGGGAATGGCGATCGAGGCGCGCATGGCCTTACGGAGCAGGCCCCGGCGATGGACCTCGATCCGGCCCGTGGTCAGGTTGGACGAGACGGCGAAGAAGGGCAGGGGCAGGTCGGCGATGTCGATCTCGCCATAGGCGTTCTGGAGCAGGCCGGCGACCTTGCGCGCCCGGGTCATGGCGATGATCGGCACCGCCAGGTCGGACAGGGGATCGGAAGTCACGAAGGCGCGGCGGATCTGGGCATCCAGTTCGTCGTCGCTCCAGCCCAGCGCCGGACCGGCCGCCACGACCGCGCCCATCGACGCCCCGCCCAGGAAGTCGAAGGTGACCCCCGCCTGACGCAGAGACCGGATGGCGCCGATATGCGCATAGGCCCGCGCCCCGCCGCCGGACAGCACCAGCCCCACCGCGCGGCCGGTGACGATCCGGGCCAGCCTGCGGACATCGGCTTCGTCGCCCTCGATCGCCTGGAACCAGCGGCCGGGTCTCAGCGCATCCAGCCAGACCGAGGTATTGGCCGGTCGCGTCATGCGCGGGTCGCGGAGCAGGATCAGATCGGCGAAGGCCGGGTCGTGCCAACTGCCCGTGCCCCGCGCCGGCATCCGCTGCGGCGGGACGCCCAGACTGTCGCCGACCAGGAACAGGCGATCGACCTGGCGCACGCACAGGGCGGCCCAGGAGGTCTCGTCCTGTTCGGCGACGTACAGGACGTAGTCGTGATCCTCCTCGACCCGCGAGAACCAGTCCGCCGCCGAGGCCAGGGCCGAATGGTCGATCACCCGGCAGGTCAGGCCCTGACCGCGGATCGCCTGGGCGATGCGATCGACGAAAGAGCGGATGGGCCGGTCGCGCGCGGCGACGAAGCCGAACACGCTGGGCCCGGCCATACCGTCGCCGTTGTCGCGGGCTCGGGCCAGCATCAGCTGGGTCAGGGCGATCATCACCTCGGGCCGGGCGCGCACGGCGTCCAGCACGGCCTCGCGCGGCAGGGCCATGATCTCGGTGTCGCGCAGGGCCACGACATCGGCCGTGTGCGGCGTGTCGGCGAACAAAGCCATTTCGCCGACCGGCTCTCCGGGCGGTATGACGCCCAGCATGCGTGGCGGCTGACCCTCCTCGCGCCGGAACACGCCCAGCCGGCCCGACCGCACCAGATACAGGGCATCGGCCGCGTCGCCGACGTTGAACAGGGGTTCGCCGCCGGTCAGGGCGAACCAGCTGGCCCGGTCGCCGCTGACGCGGAACACCTCGGCCAGAGCGGCTTCCAGGGTATCGGGGCGGGCGGCGGCCATGGTCCAGCTATGCCCGGATTCGGCGTCAGGCGCTCATCGCGGCCCACGCCGCCCCGACCGGCACGATCTCCAGGCCGGCGGAGCGCGCCAGACGCAGCACTCGGTCCAGGTCCTCGGGCCGACAGCCGTAGGGGGTCGGTCGGTCCATCACATCGTGCCCATAGGCGATCAGCCAGCCGCGCCGGGCGGCCGTCTCGGCCATCAAGGCCTCCAGATCGTAGCCGGGCAACCGGCGGCTCTCCAGGCCGATGGCCTGAAGATTGGCCCGGTCGGCCCGCCCGGCATTGACGCCGTCGCGCACGCCGCGGCCGAGGGCGAACCGGCCGGCCACGACCGGCTTGGCGGCCAGGGACACGTCGCCGAACGGATAGGCGAAACTGGTCATCACATGCCCGTCCAGCCGTTCGGCCACCCAGGCGGCATTTCGGACCAGGCTGGCCTTCAGGTCCGTCGCCGACAGGTTCAGCACGCTGACGTGCTCATAGGTGTGGCACCCGACCTCGTGCCCGGCGGCGAACAGGGCCTGCAAATGCTCGGTCTCGAACTGCCGGAGGTCTAGGTTGGTCCCGCCCGCCAGCCCGCCGCAGACATAGTAGGTCGCCTTGATCCCATGCTCGGCCAGGATCGGTCCGGCCTCGGTCCAGGCCGTCGCCGGGATATCGTCGAACGACAGGCTGAACACGCCCCGCGCCGGCGCGACCCGTAGCGGCCGAACGCCCAGATACCGGGCGGCCCGACGCCGCATTTGATCCATCCGAGACTTCATCCCACCAGTCTGCCCGCGCCGGGTTAAAGTCGCCTGAAGTGTGCCCTCCCGGCCCCGCTCAGCCTATCCCCGCCGCCGCGACACGCACGTCGATTGTCCACACCCCGCCGACAGCCTATCTTGCCAGCATGAACATGCGTTGGTCGCCCGAGAGCTGGAAATCAAAGCCCGTCCTGCAGATGCCGACGGACTATCCCGACGCGCGTGCGCTCCAGGCCGTCGAGGACGAACTGCGCGCCCTGCCGCCCCTGGTGTTCGCCGGCGAGGCAAGGCGACTAACCGCCAAACTGGCCCAGGTCGAGGCCGGGGATGCCTTCCTGCTGCAGGGCGGCGACTGTGCCGAGAGTTTCAAGGAATTCTCGACCGACAATATCCGCGACACCTTCCGCCTGATCCTGCAAATGGCGGTCGTGCTGACCTTCGCCGGCCGCAAGCCGGTGGTGAAGGTCGGCCGAATCGCCGGCCAGTTCGCCAAGCCTCGCAGCTCCGGCGTCGAGACAATCGACGGCGTCACCCTGCCCAGCTATCGCGGCGACAACATCAACGGCTCGGCCTTCACAACCGAGGAACGGGTGCCGGACCCCCAGCGGCTGCTGAAGGCCTACAACCAGTCGGCCTCGACGCTGAACCTGCTGCGCGCCTTCGCCGGCGGCGGCTATGCCGACCTGTACAACATCCACCGCTGGACCCTGGGCTTCGCCGACCACGGCGCGGGCCAGCAGTACCGCGAACTGGCCGAGAAGATCACCGAGGCCCTGGCCTTCATGGAGGCCGTCGGCGTCACGCCCGAAACCCACCCCGACCTCAGCCGCGTCGAGGTCTTCACCTCGCACGAGGCGCTGCTGCTGAACGTCGAGAGCGCCTTGACCCGGCTCGATGGCGGCTCGGGCGAATGGTTCGACACCTCGGCCCACATGCTGTGGATCGGCGAACGCACGCGCCAGCTGGACGGGGCCCATGTCGAGTTCATGCGCGGCATCAAGAACCCCATCGGCGTCAAATGCGGGCCGACCATGGAGCCCGACGACCTGCTACCCCTGATCGAGGCCCTGAACCCGGACAACACGCCCGGCCGCCTGACCGTGATCGGCCGGTTCGGTCACGACAAGGTCGGCGAGCGCCTGCCGCGGCTGATGGCGGCGGTGAAGGCAGCGGGCCAGCGCGTGGTGTGGTCGATCGATCCGATGCACGGCAATACGCTGAAAGCCGGCAACGGCTACAAGACCCGGCCGTTCGACCGCATCCTGGGCGAGGTGAAGACCTTCATCGATGTGGCGGAATCCGAAGGGGTTCATCCCGGCGGCGTGCATCTGGAGATGACCGGCCAGAACGTCACCGAATGCCTGGGTGGGGCCCAGGAAGTGACCGAGGACGACCTGTCCAGCCGGTATCACACCCATTGCGACCCGCGCCTGAACGCCGACCAGGCCCTGGAACTGGCCTTCCTGGTCGCCGAACGGCTCAAGTCGGGCCGCCTCAGCCGCGCCAAGGCGGCCTGACGTGGCCGAGATCGGGCGTCCCGACGGGGATCAGGGTGCTGGCCGCGTCGCCTATCAGGGCGCGCCGGGATCGTTCAGTCACGAGGGCTGCGTCGCCCTGCGGCCTTGGGATATCCATGTCCCGTTCGAGTCCTTCGAGGATGCCCTTTCCGCCGTGCAAACAGGGGATTGTGACTGTGCCCTGATCCCGGTCGAGAACTCCACCATCGGCCCGGTCGAGCCCGCCGCGACCCTGATCCGCGAAAGCGGCCTGACCGCTGTCAGCGAGGTCTGGCGCCCGATCCGTCTGGCCCTGATGGCCATACCGACCGCCCGCCTGGCGGACCTGAAGACGGCGGAGAGCCACCCCATCGCCCTACGCCAGTGCGGCGAGGCCCTGCGCACCCTGCGCCTGACCCCGGTCGAGGTGTTCGACACCGCCGGCGCCGCGCGCGACATCGCCGAGGCGGGCGATCCGACCCGCGCCGCCGTCGCGCCCATGGCGGCGGCCGAGGCCTATGGCCTGTCGATCCTGCGCAATGACCTTCAGGATCTGGCCGACAATCGCACACGTTTTGTCCTGTTGTGCGCCCCCGAGGCTTGACGCCGCACGATCCTTGCGTGAATTGGGTGTCAGGGATCGCTTCGATCCCGGAACTGGACCGACCCATGTCCCCGCTGCGCGCCTCCGCCAAGACCTTCTCGACCCGTTCGCGCGCGGTGGCCGACGGCTATTTCGGCCCCTTCTATTTCGGCTTTCGATACGCCGGCTGAGGCCTCGAGCGGCTCCCGCTCCTGACAGCCTCGCCGGCGACCGCTCCGACCCGGAGCGGCGGCGCACCCCCGCACCCCGATCGAACATGACCCATCGAAAGCCGAACCCATGCCTCAATCCATCCTCCAGCGCGTCTGGCCCGACATGACCGCCGACTGCCCCGAACCCGAACACTGCGCCCTGGCTGCCCTGCGCGCCGAGATCGACGCCGTCGACGACGAACTGCTGCGGCTGTTCCAGAAGCGCCTGGCCATCGCCGCCCAGGTCGGTCACGCCAAGGACGCTCCCCACGGCCCGCACACCAAGCTGCGCCCCGACCGCGAACAGCGCGTCATGACCCGGATGCTGAGCGCCGCCGAGCCCGACAATTTGGAGCCCGTGCGCGGCCTGTGGCGCGAGATCGTCGGCTGGGGCCTGGCCCGCCAGGGCCAACTCCAGGTCCAGGTCTGGGCCCCCACCGACCCGACGCGCGCCTTCGACGGCGCCCGCCGTCGCTTCGGCATGGCCGCCGCCATTCGCATGGTGCGGGATCCACAGGCGGCGCTGAAATTCGCCGCCGAAGGGCAGGGGGTTTCGGTGCTGGCGGTCAACACTGACGATCCCTGGTGGCTGGGCCTGCGCCGCGAATGGTCCAGCCTGTCGGTGTTCGAAGGGTTCGGCGGCGAGGTGCCGACGGCGCTCGGTGTCGGCAAGATCGATCCCGCCGCCTTGCCGGACGGCCGGCGCGTCATGGTCACGGCCGGGGGAGACGCGGGCGACGGCGGCGGTGCGCGTCGCTGGGGCCTGAACACCCACCATGGCTGGACCCTGGCCCTGACCGATGCGGCGGCGTCGCCCGGCGAGGCGGAAGGTTGCGTCGGCGCCATCGGCTGAGGACGATTGCGATCGGGCCGCCGCTTGGCCATATCGGGGCATGTCCGAACACAGCCCGACCGATCTCCTGTCCGACCTGATCGCCGATGCCCTGAAGGCCGGGGCGGATGCCGCCGAGGCCGTCTCGGCCGAACGCCGCGCTCTGTCGGTCGGCGTGCGGAACGGGCGTTTGGAAGATGTCGAGCGCGAGGAATCGACCGACCTTGGTCTGCGCGTTTTCGTCGGCCACAGGCAGGCGTCGGTTTCGGCCTCGGACCTGTCGGAGGCCACGCGCCGGCGGCTGGTCGAGCGCGTCGTGGCCATGGCCCGCCTGGCCCCCGAAGACCCCCATGCGGCGCTGGCCTCGCCCGACGCCCTGGCCCCGGTGCCGCATCTCGACCTGGACCTGTACGACCCGACCGACCGGTCGCCGCAAGCCCTGGAGGATGACGCTCGCGCGGCCGAATCGATCGCCCTGTCGGTGCCCGGCGTGGCCCGGTCCGAAGGCGGCCACGCCTCCGGTTCCTCGACGACCTGGCGCCTGGTCACCTCCAACGGGTTCCAGGGGGCCTATCGCGGCACGGCATTTTCGCTCGGCGTCGGCGTCATAGCCGAGCAGGACGGGGCCATGGAACGCGGCGGCGAGAGCCGGACCACTCGCTGGCACGCCGACCTGCCCGCCCCAGCCACCATCGGCACCGAAGCCGGCCGCCGCGCCGTCGAACGGATCGGCCCGCGCAAGATCGAGTCCACCACCGCCCCGGTGATCTTCGACCGCCGCGTGGCGGTCCAGCTGCTGTCGCCCCTGCTCGGCGCCATCTCGGGCCCGTCGATCGCGCGCGGCACCTCCTTCCTGAAGGACCATCTCGGCCAGCCGGTCCTGCCGACCGGCGTCGCCCTGATCGACGACCCGTTCCGCCCACGCGGCCTTGGCTCGACCCCGTTCGACGACGAGGGCGTGGCCGTCAGCCGCCGCGAGATCGTCCAGGACGGCGTCCTGACCACCTGGCTGCTGAACACCGCCGCGGCCTCCCAGCTGGGCCTGCGGTCGACCGGCCATGCCTCGCGCGGCCTGGCCGGGCCCGCCGGGGTCTCCAGTCACAATCTGCATCTGACTTCAGGCGATCGCGACCTGGCCGGGCTCATGGCCGAGGCGGGGACCGGACTGGTCATCACCAACATGTTTGGCCCGTCGCTGAACGGCAACACCGGCGACTGGTCCGCCGGCGTCTCGGGCTACTGGTTCGAGAACGGCGAGCGTGCCTGGCCGGTCAGCGAGATCACCGTCGCCGGCAATCTGAAGGACCTGTGGTCGCGCCTGCGGCCGGGCTCGGACCTGGAATTCCGGGGCGGTTTCAACAGCCCGTCGCTGCTGATCGACGCCGTGGCCATCGCCGGGAAATAGACCCGATCAGGCCGGTTCCACCACCACCGCCGTGCCATAGGCCAGGACTTCGGTGACCCCTTCCATGATCTCATTGGCCTCATAGCGCATGGCCACCACGGCATTGGCGCCCATGCTCTGGGCCTGATCGACCAGATGGTCATAGGCCTCGGCCCGCGAGGTCTCGGCCAGTTTCACATAGGCCTCGACCCGCCCGCCCAGCATCGACTGCAACCCGCCGATCGCATCGGCGACCAGGTTGCGCGACCGCACGGTGATGCCGCGCGCCAGGCCGAGGGTGCGCACGATCCGGTGGCCCGGAATGTCGTTGGTGGTGACGATCAGCATGGTTGGCTCCTGTCCTGACGGTACAGTCTAGCCGCGCCGTTCCAGCACGCGAAACACGAAGCCGTGGTCGTCCGTCTCGCCGGGCTCATGCGCCTCGCGCGACACCTCGACCCAGTCGGCCTCGTCAAACGCCGGGAACACGGCATCGCCCTCGGGCTCCGCGTCCACCTCGGTCAGATACAGCCGTTTCGCCCGGCCCAGCGTCGCCTCGAACAGGGCGGTGCCGCCGATCACGCAGATCTCCTCGACCCCGTCGTCCTCGGCCGTCTCGCGCGCGATATCGATGGCATCACCCAGGTTCGCACAGACCACCGCCCCCTTGGCCTTGCCCCGTTCCTCATAGGAAAGGTCGCGCGACAGAACCAGGTTCAGCCGGCCGGGCAGGGGCCGCAGCGGCAGGCTCTCCCACGTCGCCCGGCCCATCAGACACGGCTTGCCCAGGGTCACCGCCTTGAACCGCTGCAGGTCGGACCGGAGCCGCCACGGCAGATCGCCGTCGCGCCCGATCACGCCGTTGCGCGCCCGCGCCACGACCAGGGCGATGTGGGGCACGCTCATGCCGCCGGCTCCAGCCAGCTCAGCCACTTCCGCCGCATCGCCGCCTCCAGGTCGATCCCCGCCCGGTCGCAATAGATCAGCAGCATGCCGAGCACATCCGCCGCCTCATCCGCATGGGCGGTCGCATCCGCCGTCCCCCGCGCCCGGCCCGAGAGCCGCAGGTGCTCGGCGGTCAGCTCGCCCAGTTCCTCCTGCAGCTTCAGCAGCGCCCAGTCGCGGTCGCGGTCGATGCCATGCTCGGCGGCGTAGATGTCGGAGATGCGCAGGACGGAGGCGGTCAGGTCGGCGAGAGTCATGCGTGGCTTCTACAACATCGCTGATCGTGGCCTAGCCTAGACTGCGATCGGCGCCTTGATGTGCGGCCAGGGCGCATAGTCGCTCAGCACGAAATCCGCTGCCTCATAGGCGAACAGATCGTCCCGCGCCGCGATCGTCATCGCCGGCAGGGCCAGCGGCTCGCGGCTCAGCTGCAGTTCGGCCTGTTCCACATGGTTCAGATACAGGTGCGCGTCTCCGAAGGTGTGCACGAACTCGCCGGGCTCGAGCCCGACCACCTGGGCGATCATCAGGGTAAGCAGGGCATAGGAGGCGATGTTGAACGGCACACCCAGAAACACGTCCGCCGACCGCTGATACAGCTGGCAGCTCAGTTTTCCGTCAGCCACGAAGAACTGGAACAGGCAGTGGCACGGCGGCAGCGCCATGTCGTCCACGTCCGCCGGGTTCCAGGCCGAGACGATGTGCCGGCGGCTGTTGGGATTGGTCTTCAGGCCGTCGATCAGCTTCTCGATCTGGTCGATCATGCGACCGTCCGGCGCCGACCACGACCGCCACTGTTTGCCATAGACTGGACCCAGCTCGCCTTCGGCGTCGGCCCATTCGTCCCAGATGCGCACGCCGTTCTGTTTCAGCCAGCTGATGTTGGTCTCGCCACGGAGGAACCACAGTAGCTCGATGATGATCGAGCGCAGGTGCAGCTTCTTGGTCGTCAGCAGGGGGAACCCCTTGCTCAGGTCGAACCGCATCTGCCGCCCGAACACGCCCAGCGTCCCCGTACCGGTGCGGTCATCCCGGCGCGTGCCGTTGTCTAGGATGTCGCGCAGCAGGTTCAGATACTGCCACTCGGGATGATCCGCCGGGGCGGCCCCCGTGCGGGTCTGGATGTCAGCGAGAAGGACCTGGGCATTCATGGGGGTAGCGTGGACTTTGATTCGGCGTTTCCCAACGCCGGCTGTGGATGATGCGCACCCAAATCTGTGAAGTCAGCCCTTGAACCCGTCCTCGTCCAGGAACGCCTGTTCCTCCGGCGTCGTCTCGCGGCCCAGCAGGCGATTGCGATGCGGGAACCGGCCGAAGCGGGCGACGACGCCGTGGTGATGCTCGGCCCAGCGGTCGTCGGGCTTGCGGGTCATACGGGTCTGGAACAGTTCCAGCTGGCGGTCCTGGTCGGCCATCGCCTCGGAATGCTGCAGCGGAAGATAGAAGAACCGCCGCATCTCGTTCTCGCCGGCGAGGTCGTGACCCGCGTCGAGGGCACGGTGTGCGAACATCCGGGCCAGGGGGTCGGTGGCGAACTGATGCGCGGTTCCCCGAAAACTGTTTCGCGGAAATTGGTCCAGCAGGATCAGCAGAGCCAGGGCCCCTTCGGCCGTGTCGGCCCAGTCGTCCAGTTCGCGACGGGCGGCGGCGACATGGGCGTCATGGAACCGGCGGCGGACATCGGCGTCGAAGGCGTCGTCCTTGGCGAACCATCTGGCGGGCCCGGCCTCTTTCCAGAAGGCGACGACAGCGGAAGGGGTTATGTCTGGAGTCATGACCGATCCAATGTCCGCACCGCTGCCCGTGTTCCATGATCGCGACTGCGACCTGTCCATCATCCGGGGCAAGCGGGTCGCCGTCATCGGCTACGGCAGCCAGGGCCGGACGCACACCCTGAACCTGCGCGACTCCGGCGTGGCCGAGATCGTCGTCGGCCTCAAGGCTGGATCGGCCACCCGCGCCGAGGCCCAGGCCGATGGCTTCACCGTCGTCACGGCGGGCGAGGCTGCGTCGGGGGCCGACGTCGTCGCGGTGATGGTCTCCGACGAGGCGCACCGCGACCTGTGGCATCGGGAACTGGAGCCCGGCATCAAGCCGCGGGCGGCCCTGATCTTCGCCCATGGCCTGTCTGTCAATTTCGGCCTGATCGAGCCGTGGCGCGATGACATCGACGTGATTCTTGCCTCGCCCAAGGGCATCGGCCCGCGCATCCGCGAACTCTACGAGGTCGGGGAGGGGGTGTTCTGCCTGTTCGGCGTGCATCAGGACGCGACCGGAAAGGCTCATGCCTTGGGCCTGTCCTATGCGGCGGCGCTGGGGTGCGGGCGCAAGGGCATTCTGGAGACCACCTTCAAGGCAGAATGCGAGAGCGACCTGTTCGGCGAGCAGGTGGTCCTGTGCGGGGGGACCGTCGAACTGGTCGATGCCGCCTTCATGAAGCTGGTTCAGGCCGGCTATCCGCCCGAGGTCGCCTGGTTCGAATGCTTCTATGAGCTCAAGCTGGTCACCGACCTGATGCACCGGCTGGGCCCGGCGGGGGCCTTCGCCCGCATATCGAACACGGCCGAGTACGGGGCCTACGGCACCGGGCCGCGCATCATCGGCGAACCGTCGCGCGCCGCCATGAATCAGGTGCTGGCCGAGGTCCGCGACGGCTCGTTCGTGCGGCGACTTATGGCGGATTACGACGCCGGCTCGCCGGACCTGCTGGCCCATCGTCGGGCCCTGGGCCAACGGCTGATCGAGGGCACGACCCAGCGGCTGGACGCCATCGCGCGCGCCGCGAACGACACCTGACGGCCTGGTGGGGAGGGCGGTAACGGGGCTCACGCAGTGACGGACCGCGTCCCGAGCGTTAGCCCCCAGAAAAATGGTCGGAGTGGCAGGATTCGAACCTGCGACCCCTGCGTCCCGAACGCAGTGCTCTACCAGACTGAGCCACACTCCGACTTGGAGGCGGGCTTATAGCGACGGGCCGGGGCCCCCGCAAGCGGCCTTTCACAGGGTCGGAAAGAACCGGATTGCGGGGTGTTGCATCCCCGGCGGCCTTGGCGTATCTCGACCGCCTTCCGGCGCTTCGGCCCCGGATACGCCGGTCCTGCTGGGGAATGGTGTAATGGTAACACTCCGGTTTTTGGTACCGTCATTCTAGGTTCGAGTCCTAGTTCCCCAGCCACCGCCGCCTGGCCATCATCCTCGGTTCAGTGCCTCAACACGTCGTCGAACGGCAGGCGGATGCGCACGCCCAACCCCGCGCCCGGTGCGGTCTCCACGACCATCGTGCCCTTCAGATGTTCGACCAGTCCGCGCACCAGCGCCAGACCATCGCCGTCCGTGAGATCCGCCGCCCCTTGGCCGGAATCGCGTACCACCAGGCTGACGCCGTCGGCGGCGCGGGAATAGGCCACCGCGATCGAGCCGCGGGTGCCCTCGGCGAAGGCATGGCGCGTGGCGTTCGACATCAGCTCGTGCACGATGATGGCCAGAGGCAGGGCGTGGGTCTGGGGCAGGGCGGCGACCGAGGCCCGGACGTCGATGCGGATGCCGCGCGCCTCGCAACCCCGTTTCCAGAAGCCCACCGCATCGTCGAGATAGGCGGCGAAATCCACCGGACCGCCGGGCTCGGCGCGGCGCGACATCAGGGCCATGGCGGCGGCGATATCGCTCAGCCAGGTCAGGTGGCGACGGCTCTCCGGGTCACTGACACTGCGCAGGCGGATGCCGACCAGGATCTGCAAGAGGCCGAGCTCGCCGTGGGCCAGACGGCCTTCGGCGGCCGCATTCGGCTCGTTCACGGTCGCCATTGGTACCCCGCGGATCAAAAACGCGAGATTTCAATAGCAAAGGCCGAACCATTTCGCCAAGAGCGCGTTGCGAAGTGTCCGGTAGCCGACAGAACTTTATGTCAGTCCGTGAGCCGAGCGTATTGGGGTTGGGATTTGTCGTTGTCGGCGGGCCTGCGGGTGATGATCGTGGAAGACCAAGCCATCCTGGCCATGGAGCTGGAGATGGTGCTCGCGGACGCGGGTTGCGACGTGGTGGGTTGCGCCATGGACTCCAGGGGGGCCTTCGTGATCGCCGAACGCGAGCGCCCAGCCCTGGCCTTGGTGGACGTCAACCTTCTGGACGGATTGACGGGGCCTCAGGTGGCCCAGGGGCTGGTCAGCCGGTACGGCACGGCGGTCATCTTCCTGACGGCCAATTCGGAACAGATCCCGGACGGTTTCGCCGGCGCCCTCGGTGCCGTGTCCAAGCCGTTTGATGAGACGACGATCCGGTCGGCCGTCGATTTCGCCCGCAACTTCATCGTCACGCGGACGGTGGGGACGCCGCCGCGCCGGTTCCGCCTGGCCCCATGGCTGACCACGCCGCCCGAGGACATCGCTCCACACTAGGGTCAGGCTAGACCGCCGCCCAGGTCGAGCCCGGGCGCGGTCGGCGGCGTGCCGGTCGGGTCGAGGTCGAGCTGCATCAGGGTGACATCCAGCCAGCGGTCGAATTTCCAGCCGACCTGGGCATAGGCACCGACGCGGCGGAAGCCGAGCCGCTCATGCAGGCGGATGGAGGCGGTGCTGGTCTGGCTGTCGCTGATGGCCCCGATGACGTGGCGCAGGCCGCGCGCGCGGGCCGCCTCGATCAGGGCGGTCAGCAGGATGCAACCAACGCCGCGGCCCCGCGCGGCCTCCTCGACATAGACCGAGCTCTCGACGCCGTAGCGATAGCCCGGGCGGGGGCGGAACGGCGACAGATAGGCATAGCCGGCGAACAGGCCGTCCACCTCGGCGACCCGCCAGGGCAAGCCGTGCCGCGCGACGGCCGCATGGCGTGCGGCCATCTCATGCCGCGTCGGCGGCACCAGTTCGAAGGTGGCGGTGCCGCCGGTGACCTCGCGGCCGTACAGGGCCGTGATGGCGGGCAAGTCGTCCGGCGTGGCCGCGCGGACGATCGGGCTCACGTCGCCTCCCAGCCCTTGTCGATCGCCCACACCGCGAAGGCGTAGTCGTGGGCGATTTCCTTCAGATAGTCGAACCGGCCCGACGCGCCGCCGTGCCCGGCCTCCATATTGATCTTGAGCAGCACCGGCTTGCCCGAGGTCGTCGCGGGCCGCAGCTTGGCCACCCACTTCTCCGGCTCCCAATAGGTCACGCGGGGGTCCGACAGGCCGCCGGTGGCCAGGATCGCCGGATAGTCCATCGGCGCGACCTGATCGTAGGGGCTGTAGCTCATCATATAGTCGTAAGCCTCGGCGTCCTCCAGCGGATTGCCCCATTCGGGCCATTCGGGCGGGGTCAGGGGCAGGCTGGTGTCGGACATGGTGTTGATCACATCGACGAACGGCACCTGACCGATCACTCCGGCCCAGAGTTCCGGCCGCATATTGGTGACGGCGCCCATCAAGAGGCCGCCGGCCGAGCCGCCCTGGGCGACGACGTGTCCGGCGCGGCCGTGGCCGGTCGAGATCAGATGGTCGGCGGCGGCGGTGAAGTCGGTGAAGGTGTTCTTCTTCTTGAATTTGCGCCCGTCCAGGAACCAGCCCCAGCCTTTGTCCGACCCGCCGCGGATATGGGCGATGGCGAAGATCCAGCCGCGGTCGACCAGCGAAAGCCGGCTGGTCGAGAAACTGGCCGACATCGGAATGCCGTAGGAGCCGTAGCCGTACAGCAGCAGCGGGGCGGAACCGTCCACCGGCGTCGAGGCGCGGCGCAGGATCGTCACCGGCACGCGCTGGCCGTCCTCGGCCGGGGCCTCAAGCCGCTCGACGACATAGTCGGCCGGGTCGTGGCCCGACGGCACCTCCTGGACCTTGCGCAGGGTGCGCTCGCGGCTGGCCAGGTCGTAGTCATAGGTCGAGGTCGGGGTCGACGGCGAGTTGTAGACGTAGCGCATAGTCGTCGTGTCGAACTCTGACGATCCGGCGAGGCCCAGGGTGAAGGCGGGTTCGTCGACCGCGATCTCGTGCTCGGCCCCGCTGCGGTCCCGGATGACGATCTTGGTGTTTGCATCGGCGCGTTCCTGGCGGGCCAGGAAGTCCTTGACCAGGGACACACCTTCGATGAAGCGGCCCGGCGTGTGGGCGACCAGGTCCGTCCAGTTGGCCTTGGACGGCGTCGCCGTCGGGGCCTCGACGATCTTGAAGTCGGTGGCTTCGTCGGCATTGGTGCGGATCACCCAGCGGTCGCCCCAGTGGTCCACGTCATAGCGGGTCGCGACCACGCGCGGCTCCAGAATGGACGGTTCGGCGGTCGGGGCGTCGCCGGGGATGTAGCGGGCTTCCGAAGTCTCCTGATTCTGGCTCGAGATCAGAATGAAGGCGTCGTCGGCCGTCCGGCCCACGCCGATGAACATGCCGTCATCGGGCTCCTCATAGACCAGGGTCGCCTCGCCGCCGCGTGCCGGGCGGCGGAAGATCTTGTCGGGCCGGCCGTTGTCATCGCGGTTGGTCCAGAAGATCCACTGGCTGTCGGGCGAGAAGTCGAAATTGCCGGCGGCCGATTCGATCGGCCCGGGCAGAACCTCGCCGGTCGCCAGGTTTTTGACGAAGATGCGATAGACTTCCGAGCCCTGGGCGTCCTCGGCATAGGCGAACAGGCTGTGGTCGGGGCTGTTGGCGACCTGGCCGACCTCGGAATAGGCCTTGCCTTCGGCCAGGGCATTGGCGTCCAGCAGCACCTGTTCGCCGGCCGTCTCGGCACGGGGGCGACGGCAATACAGCGGGTGCTGATCGCCGGTGTTGAAGCGGGTGTAGTATTCCCAGTCGCCGTCGGGCGAGGGAACCGAACTGTCGTCCTCCTTGATCCGGCCCTTCATCTCCTCGAACATCGCCGCCTGCAGCGGCAGGGTCGAGGCCATCATCGCATCGCGATAGGCGTTCTCGGCGGTCAGGTGCTCCTTGACGTCGGCCTTGATCAGGGTTGGGTCGCGCAGCACGGCCTGCCAGTTGTCGTCCTTCATCCACTGATAGTCGTCGGTCCGGGTGCGGCCCAGTTGTTCGATGGTGACGGGGATCTTCTTGGCGACGGGCGGCACGGGGGCGTTGGGCATCGAGGCTCCGGTCTGGCGGGCGAAGGTGGGCGTGGCGGTCGCGGCGAGCGCGGCGGCGGCGGCGGTGGAAGCGATCATCTCGCGGCGGTTCATGGCGACACCCCTCATCTATGTCGGCGCGGAGCTTGTGCGAGGGCGGGCCGCGCCGTCAAATGAACAAACGGCCACGATGGACTGACCCGCATGATTCAGCCCCAGACCCCGCCCGAAGCGCCCGCGCCGCCGCCCGTGGTGGCCCCGGCCTGGGATCTGACGGTCGGGCTGATCAATGCGACGGTGCAACTGGACCAGCCGTCGGGGGAGGGGACCCGCACGGTCGGCACCGGTTTCCTGATCCAGTCCACCCGACCGGACGGTTCGCCGCGTGTGGTGCTGGTCACCGCGGCCCATGTGCTGGAGCGGATGACCGAGGTGGAGGCGCGGATCGGCTGGCGCGTGGCCCTGCCGGACGGCAGCTGGCGGTTCGACCCGGAGCCTCTGCGCATCCGCGATCGGAACAACAACCCACTGTGGTACCGGCTGCCCGATCGAGACGTGGCGGTGATGGAGATCGTGGCCCCGGACGCCTTCGCCCGCGCGGCCATCCCGCTGGGCTGGCTGGCCGACGACAACACCTTCGACGCCTGGCAAGTGGGCCCGGGGGACGAGTTGCTGTCGCTGGGCTTTCCACGCGGCCTGTCGGCCAATCGCGCGGGCTTTCCGATCCTGCGCGTCGGTCGTGTCGCCTCCTGGCCGCTCACGCCCGTCGAGGCCTTTCCCAGCTTCCTGCTGGACTTCACGGTGTTCCCCGGCAACTCCGGCGGCCCGGTGTTCTGGACGCCGACGGCCCGCCGCCGCCCCGGCGCGGTCGAGCCCGAACACCCCTTCATCGCCGGCCTGCTGACCCAGGAGGTGCTGGTGCGCGAGGAACGGCTTGAGATCGGCGTGGTGACCCACGCCCGCTACGTCCGCGACGCCATCGCCCTGATGGACGCGGATTGACGGCCTTGTGGGGCCGGGCGGCTCGCCCCATACAGCCGGCTCGCCGGGCCGCGGAGGCCCGGATCGAAGGAGGCTTCGCCAGGTGTTCGGCGGATTGAGAAACCACTTCCGAAGGGTCGGACACCGCCACCGCGCCGCCGGCCGCTGGGCCAAGGCCGCCGACGCCTATGCTCGGCACGTCCGGTTCCATGCGGGTGACCTGCCGGACTGGATTCGCCTCACCGAGATGGCCATGGCGGCGGACAGGCCGGCGCTAGCGGCGCGGGCTTACCGACACCTGAGCAAACAGTCGCCCAACGATCCCGACATCGTCTTTCAGCTGGCACAATCGCTCAAGCGCATGGGGCAGGAGGACCAGGCTCTCGCCATGTTCCGGCGGGCCCTTCTGCTGTCCGAACGTGTCGTGCCGAAACCCGAGCGACAGTGGCCCGAACCCGACCCCGTGGCGCCGGGCACCATCCTGTATTCGGTCCAGGACATGGTCAGCTATCTGACCCGCCATCCCACCGTGACCGGTATTCAACGGGTCCAGGCGGGTATCGCGCGTTACCTGCTCGAGACCGTGCCAGAGCAGGTCGGATTTGTTCTGACGGACGCGGAGCCAGGCGTCCGGCCCGGTGATTTCTGGCAGGTGGACTCCGACATCCTGCTGGCGATCATCGACGCCGCCGAGGCCGTGGACGGGGATCACACCCGCCTGAAGTCGCTGATCGCGGACTGTCGCCGGACGGCCCGGCCTATCCGGCCCGGAGCCGGGCACACGCTGATCGTGCTGGGTGCCTTCTGGGCCTTGGGCAACGCGCCGGTCCGCTATTTCGCCGCCAAGCGCCGCGGGGCGCGTATCGGGGTCTATGTCTACGACCTGATCCCAATCACCCATCCGCAGTTCTGCGAGATGGAGCTGAGCCTGCATTTCAGTGTCGGATTCGGTCAGATCTGTGCGCTGGCAGACTTCTTCCTGACCATCTCGGAGGACACCGCCCGACGGGTGCGAAGCCTGTTGTCGGAGCACGACTTGGCCCCGGTGCCGGTGCAGGCAGTGCCGCTGGCCCATGGCCGCGCGCTCGACCCTACATTGACCCTGACGATCACGCCGGCAGGGGGCATCGACAGACCCTTCGTCGCGTACGTGTCCACCATCGAGGCGCGCAAGAATCACATCTATGTCGTTCGGGTCTGGCAAGCGCTGATGGACGCGGGTGTGGCCGTCCCGGATCTGTGGTTCGTCGGACGGCCGGGGTGGAAGATCGAGCCCTTGACGGCCTTGCTGGCCGAGACCGGCAACCTGGGCGGCCGCGTGCGGCTGATGCACGATCTGACGGATGCCGAACTGGCCGACGTCTATCGCCAGGCGATGTTCACCGTGTTCACCAGCTTTGTCGAAGGATGGGGCCTGCCGATTGGCGAAAGCCTGGCGCATGGTACGCCCTGTGTGGCCTCCGACGGGTCGTCCATGCCGGAAGTGGGCGGCGATCTGGTTGACTATGTCGACCCGACCGACATCGATAACGGCGTGGGCGTCATCGGCCGCCTGCTGACCGATCCGCCGGCTCTCGTCGAACGTCGCGCCCGGATCGCCGCGCATTTCGTGCCCCGGACCTGGGACGAGGTGGGGGCAGACTTCGCTCAGGCGGTGCGGTCGTTGAGCGTGGTCGCGCCCCATCCCCTCCGGCCGCCCCTGCTGGAGGCCGGCCGGATATTCCGGCTGGGTGAGAGGCTGGATGTCGATTTCACCTTCGACGCGCTGATGCGATCTCCGCGAGGTCTGCTGCTGGCCGACCGGGTCTTGGCGCTGTGCGACGACGCGGCCTGGATGGACCCCGCCGATATCGACATCCGGTTTCGGAGCGATCTTCAACCGGCCACGCCGATTACCCTGACACTGGAGCTGTATCGTAGCGACCGTCTCGCCAAGGTGGATCTGTCGGTGAGCAGCGGCGATGATCGCCGACACGTCCCGTTTCAATCCTTGCCGGTGGTGGAAACAGCGCCCTTGTCGTTGTCCCTGAACGGGTCGGTCGCGGCCGACGGCACGGTCGCGATAACCCTCGCGTCGGATGCTCCGGCAGCCGATGACGCAACCGCCCGGATCGGGCTGGTCTCGATCGTGCATCAGGCGCGCGGTGAGGCCTGATCACGCCCCCAGAGCCTCGCGGCTGATTCTCCTGAGCGACTCGCCGCCCTGACCGACGCTTGCCAATCGGCTGGACGCATGACCCAGGACGTTGGCCGCGTACACCTCGAAGAGGTCCTGCTTGCCCTTCAGCCACACCGCGTCGCCGTTTCCGGTGCCGAGGCGCGCCTCGGCCGCCAGCGCGCCGTTGGCCAGCATCCAGCCGCCGATCACATCGCCCATGAGCCTCAGATAGGCATCGGCGGCGGCCAGGACGTCGGCGTGACCGTCCGCGGCCGACTTGCGGTCGAGCAGCCAGAGCGTCGCGTCCTGCACCGCTTCTATGGCGGTGGCGAACCGTTCGACGGGCTTACCGGTGTACAGCGCGGCCAACTCCGACAAAGTGTGCTTCATCTCCGCGATCACCGCCTTGGCCGAGGCCCCGCCGTCCTGGGACAGTTTGCGGCCGACCAGATCCATCGCCTGGATGCCATTGGTGCCTTCGTAGATCGGGGCGATGCGGGCGTCGCGATAGTGCTGGGCCGCGCCGGTCTCCTCGATGAAGCCCATGCCGCCGTGGATCTGGACCCCCTGGGAGGCGATCTCGACGCCGATGTCGGTCGACCAGGCCTTGGCGATGGGGGTGAACAGGTCCTCGCGGCCTTTCCAGTGGCGGCGCTCCTCGTCCGATCCGGCGTGGCGGGCCAGATCGGCGGCGACGCCCGTGGACAGGCAGATCGCCCGCGCCGCCTCGATCCGGGCCTTCATGACGGCCAGGGTGCGGCGCACGTCCGGGTGGTCGAAGATCGGGGCGTTGGCTTCGCCGGTCCAGACCGAGCGGCCCTGTCGCCGGTCCAGCGCATAGGCCAGGGCGTGCTGATAGGCCCGCTCGGCGATGCCGACGCCCTCGACGCCGACGCCGACGCGGGCGGCGTTCATCATGGTGAACATATGGGCCAGGCCCTCGTGCGGGCGGCCGACCAGTTCGGCGGTCGCGCCCTCATAGGCCATGACGCAGGTCGGGGAGGCGTGGATGCCGAGCTTGTGTTCGATGCCGACGGGGCGGAAGCCGTTGCGGTCGCCTAGGGTGCCATCGGGCCTGACCGCGAATTTGCTGGCCAGGAACAGGCTGATGCCCTTGGGCCCCGGCGGGGCGTCGGGCAGGCGGGCCAGGACCATGTGGACGATGTTGTCGGTGGCGTCGTGGTCGCCCCAGGTGATGAAAATCTTCTGGCCGGTCAGGGCATAGGTGCCGTCGCCGTTCGGGGTGGCGGTGGCCGTCAGGGCGCCCAGGTCCGACCCGGCCTGGGGCTCGGTCAGGACCATCGCCCCAGTCCATTCGCCGGACACCAGGCGGGGGAGGAAGGTGGTCTTCTGGTGGTCGGTGCCGTGTTCCTCGATGGCTTCGATGGCGGCCAGCGACAGCATGGGGCACAGGCCGAAGGCCATGTTGGCTGCATGGACGGTCTCATAGGCCGCCAGTTCCAGCGCCTTGGGCAGGGCCTGGCCACCGGCGTGGGCGGGGGCGGACAGGCCGGTCCAGCCGCCGTCGGCGAACTGGCGATAGGCGTCGGCGAAACCGGGGGCGGCGGTGACCGAGCCGTTGGCATAGGTGGCGCCCTTCTGGTCACCGATGCGGTTCAGAGGGGCCAGCACGCCCTCGCTGAACTGGCCGGCGGCCTCCAGCACGGCGGTCAGGACGTCCGAATCATAGTCGGGAAAGGCGCCGGTGGCCGCCAGCCGGTCGATGCCGGCGATGGCGGTGAGCGAGAAGGCCAGGTCCCGGACGGGGGCGCGATAGGTCATCGGCGTTTCCTGCACAGCGTTCGTGTGACGTTTGCTCCGTCATGCCGCCTTGCCGCCGGGGCACGCAAGTCGGTGTTTGTGCCGGGCGGCGGACTGGGCCAATCTGTCGCCGGGCAGGGAGAAGTTCGCATGACGGCCGCCACGACCAGCACCGCCGGCCGACCGGACCGGTATTCGACCGGCTCGGTGATCCTTCACTGGCTGATCGCCGCGCTGGTGCTGGTGCAGATCCTGCTGGTCAGCGCCGCCGACGCGACCGAGGGATCCCAGGCCCGGGAGTACATCGGGCTGCACAAGGCGGCCGGGCTGTCGATCCTGATGCTGACCCTGGTCCGGCTCGGCTGGCGACTGGCCCATCCGGTCGCGCCCCTGCCCAGCCAGACCCCGGCCTGGCAGGTCTGGGCGGCGCGGATCGTCCATGTCCTGTTCTATGCCCTGTTGATCGGCCTGCCGCTGGGCGGATGGGCGGCGTCCTCGGCGGGGGGGCGCGACATCGACTATTTCGGCCTGTTCGAATGGCCGCTGCTGCCGCTGCCGCTAGATCGCGAACTGGCCGGCACGTTCATGGACGCGCACCGGGCCGGGGTGAAGCTGCTGTATGTCCTGATCGGCCTGCACATCCTCGGTGCGCTGAAACACGCCTTCACCGACGGCGACGACACCCTGCGGCGCATCCTGCCGTTCCTGCCCCGGAAGCCGTGACGCGATGAACCGGCGCCGTCTGATCGCGAGTCTGGCCCTGCTGGTGGGGACGCCGGGGGCTGCGTGGGCCGTCGAGCGGCGGTGGCGGATCGACCCGGCGCGGTCCAGCCTGAGACTGGGCCTGCAGGCGCTGGGCCGGACGCGATCGGGGCGGTTCGAAGACTGGAGCGGGGATATCGTGGTCGATCCGGCTCGGATCGAGACCGCCGAAGTGGCGCTGGCGATCCGTGCGGCCTCCTTGCGGATGGACGATCCCGAGCTGAGCGCCCAGGCCAAGAGCGCCCGGTTCCTGAACGTCGCCGACCATCCGAGGATCGCGGTCCGGCTGACGTCCCTGACCCGGGCGGCCGCAGACCGTTATCAGGCCACAGCGGATGTGACCCTGAAGGGCCGGACGCGAGCCGTGCGCTTTCCGGTCACCGTGCGCACGGCGGGCGACGAGGCGCGGATCAATGGCGTGGTCGGGCTGGACCGCCGGGCTTTCGGCATCGGCACCGGCGGTGTGACCAGCCTGGCGCTGGGCCGCGAGGTCCGGGTCACGGTCGCCATCGTGGCGGTGGCGGCGTGAGCCCAAGCGTACCGGAGGCGGTCGAGGCGCTCAAGGCCGGGCGGCTGGTGCTGCTGCCGACCGAGACGGTTTATGGGCTGGCCGCCGATGCGGGCAATGCCGAGGCGGTCGCCGCGATCTTCGAGGCCAAGGGAAGGCCTCGGTTCAATCCCCTGATTTCTCATGTTTCGGACACGATGGCGGCGGAGCGGATCGCGGCGTTCGACGACCGGGCGCGGCGTCTGGCCGAGGCCTTCTGGCCCGGCCCGCTGACCATCGTGGCCCGCGTCCGAGATACAGACCGCGTATGCGATCTGGCCCGCGCCGGGCTGGACAGTGTGGCGGTGCGGGTGCCGGGGCATGTGCTGGCGCGCGAGGTTCTGCGGGTGTTCGACGGGCCGGTCGTGGCGCCGTCGGCCAATCGGTCGGGGCGGCCCAGCCCGACGACGTTGGCCGATGCGAAAGAGGAGACGGGGTTCGCCGTGGCCGCATCCCTGGACGGAGGGCCTTGCGCGGTCGGGATCGAGAGCACCGTGGTGTCGGTGCTGGACGGGTCGGTGCGGTTGTTGCGCCCCGGCTCGGTGACCCGCGAGGAGATCGAGGCCGTGGTCGGCCCCCTGGTGGTGGGAGGGGAGGGGCATCGGTCGCCCGGACGGCTGACCACCCACTATGCCCCCGACGCGCCGGTGCGGATCGAAGCGACGGTGCCGCGCGATGGAGAGATATGGCTGGGCTTCGGTGCCGGGGTCGGCGATCCCCGCTGGAGCTTGAGCCCGGCCGGCGATCCGCGCGAGGCGGCGGCCAATCTGTTCCGTCGGCTGCGCGAGGCGGACCGCGAACGGCCCGCCGGCATCGCCGTGGCGCCGATCCCGCGCGATGGGCTGGGCGAGGCGATCAACGACCGCCTGCGCCGCGCCGCCGGAGAGGTGGGTTAGCGCCATCGACGGCTGAGTTGGCGCAATCCCTTTAGATCGTCATGGCCGGGCTTGTCCCGGCCACCCATACTCCGAAGTCTTGACGAGAGAGCACCGATGGGGATTTCGGCGTGCCCCGTTTGCCCGGCTGAATTGATGGATGGCCGGGACAAGCCCGGCCAAGACGGACTGAGGGCTGGGCCTGAATCAGCACAGCCGGCGAGGTGGGCTAGATGAACCGGGACTGGAGATCGACGCTGGCGCGTTCGCCGACATCGGTCAGGCAGGCCGCCAGCCATTCGTCCGCCGCCGCCCGGCCGCGTTCCTTCAGGCCCGTCAGGAACGACCATGCGGTATCGGACTTGGAGCGCAGGCTCAGGTCGTCCAGATGACCGTCGGCCTCGATGGCGTGGATGCGGGTCTGGCGATAGCGATTGTCGGGGCCCAGGATCAGTTGGCCCTGGTCGATCAGGTCCTGGACCACGGCCAGAGCCCGCAGTTCGGCCACCAGCGGGGCGTTGAACGAGATCTCGTTGAGGCGATCGACGATGTCGCTGGTGCAGCGGGGCAGTTCGGCCCGGTTGAACGGGTTCAGGGTCAGCAGCAGGATGTCGTCCGGCGTCTCGCCCTGGATCAGTGGCCACAGCGCCGGATTGGCCAGGTAGCCGCCGTCCCAATAGGCCTCGTCGTCGATGGTCACGGCCTGGAACAGGTGGGGCAGGCAGGACGAGGCCAGCAGCGCGTCGGGCGTGATCTCGGCGGTCTGGAACAGGCGAGCCTTGGCCTGGCGGACCTGGGTTGCGGCGACGAACAGCTTGATGTCGCTGGCCTGCACCGCCTCGAAATCGATCGAGGCTTCCAGCACGCGGCGCAGCGGGTTCAGGTTGAACGGGTTCAGATCATAGGGGCTGAAGCTGGAGGCGAAGCCTTCCGCGCCGCGCCAGAACGGTGACGCCTTCAACCAGTCGGGACTGAGGGCCGAACTCCAGATGGCGGTGTCGCCAAAGACGTTCCTGCCGCCCGATCGATTGACCTCGCGCCAGAAGACATCGAGGGCCTCGCGCGCGCCTTCAGCGCCGCCCTTGGCCAGACCGGACACGACGACGACAGCGTTCATGGCCCCGGCGGAACTGGCCGAGATCGCGCGGATGTCGAGACGGTCCACCTCCAGCAGCCGATCCAGGATGCCCCACTGGAACGCGCCGTGCGCCCCGCCGCCCTGAAGCGCAAGGCAGATCGGGCTCTTGGCCGGAGGTGGGGTCTTGCGCGTCCTTGCGGCCGGTGCCTTGCGTTTGAACAGCGCCATCGCCCGCCCCTTCGGCGTGATCTACTGAGCCGTCCAGCCGCCGTCGATCGAGAAGCTGGCCCCGTTGGCCGACGCCCCCAGGTCGCTGACCAGATACAGGAACAGGCCGGCCAGCTGGTCGGTCGTGACGAACTGTTTGGTCGGTTGGGCCTCAAGGATCACGTCGCTGACGACCTTTTCCTTGGAGATGCCCCGCGTGCGGGCCTGGTCGGCGATCTGCTGCTGGACCAGGGGGGTCTCGACGAAGCCCGGACAGATGGCGTTGCAGGTGATGCCGTCGCGCGCGACCTCCAGGGCGACCGTCTTGGTGAAGCCGACCACGCCGTGCTTGGCTGCGACATAGGCCGACTTGAACGGGCTGGCGACCAGGCCGTGGGCCGAGGCGATGTTGACGATCCGGCCGCGGCCCTGGGCCTTCATGATCGGGATCGCCGCGCGCGTGGCGTAGAAGGTCGACGACAGGTTGATAGCGATGATCTGTTCCCATTTGTCGGACGGGAATTTCTCGACCGCCTCGACGTGCTGGACGCCGGCGTTGTTGACCAGGATGTCGAGCCGGCCCAGCTGGTGCTTGGCATAGGCGACCATGTCGGCCACCTCGTCGCCCTTCAGCATGTTGGCGGCGTGATAGCGGATCTTTGCCCCGCAGGAGGCTTCCAGCTCGGCGCGGGTGCGTTCGATCTCCGACGGATCGCCCAGACCGTTCAGCACCACCTCGCCGCCGCGCGAAGCGACCGCCCGGGCCAGGGCCAGCCCGATGCCCGAGGTCGAGCCCGAGATCACCGCCACCTGGCCACGCAGGTCGTTCGGATCGCGATAGACCGGGCGTTCGGTCTCGCCGGCGTCTTTCCTGGGCCACTGGAACATGGAGGTCTTTCCGTCTGTCTGGGGTCGTGTCGCCAGCCTAACGGTTCGGACCGAGTCTGGCGACGGCTGGATCAGGGATTTCCCGATCGGGTGAACAGCCATTCCGTCTCGGTGGAACCGTCCTTGTCGAAGCGGTAGCCGTCGCGGTCGAACGCCTTCAGCCCGGCCGCCTGGTCGATCCGTTCGTCGATGGCATAGCGGGCCATGGTGCCGCGCGCCTTCTTGGCGAAGAAGGAGATGATGCGGCTTTCGCCGTCCCGGATTTCACGGAACTGGGGCGTCACGACCGGCAGTTTCAAGGCCTTGGCATCGACGGCGCCGAAATACTCCTGGCTGGCCAGATTGATCAGAGTGGGGTCTTCATGGCCGTCGGCATCGGCGTTCAACTGATCCGAGATGCGGTCGCCCCAGAAGTCGTAGAGGTTGGCCCCGCGCCGGGTCTTCAGCCGCGTGCCCATTTCCAGCCGATAGGGCTGAATCCGGTCCAGAGGCCGCAAAAGGCCGTACAGGCCGGACAGGATGCGGAGGTGGTTCTGGGCCCAGGCCAAGCCCTTGCCGTCGAGCTCCCGCGCCTTGAGCCCTTCATAGACGTCGCCGGCGAAGGCGAAGGCCGCCTGGACACCACCGATGTCCTCGGCGTCGAAGGCCTTGAACCGTTCCTGGTTCAGCCGGGCCAGGTCGTCCGAGATCGACATCAGCCGGCGCAGGTCGGCGCGGGTCTGGCGCTTCGCGGTCCGCGACAGGGCGGCCGTGTCGTCGAGAAAGCGCCGCTCGGACGCGGGCAGGGCCGCGGCGGGTTCGGAGAAATCCAGCCGCTTGGCAGGCGACAACACGATCAGCACGGGATGAGCCTTTTCATGGGCCCGCCTGATAGGCCGGTTCGGCGCGCTTTTGAACCGCGACAGAACTGCGCGGGGCTTTTTGGTTGAGGTTTGGCCGACGAATTCGGGGCGCGGATTTTGCGGGTTGCGGCGTCCGGAATCGCCCGCTATATCGCCCGCTCTCGCGCAGCGGTCCCTTCGTCTATCGGTTAGGACGTCAGGTTTTCAACCTGAAAAGAGGGGTTCGATTCCCCTAGGGACTGCCACGCGGAGGCCGCCGGACGTCGGCCGGGCCTCTGCCCGCGAGCCGCCCCTTCAGATCGCCGTCCGTCTCAAAAGAGCGAAAACACCCGTTTTTCCTTTTCCGGCGTTTCACAGAACCGTGTTAAATATGAACGGTCCGCGTGAGTGTGGACGGGGGAAGGACTGTGTCAGACGTCGCGGAAGGTTTGGGTTCGGAGTCGGTTCGCCTGTCCGGCCATGTGAAATGGTTCGATCCGGGTAAGGGTTATGGCTTCGTCGTACCCGACGACATGACCTTGACCGAGGGCAAGGACGTCCTTCTGCACATCAGCAGCCTGCGCGACAGCGGCCATGAAGCGGCGGGCGAGGGCGCGACCATCGATTTCGACTGCGTGCGGCGGCTGAAGGGCTGGCAGGTGGCCCAGGTGCATGCGCTCGGCGAAGGATCGCCGGCGGCGGTCGCCCAGCGCCGGGCCTATGAGGGGCTGCGCCAGGATCCGCGCGCCGTGGCCGGCGCGCGGGCCGTACCGGCCGACAGTGGTCTGCCGATGGAAACGGCCACGGTGAAATGGTTCAATCGCGCCAAGGGCTACGGATTCGTTGTGCGCTCGGGCGATCCGGGCGATATCTTCGTGCATATCGAGACGCTGCGGCGGTTCGGACTGGATGATCTGCTGCCGGGCGAGCCGGTGCAGGTGCGGTTCGCCGAGGGGCCCAAGGGTCTGGTCGTGGCAGAGATCAAGCCGGGCGGCTGACGCGTCGCCCCAGTGAGGGCGAGTGACGATGATCCGACGTATATTCCTGACCACGCTGGGTGCCGCGATGGCGCTCACCGTCGCCGCCTGCGCCCAGTCCGGCGCGGGGGCCGATGCGCCGGTCGACGCCGCCGGCCGACCGCTGGAGCCGTTGACCGTCGTCACCTCGACCGGCAGCCACGACTTCCTGGTCGAGATCGCCGACGACGAGGAGGAACGCCAGCGCGGCCTGATGTTCCGTCCGCCGCTGGAGGACGACCGGGGCATGCTGTTCCAGTTTCCCGCGGCGGCCGAACAGGGTTTCTGGATGAAGAACACGCCCAGCTCGCTGGATATCCTCTATATCGCGCCGGACGGGCGGATCGTCTCGATCGCCAAACACACCACGCCCCAGTCCGAAACGACCTATCCGTCCAGGGGCGCGGCCAACGGCGTGCTGGAACTGCGGGCCGGGCGGTCCGACGAGATCGGGGCCGAGCCGGGCGATCAGGTCCGGCATTCCTTCTTCGGCAACCGACGATGCGTTGCGGCGGCGCGCCGACTGTGCCAAATCCCGCCGCCGGAGTGTAGCGCAGCCTGGTAGCGCATCTGGTTTGGGACCAGAGGGTCGGAGGTTCGAATCCTCTCACTCCGACCATTTTTCTGGGTGGCTATCGCTCAGCGCGCGGCGCTTCGCTGCTTGAGCCACGGCTCATCGCTCCGTGTCGCGCGGGAGCGGAGGTCACCGCAACCCACGTCTCGAGATCGACCATGCTGGCCCGCATCTATCGCCCCGCCAAGACCGCCATGCAGTCGGGCAAGGGCAAGTCCAACGAATGGCGGCTGGAGTTCGAGCCGGCCTCGGCGCGGACGGTCGATCCGCTGATGGGCTGGACCAGTTCGTCCGACATGGATGGCCAGGTGCGGCTGACCTTCGAGAGCAAGGAAGACGCCGTCGCCTATGCCGAACGCCACGGCATCGCCTTCCGGCTGCACGAGCCTCAGGAGCCGCCGGTCATCATCAAGGCCTATGCGGACAATTTCGCCACCCACCGCAAACAGTCCTGGACGCATTGAGTTGGCGGCTACCGCGCTTCGCGCTACTTGAGCCGCATTGAGCGTTGCGGCTATCGCGCATTGCGCTACTTGAGCCGCATGATCCCTCGGCGCCCATAGCTCAACTGGATAGAGCACCCGCCTTCTAAGCGGGCGGTTGCAGGTTCGAGTCCTGCTGGGCGCGCCAGGCCGCCAGGCCGATCCCGAGGTCGGCGATCAGGTCGGCAGGGTCTTCGAGGCCGACGTGGAGCCGGATCAGTTCGCCGTCCAGCTTCGGCGAATGCTCCCGCAGGGACAGCTGGCCGGTCTCGTGGGTGATCAAACTCTCGAAGCCGCCCCAGGAATAGCCGAGACCGAACAGGGTCAGGGCGTCGAGCAGGGCGTGGGCCGAGGCGGTCGTGCCGCCTTTCATGACCACGCCCATAAGGGCCGAAGCGCCGGTGAAGTCGCGGCTCCACACGTCATGGCCGACGGAGCCGGGCAGGGGCGGATAGAGGACGCGGGCGACCTCGGGGCGGGCTTGCAGCCAGCCGGCGATGATCAGGGCAGACCGGGCCTGTTCGGTCAGGCGCAGGGGCAGGGTGCGCAGGCCGCGCAGGGCCAGCCAGGCGTCATCGGGCGAGACATGCCAGCCCAGATCCTCGATGGTCTGGGCGACGGCCGTTCGGCACGGGCCCTCGCGGACGGAGATCGCGCCCATCAGCAGGTCGGAATGGCCGGCGGCGTATTTGGAGATGGCCTGGACGCTGACGTCGATGCCGTGGTCAAGCGGGCGGAAGACGAGGCCCGCGCCCCAGGTGTTGTCCATGACGGTCAGGACACCCCGGGCCCGTGCGGCCTCGGCGAGGGCGGGGACATCGAGCATCTCGAAGGTGAGGGAGGATGGCGATTCGATCAGGATCAGGCGGGTACGATCGTCGATCTTTTCGATCACCGATTCGACCGAGGCGTCGGGGGTGTGGAACCGGGTCGTGACCCCCCGCGCGGCTATGTGGCGGGTCAGGAAGCGGCGGCTGGGTCCGTACAGGGCGTCGGTGGTCAGGATCGTGTCGCCGGGCCGGGTCAGGGCCAGGATCGGAACGGTGACGGCGGCGAGCCCGGACGGGACCACGAAGGTGTCGTCGGCGCGTTCTAGCTCGGCCAGGGTCGCGCGGAGTTCGCGGGCCGCCGCGGTGCCTTCCAGCCCATAGATGGGGCCCAGGCTGGGGTCGCGCATGTCGGCGGCACGGTCGCTGAGCAGGGTGGAGGCGCGCTCGATCGGCGGGTTGACCGGGCGACGGCCTTGCCCCCGGCGCGTGGCGCCCGCGATCAGGCGGGTGCGGTCGGACGGCGGGGGCATGGCGGCTCCGTGAGGGTTGCGGATCACGGCCTAAAAGCCTCTAAAGCGAACGGGGGCGCAAGCGCGCGGTGGAGTGGGCATGAGGACGACGGCGGTCATCGCGACGATTCTGGCGACTGTGACGCTGGCCGCCTGCGGCCGCGACGAGCCGGAGGCCGAAGCCCCGCTGGACCCGTCGATCGTGACCCAGGACCGGACCTCGGGCGAGGCCGTCGAGAGCCCGACCCTGGATGCCGTCAGGGCGCGGGGGCGGCTGAACTGCGGTGTGCATGAAGGGCTGGTCGGTTTCGCCTACACCGACAATCGCGGGCAGTGGCGGGGGTTCGACGTGGATTTCTGTCGCGGTCTGGCCGCGGCGATCCTGGGTGATCCCGAGGCGGTGCGATTCGTGCCCCTGACCGCGGCCAGCCGGTTCGAGGCCCTGACGGGCGGCCGGGTCGATGTGGTGTGGCGCAACAGCTCCTGGACGATGGAGCGGGACACGGCGGGCGATCTGAGCTTCGCCGGGATCAACTATTACGACGGCCAGGGCTTTCTGGTGCGGCGGTCGCTGACGCTGAGCAGTGCGACCGAGCTGGAAGGAGCGCGCGTCTGTGTGCAGGCGGGATCGACCAGCGCCTTGAACGCCGACGACTATTTCCGCTCGCGCGGGATCGAGTACGAGCCGGTCGTCCTGGCCGACGAGGAGGCGGCGCGGGAAGCCTATGGGCGAGAGGACTGCGACGCCTTCACGGCCGATGTCTCGGCCCTGGCGGCGGCGCGGACGACGCTGTCCAATCCCGGCCAGCACGTCGTTCTGCCCGACATCATCTCCAAGGAGCCGCTGGGGCCGATGACGCGGCGCGGCGACGAACAGTGGACGGCCGTGGTGCGCTGGACGCTGAACGCCCTGATCCTGGCCGAGGAATTCGGCATCACCCAGGAGAACGTCGAGGCCCAGACCGAGGATGCGACCGACCCGCGCGTACGCCGCCTGCTCGGCGCCGAGGGTGAGTTCGGCGAACGGCTGGGCCTGTCCGAGACCTGGGCGCGGGACGCGGTCGAGGGCGTCGGCAACTATGGTGAGATCTTCGAACGGAATCTGGGCTCGCAATCGGCGCTCGACCTGGCGCGCGGCTTGAACGCACAATGGAACACGCAGCCGCGCGGGCTGATCTACGGCCTGCCGATCCGCTAGCCGTACACGAACAACCTTTCTGGGGGACGCATGGAAACGACGACCAAGCGCGGGCTGCCGCTTCACTGGCTGATGCTGATCGGCTTTCTGGTCGGATTGATCGGGGGGCTGATCGTCAACATCCTGGTCGGGCCCGAGACGCCCTGGGTCGTCTGGCTGACGACGAACATCACCGGGCCGGCGGGGCAGATCTTCCTGCGGCTGCTGTTTATGCTGGTGATCCCCCTGCTGTTCTCGGCCTTGGTCATCGGGGTGGCGGAGATGGGCGACCTGAAGTCGCTGGGCCGGGCGGGGTGGAAGACCCTGGCGCTCACCATCCTGCTGTCGGGCATTGCTGTTATCATCGGCCTGGTGATGGTCAATGTGTTCCAGCCCGGCGCGGGCGTGGATCGGGCGCTGGCGCAGCAGCTGCTGGAACAGGGTCGCGAGGGAGCGGGGGCGATCGTCCAGAACGCGCCGGAAACCATCCAGCTGGGCCAGTTCTTCCTGGACTTGATCCCGTCCAACGTCTTCACAGCTGCGGCCGAGAACCAGATCCTGCCGGTCATGGTGTTCGCCCTGATCTTCGGCATAGGCCTGGTCATGGCCAAGAGCCGGGCGACCGACCGGCTACAGGAAACCATCGAGGGCATCCTCGAGGTCACGATGAAGCTGATCAATCTGGTCATCAAGCTGGCGCCGTTCGCGATCGCCTTTCTGATGTTCAACCTGGCAGCCCTGTTCGGCTGGGAGCTGCTGGTGCGGCTGGCGGCGTTCGCGGGCGTAGCCGTGGGGGCGATGGCGATCCACATGTTCGTGGTCTACCCGGCCATCGTTTGGCTGCTGGGCAAGCGGTCGCCGCTAGCTTTCTTCCAGGGAATCCGTGAGCCCATGGTGGTGGCGTTCTCGACCGCCTCGTCCAATGCGACCCTGCCGGTCGCTCTGAAGGCGGCGGACGAGCAGCTGGGCCTGCCGCGCAAGATCGCGCGCTTCGTCCTAACGGTGGGTGCGACGGCCAACCAGAACGGGACGGCCCTGTTCGAGGGGGTGACGGTGCTGTTCCTGGCCCAGTTCTTCGGCATCGAGCTGAGCCTGTTCCAGCAGTTCGTGGTGATGCTGGTCTGTATCCTGGGCGGGATCGGCACGGCGGGCGTTCCGGCGGGATCACTGCCGGTGGTGGCGATGATCCTGGTCATGGTCGGGGTGCCGGCCGAGGGCATCGGCCTGGTGCTGGGCGTCGACCGCTTTCTGGACATGTGCCGGACCACGCTGAACGTGACCGGCGATCTGGTGCTGGCGACCGTGGTGTCGCGCGGGGAAGACGATACGCCCGTCGAACCGGGCGAACCGAAACCGACGGTGGCGGCGGTCGCCTAGGGGCCGGTCGCGACCGGCAGGTCGTGGCGGCGGCCCCATTCGGCCCAGGAACCGTCGTAGAGGCGGCTGTCGCGACCCAGCTCGGCCAGGGCCAGGGTCAGGACGGCGGCGGTGACGCCCGAGCCGCAGGTGGTGACGATCGGGCGGTCGGGATCGACGCCGGCCTGGCGGAAGCTGGCCTCCAGATCGGAGCCGCGTTTCAGGCGGCCGGCGGCGTCGAGGACCGACTTCATCGGCAGGTTCAGCGCACCGGGCATGTGGCCCGGGCGCAGGCCGGTGCGCGGCTCGGGCTGTTCGCCGCGGAACCGGGCGGCAGGGCGGGCGTCGATAACCTGGGCATCGCCGGTCAGGGCGGCCATGACGGTCGGCACGTCCGCGACCGCCGCCGGATTGGGTGAAGGGTCGAAGCGGGTGGGCGTGGTCCGGGCGGGGCCGGTCTCGATCGGTCGGCCTTCAGCTCGCCAGGCGGGCAGGCCGCCGTCCAGCACGAACACCTCGCGCGCGCCCATGACGCGGAAGGTCCACCAGACGCGGGCGGCGGAGAACAGGCCGACGGTGTCGTAGACGACGATCGTGTCGGTCTCGGCGATACCCAGGGCGCCCGCTGCCTCGGCGAAGGTCGCGGCATCGGGAAGCATGTGCGGCAGGTCGGTCGTGTGGTCCGATATGGCGTCCAGGTCGAAGAAGACCGCGCCAGGGATGTGGCCCGCCTCGAAGTCGGCGCGAGCGTCGCGGCCGTCCAGGTGCCAGCTGCCGTCGACGATGCGCAGGACGGGATCGTTCAGCCGGGCGGCGAGTTCGGTCGTCGAGATCAAGGGAGGTGTCATTGGACCAGGCTAGCACGGGACGCGGCACGCTGAGACTGGTGCTGGGGGACCAGCTGTCGGACAGGCTGTCGGCGTTGAGCGATCTCGATGCGGCGCGCGACGTGGTGCTGATGGCCGAGGTGCGCGACGAGGCGACCTATGTGAAGCATCACAAGCAGAAGATCGCCCTGATCTTCGCCGCCATGCGCAGTTTCGCCCTGAGGCTGGAGAGGCGGGGGGTGACGGTGCGCTATGTGCGGATCGACGATCCGGACAACCGCCATTCGATCGTCGGCGAGCTGGAGCGGGCGCTGGAGGGGCAGCTGTTCGAGGCCGTGGTCGTGACGGAATGCGGCGAGTACCGGTTGGCGGAGGCGCTGTCCGGTTTCGCCGGATCGGCCGAGGCAGCGGTCGATGTTCGAGAGGATGACCGGTTCATCTGTTCGCACAACCGGTTCCGGCGCTGGGCGTCGGGAAAGGCCGGTTTGCGCATGGAGTTCTTCTATCGCGAGATGCGGCGCGAGACCGGCATCCTGATCGACGGCAAGACGCCCGAGGGTGGGAGGTGGAACTATGACGCCGAGAACCGCAAGCGGCTGACCAAGGGCTTGCGGCCGCCGGGGCGGTTGAGGACGCCGCCGGATGGGGTGGCACAGGAGGCGATCGCGGATGTGGCGCGGCTGTTTCCGGATCATTTTGGGGACCTGGACGAATTCGGCTGGCCGACGACGGCGGAGCAGGCCGAGGCCGTGGTGGCGGATTTTCTGGCCGAAGTGCTGCCGTCGTTCGGGGACTGGCAGGATGCGATGGCGGTGGGCGAGCCGTGGATGTGGCACGGGCTGATTTCGACCTCGATCAATCTGGGGCTGGTCGATCCGCTGGACGTGTGCCGGCGGGCGGAGGCGGTCTATCGGGCCGGGAAGGCGCCACTGAACGCGGTGGAGGGGTTCATCCGCCAGATCCTGGGGTGGCGGGAGTTCGTGCGGGGGGTCTATTGGCTGAAGGTGCCGGAGTATCGGAAGCGGAACTTCCTGGACGCGGATCGGGCGCTGCCGTGGTTTTACTGGTCCGGCGAGACCGACATGGCCTGCGTGGCCGATGTGGTGGCGATGACGCGGGCCCATGCCTATGCGCATCATATCCAGCGGCTGATGGTGACGGGCAATCTGGCGATGCTGCTGGGGGTCGACCCGGATGCGGTCGATGACTGGTATCTGGTGGTCTATGCCGATGCGTATGAGTGGGTGGAGATGCCCAATACGCGGGGGATGGCGACGTTCGCGGACGGGGGGATCGTTGGGTCCAAGCCCTATGCGGCGTCGGGGGCCTATATCGACCGGATGAGCGATTATTGCGGGGGGTGCCGCTATGACGTGAAGGCGAAGGCGGGGGAGGGTGCGTGTCCGTTCAACCGGCTGTACTGGGGGTTCCTGGAGCGGAACCGGAAGCGGCTGCGCGACAATGTGCGGTTGGCGATGCCGTATCGGACGCTGGAAAATTTCGGGCCGGAGCGAAGGACGGCCCTGGTCGCAGAGGCGGAGGCGGCGCGGATGATGCTGGGGGCGGTCAAGCCGGAGACCTGATAGTTCTCCCGCAAGGGGGGAAGGATCAGGCGCGGCTGAGGCTGAGGTGGATGACGTCAGTGCGTTGCGAGCGGAAGCCGGCTTCGCAATAGCCGAGGTAGAAGCGCCACAGGCGGCGGAAGCGTTCGTCGAAACCGCCCATCTGGCGGATGTCGGCCCAGGCGGCCTGGAACCGCTGGTCCCAGCGCCCGAGGGTGTCGGCATAGTCGATGCCGAAGCGGTCGACGCGGTCCCAGGTCAGGCCGGATTTCTCGACGACGGGCTGGAGACGGGCCTCGGAGGGCAGCATGCCGCCGGGGAAGACGTATTTCTGGATGAAGTCGGTGCGGGTGTTGTAGTCCTCGAACAGGGCGTCCTGGATGGTGATGATCTGCAGGCCTGCGCGGCCACCGGGGACGAGGACGTTGCGGATCGTGTCGAAATAGGCGGGCCAGTATTCCTTGCCAACGGCCTCGAACATCTCGATGGAGGCGACGCGGTCGAACTGGCCGGTGGCGTCGCGATAGTCGCGCATCTTGACGCGGGCGCGATTGGACAGGCCGGCGTTGAACAGGCGGGCCTGGGCGTAGTCGTGTTGTTCCTGGCTGATGGTCAGGGCGGTGACGTCGGCGCCGACCTCTTTCGCGGCATATTCGGCGAACCCGCCCCAGCCGCAGCCGATCTCCAGCACCTTCATGCCCGGCTTCAGGTCCATGGCCTGGGCCAGGGCGGCGTATTTGCGGGTCTGGGCGACCTCCAGTGGCTCGGTCGGAGTGATGAACCGGGCCGAGGAATAGGTCATCGTGCCGTCCAGCCAGGCCTCGTAGAAGCTGTTGCCGAGGTCGTAGTGGGCGGTGATGTTCTTCTTCGACCCCGAGCGGCTGTTGCGGTTTAGCTTGTGGCCGATCCAATTGACCGCCAGCATCACGACATTGCCGTCGAACAGGCGGCGGATGTGGTCGTAGTTGGAGGCCAGGACCTCCAGAAGGACGGCCAGGTGCGGGCTGTCCCATTCGCCGGCGATATAGCCCTCGGCATAGCCGATGTCGCCGTTGGCCAGAACCCGGCGGGCGAAGCGGTAGTCGAGGACGGCCATGGTGGCGGCGGGGCCGGGGGTCTCGCCTTCCAGCCGGTGGGTCTCGCCGTTCGGCAGGATCAGGGTCAGCCGGCCATAGGTCCAGTTGGCCGACAGCAGCTTGATCAGCAGGGCGAAGACGCGCGGGGTGGCGTCGAGGCGGGCTTCGGCCTGATCGGTCAGAACGGTCATGCCGACACTCCTGAGATCAGCGTATGGCCAAGGTCAATCGTCTTCGTGCGCGGTGCGGCTTGCCGACACGGTCTTGAGGGCGTCCAGGGCCCGCTGCCGGGCCTCCGCATGATCGACGAGCGGGCGCGGATAGTCGGTGCCGAGGCGGACGCCCGCGTCGCGCAGGACCTCCGGCGGCGCGGTCCAGGGCGCGTGGAGCCAGCGGTCGGGCAGCCTGTCGAGTTCAGGAACCCATTTTCGGACGTAGCGACCGTCGGCATCGAACTTTTCGCCCTGGGTGATCGGATTGAAGATTCTGAAATACGGTGAAGCATCGGCCCCGGATCCCGCGACCCACTGCCAATTCTGGGAATTCGACGCCAGGTCCGCGTCGACCAGCGTGTCCCAGAACCAGGCCTCGCCCCGCCGCCAGTCGATCAGCAGATGTTTGATCAGGAAGCTGGCCACGATCATGCGGACGCGGTTGTGCATCCAGCCCGTCGCCCACAGCTGGCGCATGCCGGCGTCGACGATCGGATAGCCGGTCTGGCCGCGTGTCCAGGCGGTGAAGCCCTTGTCGTCCTGTTTCCAAGGCATCTGGTCGTACTCGGGCCGGAAGGCGGTGTCGGGCAGGGTCGGGAAATGGTGCAGCAGATGGGCCGAGAACTCGCGCCAGCCGATCTCGGAAACGAACTTTTCGGCCTCTGTCGGGGTCGCCTTGCCGTCGCGGGCGGCCTTGCGGGCGGCGGCGATGGCGCGCCAGGGGCTGATCTCGCCCCAGTGCAGGTGGGGGGACAGGCGGCTGGTGGCGGGCTGGGCGGGGTGGTCGCGGCCCTTGCCATAGTCGGACAGGCCGCCGGCGACGAAACGGGACAGGGCCTGGGTCGCGCCGTCCTCGCCGGGCGTCCAGTCGAAGCCGCCGGACCAGTCGGGGCGGGTGGGGTGCAGGCCCCAGTCGTCGATGGCGTCGCCGGCCAGTTTCGGCGCGCCGGACAGGTCGCGCGGGCCGGTCGAATGGGGCGGGGGCTCGGCCTGGTCGAGCAGGGCTTTCAGAAAGGGCGTGAAGACCTTGTAGGGGCCGCCCGACCCGTTCAGCACGCCGCCCGGACGGCACATCAGGGTGGCGTTGTAGCCCTTGGTTTCGATGCCGTCGGCTTTCAGGCCATGAGCGATGTCGGCGTCGCGCGACCAGGCGTCGGGCTCGAACAGCCGGTTCATATAGACGGCTTCGGCCTCGGTCTGGTCGATCAGGCGGCGCAGTTCGGCGTCCGAATCGCCGCGCCGCAGGATCAGGGTCGCGTTGCGATCCTTGAGCGCGGCGGCGAGGGCGCGCAGGGACTTGTCCAGCCACCACAGGGAGGCCGCGCCGCGCGGGCGGCCGTCGCCGGCGTCGTCCAGGATATAGACCGGGATGACCGGGCGGCCGGTCTCGGCGGCGTGTTTGAGGGCGGGGTTGTCGTGCAGGCGCAGATCGCGGCGGAACCACAGGATGACGGGGCGATCGGCCTGGGTCGTCACTGGGGCGGTCTCCGTGATAGGTTGCGCGAGGCGGCGGACCGCGCCATCTGCATGCTCCATAGCCGGGCCATGGGCCCGCCGCCATAAGCCCCAACGTCACACGAAGGTTTCGTCCGTGAGCCAACCGAACGCCGTCATCACCCTGTCCGAAGGCCTCGCCCACCCCGTCGTCATCGGCGGCGGCGCCCGCATCGTCTTCATCGCCGGGCCGTGCCAGATGGAGAGCCGACAGCACGCGCTGGAAACGGCCCATGCGCTGAAGGAGATCGGCGAGCGGTTGAACCTGGGCATCATCTACAAGACCAGTTTCGACAAGGCGAACCGGACCAGCGCCACGGCGGCGCGCGGGATCGGGTTGAAGGACGCCCTGCCCATCTTCGCCGAAATCCGCCAGGTCACCGGCCTGCCGACCCTGACCGACGTCCATTCCGAGGCCCAGTGCGCCGGTGTGGCCGAGGCGGTGGACGTGCTGCAGATCCCGGCCTTCCTCAGCCGCCAGACCGACCTGCTGCTGGCCGCCGCCGCGACCGGCAAGGCCATCAACGTCAAGAAGGGGCAGTTCCTGGCCCCCTGGGACATGAAGAACGTCATCGCCAAGATCACCGGGGCCGGCAATCCCAACGTCATGGCCTGCGAGCGGGGGGCCAGTTTCGGCTATAACACCTTGATTTCGGACATGCGGGCCTTGCCGGTCCTGCGCGAGATCGGCTGTCCGGTGGTGTTCGACGCGACCCATTCGGTGCAGCAGCCGGGGGGGCAGGGCACGTCTTCCGGCGGGCAGCGTGAGTTCGTACCCGTGCTGGCCCGAGCGGCTGTGGCCGTGGGCGTGGACGCCGTGTTCATGGAGACCCACCCGGACCCAGACCATGCGCCGTCGGACGGGCCGAACATGGTGCCGTTGTGCGAGTTCGAGGCCCTGGCCGCCGAATTGATCGCCTATGACGACCTGTCGAAGGCCCGGATGGCGAAAGCGGCGTAGAGCCCTTGTCATCCCGGACGCCGCGCAGCGGTGATCCGGGACGGGTCGCAGAGGTTTCTATGTGGCCCGGTCGGCCGATTGGCCGAACCGGGCTCCGCGCGAACGACACACTGGCCGCCGATACTCGTGTCAGCCGGTCTCCCGGTTCGATCCCGGCGGATCGACCGGGAGTGGACATGTCGACCCAGTCTCGTCCCGGATCACCGCTTCGCGGCGTCCGGGATGACAAGCTTCGAGGTCAGGCGTTGTGTCATGGCGTGTCGCGCTTTAGCTCATAGGCATGGACGACCGCGCGCTGGACCTGGGCACTCTGCAATCGCTGCTGGACCGCGCGCGGGGCCAGGTCGTGGCCTGCGTCGGGGATGTGATGCTGGACCGCTATGTCTATGGCGAGGTCAGCCGGATTTCGCCGGAAGGGCCTATTCCCGTCCTCAAGATGGGTCGGACGGTGTCGATGCCGGGCGGGGTCGGCAATGTGGCGCGCAACGTCGCGGCGCTGGGCGGTCAGGCGCGGCTGGGGGCGGTGGCTGGGGACGATTCGGCGGGGCATGAGCTGCGCGGCCTGGTTCGGGCCGAGGCGCGGATCGCCGATTTCATCGACCGGCCCGACGGCGTCAAGACCACGGTCAAGACGCGGTTCGTCTCGGGCGGCCAGCAACTTCTACGGCTGGACGAGGAAGAGGTGGCGACCGGCGTATTCGATCGAGATGACGTGTTTTCAGGGGCTTCGGCGATCCTGTTATCGGACTATGCCAAGGGCGTGGTGACGGAACGGCTGATCCGCTCGGCGCTGTGGGCGGCGCAATCCAGCGACGCGCCAGTGATCGTCGATCCCAAGGGGCGCGACTTCGCCCGCTATGGCGCGGTCGATGTGATCAAGCCCAATGCGTCGGAACTGGCCGGGGCGACGGGCCTGCCGGTCGAGACGGATGCGGAGGTCGAGACGGCCCTGGCCGCCGCGCTGGAGGCGACGACGGCCAGGGCGATCGTGGTGACGCGCGCTGGCAAGGGCATGTCGCTGGCGCGTCGGGGGGGAGGCGTCAGCCACTTCCCCGGGCGGGCGCGGGAGGTGTTCGACGTGTCCGGTGCCGGCGACACGGGCCTGGCAGCGCTTGGGCTGGCGCTGGGGGCCGGGGCGTCGCTGGAGCAGGCGGTGCAGCTGGCCATCCTGGCGTCGGGCGTGGTGGTCGGAAAGAGCGGGACAGCGGTGGTGACGCCCGGCGAGCTGATCGAGGCGGAGATGAGCCAGCATGCGTCGCTGGCCCATGCCAAGGTCACGCCGCTGGACGAGCTGGCGGCCGAGGTGGAGGCGTGGCGGGCGCTGGGGTTGAGGATCGGTTTCACCAACGGGTGTTTCGACATCCTGCACCGGGGGCATGTGGCCTATCTGGCCCAGGCGCGCTCCTGGTGTGACCGTCTGGTGGTGGCGTTGAACACCGACGCCTCGGTGGCGCGGCTGAAGGGCGAGGGGCGGCCGGTGAACGACCTGGACAGCCGGGCGGTGGTCATCGGCGGGCTGGCCAGCGTGGACAGGGTAACCAGTTTCGACGATCCGACGCCGATCTCCCTGATCGAGCGGCTCAGGCCCGATGTGCTGATCAAGGGCTCGGACTATACGCGCGAGGGCGTGGTCGGCGGCGACCTGGTCGAGAGCTGGGGCGGGGAGGTGCGGCTGGCCGACTTCCGCGACGGCCATTCGACCACCCGCACCATCGAGAAGATGACCGCCAAGGAAACGCCGGAGAGCGCCGCATGAGCCGTCGGATGATCGTGGTGACCGGCGGCGCGGGTTTCATCGGGTCCAACATCGTCGCGCGGCTGGTGGCCGAGGATCGCTACGACGTGGTCGTCTGCGACCGGCTGGAGACCGCCGACCTGGCCAAGTGGAAGAACCTGGCGAAACACCCGATCGCCGACTTCTGGTCGCCCGAGGAGCTGTTCGAGCAGCTGGAACGGCATGCCGAGGCCGTCGAGGCGGTGGTGCACATGGGGGCGATCTCGGCGACGACGGAACCGGATGCTGATCTGATCCTGCGGACCAATTTCAGCCTGTCGCGCGACCTGTGGGACTGGTGTTCGATTCGGGATGCGCGGCTGATCTATGCGTCGTCGGCGGCGACCTATGGCGACGGCGTGCAGGGGTTCGAGGACGACGACACGCCTGAGGGTCTGTCCGCGCTTCGCCCGCTGAATGCCTATGGCTATTCGAAACTGCTGTTCGATCAGTATGCGGTTCGCCAGTCGGACCGGGGCCAGTCGCCGGGACAGTGGGCGGGGCTGAAGTTCTTCAACGTCTATGGGCCGAACGAGGGGCACAAGGGGGCGATGAAGTCGGTCGTGGCCCAGATCTGGCCCCGTGTGGCGGCGGGTGAGACGGTGACGCTGTTCCGGTCGCACCACCCCGACTATGCCGACGGCGGGCAGATGCGGGACTTCGTCTTCGTCGATGACGTGGTGGACATGGTGTGTTGGCTTCTGGAGACGCCGCATGTCTCGGGCGTGTTCAACGCCGGATCGGGCCAGGCGCGGTCGTTCCTGGATCTGGCCAACGCGACCTTCGCGGCGGCGGGCAAGGTGCCGGCGGTGTCTTATATCGACACGCCGGAAGCGATCCGCGACCGGTATCAGTATTTCACCGAGGCGAAGATGGAGCGCATCCGCGCGGCGGGCTGGCCCGGCCAATCGACACCGCTGGAGGAAGGCGTGCGCCGCTATGTGCAGGATTATCTGATGACGGCGGACCCCTATCGCTGATGGGACGGCGACTGACTTTCCGGCAATGGATCGGCTGGATCGGCTTCGGTCTGGTGTTCGTGATCGCGGCGGCGGTGGCGGTGTGGCGCGGCGATATCCTCAGGGCCGGGCTGGACCCGCAGGTGCCGTTCCAGACCTCCGAGCCACCGACGGCACCGGATTATGCCCAGGCGGCGGCCTGGTCATTGTTGGAGGCACGCGCACCAACCAGTGGCGAAGCGGCGGTGTTCTTCGTGCCCTCGACAACCTTCGAGGGCCGCTCGGGCTGGAACGGGCCGATCGGCGATCCGGCGGCGGACGCCTATCTGGAGCGGGTGGTGATCCCGAACTATGCCGGGCCGTTCGAGCGGGCCGGGGCAATCAGCGTTCCGCGCTATCGGCAGGCCAGCCTGTATACGCGGCTGACGCTGAGGGACGATGCGCGCGATGCCCGGGCCTTCGCCTATGGCGATGTGGCGGCGGCGTTTGAGATCTGGGTGGCGCGCAATCCCGAGGGGCCGCTGGTGTTGGCGGGGGTGGAGCAGGGGGCGGAACTGCTGGAGCGGCTGGTGCGTGAGCGGGTGGCCCCGGATGCCGACCTGCGCCGGCGGCTCGTAGCGGTCTATCTGATCGACGCGATCGTGTCGGCGGACCGGGTGACGGATGCGGTTCCGGCCTGTCGGGACCGGAGCCAGGCGGGGTGCCTGGTCGGGTGGTCGCAGGTCGGCGAGGGCAATGACGGGGCGGCGGCGCGGCGGCTGAGGCGGGCGCTGGTGTGGAACGATGCGGGGCGGCTGGTCGACCTGGACGGCCGAGCGGCGCTGTGTGTGAACCCGGTCAGCGGACGGGCCGATGGGGCGGCGGTCCCGGCGCGGCGGCATCTTGGGGCGACCAATGCCACGGGGCTCGAATGGGGCGTGCGGCCCGCCTTCATCGACAGGGCCATCGCGACCCAGTGTCGGGGCGGGCTGCTGCGGCATACGGAGCCGACGACGGAGTCATTCCGCGAGACGGGGTCGTGGGCGGATCGGCGAAAGGCACGTCCGTACAATCTGTTCTACGCCGATGTTGAGGCCGATGTTCGGGCACGGCTGACGGTGTGGCGGGCCGCGCGCTAGCGCCTTCCGACGGGATCGATCGTCGGCGTCGGGGATGGCAGTTGCATGGTTCATCACGAAGACCACCAAGGATTCACAAAGGACACCAGGACGGCTGCGGTCCGATCGCCCGATCCCGATTGCCGGGTGGACGACGCTGCGCGTCTATCGAAGGAACGCGGTGAAGACGGTGCCGATACCGCCCCTCGCCCTCAGCGAAGCGGGTTCGATCCCTTTGTGTCCTTCGTGCCGTCTTCGTGATCTTGGTGATAAAATGTCTTTCCTCTCGCCTCATCAATCCAGGCCCGACCGATCGTTGCGCCAGTCGAACAGGGCCTCCAGCACGGCCACCGCGCGACCGCGCTCCGTCGTCAGATCGGGATCGCGCGACAGGATCAGCCGGGCGTCGTCGGCGGCGGCCAGCAGCAGCGATCGATGGCGGATCGGGTCGGCAAAACGGTAGGCGGGAAAGCCGCTCTGTTTCAGGCCCAGGGGGTCGCCGCCGCCGCGCAGGCGGAAATCCTCCTCGGCGATCTCGAAGCCGTCCTCGGTGCGGCGCAGGGTCTCCAGGCGGGTGCGGGCGGTCTCGCCCAGGCCGTCGTCGGCGCCGCCGTACAGCAGGATACAGGCGCTGGCCTTGGCCCCCCGACCGACGCGGCCCCGCAACTGGTGCAGCTGGGCCAGGCCGAAGCGGTCGGCGTGTTCGATGACCATGATGGTGGCGTTGGGCACGTCGACGCCGACCTCGACGACGGTGGTGGCGACCAGCAGGGGCAGGCGGCCGTCGGCGAAATCGGCCATGACGGCCTCGCGCTGAGGGCCGGGCATCTGGCCGTGGGCGAGGCCGACCTCGAGGCCCAGGATGCGGCGCAGGTCGGCGGCGCGGGCCTCGGCGGCGGCCAGGTCGGTGGCCTCGGACTCGGCGACCAGGGGGCAGATCCAGTAGGCTTGGGCACCGGTCTCGACGGCGGCCTTAAGGCGGGCGGCGACCTCGCCGATGCGGGTCAGCGGCAGGACGGCGGTGGTGACGGGGGTGCGGCCGGGCGGTTTTTCGGTCAGGCGGCTGACGTCCAGCTCGCCGTACTGGGTCAGTTCCAGGGTGCGGGGGATGGGGGTGGCCGACATGGTCAAGAGGTGGACGCCGCCCAGGCGCGGGTCGCCCTTGGCCTGGAGCCGCTGGCGTTCGCTGACGCCGAAACGGTGCTGTTCGTCGATCACGGCCAGGGCCAGTCGGTCGAAACGGACCGCGTCCTGGAACAGGGCGTGGGTGCCGACGGCGATCCGGGCCGTGCCGTCGGCCAGGGCGGCGAGGCGGTCGCGGCGCTCGGCGGGGGTGTCGCGGCCGGTGAGCAGGACGGTGCTCAGGCCGGTGCCTTCAAACAGGGGCGCAAGGCGTTGATAGTGCTGGCGCGCAAGGATTTCGGTCGGAGCCATCAGGGCGGCCTGGAAGCCACTGGAGGCCGTGTCCGCCATGATCAGGGCGGCGACGGCGGTCTTGCCGGAGCCGACGTCGCCCTGGAGCAGCCGGCCCATCTGGTCCCCGGCGGCCAGGTCGGCGCGGATTTCGGCCAGGGCCTGGGTCTGGGCGCCGGTCAGGGTGAAGGGCAGGGCGGTCTGGAGCGTGGCCGAGGCCGGGCCGGGGGCGATGCGGGGGGCGGGCGTGGCCTGGCGGGCGCGACGGCGACGGGCCAGGGCCAGCTGGTGGGCCAGAAGTTCGTCGAAAGCCAGGCGGGCGCGGGCCGGGGTGTCGGGTTCTAGGTCGAGGGGCGAGGTCGGGGTGTGCAGGCCTTGCAGGGCCGTGTGCCAGTTGGGCCAGCGGCGGGCGGCGAGCCAGGCGGCGTCCTGCCATTCCGGCAGGTCGGGGGCGGCGGCCAGGGCCTGGAGGACCAGTTTGCGGGTGATGCGCGAGGACAGGCCGGCGGTGCCGGGATAGGTCGGCTCGACCGCGGGGATATCAGGGGCTTCCTCGGGTTTGTAGATGTCGGGGTGGACGATCTGGACCTCGTTGTTGAACCGCTCGACCTTGCCGGAGACGAGGCGGCGCTGGCCCTTGGGCAGCAGACGGTCCAGATGCTGGGCCGAGCCGCCGAACCAGATCAGATGCACGAAACCGGTGTCGTCGGAGGCGCGGACCTTGATCGGGGCACCGGGCTTGCCCGGCACGATCAGACGGTCGATCAGCACGTCGAACAGGCCGACCTGGCCCTCGACGGCGTCGGCGGCGGTCATTGGGCGGCGCACGATCAGGCCGGTGGGGGCCAGGAAGGCCAAGTCGCGGACCAGCGGGCCGGCCAGTTTCTGGACGAGCGGCAAGAGGCGGGCCCCGACGCCCTTGACCGTCGAGACCTCGGCGAACAGCGGAAAGAGAATCTGGGGCCGCATCGGCGACAGCATAGCTGGCGAAACGGGCGTGGGAACGCTATCTGCGAGCCCGAACCAGAACATTGACCGGGCAAGGAACGCTTGTGGCCGATACGAACGCGCGTCCCGACGCGACCAAGGAGAAACTGGGCCGGATCACCTTTCGGGCCTGGCGGCGGGGCTTTCGCGAGGCCGATCTGGTGCTGGGACCGTTCGTTGATGCGGTGGGGTCCAGCCTGAGCGAGGCCGAACTGGATCAGTTCGAGGCGCTGCTGGATGAGGACGACTATGCGATCTATGGCTGGATCATCGGCCAGGCGCCGGTGCCGCCCGAGCATGACGGGCCGTTGATGGCCCGCATCCAGGCCTTCATGCGCGATCATGTCGCCACCGCCGTCGCCCAGGGGGCCGGCTGATGGATGGCACGGTGATGACACGCCGCGATGACGCGGAACTCGGCGGGACGCCCGAGGGGCTCGATGCCCTGGTCGTGGCCGAGCGGCTGCGGGCGCGGGGTGGGCTGGGGCTGTTCGTGGCGCGGGATTTCTCGCGGTCCGGGGAGTTCGTTCAGGCATTCCGGTTCTTCGCCAAGGACATTGAAGTTCTGGAATATCCGGCGTGGGACTGTCTGCCGTATGACAGGTTGAGCCCCAGCGCCTCGGTGTCGGCCGAGCGGATGGCGCTACTAACGCGGCTGGCCTGTCATGAGGGCAAGGATCGCAAGCCGGTGCTGGTGGTCGCGACGGTGGCGGGAGCCGGTCAGCGGACGCCGCCGCGCGAGGTGACCTGCGAGGCCGGGTTCGAAGCGCGGGTCGAGCGCGATCTCGATACGGCGGCGCTGGAGCGGTATTTCACCGTCAACGGCTATATGCGGGCCTCGACCGTCCACGCGCGCGGCGAATACGCGGTGCGCGGAGGCGTGATCGACGTGTTCCCGCCGGGGTTCGAGGCGCCGGTGCGGCTGGACATGTTCGGCTCGGAGCTGGAATCGATCCGCACCTTCGATCCGGAGACCCAGCGGTCGGTGGGGCAGTTGAAGACGGTGCTGCTGACGCCGGTGTCCGAGGCGCTGCTGGACGAGGCGACCATCTCGCGGTTCCGCACCGGCTATCTGGCGCGGTTCGGGGCGGGCGGGGACGATCCGCTGTATGTCGCGGTCAGCGAGGGCGCGCGGCGGCAGGGGATGGAGCATTTCCTGCCGCTGCTCTATCCGCGGCTGGAGACGCTGTTCGACTATCTGCCGGACGACGCGGCGATCTTTCTGGACCATCAGGCCGAGGCGGCGCGGGGCGAACGGTGGGCCCTGACGGCGGACGCCTATGAGGCGCGGCACGAGGCCTCCAAAGCCCGCGGCGGGGCATCGAATCGGGCGCTGCCGCCGGAGCAGTTGTATCTGCCCGAGGCGAACTGGAACTCGGCCCTGGCCGGGCGGTGGGTGCGGCGGCTGTCGCCGTTCCATACCGGCGGCGAGGACGCGGGCGGGCGGCTGGGGCGGTCGTTCTCGGCCGAGCGGAGCCAGGATAGCGTCAATCTGTTCGAGGCGGTGGCGGCCCATGCGGGGGCGCTGAAGGCCGCCGGAAAGCGGGTGCTGTTCGCGTCGTGGTCGGAGGGGTCGTCGGAACGGCTGGCCGCGATGCTGGGCGACCACGGGGTCGAGCCTGTGGTGCCGGTGCGGGACTGGGCCGATGTCCAGGCCGCGCCGAAGGATCTGATCCTGCGCGGCGTGCTGCCGGTCGAGCACGGGTTCGAGACCGACGACCTGGCCGTGATTTCCGAGAGCGACATCCTGGGCGACCGGCTGGCCAAGCCTCGCCGCAAGCGCCGGGCGTCCAACTTCCTGGCCGAGGCCTCCGCGCTCACGACCGGCGATCTGGTGGTCCATCTGGATCACGGCATCGGGCGCTATGACGGCCTGAAGACGCTGGATATCCAGGACGCGCCGCACGACTGTCTCGAACTGATGTATGCGGGTGAGAGCAAGCTCTATCTACCTGTTGAAAACATTGACCTGCTGACCCGATACGGCACCGATGCCGACGGGGTTCAGCTGGATCGGCTGGGCGGGGCCGGCTGGCAGGCGAGGAAGGCCAAGGCGAAAGCACGGCTGCGCGAGATGGCCGAGGGGCTGATCGCGCTGGCGGCCAAGCGGGCGCTGCGCGTCTCGGACGCGATCACGCCGCCGCAGGGTCTGTTCGACGAATTCTGCGCGCGCTTCCCCTATGAGGAGACGGACGATCAGCTGAATGCGATCGGCGACGTGCTGGAGGACCTGGGCAAGGGCACGCCGATGGATCGGCTGATCTGTGGCGACGTCGGGTTCGGCAAGACCGAGGTGGCGCTGCGGGCCGCCTTCGTGGTGGCCATGACGGGTCAGCAGGTGGCGGTGGTTTGCCCGACGACCCTGCTGGCGCGGCAGCATTTCAAGACCTTCAGTGAGCGGTTCGCCGGCTGGCCGGTCAAGGTGCGGCACCTGTCGAGGATGGTGACGGCCAAGGACGCCGCCGAGACCCGGGCGGGGCTGAAAGACGGGTCGTTCGAGATCGTGGTCGGCACCCATGCGGTGTTGAGCGATCAGGTCGGGTTTCGCGATCTGGGTCTTGTTATCGTTGACGAAGAGCAGCATTTCGGGGTCAAGCACAAGGAGAAGCTCAAGAGCCTCCGGGCCGATGTGCATCTGCTGACCATGACGGCGACGCCGATCCCTCGGACGCTGCAGATGGCGCTGTCGGGCATCCGCGAGATGTCGATCATCGCCACCCCGCCGGTCGATCGGCTGGCGGTGCGGACCTATGTGACGCCGTGGGATGCGGTCTTGGTGCGCGAGGCCCTGCTGCGCGAGAAATATCGCGGGGGGCAGGCCTTCTACATCGCGCCGCGCCTGGCCGATCTGCCCGACATCGAGAAATTCCTGCGCGAGCAGGTGCCGGAGATCAAATTCGTGGTCGGGCATGGCCAGATGAGCCCGACCCAGCTCGAAGAGGTGATGAGCGCCTTCTATGACGGGGCCTATGACGTGCTGGTCTCGACCACCATCGTCGAAAGCGGCATCGACATTCCGACCGCCAACACCTTGATCGTGCACAGGGCCGACATGTTCGGCCTAGCCCAGCTGCACCAGATCCGGGGGCGGATCGGGCGGTCAAAGGCGCGGGCCTTTGCCTATCTGACGACCGATCCGAAACGGCCGTTGAGCCTGTCGGCCGAGCGGCGGCTGCAGGTGTTGCAGTCGCTGGACAATCTGGGGGCGGGGTTCCAGCTGGCCAGCCACGATCTGGACCAGCGGGGCGGGGGCAATCTGCTGGGCGACGAGCAGTCGGGCCACATCCGCGAGGTCGGGGTCGAGCTGTACCAGCAGATGCTGGAGGATGCGGTCGCCAGCCTGCGCGAGGCGGGAGAGGACGGGGTGGTCGATCGGGGCTGGTCGCCGACGATCAATGTCGGGGCGGCGGTCCTGATTCCAGAGGATTACGTCGCGGACCTGAATGTTCGTCTGAGCCTGTATCGCCGCCTGTCGGACGCGGCCGCGTCAGAGGAGCGGGAGGCGCTGGCGGCCGAACTGATCGACCGGTTCGGGCCCTTGCCGGACGAGGCGAAGCAGCTGCTGCGGATCGTGGGGATCAAGTCCAGTTGCCGCACCGCCTGTATCGAGCGGATCGACGTGGGGCCGGTCGGGGCGGTGCTGACGCTGCGCGACAACCGCTTCCCCAATCCGATGGGGCTGGTCGGGCTGATCCAGAAGAACCACGCCAGCTGGAAGATCCGTCCGGACCAGAAGATCGTGGTCAAGGGCGACTGGCCGACGCCGGAGGACCGGCTGAAGGTGGCGGAACGGATTACCGCCGATCTGGCGCGGGTGGCGGGGGCGTGATCGTTTCCTTCTCCCCTCGGGGGAGAAGGTGGCTCGCGAAGCGAGACGGATGAGGGGGCTGCCAGACCCGGTACGGATCGTCGGACAGCCGGTCTGATGACACACCCCTCATCCGAGCGGCTCCGCCGCCCACCTTTTCCCCCGAGGGAAGAAGGAAGCCTAATTGCGTCTGTTGCGGCCCAGGTCCGCGGACGCCCGTTCCAGCACCGTCGCCACGCTCTCGCCGGCCGCGACCTCGGCCGCGCCGATGTCGAACTCGACCACGAAGGGCGGGCGGTCGGGACCGGCGTCGAAGGCGGTGCAGCCGATGACGGCGGCGATGCGCTCGGCGGCCAGGCGGGCGGCGGGGCCCGGCGTGGCGGGCAGGGCCAGGGCGAAGACTTCAGGCGACAGGCGGGCGGCGGTGTCCTCGACCCGGACCAGGCGCGAGACCATGGCCCCGATCTGGGGCATGGCGCGGTCCAGCCAGCCGCCGGCGCGGGCGTGGGTCAGGCTGTCGCCCTCGGCGACCTTCAGGACGCAGACGGACAGAGGGCGGCGGCGGGCGCGGGCGGCCTCGGCGACGCGGCCCAGATGGGCGGCGAACAGGTCGCGGGTGAACAGGCCGGTCGTGGGGTCCATCAGGCCCGAGCCGCGCGCGGCCTCGAGCGCCTTGCGGATCGCGACCTGGCGGCGGTGGGCCTGGGCCAGGGCCAGAACGCGGCCGGCGGTGGTGGCCTCGGGCGTGTCGACGGTGGCGACGTCGGCGAAGCCGCGATGGAACAGCTCGGCCAGGTCGATCTCGCCCGCGCCGCGCAGATAGAGGGTCAGGGGGATGTGGTACAGGCGCGTGTTGCGCTTCATGCCCGAGGCGATCGACAGGGCCGGGGCATGATCGGGCGCGCCCCACAGGACGGCGGCGTCGAAAGCGCTTTCGTGCAGGTAATCGAAGGCGGTGTAGGGGGTGGGGGCGGCGACGACCTCGGCCCCGCCTTGGGTCAGGGCGTTGGACAAGGCGATGAAACGGTGATCGGCGGGGCCGGCGACCAGGATGCGCAGGGGCGAACCGGTGGTGTCGACGGGCCTCAGCTCGGTGGCGTGCAGGGCGAAGGTCTGGGCGCGGAGGGCGAATTCCTCCTCGGTGATGGCGGCGCGGACCAGCTGTTCGATGCGCAGGGTGGCCTGGGCGGCGTGCGGGACTCCCGCGTGCTCCATGTCGGCGTCGGTCGGCACGCTGCCGTGGCTGGTGCCGACGGCCACGACGGGCAGGCGGCGGGGCAGGGCGGCCTGGCGGAGCCGGTCGGGCAGGGTCGCCGCGTCCGGGTGGCGGGCGTCTATGATTGCGGCATCCAGGGGCCAATCGGCCAGGGTCGCGGTGGCGGCTTCGACCGAGCGGGCGGTCACGGTCACCCAACCGAGGCGGTCCAGCCCGTCGCACAGGCCTTGGATCAGGTCGTCGGCTTCGGCCACGACCAGGACACGCGGATCGGAACCCAAGGACGGCCGCCTTCCCCTCGCACCGCACGGGCGCGTCTACTGAACGGATCGGACCATAGCGAGGGCGGGCGGACCGGCGCAACGGGGAGGGTGTCCGTGACGGCCAGACTTCCGTCAGGCGTCATTTCCGCTACAGTGCGCCGTTCAGGGGATCACGGCGGGCATCGGATTGAAGACGACCACCCAGACGGCGGCGAAGCACGCGCTCGAGCTGATGGCCCCCGCCACATGGGGTCGGCTGGCCATGCGGGCGTTCGGGCGCAGTTGGGGCCGGGACGTGATGCTGTACACCGGCGGGGTGTCGTTCTTCGCCCTGCTGGCGGTGTTTCCGGCCATCGCCATCCTGATCGGCGTCTACAAGGCGGTGCTGTCGATCGGCCAGGTCGGGGAACAGGCGGCGGCCCTGGCGGACGTCATGCCCCATGCGGCGCGGGCCATCTTCACGGCCGAGATCGACCGGCTGGCCAATACGTCGGTGCGGACCGTCTCGACGCAGAGCGCCCTGGCCCTGGTGATCGGTGCCTATGCGGCGCACAGGGGTTTCAAGGCCTTGCTGGCCGGACTGAACCTGATTCATGACGAGACCGAGCCGCATGGATTCTTCAAATTCAACCTCTTGGCCTTCTTCGTGGCGGTGTTCGCCTTCGGCCTTTTCACGATCGTGTCCGGGGCGGTGGTCACCGCCCGGCTGGTCGGCCATGCGGGCGGGCCGGACGTCAGCCTGTCGCTGGGGTGGGTCGACAGCATGCTGCCGTCGATTGGTCTGGGGATCGGGCTGACGCTGTTGTACCGCTATGCCATGTCGCATCGGACCCGGGTCGCCTGGGGTGCGGCCGTGGCCGGCGGGGCGGTGGCGACAGTGCTGTGCACGACGTTCTCGTGGCTGTGCGCCTTTTATGTCGAGCGGATCGTGGAGCTGGGCGCGACCTATGGCTCGGTCGGCGCCGTGGTGGTTTTGCTGATCTGGCTGTCGTGGAACGTCAATGCCGTCTTCTATGGCGGCGCCTTCGCGACCGAGATCGAGATTTTGGAGCGGGCCAGGGGCATGCCGGAGCTGGACGACCGGCCCAGTGCCTCGGTCGTCAGCCTCGAGGAGCGGCGCGCCTCGAAACGGTGATGGCGATGTGGTCGTCGGCCTCGGCGACGTCCAGAACCGTGCCGCCCAGGTCCGTCATCAGGAAGGGCACGTCGATCCGGGCCATCGGGTCGGTGGCCAGAAGCATGAAAAGGTCGGTGTCGGCGTGGTCCTGAAGCGCCCGTCGCAGGCGCAGGGACGGCACCGGGCAGCGATGACCGCGCGCGTCGATCACCCGAGGCTCGTCGCTCACGCCAGCCGGTCCAGCAGCAGGTCGAGGGCCTGTCGCACGCCGGCCAGACGCACGGCGTCGCGGCCGATGTCGCCGAAGCGCCGCTCGATGTGGATGGTACCCGCGGGCCCCGCCGCCGCAAAATGGACCACGCCGATGGGCTTGTCCGGCGAGCCGCCGCCAGGGCCGGCGATGCCGGTGATCGCCACGGTGACCAGGGCGTCGGAGCGGCGGATGGCGCCCTCGGCCATGGCGCGGGCGACGGCTTCGGACACGGCGCCGTGGGTTTCCAGCAGGGCCTGATCGACGCCCAGCATCTGGATCTTGGCGGCGTTGCTGTAGGTGACGAAGCCCCGATCGACGACGGCGGACGACCCGGAAATCTCCGTCAAGGCCGCGGCGACCAGTCCGCCGGTGCAACTCTCGGCCGTGGCCAGGCCCCGGCGGTGGGCCTGGGCGGCGGCGATGACGGCCTGGGCCAGGGACAGAATGTCGTCGGGAAACATCGGGCTTTCAACAGGCGGGGGCAGGTGGGCTAGAGTGGGCGCTCGATGCGGGTCTGTCGACCGGCCAGCGTATTCCGGATGACCATGACCGAGACCGTCCTGCCCAACGGCCCGACCGCGACCGCCAGCCCGGCGCGCGATCCGGTGACGGCGCTGTTGTTCGCGGTGGCGATCTTCACCTCGGCGGCGCTGGTGTTCGCGGTCCAGCCGATGGTGACCAAGCTGGTGCTGCCGATGCTGGGCGGGTCGCCGTCGGTGTGGAACACGGCGATGGTGTTCTTCCAGGCGGCGCTCTTGGCCGGATATGCCTATGCCCACTCGCTGCAGCGGGTCCGGTCGATCCGGGCGCAGGTGGTGATCCATCTGGGGCTGCTGGTGGCGGCGGCGCTGTTCCTGCCGCTGAGCGTCAGCGGGGCGCTGGGTGATCCCGATCCGGCGGCCCCGATCGCCTGGCTGCTGGCGACGCTGGCCCTCTCGGTCGGCGCGCCGTTCGCCGTGCTCTCGGCCACCGCGCCGCTCCTGCAGGCCTGGTATGCGCGGTTTCGCGCCGGTCATGAGGACGGCAAGAACCCCTATGTCCTCTACGCCGCATCCAACCTGGGCAGCTTCCTGTCGCTGCTGTCGTATCCGATCCTGATCGAGCCCCTGTCGACCCTGAGCGGCCAGAGGATCGGCTGGAGCGCGGGCTATTTACTTTTCATCGCCATGATCGTCGCTTTGGCGGTGACGGTCTGGCGCCGGCGGGTGTCGGACCAGTCGGAGATCGCACCGCTGGAGCGCACCCCGGCCATGCCCTGGGCCCGCAAGGGCGTGCTGGTTCTGCTGGCGGCGGCGCCGTCCAGTCTGATGCTGGGCGTGACGGCCTATCTGTCGACCGACGTGGCTTCGGCACCGTTTCTGTGGGTGCTGCCGCTGGCGCTGTACCTGCTGACCTTCGTGATCGCCTTCCAGACCCGGCCGCCGATCCCCTTGCCGATCACCATGATCATCGCCGGTGGCCTGGCGGCGGTGACCGTGGCGCTGCTGGCGTTCCGTACCGGGGAGTGGGCCCTGATCTTCGGCCTGCACATGGTGACCTTCTTCTTCGTGACCCTGATGTGCCATCAGGTGCTGGCCGAGAAGCGGCCTGGGCCGGACCGGCTGACGGAGTTCTATCTGCTGATGTCGTTCGGCGGGGTGGCCGGGGGGGCGTTCACGGCCCTGCTGGCCCCGGTAATCTTTCCGACCATCTGGGAGTATCCGATGGTCCTGGTGCTGGCCGGACTGGCGCGGCGCTGGGGGCCCGACGAGGTCCAGAAGCGGGAAGTCCTGCTGTTCATGGCCGGGCTGGCCCTGGCCGCCCTGCCGCCCGTCATGCTGGAGGTGATCCGGTTCAATCCCCCGGTCGCGGCACTGTTTCCCAGCGGCCAGGTGATGATCCTGTCGGCCCAGTATGTGCTGTGTATCGCCGCCTTGTTTGCCTTCCTGGTCCGGGATCGGGCGATCTTCTACACGATCATCCTGGCCGCGGTCGCGGTGTCGTCGCATCACATGGCGCGGGGCTATAACTGGTCGCTGACGGAACGCAGCTTCTTCGGCGTGATGCGGGTGGCAACGACCCAGGATCCGCGACTGGGCGGGGATGTGCGGGTCCTGATGCACGGCACGACCCTGCATGGAGCCCAGCCCGTCAGCCCGGCCTTCGCCTGTTTACCGACGCTGTATTATGCGCCTCAGACGCCGATCGGGCAGGCCACGACGGTGATCCAGGGCCGGACACCCGCCGCCAATATCGGGGTGGTGGGGCAGGGGTCCGGGGCCATGGCCGGGTTCAAGCGGGCCGGGGACACGATGACCTTCTTCGAGATCGATCCGATGGTCGATCGGATGTCGCGGGACCGGCAGTGGTTCAGCTTCATCTCGGACTGTGCCGACGGGCCGGTGCGGACGGTGCTGGGGGACGCCAGGCTGACGCTGGAGCACGAGGCGGCGGGGTCGTATGACCTGCTGCTGATCGACGCCTTCTCGTCGGATGCGGTGCCGACGCATCTCCTGACGCAGGAGGCGATCGCGGGGTATCTGAGGCTGGTCAAGCCCGACGGCGTGGTGGTGCTACATCTGTCCAACCGTAATCTGGACATCACCCGGCCGGCGGTGGCGGCGGCCTGGGCGCTGGGGGTGCCGGACCTGCACCAGATCTATATCGAATCGCCGGACGGGGCAGACATGGCCGAGGCCTCGACCGAGGCGCTGATCCTGTCGCCGACCGAGGCGGGGCTGGCGGAGTTCCGGGCCGATCCGCGCTGGCGACGGGTCGATCCGGGCGAGGTGCGGCCGTGGACCGACGACTATGTGAACCTGTTCGGGTCGCTGGTGCGCAGCATCCGGAACCAAGGGTAGCGTTGCACTTGCACCCCGAAAAAACAGTGCAAGAGTGCAAGAGTGTAATCCGCGTCGTGCTGTTGATGGCGATGTCAAAGACCCAAGACGATCCTACACCCGGATGCGATACCGTCGGGCAAATTGGTGCGGGTTTCTGCAAGTGACCGATTTCATGAGCGATTTCGATCGCCCATAGGTCAACCGATCATACCGGCAGTTCAATCGTGGCGGCGGCCTGGGCGGCGAGGCCTTCGTTGCGGCCGGTGAAGCCGAGCCCTTCGCTGGTGGTCGCCTTGACGCTGACGGCATCGAGAGGGAGCACCAGCAGGTCGGCGATGCGTTCGCGCATGCCCAGGCGGTGCGGCTTCACCTTGGGGCGTTCGCAGATCAGGGTTACGTCGACATGGATAATGCGGCCGCCTCGAGCGGTGACCATGTCGGCGGCGTGAAGCAGAAACTGGTCGGAGGCGGCGCCCTTCCATTTGGGGTCGGTCGGGGGGAAGTGATCGCCGATGTCGCCCTCGGCCAGGGCGCCCAGAATGGCGTCGGTCAGGGCGTGCAGGCCGGCGTCGGCGTCGGAATGGCCGATCAGGGTCTGGTCGTGGGGGATTTCCACGCCGCACAGCCAGACCGCGCCGCCGGGGCCCCAGCGGTGGACGTCGAACCCAGTGCCGACGCGGGTCTGCTTCGGGATGAAGGCCTCGGCCATGGCGAAATCCTCGGGATAGGTCAGTTTCATCAGGCGGGGATCGCCGGGAACCAGGGCGATGCGACCGCCGTCGCGCTCGACCACGGCGGCGTCGTCGGTGGGGGTCTCGTCGGCGGGCCAGACGGCGTAGGCGGTGATCAGGCGGTCGGCCATGAAGGCCTGGGGGGTCTGGGCCCGCCACAGGTCGGTGCGGTCGACGGTGTCGGTGACGGTGCCGTCCAAGCCGCGCTTGAGCGTGTCGGCGATGGGCAGCGCGGGGATCGCGCCGTCGGCCGTCGTCAGCGCCGACAGCAGGGCGTCGATCAACTCGGGCTTGAGGAAGGGGCGGGCTGCATCGTGAATCAGGACAGCGCGATCGGTGCGGAGCAGGGCGGCGAGACCGGCGCGGACCGAATCGGCGCGCTGGGCCCCGCCCCTGACGGCGCGCCAGCTGGTCAGGCCTTCGAGAGCAGTGGCCGCTTCGGCTTCGGCGCCATCGGACAAGACGACGATGATCTCGTCGCAGCCGGCGCCGAGGAGGGCCTCGACCGACCAGCGGATCACGGGCTTGCCGCCGAGGGGTCGCCACTGCTTGGCCCCGCCCGCGCGGGAGCCGGTTCCGGCGGCGACGACGATGCTGGAGAAGGCCATGCCGCCTTCTAAGCGCCGCAGTCCGGCTTGACGAGGGGGCGACGTCTGCGGCGAAAGGGGCCGATGACCACAGGATTGCAGATCGGCGACGTGACCGTGCCCGGCCGGGTGCTGATGGCTCCGATGACCGGGGTTACGGACCTGCCGTTCCGTCTGCTCGCCTCCAGGCTGGGCGCGGCCTATGTGGCGACCGAGATGGTGGCGGCGGCCGAACTGGCGCGGGCGCGGCCGGACGTGGTGCGGCGCGCGGCGGTGGGCGAGGGATTGCCGCTGACGGTGATCCAGCTGGTCGGGCGTGATCCGGCGGCGATGGCCGAGGGCGCGCGGATGGCCGAGGCGGCCGGAGCGCACATCATCGACCTGAATTTCGGCTGTCCGGCCAAGGAGGTGACGGGCGCGGCCTCAGGTTCGGCCCTGATGCGGACGCCCGAGCTGGCGGGGCGGCTGATCGCGGCGGCGGTTGGGGCGACGACGCGGCCGGTGACGGTCAAGATGCGGCTGGGCTGGGACGACGCCAGCCGCAATGCGGTCGATCTGGCGCGGCGGGCCGAGGGGCTGGGCGTCCAGGCGGTGACGGTGCATGGGCGGACGCGGCAGCAATTCTATACCGGCCGGGCCGACTGGGACGCGGTTGGCGCGGTCAAGGCGGCGGTCGGCATCCCGGTGATCGTCAACGGCGACATCGTAACGGCGGAGGAGGCCCGCGAGGCGCTGGATCGCTCGGGGGCCGACGGGTTGATGCTGGGGCGCGGGGTCTATGGTCGGCCCTGGCTGGCGGCGCATCTGGAGCGGGCTCTGGGGGACGGGACGCGGCTTCAGGAGCCGGGGCCGGAGGCGCGGCTGGCCATCGTGGTCGAGCATTTGCGGGCGTCGGCGGCTTTCTATGGATTGCCGCTGGGGCTGAAGATGTTTCGCAAGCATCTGGGCTGGTACGTCGAACAGGCGCCGTGGCCCGGCGACGCGGCCGAGCGGCGGGCGGCCAAGGCGCGGCTGTGTCGGCTGGAGACGGTCGAGGCGGTCGAGACGGCGCTGGCCGAACTGTGGCTGGCGCATCTGGGTGACTCCGGTGTTGAAATCGGGCCACAGTTGGCGGAAGCTGCTGCGGCATGACGGACACAGTCGCAGCCCCGCCTGATCCGGTCCCGACCGGCGCCCCCCACGAGCCGCCGTCGGAGGCACGCAACCGCGCCCTGTTCGGCGCGGCCTATGCGGTGGCGTTTCTGGTCACGGGAGCGGCGATCTGGCTGGTGGCGGTGGCACCCGGCGTTGGCGGTGACGGCGGGGCGCGGGCGACGGCCAGCCATGCGGTGCTGTATGTGCTGCTGGCCAATCTTGTGCTGATCGGACTTCTGGCCGCGCTGGTCGGGATGCGGGTCATGCGGCTGTTGCGCGACCGACAGGATGCGGGGGCGCGCCTGCATCTGCGGTTTGTGGCGCTGTTCTCGTTCGTGGCGGTGGTGCCGGCGATCCTGATCGCCCTGGTGTTCGGGGTGCTGGTCAACCGCGGGGTCGACCAGTGGTTCAGCGTTAATGTGCGCTCGGCGGTCGAGAACGGGGCGGACATCGGCAAGGCCTATGTGGCGGACGTCGAAAGCGGCATGCAGCGCGACATGGAGATCATGGCGATCGAGCTAGGTGGCATCCGCGACGTGTTCGACAACCGGATCCAGTTTTCCGGTGCGCTGGCGCAGATCGCGGACTTCTTCGGCTATCCGGCGGTCTATATCCTGAACGGCCAGGGCGAACTGCTGGCCAGCGGCGAGATGCCGGGCGCGCCGCCCTACCTGGCCCCGCCGCGCGCGGACCTGGAGATGGCCGCGGAAGGGGTGACCGTGCCGGCCGCGGTAACCGAGAATCCCGACACGCTGCGCGCCCTGTTTCCACTGGAGGAGTATGGCGACGCTTACCTTTATGTGGTGCGGCCGCTGGCGCCCGGCCTCGTCACCCAGATGCGGACGGGCGATGAATCCATCCAGGCCTATCGCGAGGCGGAGGAGAGCCGGGCCCGGATCCAGGCGGCGTTCGCGCTGAGCTATCTGGAGACCGCGCTGCTGGTGCTGGTCGGGGCTGTATGGCTGGGGATGTCGGCGGCGAGCGCCATCTCGGGGCCGATCGGGCGGCTGGTCAAGGCGGCGGACCGTGTGGCCGGCGGCGATCTGACGGCGCGGGTCGATCCCAAGGCCGATCCGGGGGAGATCGCGGTCTTGTCCAATGCGTTCAATCGGATGACGGGTGATCTTGAGGCCCAGCAAGCGGCGCTGAAGACCGCCAGCGAGGAGGCGCAGGGGCGCAGCCGGTTTATCGAGACGGTGCTGTCGGGTGTTTCGGCGGGGGTGATCGGGCTGGATCGACGCGGGCGGATATCGGCCATCAACGACAGTGCGGTGCAACTGCTGTCGATCGCGGAGGTGCATTTGCGCGGGCGACCGCTGGCCGACGTCGCGCCGGAGCTCAGCGAGCTGGTCGGCCGGGTCGAGGCCCACATCGAGGAAGACATCGACGTCAGCCGCGAGGGCGAGACGCGGCGTCTAAGGGTGCGGATCGAGGGCGGGCAGGGCGGGGAGATGGTGCTGACCTTCGACGACATCACCCGGCTGGTGACGGCGCAGCGGAATGCTGCCTGGCGCGATGTGGCCCGGCGCATCGCGCATGAGATCAAGAACCCGCTGACGCCCATCCAGCTGTCGGCCGAGCGGCTGAAGCGGAAATACCGCGCGCGGATCGGCGAGGACGTCGAGGTGTTCGACCGCTGTACCGACACCATCATCCGCCAGGTCGGGGACATCGGGCGGATGGTGGACGAGTTCTCGTCCTTCGCCCGGATGCCGGCGCCGCGGTTCGCCGCCGAGAATCCGGCGGAGCTGTTGCGGGAAGCGGTGTTCGCCCAGCGGGTGGCGATGCCGGACCTGGTCGTGGACCTTGTCGAGCCGCTGCCGGAGGCCAAGCAGCAGGCCGACGGGCGGATGGTCGGACAGGCGCTGGCCAATATCCTGAAGAACGCCGGCGAGGCGGTGGCGGCCTGGCGGCTGTCGCATCCGACCGAGGCCGCGGCGGTCGCCATCCGGGCCAGCCTGGAGATCGCGGACGGTCTGGCGACCTATGTGATCGAGGATGCGGGCAAGGGCCTGCCGGCGCGCGATCGCGACCGGCTGACCGAGCCCTATGTGACGACGCGCGAGAAGGGCACGGGCCTGGGCCTGGCCATCGTCAAGCGCATCTGTGAGGACCATGGCGGTGAACTGAAGCTGGCCGATGCCGACGGCCTCAGTGGCGCCAAGGTCTGTCTGATCTTTCCCCTCAATCCCCGAGCCAAGCCCGGCCAGGACGCCCAGGCGCCCGGCACGGTCGCGGCGGAATAGCGAGGCGACATGCGATCCACCGGTGCCGACATCCTGGTCGTCGACGACGAGGCGGACATCCGCGACCTGGTCTCGGGTCTGCTCGAGGACGAGGGCCATGCGGTCCGCTGCGCCTCCAGCGCCGAGGAGGCACTGGCGGCCGTGCGGGCGAGGAAGCCGACGCTGCTCGTGCTCGACATCTGGATGCAGGGCGGGGGCATGGATGGGCTGGAATTGCTCGACATGGTCAAGGCGCTGGATGACGACCTGCCGGTCGTGATGATTTCCGGGCACGGCAATATCGAGACGGCCGTCAGCGCCCTGAAGCGCGGGGCCTATGATTTCATCGAGAAGCCGTTCAAGTCGGACCGGCTGGTGGTGGTGATCGAGCGAGCGCTGGAAGCGGCGTCCTTGAAGCGCGAGAACCGGCGATTGAGGGCCCAGGCCTCGGTGCCGTCGGGGCTGATCGGACGGTCGGCCGCGGCGCAGGCCTTGCGGACGACGATCGGCAAGGTGGCGGGGGCGAACAGCCGCGTGCTGATCGCCGGGCCGGCCGGGTCGGGCAAGGAACTGGTCGCTCGCCAGATTCACGAGGCCAGTCCGCGCGCGCGGGGTGAGTTCGTGGCCATCTCGGCCGCGGGCATGACGCCGGAACGGCTGGACGTGGAGCTGTTTGGGGAAGAGGGCGAGGACGGACGTCCGCGCAAGATCGGGGTGTTCGAACGGGCGCATAACGGGACGCTGTTCCTGGATGACGTGGGCGACATGCCGCGCGAGAGCCAGAGCCGCATCCTGAGGGTGCTGGTCGAGCAGCGGTTCCGGCGGGTGGGGGGTGAACAGGACGTCCAGGTGGATGTGCGGGTGGTGACGTCCACTTCGCGCGATCTGAAGGACGAGATCGCGGCGGGGCGGTTCCGCGAGGATCTGTTCCACCGGCTGAACGTGGTGCCGATCCGGGTGCCGGCGCTGTCGGAGCGGCGCGAGGATATCGCCGAACTGATCGAGTATTTCATCGAGACCTTGAGCGCGTCGCAGGGCTTGCCGAAGCGGCGGCTGGGGGACGATGCGGTGGCGGTTCTGCAGGTGCATCCGTGGCCAGGCAATGTGCGCCAGCTGCGGAACAATGTGGAACGGCTGCTGATCCTGGCGACGGGCGATCTGAACGATCCGATCAGCGCCGACATGTTGCCTCAGGAGGTGGCGTCGGGCGGGTCGGGCAGTTCGATGAGCTCGGAGCGGACCATCGCCCTTCCTTTGCGCGAGGCACGGGAAGTGTTCGAGCGGGAATATCTGGCGGCCCAGATCATGCGGTTCGGCGGCAATATCAGCCGGACGGCGGCCTTTATCGGCATGGAACGGTCGGCGCTGCATCGCAAGCTGAAGTCGCTGGGCGTGTCGCCGGCGCGCGGCGGCGACGAGGACGAGGGAGCCGTCGAGGCATGAGCCGCATCGCCTATGTCAACGGTCAGTACCGGCCGCACGGCCAGGCCACGGTCCATGTCGAGGACCGGGGCTTCCAGTTCGCCGACGGGGTCTATGAGGTCTGGTCGGTGTTCGACGGCAAACTGGCCGATTTCGAAGGCCACCTGACGCGGCTGCACCGCAGCCTGAACGAACTGCGGATCGCCATTCCGATGTCGGAGGCGGCCCTGACGCGGGTGCTGCAGGAGACGGTGCGGCGCAACCGGATCGTGGAGGGGATCGTCTATCTGCAGGTCACGCGCGGCACGGCCCGGCGCGACCATCCGTTCCCGGCCGAGGGCACGCCGCCCAGCGTGATCGTGACGGCGCGGTCGATCCCCCTGTCCAGGGGCAACGCCAGCGCGGCCAAGGGGGTGGCGGTGACGACCTATCCCGACATCCGTTGGGGGCGGTGCGACATCAAGACGGTGGGGTTGTTGCCCAATGTGCTGGCCAAGCAGGCGGCCAAGGAGAAGGGGGCGGCGGAGGCCTGGATGGTCGACGAGGCGGGGCTGGTCACCGAGGGGTCGTCGACCAATGCCTGGATCGTCGATGAGGAGGGCGTGCTGCGGACGCGGGACGCCCAGGCCAACATCCTGCGCGGGATCACGCGGGCGGCGGTGATGGCGCTGGTGGCCGACGAAGGGCTCAAGATCGAGGAGCGGGCCTTCACCGTCGATGAGGTCAAGCGGGCGAAGGAGGCGTTCTATACGTCGGCCAGTGGGTTCGTGATGCCGGCGACCTCGATCGACGGGACCAGGATCGGCGACGGCAAGCCGGGGCCGGTCGCGACGAAGTTGCGCGAGCTGTATCTTGAACGGGCGCGGCGAGACGCCATCTAGCGACGGCTACGGTTGCGGTTGCGAGAAGGCGGCGGTTAAGGTGCCCATCGGGCCCGCACCGATGGTCCGCGCCGCTCCTCCGGCGCAACAAGCAAGAACAGGACGAACCTGCCATGTCGCAAGACAAACGCCAGAACCTCCAGGACACCTTCCTGAACTCGGTCCGCAAGACCAAGACGCCGCTGACCATCTTCCTGGTCAATGGGGTCAAGCTGCAGGGCATCGTGACCTGGTTCGACAACTTCTGTGTGCTGCTGCGCCGCGATGGCCAGTCGCAACTGGTCTACAAACACGCCATTTCCACCATCATGCCGTCGGCGCCCGTACAGCTGTACGAGCCTGATGCGGACGAAGACTGATTGACCCAAAAACATATCGACCACGCCGTCCCGCTGATCCGCGCCATCGTCGTCCATCCCGACGGGCGTGACGACAATCCGCGGGCGGCGGAGGAACGGCTGGAGGAGGCGGCGGGTCTGGCCCGCGCGCTGGACCTGGACGTGCGCGCCGAGGAGATCGTGCGCATCCGCAAGGTGACGCCCGCGACCCTGTTCGGATCGGGCAAGGTCGAGGAATTGGCCGCTCTGGTCCGCGCCGCCGAGGCCGAGGCCGTGGTCATCGACGACGCCCTCACGCCCGTGCAGCAACGCAATCTGGAAAAGGCCTGGGACGCCAAGGTCATCGACCGGACCGGGCTGATCCTGGAAATCTTCGGGCGCCGCGCGCGGACCAAGGAAGGCCGGCTGCAGGTCGAGCTGGCGCGGCTGGATTACGAGCGGTCGCGGCTGGTCCGCACCTGGACCCACCTGGAACGGCAACGCGGCGGCACGGGTTCGACCGGCGGTCCGGGGGAAACCCAGATCGAACTCGACCGGCGGCTGATCGCCGACCGGATCGTCAAGCTGAAGACCGAGCTGGAGGACGTGCGGCGCACGCGTGGCCTGCACCGCAAGCAGCGCAAGAAGGTGCCGTTCCCGTCGGTGGCCCTGGTCGGCTATACGAACGCCGGCAAATCGACGCTGTTCAACCGGCTGACCGGCTCGGAAGTCATGGCGAAGGACCTGCTGTTCGCCACCCTGGACACGACCCAGCGCACGATCCGCCTGCCTCAGGGACGGCCGGCCATCATCGCCGACACCGTCGGCTTTATCTCCGACCTGCCGCACGAACTGGTCGAGAGCTTTCGCGCGACGCTGGAGGAGGTGGGCGAGGCCGACCTGATCCTGCATGTGCGCGACATCGCTTCGGCCGATACGGATGCGCAGGCGAAGGACGTCGAGGCGGTCCTGAAGCAGATCGAGGTTCCCGAAGGCCGGACGCGCCGCGTTCTCGAGGTCTGGAACAAGATCGACCTGCTGGACGGCGAGGCGCGGGACGCCGTGCTTGGTCAGGCCGAGCGGGCGGCGAAGGACGGCGAAGCCGTGGCGGTCTCGGCCTGGACCGGAGAGGGGATCGATCCCCTGCGCGAGGCCATCGCCGGGCTGATCGACGACGACCCGGAGACCGAGCTGACCCTGTCGCCGACCGACGGCGAGGCCCTGGCCTGGCTGTACGAACACGGGCGGGTGACGCGCCGCGACACGGATGCCGAGGGGCGGACCCATCTGGCGGTGCGGCTGGCCCCACAGGCGATGGGGCGGTTCGAGCGACAATTCGGTGTAATCTGATGAGGTACCGGCCGCGGTTGGCTGCTATCTTGCTTGGGTTGAACGGTATTCCCGGACCCGGTCTCCCCATGCTGGTCGAATTGAAACAGATCGCGATACGACGGCTGTCGGCGGCCGCCCTGGGCGAGACGGACGCGGTCCGGTGGCGCGCCCTGCAGGCGGCCGACCCGGCTTTCGAAAGCCCGCTGATGGGCCCGGACTTCGCGCGCGCCGTGGGCCGGCGCCGCGAGGACGCCGAGATCGCCGTGTTCGAACAGGAGGGGCGGGCACTCGGCTATCTGGCCTACCACCGCAGGCCCGGCGGCTTCGCCCGGCCGATCGGCACGCCGTTCGCGGATTATCACGGCCTGGTCTGTGAGCCGGACCTGGGCTTGTCGGGTGGTGACATTCTGCGCCGGCTGGGCCTGAAGGCGTTCCGGCACAATGGGCTGATCGATCCGTCCGGGCGGTTCGGCGAGGCCGGATCGGCGCGCGACGGCCATGTGATTCGCTTGGCTGGATCGCCGGAGGCGCATCTGGACGCCTGTTTCGCGGCCCGGCCGAAGATGTTCCGGAACTGGCGCCGGCTCGCGCGCCGGCTGGGAGAGCGCGGGCCGCTGCGCCTGAGCGCCGAGCCCGACACCGCCGCCTTCGATCAAATGATGCGCTGGAAGTCGGCCCAGTTCGCACGCACCGGCGCGACGGACGTGCTGCGCCCGGCCTGGGCGTCGGGCCTGATGCGCGACCTGGCCGAGACGACCGAGGGGCCGGCGCGGGGCCTGATGCTGACGCTGTGGTCGGGGGATGTGCTGGCCGCGGGCGAGTTCGGCGTCCGGTCCGGCCGGGTTTTCCACCCCTGGATCGCCGCGATGAACCCTGATCTGGCGACCTTCTCGCCGGGCGCGGCCTTCATGGAGGCAGCCGTGCGCGCCATGCCGGGCCTGGGTCTGGAGGTCATCGACCTGGCCACGGGCAATGATCATTCCAAGCGGCCGTTCGCGACGGAGACGCGGCCCGCGACGGCGGGGCTGACGGTCACGGACGGCGCGGCCGGGGTGGGCCCCCGCCTGGGCGAACGGGCGTGGGCGATGGGCGGGCTGGACCGGCTCGGCGCCGTCGGCAAGGTGCAGCGGCGGCTGGATCACATCGCCGCCGTCGACCCGTCGGTGGCCGGACGGGCGCGCGGGGTTTGGGAAGCGGTCGGGGCCATGCGAAAACGTCTCGGCCCCGAGTCGACGGCCTGACGAGACCCCATGACGCCGCGCATCTCCATCGTCATCCCGACACAAAGGCGGCCCGAGCCGCTGGCGCTGGCCGCCCGGTCGGCCCTGGCGCAGCGCGGCGTGGACATGGCCGAGGTCGAACTCGTCATTGTCGACAATGACGCCGCGCCCTCGGCCCGCGCGGTGGCCGAGCGCCTGGCGGGCGAGACGGCCGTGCCGGTCGTCTATGCCCATGAGCGTCGGCCGGGCGTCGCCCATGCCCGGAACGCCGGTGTGGCGACGGCGCGGGGCGAACTGATCGCCTTTCTGGACGACGACGAGGAAGCGCCGGACGGCTGGCTGGCGGCCCTGCTGGCCACGCAGGCGCGGCATGACGCCGATGTCGTGTTCGGCCCGGTTCGCGCGCGGGTGCCGGATGATGTCCGGTGCCATCGGGCCTATCTGGCGCGGTTCTTCTCGCGGATCGGGCCGGACGGGGAGGGGCCGATGCCCGGCTATTTCGGATGCGGCAACAGTCTGGTGCGGCGCGCGGCTCTGCCCGATGCGGTCGCGCCGTTCGCCCTGGAGCGCAACCACATCGGGGGCGAGGACGACCTGCTGTTCGGCCATATGCAGGCGGCCGGCGCGCGCTTCGCCTGGGCCCCCGACGCCTGGGTGCATGAAGACCCCGCGCCGTCGCGGCTGACATTGAGATACACGCTGCTCAGGGCCTTCGCCTATGGCCAGGGACCGACCGAGCATTGCGCCTCGGCCGTGCCGCCGGACCGCGTCGGCGTGGCGCGGTGGATGGCCATCGGGGTGGGGCAGGCGGTCGTCTATGGCGCGGCGGCCGGCGTGGCCTGGGTCACCGGCGCACCGGACCGGGCCCAGCGGCTGGACCGGGCGGCCCGGGGGCTGGGCAAGACGCTGTGGTTCGGGCCGTTCAAGCTGGGTTTCTACGGGCTGACGCCATGACCGTGATCACCGACTGGACCGCGGACAAGGCGCGGGCTTTCACCAAGGCCAATCTGGCGTTCGAGCACGGCCTGCACGAGCGGCCGATGTTCGATGACGCCGGTCTGGAATCGCTGCTTGACCGGTATCCAAGAGGCCGGCTGGGCGTCTTCACCATGGGCACCGACCCGGTGGACTGGCAGAGCTGGCGGCGCGGGTCGGCGGGCGACCTGTCGGGCCGGCAGCTGCTGGAGGCCGCCAAGGCGGGCCGCATCTGGCTGAACCTGCGCCATGCCAACGACCATCTTGAGGACTATGCCGCGCTGGAGGCCGAAATCTTCGCCGAGAAGACGGCCCAGACCGGGGTGCGGACGTTCAAGCGCGACCTAGGCGTCCTGATCTCGTCGGCGAATGCCCAGGTCTTCTATCATCTAGACGTGCCCTTGGTGTCGCTGTGGCAGATCCGGGGCCAGAAGCGGGTCTGGGTCTATCCGGTCGCCGCGCCGCATGTGGGCGAGGCGCAGTTGGAGAAAATCGTGCTGCGCGAGACCGCAGAGCAGATGGCGTTCCAGCCCGGCTTCGACGACGGGGCCGAGGTGTTCGACCTGACGCCCGGCAGGATGGTGACCTGGGCCCAGAACGCGCCGCACCGGATCGAGAACGGCCCGATGCTGAACGTGTCGCTGAGCATCGAATTCATGACCCCCGCCGCCCTGATGCGGGCCAACGTCCTGTACGCCAACGGGGTGTTGCGGAAGGCGGGGGCGAGGCCGTCGGTGCAGGCGGTGCCGCATCTGGGTGCCATAGCCAAGATCACCCTGGCGCGGGCGGTCAAGGCGTCGGGGATGTCGAAGACGTTTGATAAGGCTTTGCCGATGACATTCACGCTGGACCCGGCGAGGCCGGGCATACCGACGGACGTGGCCGCCTAGGCGCGTTCGGCCACTTTCGCTGCGTCCCACAGGGCGTCCATCTCGGCCAGATCGGACTGCTCCGGCGTGCGCCCGTCCTTGGTCAGTTCGGTCTCGATAAACCCGAACCGTCTCACGAACTTGGCATTCGCCCCCCGCAACGCATCCTCCGGTTCCACCCCCAGCTTCCGGGCCAGATTGGCGACGACGAACAGCAGGTCGCCCATTTCCTCGCGGGCCTTGTCCAGGTCGCCCGCGGCGATCTCGGCGCGCAGTTCGGCGACTTCCTCGTCCAGCTTGTCGAACACTTCGTCGGTGGAGGGCCAGTCGAAGCCGACGCGGGCGGCACGCTTCGTCAGTTTGGCGGCACGGGCCAGGGCGGGCAGGCCGACCGGGATATCGTCGAGGACGCCGTGCTGGGCCTTGGCGACGCGTTCGGCGGCCTTGATGTCTTCCCAGCGCAGCTTCTGGGCGACGGCGTCGGGCCGGGCGGCTTCTTGGGCGAAGACGTGGGGGTGGCGGCGGATCAGCTTGTCGGACATGGCGCGGACCACGTCGTCGAAGGCGAACAGGCCCGCTTCCTCGGCCATGCGGGCGTGGAAGACGACCTGGAACAGAAGGTCGCCCAGTTCGGACTTCAGCTCGTCGAAATCGCCGCGTTCGATGGCGTCGGCGACCTCATAGGCCTCCTCGATCGTATAGGGGGCGATGGTGGCGAAGGTCTGCTCCACGTCCCAGGGGCAGCCGCCGTCGGGGTCGCGCAGCCGGGCCATGATGGCCTTGAGGTGGTCGATCGGGGTCACGGGCGGGCCTTGGCTTCCAGCGCCGCGCGGATGGCGGCGTGGGCCTTCTGATCCAGCGGATAGCCCTTCAGCACCAGGGCTGACAGGAGGAGGAAGAAGACCGGCAGGCCGATGAACAGCCATTGCAGGCCGGCGATGACGCCCGGCGCGTTGACCGCGCCGACGGCGGCGTCGAAGCCGATCCACTGCAGGATGGCGAAGGTGCCGACCGAGACGGCATAGCCCATCTTGGACGTGGCCGTCAGGATCGAAAACAAGAGGCCGGTGCGGTCGGCGTCGGTGTCCAGACAGATCTCGTCGCTGACGTCGGCCATCATGGCCCTGAGCAGCAGGTCGGCGGCACCGAAGGCCAGGCCGGTGACGAAGATGGCGACGGCGGCGAGCATGAACTGGCCGGGTGGTACCGCCAGGGTGGCGACGGCGAAGGTGGCGGCGAAGAACAGGCTGGCGATGGCCAGGGCCCCGTGCTTGCCGACACGGATGGCCAGGCGGGTCCAGATCGGGGCGCCGACCAGGCCGGCGACGAAATAGATCAGCAGCAGGATCGAGGTCTGGTCTCGCTCGAAGCCTCGGGCCTGTTCGAAGAAGTAGAAGAACAGGACGCCGATCACGCCGCGGGCGGTACCCAGCATCAGGTCGGAGGCCAGGAGGCGGCGCATGACCGGGCGGCGGAACAGGTCGAGATAGGCGGAGACGCCCTCGTGCGGCGGGGGGCTGACGTTGCGGGGCTCGGGGGTGAAGCGGAAGGTGGTGAACAGGGCGACGGGCAGGGCGACGATGATGAACAGGCCCTGCATATGGACGGCCTCGACATAGGTGCGGCCCAGGCCCTGGACGATCGGGGGGATTAGGAGGACGGCCAGGACGCCGACGATATTGGCCGCCTGCCACCAGCCGTAGATGCGTGAGCGCTGGTCGTAGTCGGTGGACAGGACGGCGGCCCAGCTGGTCTGGGACAAGAGGCTGATCGAATAGCCGAGGTACATGACGACCAGCCACAGAGTAAGGTGGGTGCCGCTGGCGCCCGGCTGGACGAAGAACAGCATGGCCACCGAGACCATCAGGATCGGCGCCCCGACGGCCATCCAGACACGGTAGCGGCCCCATTTCGTCGAGGTGCGGTCGATGATCACGCCCAGGAACGGATCGACGACAATGTCGGCCAGGCGCACGATCAGGAACACCAGGCTGACCACGGCCAGGGGCACCCCGACGTGACTGGCGTAGAACTCCGGCAGGGTGACATAGACCGGCAGGCCGAGCGCCGCATACGGCAGGCAGCTGGCGGCGAAGGCGGCCAGGACCCCGTTGCTGCGCCGGATCGGCTGGGGCGCGGGGGCGGGCGTGTCGGACATGCGGCGATCCACGGGTGAGTCGGGGTTGCGCACCATCGCAGTTTTCGGCAGGGAGGCGCAGGGGGCGCGCCGCAAATCTGTGGCTTGTCCGCGCCGCCGGGATCGGGCTTGCTGGGGCCATGATCATCCGTGGTTTCTGTCTGGGTCTGGCGATCCTTCTGGCGTCGAGCGGCCTGGCACAGGCTCAGGACTGCCGCTCAACGGGCGAGGCCTGGGAGGGTCCGGCCTTCGCCAATGCGATCTCGATCTATGCAATGCCGTGGGTGCCGTTCGATGCGGCGGAGACGGGGTGGGAAACCTACGTCCCGCTGATCCAGCGCGAGATCGGCACGGACTGCGCGCCAGGCACACCGGATTTCGCGGCGGCGCTGGCGGGGTTCCAGGGGCGGTATGCCCTGCCGCCGACCGGCATCTTCGACGAGGCGACCTTCGGGGTGTTCCGGGGCGTGTGGCAGGAACGGCGGCCGTTCGTGATGGCGCGGGTCGGTGGCGTTTGCCCGGAGTCGCCGCCGATCATGATGCTGGGCTATCTCGATCCAGCCGAGGAGCATGCGGACCGGATCACCCGGCTGCTCAGGCGTGATGTGCTGGACGCCTATCGCCGGATGGCGGCGGCGGCGCGGGCCGAGGTACCGGCCATCGCGGCGAACCCGGAACTCCTGCAGATCTTCTCGGGCTGGCGCGATCCGGGCGAGGACGCGGCGCGCTGTGCCGCCGACGGCAATTGCGACGGCCTGCGCCGCGCGGTCTGTTCGCCCCACCGGACCGGAACTGCCGTCGATCTCTATGTCGGGCACGGACCGGGGATGGGGGTGGCCGACACCAGCCCGCCCAGCCGGCTGTACATGACCCAAGGCCCGACCTATCGCTGGCTGGTGGCCAACGCCGGGCGGTTCGGTTTCGTGCCCTATGTCTATGAGCCGTGGCATTGGGAGTGGGTGGGGCCGTGATCCGGGGGCTGACGTCGGGCGAACAGACGCTGGCCCGTGACGTGTTCGGGGCCGCGCTGAGGCTGGAGACGGTGCGGTTCCTGACCAGCCCTTGGCCGTTCGACCGGGCCTTCGTGGCGGGAGGTTGGTTCGGGCGGGAATGGATCGTGTGGCCGGGTCGGGGACTGCCGAGCGATTTTGCCGTCGCTCCGCTGGCGGTGCAGGCCATCCTGATCCACGAACTGGTCCACGTCTGGCAGGCGCAGTCGGGGGTCAACCTCTTGACGGGCAAGCTGAAGGCCGGGGACGGGCCGGCCGCCTATCGCTATCCGACCGACGACGGCTGCGACTGGTGTGGGCTGAACATCGAGCAGCAGGCGATGATGGTCGAACACGGCTTTCGACTCTCGCGGGGCGGAACCGTGCCGCGCGAGGACGACTTCTATCGCCATCGGGTGCCGTTTTTCGGCTGACCGGCCTTGACGGCCGCGCCGTCACCTCCCAGATCAGATACCGTGGCTGTTACAGAATAGCCGCATCCTTTCGATCCACACGGAGGCAGTCATGGCTAAGGTTCTGGTCCTCTATCATTCGACGTACGGACATATCGAAACGCTGGCGGAGGCCGTCGCCGAAGGGGCGCGCGGCGTCGAGGGCGTGACCGTCGACATCAAGCGGGTGCAGGAGACCGTGCCCGACGAACTGGCCCGGTCGTCCGGCTACAAGCTGGATCAGGCGGCGCCGGTCGCGACGGTCGAGGATCTGGGCCATTACGATGCGGTCATCGTCGGCGCGGGAACGCGGTTCGGCACGGCGGCCGCGCAGATGCGCAATTTCTGGGATCAGACGGGCGGCTCCTGGCAGAACGGCCAGCTGGTCGGCAAGGTAGGGTCCGCCTTCACCGCTACTGCCACCCAGCACGGGGGGCAGGAAACGACCTTGATCGGCCTGATCCAGACGCTGCTGCACCACGGGATGGTGGTCGCGGGTCTGCCCTATGCCTGGGCGGGACAGAGTCGGATCGACGAGATCACCGGCGGCAGCCCCTATGGTGCAACGACCATCACCGGCGGCGACGGCTCACGCCAGCCGTCGGCTAATGAGTTGGAGGGCGCGCGCTGGCAGGGTCGGTATGTGGCCGAAACGGCCAAGAAGCTGCACGGGTGATCTCCTCCCCACGCGCAACGCGCGTGGAGAGGTGAAATCACCGTCGGCGGCGGCCGCCGGTCAGGGTGTCCACGGCCCAGGCGCCGGGACCGGCGAAGCTGAGGTACAGGAACACGAAACAGTAGAGGGCCGCCAGTTCGCCGCCGTTGACCAGCGGGTAGAGGCTGGAGGTGCCGTGAAACTGGAAATAGGCCACCGCCATCATGCCCGACAGGATGAAGGCCACCGGGCGGGTGAACAGGCCCAGCACGATCAGCACGCCGCCGACCAGTTCGAGGACGCCGCCGATACCCATCTGGCTCATGATCTCGAACGGGCCGCGCGCGGGGGCCGGGAAGCCGAAGATCTTCTGCGTGCCGTGCTGGATGAACATCAGTCCGGCGACGATGCGCAGCAGCGACAGCACCTTGGGGGCGTAAGGGGCGAGGAAATTCATCCGGTCATCCTTGATGCGAAAGGTCAGGCGGCCTGGGCTTCGGTTTCCACCATCTTCTGGATGGCGACATAGTCGGTCTTGCCGGTGCCGAGCACGGGCAGTTCGGACACTCTGACGATCTTCCTGGGCACCGCAAGTTCCGGCGCGCCGTGATCCCGCGCCCATTCGCTGAGCCGCGAGACCTCGGCGTCCTTGCGCTCGGTGACCAGCACCAGCCGCTCGCCCTTGCGGCTGTCGGGGATCGACACGACGGCATGACGCTGGTCCGGCCAGACGGCGGCGGCCAGGCCCTCGACGGCGCTCAGCGAGACCATCTCGCCGCCGATCTTAGCGAAGCGTTTGACCCGGCCTAGGATGCAGACAAAGCCGTCCTCGTCGATCTCGACGATGTCGCCCGTGTCGTGCCAGCCGCCTTCCAGCGGCTCGACATTGTCGGGGTCGTCCGGCGAGATGTAGCCGGCCATGACATTGGGGCCACGCAGGTACAGCCGCCCGCCCTGGCCGATGCCGGGCACGGGTTCGACGCGGGTCTCCATGCCGGGGACCAGCTGGCCGACGGTGCCGGGGCGGTTGCGGTCGGGGTGGTTGACCGCGACCACCGGGGCGGCCTCGGTGGCGCCATAGCCCTCGAGAAGCTTCACACCGCCGAAGCGGGTGTTGAACAGGTGGTGGGTTTCATCGCGGACCCGCTCGGCACCGGCGACGACGAACTTCAGGGTCGAGAAATCATGCGGCCCGGCCACCCGCGCCCACTGGTTCAGGAAGGTGTCCGTCGCGAACAGGACCGAGGTATTCACCTCGGCCAGCAGGCCCGTGATCTGTTTGGCGTGGAGCGGGGAGGGGTACTGGAACGACTTCAGCCCCGACAGGATCGGCAGCAACGCCCCGCCGGTCAGGCCGAAACAGTGGAAGGTCGGCAGGGGGTTGAACATCACCCACGCCGGGTCCAGCGCGATATGGGTCGAGATTTGGCGGCAGTTGGCGATCAGGTTCTTCTGGGTCAGCACCACGCCCTTTGGCGCGCCGAAACTGCCTGAGGTGAACAGGATCACGCCGGGGTCGGACGGTTTCGTCGCGGCGCGGAACCGTTTGGGCATCAGCCCGCCCATCAGGCCGAACAGCTTGTCGGGCAGGCCGATGGTCTTGCGGAGGTCGTCCAGCCAGGTGATCTCGGCCACCGTGGCCAGTTCGGCGATCAGCTCGTCCAGCTTGGCCTGATCGATGAACCGCTTGGCCGACAGGATGCGCTTGACGCCGCCGGCGGCGATGGCGGCCTTCAGATTGCGCTCGCCGGAGGTGAAGTTCAGCATCACCGGCACCCGGCCATAGGCGTGCAGGGCGAAGAAGGTCACGACTGCGCCCATCGAGGCCGGCAACAGCACGCCCACCCGCTCGCCCGGCTCGGTCATGGCCGAAATCTTGCGGCCCAGCACCAGGGCGGCGCGGATCAGGCCGGTGTACGTCAGGGGCTTGCGGTCCTGATCCTCTAGGATCTCCTTGTCGCCGAACCGCTCGCGGGCATGGATCAGGGCGTCGAAGAGGCTCTCTTCGCCGGCCTTGGGATCGAGGGCTGGCCTCAACGCGGTCTCCTCCGGGGGCTTGTGACGCGCCCCCCTGGCTTTACGGGCGGTCAAACTAGTGCCGGGGCCGGGGATTGAAAAGAGACGTAACGGAGCGTGAGCGCGGATCGGCCGCAACCGCCTGAAACCCGACGTGGCTTGCCATCCGGACGCGGAACGACGACATAGCCGACACGATGGTCACCCTGATCGACACCCTGACGAAAAAGCCGTCCGAGCTGCGTCACCCCGAGAAGCAGAACCGGCCCGAAAGCGTCGTGCTGAAGAAGCCCGACTGGCTGCGGGTCAAGGCGCCGGGGTCTGGGCAATACAACGCCACCAAGGCCATCGTGCATGAAAAGGGCCTCAAGACCGTCTGCGAGGAGGCGGCCTGTCCCAACATCGGCGAATGCTGGAGCCAGAAGCACGCCACCCTGATGATCATGGGCGATACCTGCACGCGGGCCTGCGCCTTCTGCAATGTGAAGACCGGCCTCCCGCAGCCACTCGATCCGGAAGAGCCGGTCAAGGTCGGGCTGGCGGTGTCGCAACTGGGCCTGAACCACGTCGTCATCACCTCGGTCGACCGCGACGACGTGGCCGACGGCGGCGCGGCCCATTTCGCCGAGGTCGTCCGAGAGATCCGTCGCCAGGCGCCCCGGACCACGATCGAAATCCTGACCCCCGACTTCCTCCGCAAGGACGGGGCGGCCGAGGTGATGATCGACGCCACGCCCGACGTGTTCAACCACAACCTGGAAACCGTGCCGCGGCTGTATCTGAAGATCCGGCCCGGTGCCCGCTACTTCCACTCCCTGCGCCTGCTGCAGATGGTCAAGGAACGCGACCCCAACCAGTTCACCAAGTCCGGCATCATGGTCGGCCTGGGCGAGACCAAGGAAGAGGTCATGCAGGTGATGGACGACATGCGTTCCGCCAGCGTCGATTTCATCACCATCGGCCAGTACCTCCAGCCGACCCGCAAACACGCCGCCATCGAACGGTTCGTCACGCCGGAAGAGTTCAAGGCCTATGAGGCCATCGCCCGGGCCAAGGGTTTCCTGATGGTCTCGTCCTCGCCCCTGACCCGTAGTTCGCACCATGCGGGCGACGATTTCGCGCGGCTGAAGGCGGCACGCGAAGGTCTGAACCGTCGGTGAGGCGCTCAACCGCGTTCCTTCCCCCCTTGCTGGGGAAGGTGGCTCGTGGAGCGAGACGGATGGGGGGTACGAGGATACGGCCGCGCTGTGTCCTATGCTTCCCAATCGGCCAGAGCGAATCACACCCCCCATCCGTCAGGCTCCGCCTGCCACCTTCCCCCGCAAGGGGGGAAGGGTTCTGAATGGCCGTTCACCGCGTCACCCGCGTCCTGCCCTATACGCCCGACCAGCTGGCCACACTGGTCGCCGACATCCGCGCCTATCCCGACTTCGTGCCCTGGGTCACCTCCATGCGGGTCTGGAACGCACGCGAGGAGGACGGCGTCCGCCTGATGGACGCCGAGGCCCAGGTCGGCTTCTCCTTCCTGAAGGAACGGTTCTCGACCTGGATCCGGCATGATCCCCAGGCCTCGACGGTCGAGGTCGGCCTCATCCGGGGCCCGTTCAAATTCCTCAAGAACCGCTGGGAATTCCACGCCGATCCAAAGGGTACGCGGCTGGAGTTCATGATCGACTTCGCCTTCAAGAGCCGCCTGCTGGACGCCATGCTGCACGCCAATTTCGACCGTGCCGTGGGCTCGCTGATCCGCTGCTTCGAGGCCGAGGCCAAGCGCCGCTACGAAGCCCGCTAGGATGACCACCCCCTTCGACTTCGATGCGACGGTCGTGGGGGCGGGGGCGGTCGGCCTGGCCTGCGGGCGGGTGCTGGCGTCACGCGACCTGACGGTGCTGGTGCTGGAGAAGGACGCCGCGATCGGCCAGGGCGTCTCGTCGCGCAACAGCGAAGTCATCCACGGCGGGCTGCACTATCCGACCGGTTCGCTGAAGGCGCGGTTCTGCGTCGAGGGGCGGCGGGCGCTGTACGCCTATCTAAACAGCCGCAAGATCGCCTATCGCAAATGCGGCAAGCTGATCGTGGCCACCGAGGCCGACGAGGTCGCCAGCATCGAGGCCATCTTCCGCCAGGCCGAGATCAACGGCGTCGAGGGCCTGCAACACCTGACCGGCGATCAGGCCCGCGCCCTGGAGCCCGAACTCAACGCCCACGCCGCCATCCTGTCGCCCGAAAGCGGGGTGTTCGACAGCCACGGCTATATGCTGGCGATGCAGGGCGAGATCGAGGACGCGGGCGGATCGGTCGTGGTGGAGACGCCGTTCGAACGCGCCAAACCGCTGCCGGGCGGCGGCTTTCGCATCATGGCGGGCGGGGAAGGGGGCACGACCCTGACCAGCAGCCTGCTGATCACCGCCCCAGGCCTGGGCGCGCAGGATGTGGCGGGGCGGATCGAGGGCTATCCGACGGAACAGATCCCCGCCGGCCATTTCGGCAAGGGGGTCTATTTCCGGCTGACCGGCAAGGCTCCGTTCGAGCGGCTGATCTATCCGCCGCCGATCCCCGGTGCGCTGGGCACCCATTACCGCAAGGATCTGGGCGGGCAGGCCGTGTTCGGGCCGGACCTCGAATTCGTCGAGACCGAGGACTATTCGGTCGATCCGGCCAAGGCGGACGAATTCGCTCGCGTCATCCGCCGCTTCTGGCCCGGCCTGCCCGACGGCGCGCTCAGCCCCGACTACGCCGGCATTCGGCCCAAGCTGCACGGTCCGGGCAAGCCCCAGGGCGACTTCCGGCTGGACGGGCGGAACATCCACGGTATCGACGGCCTGATGGCCCTGTTCGGGATCGAGAGCCCGGGACTGACCAGTTCTTTGGCCATCGGCGAAGCGGTCGCCGAAGCCTTGACGGGCCGCACGGCGTCATGATCCGCACGGACCGGCTGGTGCTGCGTCACGCCCGGCCCGGCGATCTGGCCGACCTGCATGCCGTCTTCTCCAACCCCGGTGCCATGCGCTGGTGGTCCACCCTCCCGCACACCTCCCTGGCCGAGACCCGGACCTGGCTCGACGGCATGATCGCCGGCAATGCCGAGGGCAGCGACGACTTCGTCATCGAGCGCGACGGCGCGGTGATCGGCAAGGCCGGCTTCTACCGGATGCCGGACATCGGCTACATCCTGCACCCCGACCATCAGGGTCAGGGCCTGGCCTCCGAGGCGCTGACGGCGGTGATCGACCACCTCTTCGCGACCCGGCCGGTCGAGACGCTGACGGCCGATGTCGATCCCGAGAACGCGGCCTCGATCCGGCTGCTGGACCGGCTGGGTTTCCAGCAGACCGGATCGGCCGAACGCACCTGGAACATCGGCGGCGACTGGAAGGACAGCCTCTATTACGCCCTGACCCGCGCCGACTGGACCCGCCGGATCAGTAGCGGGTCGTGAGCCTCGTCAGCCAGTCGGGCGAGGCCTGGACCAGATAGGCTTCCAACTGCCGATCCACCCCCGTCACGATCGACAGGCCGATGATCAGCAGCAGCGCGCCGAGCACCATCTTGCCGGTCGACCCCGCCGGGGCCATCCGCGCCCGCATCCGGGCCAGGGCCTGACGCGAGGCCAGGCCGATCAGGACCAGCGGCGTCGCCGCCCCGACCGCGAACACCAGCATGGTCGCGGTGACCAGCCCCAGGTTCTGTCCCTGCGCCGCCAGGATCGAGGCCGCGCCCAGCGTCGGCCCCACGCACGGCGCCCAGACCAGCCCCAGCATGGCGCCCAGGCCCGCCTGGGACCACGCCCCACCGTTCTCGAACCGCGACATCCCGCCCTGGGCCCAGCCCATCACCGGACCGCCCGCCGTGGCCAGCCACATCTGGGCCGGGGGCGTCACCAGCACCATCCCGAGCACCAGCATCATCACCCCGCCGACGACGCGGAACAGCTCGGCGTCCAGACCGATCGAAAACCCGATCAGGGCCACGAACAGACCGATCACGGTGAAACTGGCCGCCAGACCCAGCCCCAGGGCGAGTGGCCCCCAGTGTCCCTTGGACTGCGCCCCGCCCAGCACGATCGGCACCAGGGGCAGCACGCACGGGCTCAGGATCGTCAGCACCCCGGCCAGATAGGCCAGGGCCAGGTTCAGTTCGGACCCCATGGATCAGCGGGCCGGCGCGGCGCGGGTGGTGGCCATCAGCCGGTCGATCTCGAAATAGGCGGTGACGCCGACGTTGCGGCCGGTCTCCTCGCGCCCGCGATAGGCGATCAGGGTGCTCTGGCGCTGGGCCCGGAACTGGCGGACCACGTCCTTCTGGCTGTCGAAATCGACGCGGAAGATGACCAGGTCGGCATTCTCCGGCATGGCGGCCATGCGTTCGATGACCGGCTCCTGGGCCCGGCAGACAGGGCACCACGGGGCATAGACATCGACCAGGATCGGCTTGTTCTGGGCCTGGGCCTGTTCGAAGGCGGCCTGGGTGAAGGGGATCGGCTCGGCGGCCAAGACGGCGGGTGCCGCGACCATGGCGACGACGGCGAACGGCGCGGCGAAAAGGGCATTTCGGATCATGGGACACCTGTGCGGGACGAGGGCGGACCCGACGTCCGCTCGGCTCAGGCTTCGCCGCGGGGATTGAAACGGTTACGCCAAACCGCCCCTTGAACTTCCCGTCCCGATCCGGCATAAGCCGCCGCTCGCTGGCGGCTCTTTCGAGGGCCGCCGCTTCTGTTTTCGCGCCCTAGACCGGCGCCCGACCTGAGATCGAGACGGACATGGCCGTTCCTAAGCGTAAAGTATCGCCCTCGCGTCGCAACATGCGCCGCGCCCACGACGCCCTCGGCACCAATGCCTATACCGAGGACAAAGACACGGGCGAGTTGCGCCGCTCGCACCACATCGACCTGAAGACCGGCACCTATCGCGGCCGCCAGGTCCTGACGCCCAAGGAAGACTAGGTCTTTCCACCGGTTCGCGCGGGGTTGCGGGAGAAATCCGGGGCTCCGCGTCCGAACCGGCTTGCCCTCCCGGCCGGGCCCGCCATTGTGCGCCCGATGAGGCGAGGACGATTCATCACAGTCGAAGGCGGCGAAGGCTCCGGGAAATCGACCCAGGTGGCGCGCCTCGTCGCGCGTCTCGAGGCCACGGGCCTGGCGGTGACCCGCACCCGCGAACCCGGCGGATCGCCCGGCGCGGAGGCGATCCGGTCCCTGGTCCTGAACGGCGAGGCCGAACGCTGGTCGCCGCGCACCGAGGCCCTGATGATGTTCGCCGCCCGCTCCGACCATCTGGAACGCACCATCCGCCCGGCGCTCGAGGCCGGCCGCTGGGTCGTCTGCGACCGGTTCGCCGATTCCAGCCGGGTCTATCAGGGCGTGGCGGGCGGCGTGGACCCCGAATTCATCGAGGCGCTTGACGCCCGGGTCGTCGGCCCCGACCAGCCCGACCTGACCCTGATCTTCGACCTGCCGATCGAAACCGGCCTGGCCCGGGCCATCGGACGAGGGCAGGGAGAGACCCGCTTCGAATCCAAGGGCCTGGCCTTCCATGGTCGTCTGCGCGACGGCTTTCGCGCCGTCGCCGAGGCCTACCCGGACCGCTGCCGCATCATCGACGCCGAGGGCGAACCCGACGCCGTCGCCGACCGCGTCTGGGCCGCCGTCGAGCCGATGCTGCCATGACCGAACCGGCCCGAGACCGATTCGACCTGGTGCCGTCGCAGGCCGCCGAAACGGCCTTCCTGGATGCGCTGGACCGCGGCCGCCTGCACCACGCCTGGCTGCTGTGCGGGCCCGAAGGCAGCGGCAAGGCCACCTTCGCCTATCGCGCGGCCCGGCGGCTGATGCAGGCCCGGCCCGATCCGTCGCGCGGCCCGCTGGGCACCCGTCCCGACGATCCGGTGGCCCGCCTGATCTCGGCCCAGGCTCATCCCGACCTGCTGGTGCTGGAACGCGCCGTCGAGGGCGGCAAGACCAGGAAGTCGATCTCGGTCGATCAGGCCCGCGACCTCCCGGAATTCTTCGCCAAGAGCCCATCGCAATCCCCCTGGCGCGTCGCTATCATCGACAGCGCCGACGACCTGAACCTCAACGCCGCCAACGCCTTGCTGAAGGTTCTTGAGGAACCGCCGCCGCGCGGCGTGTTGTTCCTGATCAGCCATGCGCCGGGCCGCCTGCTGCCCACGATCCGGTCCCGCTGTCGCCGCCTGTCCTTTACGCCCTGGACCCGACCGGCGCTGTCGGACCTGCTGGAACGCCGCGCCGACCTGCCGGCCGTCGAGGCCGATCGGATCGCCGCCCTGGCCGGCGGCTCGCCCGGACGGGCGCTGGACCTGGCGTCCGGCGCGACCCTGGAGATGGACCGGCTGGCCCGTCAGTGGGTCGCCGAACCGTCCCTGGACCGGGCCGAGGCCCTGGCGATCGTCGACGGCTTCCGCGGCACCGAGGGCGCCGGCCGCTTCGACACCCTGATGGAACGCCTCCGCGCCGCCGTGCTGGAACAGGCGCGCGGCGCACCGGCGGGGCAGGGGGCCCCCTGGTCGGACCTGTGGTCGCGCCTTGGCGACCTGTCGGAGCGGGTCTCCGGCCTGAACCTGGATCGCGGCGACGCCCTGCTCAGCGCCCTGACCGACGTGGGCCGGACGCGGACCCGCACATGCTGATCGACAGCCACGTCAACCTGCATGCCCCGGCCTTCGACGACGACCGCGACGCCGTCATCGCCCGCGCCCGCGAGGCCGGCGTCGGCCTGATGATCGAGATTTCGGACAAGCTCTCGACCTTCGAGGCCACCCACGCCCTGGCCATGGCCCACCCGGACATCTGGTGCACCGTCGGCGTCCATCCGCACGAGGCCAGGGACCATGTCGAGGTCTCGGCCGACGACCTGGTCGCCCTGGCGGGGCGGCCGCGCGTGGTCGGGATCGGCGAGTGCGGGCTGGATTTCCACTACGACCTGAGTCCCCGCGATGTGCAGGAGGCGGTGTTCCGCGTCCATGTCCAGGCGGCACGCCGCACCGGCCTGCCGCTGGTCGTCCACACGCGTGAGGCCGACGATGTCATGGCCCGCATCCTGACCGAGACCCAGGCCGAGGGCACCTACAAATTCCTGATGCATTGCTACACCAGCGGCCCGGAACTGGCGGAAATCGCGACCGATCTGGGCGGGTGGTTCTCGATCTCCGGCATCGCCACCTTCAAGGCGGCCGAGGACGTGCGCGACCGCATCCGGGCCATGCCCGCCGACCGCATCCTCCTGGAGACCGACTGTCCCTATCTGGCCCCCGTGCCGCATCGCGGGCGGCGCTGCGAGCCCGCCATGGTCGCCAGGGTGCGCGACAAACTGGCCGAGATTCGCGGCTGGTCACCCGAAGAGACCCAGACCCGCACCGCCGACGCCGTCTTCCGCCTGTTCGACCGCATCCCGGACCCCAGCCCGTGAGCAAGATCGAGGTCACCATCCTCGGCTGCGGCTCGTCGGGCGGTGTCCCGCGCGGCGACGGTGACTGGGGCCGCTGCGACCCGACCGACCCCCGCAACCGCCGTACCCGCTGCTCGCTTCTGGTGCGCCGCCGCGGCCCCGACGGCGAGACCGTGGTCCTGATCGACACATCGCCGGACCTGCGGGAGCAGGCGCTGGCCGCCGGCATCAACCATGTCGATGCCGTCCTTTACACCCACGACCACGCCGACCAGACCCACGGCATCGACGATCTGAGGGTCTTCGCCATCCGCAACCGGCGGCGCATCCCGGCCTGGATGGATGTGTCGACGCATGCGGCCCTGACCGAGCGGTTCCGCTACATCTTCGAGAACGTCCAAGGTTATCCGGCGATCCTGGAGGCCAGGGCACTGCCGCCGCCTGGTGGGTTGTTTCAGATCGAGGGTGCGGGCGGGCCGATCGCCATCACGACCTTCGACCAGGCCCATGGCCCGATCCCGTCCGTCGGCTACCGCATCGGTGGCATGGCCTATTCCAGCGATGTCTCGGATCTGGACGATGCGGCGATCGCGGCGGTGCGGGGCTGCGACCTCTGGATCGTCGATGCCTTGCGCTGGACGCGGCACCCGACCCATGCCCACGTCGATCGCGCCCTGAACTGGATCGTCCGTTCAGAGGCCAAAAGGGCGGTGCTGACTAATCTTCATATCGATCTCGATTACAGCACGTTAGCCGAGCTTTTGCCCGTGGGGGTAGAGGTCGCGCATGACGGCTGGGCCGCTGCCTTTCCAGAATGACATCAGACGTTTCGCATAATATATCTTAGGCGATAAACGGATGATAGTGTGGGATCACGCCTGGACCGGCCTCACACCACCCCCGCCCAGCGCGCCAGACCGATGAGGCCGGCGGCCCAGACCATCACCGCGACCGGTGCCACGATGCGGAAATGCCGGTGCATGAAATACAGGATGTCGCCCGCCACGATGTGCCCTCCCAAGCCACCGTTGCCTCCGAAGCAAGTTCCGGACCTCGCCATTCTGTCTCAATATAGCACCGATTCCAGTCGATGCGCCTGTTACGCGATTGACTAGACCAGTCTGCTCTGGGTCACGGCCGCGGCGATGAAACTGGCGAACAGCGGGTGCGGCCTGAATGGCCGGCTCTTGAGCTCGGGATGATACTGCACCCCGATGAACCACGGATGATCCGTGCGCTCGACCGTTTCCGGCAGGACGCCGTCGGGCGAAAGTCCTGCGAACACCAGCCCCGTCGCCTCGATCCGGTCGCGATAGTTGATGTTGACCTCATAGCGGTGGCGGTGCCGTTCGCTGATGGCGGTCGCCCCATAGATGTCGGCGATCCTGGACCCCGGCGTCAGGGTCGAATCATAGGCCCCCAGCCGCATGGTGCCGCCCAGATCGCCGCCCTGCTGGCGCAGGACGCGCTGGTTGCCCTGCGTCCATTCGGTCATCAGGCCCACGACGGGCTCCTTGGCCGGCCCGAACTCGGTCGAGGACGCCCCCTCGATCCCGGCCAGGTTTCGCGCCGCCTCGATCACCGCCATCTGCATGCCGAAACAGATGCCAAAGTACGGGATGTTGCGCTCTCGGGCGAACCGCGCCGCCTCGATCTTGCCCTCCGAGCCCCGTTCACCGAACCCGCCGGGGACCAGGATGGCATGGGCGCCCTGCAGCCGCGCGTCGCAGGCCTCGCGGTCGCCCTCGAAGGTCTCGGCCTCGACCCAGTCGATCGCGACCTTGACGTTATTGGCGACGCCGCCGTGGTGCAGCGCCTCGATCAGGGATTTGTAGGCATCCTTCAAGACCGTGTATTTTCCGACCACGGCGACCGTCACCTCACCGTCTGGATGAAGTCGGCGACGCGCGATCTCTTGCCACCCCGACAGGTCCGGCGCAGGCGCGTCCGTGATCCCGAAATGGGCCAGCACCTCGGCGTCCAGCCCCTCGCGATGATAATCCAGTGGCACGGCATAGATGTCGGCCGAATCCATCGCCTGGATCACGCCCGACGCCCGCACATTGCAGAACAGGCCGATCTTGCGCTTCTCATCCTCGGGGATCGGGAATTCGCAGCGGCACAGCAGGATATCCGGCTGGATACCGATCGACCGCAGTTCCTTGACTGAATGCTGCGTCGGCTTGGTCTTCATCTCGCCGGCGGTCTTGATGAACGGCAGCAGCGTCAGATGGACGAAGCAGCTCTGCCCCCGCGGCAGGTCCTGCCCCAGCTGACGGATGGCCTCGAAGAACGGCAGGCCCTCGATGTCGCCGACCGTGCCGCCGATCTCGACCAGCACGAAGTCGACCTCTTCGCCGTCGTCCGTCAGGGCGGGCGTCAGGCAGAAGGATTTGATCTGGTCGGTGACATGGGGGATCACCTGCACCGTTGCGCCGAGATAGTCCCCGCGCCGCTCCTTCTCCAGGATGGTCGAATAGATGCGGCCCGTGGTGATGTTGTCGGATTTGGCCGCCGACACCCCGGTGAACCGCTCGTAGTGGCCCAGGTCCAGGTCGGTCTCGGCCCCGTCGTCGGTGACGAAGACCTCGCCGTGCTGATAGGGGCTCATGGTCCCCGGATCGACGTTCAGATAAGGGTCGAGTTTCCGCAGCCGGACCTTGTAGCCGCGCGCCTGCAACAACGCACCGAGAGCGGCGGAGGCGAGGCCTTTTCCGAGCGAGGAAACCACGCCGCCGGTGATGAACACATAGCGAGCCATGGGCGGACACCTTACTGCGTGATTCGCGCCCGGGACACGGCCTCTCGCGCGCTCATCTGTTGATCGAAAGAGAAAAGCGCGCCGGTCGGGCGCGCTTTTCGAAAGTCGGGGTCGGGTCGGCCTACTGGGCCGGAGCGGGGGCCGGCGCCGTGGGCAGGCTGGCCTCCAGATCGTCCAGGGTCGGCGCGGCGGGAGCGGCCGGCGCGGCCTCGGCGGGCGGCGGCGTCTCGCCGGTCGCGGCCGGAGCGCCCTCGCCCACGGCGATGGCCCCGACGGCGTCGGCATCGATGATCGACTGATTGGCGCGGTCCATATTGCCCACGACGGTCAGGCCGATGGCGCACAGGGCGAACAGCCCGCCCAGCCACCAGGTCGTCACCGTCAGCAGGTTGCCGGCGCCGCGCGCCGTCATCATGCCCGACGGTCCGCCGCCCATGCCGAGCGCACCGCCCTCGGACTTCTGCAGCAGGACCACCCCGGTCAGGGCGATCGAGATCAGGATCATGGCGACGAGAAGAATGGTCTGGAGCATGGCGGCTTACATGTGTGGCGCGGGCGTGCGCCGATCAAGCGGCGGCGTCTATCATTGTTGGCCGGCCACGGCAACGCGCGCAGGTTCGGCCGCCGCGACGATGGCCAGGAAGTCCGCGGCCTTCAGCGACGCTCCCCCGACCAGGGCCCCATCGACTCCCGCGACGCCCAGAATCTCGCCCGCATTGGCCGCATTGACCGAGCCGCCGTACAGGATCGGGGCGGTCGAAGCCCCCTGCCCCAGCCGCTCCACCATGGCCCGGCGCGCGGTGTCATGGATTTCGGCGATCTCCTCCAGCGTCGGCGTGCGCCCGGTGCCGATGGCCCAGACGGGTTCATAGGCCAGGGCGAAGTCGGCATCGACCAGGCCGTCCGGCAGCGACGCCCGAACCTGCGCCGCCACCACGGCGCCCGCCCGCCCGTCTTCCCGCTCGGCCAGCGTCTCGCCGACGCAGACGATCGGTTTCAGCCCGGCCTTGAGCGCGCCCTCGAGCTTGGCCCGCACATCGTCGTCGCCCTCCCCATGGCCCTGACGCCGTTCGGAATGACCCAGGATGACCCAGCTCGCCCCGGCGTCCGCCAGCATCGGGGCCGAGACATCGCCGGTGAACGCGCCCGACGCTTCCGCGCGGCAATCCTGGCCGCCGACCGCGATGGCGTGTCCCTCGACCGCCCGCGCCACGCGCTCGATCAACGTCGCGGGCGGACAAAGCACGACCCGGGCGCAGATCGACCGTTTCTCCAGCCCGTCGATCAAATCTGCCACTAGGCCGCCCAGGCTGTCGGCCAACCCATTCATCTTCCAATTGCCGACGATCATCATCACGGATTGTTTCATGGACGCCTGTCTAGGCAGCGTCGCCGCTCGTGCCAAGCGTCCCGATTCGCGCTGCGAAGCCTTGGTCTTCTTTCGTCATTCCGGGCGTAGCGCAGCGAAGACCCGGTACCCAGCGGCGCCGCAGCGAAGCGAGGCGATCCGTCCGCCACCTCGATATGAACGGTCAATGCAATGTCCGCGACAGGTTCGCGCTCCCGCGCGCCGCTGGGTTCCGGGTCTGCGGCGCTGCGCGCCTCCGCCCGGAATGACGAAAGAAGAACGAGTCCTCGTCCCCTAACTCCAATCTCCCTTTGACCATCCGTCCGCTTCTTACGCACAGCCCACGCAATCGACCCAGCCCCCAGTCCCCATCCCCCATACTCCAGCCGTTCCCGTCGCATGGGGAGGCGCCTCTTGGTACCAGGCCTGAAGCGGCGGCGGGGATCGGTCGTGCGGGGTTGCTCCTGAGACGGAGGCCCGGGGGGTCTGGTAGCCCCCGCCCGCCGCGGGCTGAGGATCGTCCATGGGGCGAACCGGGTCAGACCCAGCTGCGGGGAGAGGGGAAACCCAGGGCCCCGTGGTCCCGGCGAAGAGCCCAGACGATCCGCTCGCGAGCGGCGACCGGGACGGAGCGCAGGCTGACGTCGAAAACTCATAGCGCCTTCCACGATCGGAAGGCTTTCGGTTCCGGACGAAGGTCCGCGCTCCGTCCCTCTCCAACTCGCGCTCGACGGGCGACGAGGGGTTCCGCATGGGTGATGGGGACTGGGGACTGGATGCCAACCCAGTTGCTCCCTACTCCCTACTCCCTACTCCCTGCTCCCTACTCCCCAATCCCCATCGCCCATCCCCCGCTTGCGACAGCCCCCGCCCCTCCCCTATAGCCCCACGGGCGCACCCAGCCGCCAAGCCTCGGATTCCCGGAATGCTCACCCTGTTTCGCAACTTCGCCAAATCCAAATGGGCGATCGGCTTCCTGGCCATCCTGGCGCTGAGCCTGCTGATCACCGGCGGCACCCAGATGGATGTGTTCGCGTCGCTTGGCCCGCGCCACGTCATCGACGCCGGCGACCGCAGCGTCGACCAGGCCGCGTTCCGCGCCGACATCGAACGGGTGCGGAACAATCTGCAGCAACAGGCCGGCCGTCCCGTCACCGTGGACGACATGGTCGCCGAGAACATCCACCTGCAGTATCTGGAACAGCAGACCCAGACGCTCGGCTTCATGGCCTGGGCCTGGGACGCCGGCATCCGTCCCAGCGCCGACCTGATCGTCGACCAGATCCGCGAGATTCCGGCCTTCTTCAACCAGATCACCGGCCAGTTCGACCAGGAACAGTACGAACAGGCCCTGGCCCGGCAGAACCTCACCCCGGCGGCGCTGGAGCAGGAGTTCCGCGACCAGTATACCCAGACCCATTTCGGCTCGGCCGTCTTCGCCGGCCTGCGGGCCCCGCGTGTCTTCGGCGCGCTGCTGGCCGGACAGGCGCTGGAGACCCGCGACGCCCGCTGGTTCACCGTGACCCAGGCCATGGTCGGCACCGCCCCTGCCCCGACCGACGCCCAGCTGACCGCCTATCTGAGCGAGAACGCCGCCCAGCTGCGCCGTCCGGAGTTCCGCGTGGCCTCGGTCGTGCTGTTCAACGACGCGGCCGGGGGCGCCCCGCCGGCGGTCACCGAGGAACAGATCGTCGAACGGTTCGAGTTCCGCCGCGCCGCCCTGTCCCAGCCCGAGCGCCGGACCTTCGCCACCCTGACCGTCCCGACCCAGGAAGCCGCCGCACGCATCGCCGCGGCCCTGCGCGCGGGTCAGAGCGTCGAACAGGTGGCCGAGGCCAACGACATCCGGCCGGCCCAGCAGGACAGTGTGCCGCAGACCGCCGTCGCCGACCCCGCCGTCGGTGCCGCCGTGTTCGGCTTGGCCCCGAACAGCATCTCCGACCCCATCCGGGGCCGCGTCGGCTTCACCGTGGCCCAGGTGACCGCCGTCGCCCCCGCCGCCCCCGCCACGCTGGAAAGCGCGCGCGAGGCGATCGTCGAGGAACTGCGCCGCGAGGGCGCCCAGGCTCGTACCTTCGAGCGCGTCGAGGCCTATGAGCGGGCGCGCACCGACGGCCGCAATCTGCAACAGGCCGCCGAACAGGTCGGGGCCCGCATCGTCCAGCTGCCGCCGTTCACGGAGGACGGCCGCCTGCCCGACGGCCAGCCGATGAACGCGCCGCCGCCGATCATCGAGAGCGCCTACAATCTGTCCGAGGGTGGCGAGAGCGACGTGATCGACGCCGGCCAGGGCCAGTATTTCGTGCTGCGCCTCGACGACGTCGTGGCCTCGGCCCTGCCCGCCCTGGACGATGTCCGCGCGCCCCTGGCCCAACAATGGACGGCCCGCGAGAATGCCCGTCGCCTGTCGGCCCGTGCCGAGGAACTGGCCGCCCGCGTCCGGGGCGGCGAGGACATCGCCGCCGTGGCCCAATCCGCCGGCGCGACCGTGACCACCCGCCAAGGCATCAACCAGAACCCCGAGAGCCAGAGCGATCTGGGCCAGCAGGTCTTGCAGGGCGTGTTCGGCCAGGGGCGCGGCCAGGTCTTCTCCGCACCGCAGTCGGACACGGCCTTCGTCGTCGGCCGGGTCGACGCCATCCGGCCCGCGGTCCCCGCCCTGGCCGCGCCGATCGCCGAACAGGTCCGTGCTCGCGTCACCCAGGAGATGGTCACCGCCGCCGTCCAGGCTTCCGTCGCCGCCGGCGCCGTCAAGGCCAAGGCGAAAAATGACCCGGAACGCGCCCGCGAGGCCCTCGGCCTGACCGCCACGGCGGCTCCGGCCACGCCAGGCGGGGCGACGACGCCCGCGCCGGCCCCCGCGCCCGCCCGTCAATGATCGACCAGGCGCGGGAGGACGGTGCCGCCTTCCTCGCCGGCCTGGCCGGGGGGCGGCCCCAGGTCCGTGTCCGCCGGATCGTCGACGACATCGAGACCCCGGTCTCGGCCTATCTGAAGGTCGGACACGGCCGCCCCCACGCCTTCCTGCTGGAATCGGTCGAGGGCGGTGCCCTGAACGGTCGCTATTCGATCCTGACCCTGGACCCGGACGTGGTCTGGCGCTGCCGAGACGGCCAGGCCGAAGCCGCGCGCGGCCCGGCGATCTCGGACGACGATTTCGTCGCCGAGACGCTCCCCGCGTTGAAGTCACTCCGCGCCCTGATCGCCGCCAGCCGGTTCGACCTGCCCGACGATCTGCCACCGATGGCCGCAGGCCTGTTCGGGGTGTTCGGCTATGACATGGTGCGGCTGCTGGAGCCGCTGGGCGCGGCCAATCCCGACCAGGTGGACCTGCCCGACGCCGTTCTGACCCGTCCCTCGTTGATCGCGATCTTCGATTCGGTTCGCCACGAGATCGTGCTGGTGGCCCCAGCCTACCCCGACACCGGAACTGCGCCCGACGCCAGCCTCGAAGAGGCCGAGGCCCGCCTCGATGCCTTTGAGGCGGCCCTGCGCGAGCCCCTCCCCCGACGCTCGGCGATCGAACCCGTCGAGGGCCCGGTTTTCCGATCCGCCGTGGACGGTCCGGCCTTCGCCGCCATGGTCGAGCGGGCCAAGGCCTATATCGGCGCGGGCGACATCTTCCAGGTCGTGCTCAGCCACCGCTTCGCGGCTGCGTTCGACGGCGACCCCTTCGCCTTCTACCGCGCCCTGCGACGCCAGAACCCCTCGCCCTACCTCTTCTTCCTCGACTTCGGGAATTTCCAGCTGGCCGGGTCCAGCCCCGAAATCCTGGTCCGCCTAAAGGACGGCGGCGTCACCATCCGCCCCCTGGCCGGCACCCGCCGCCGCGGCGACACGCCTGAGGCCGACCGCGCCCTTGAGGCCGAACTCCTGGCCGATCCCAAGGAACGCGCCGAGCATCTGATGCTGCTGGACCTGGGCCGCAACGACGTCGGCCGCGTCTCCATCCCCGGTACCGTCGAGGTCACCGAGAGCTTCGCCGTCGAACGCTACAGCCAGGTCATGCACATCGTCTCCAACGTTCAGGGTCGCGCCGATCCGAAACTGGACGCCGTCGACACCCTGCTCGCGGCCCTGCCGGCCGGAACCCTGTCCGGCGCTCCCAAGGTCCGGGCCATGGAGATCATCGACGAACTGGAGACCCACAAACGCGGCGTCGGCTACGGCGGCGGCGTCGGCTATATCTCGGCCAATGGGGAGGCCGACATCTGCATCGTCCTCAGGACCGCCCTGTTCGCCAGCGGCCAGATCTTCGTCCAGGCCGGCGCGGGCGTTGTGGCTGACAGCGACCCCGCCGCGGAATACGCCGAAACCCTGGCCAAGGCCGGCGCTCCTATGCGCGCGGCGGCCGAGGCCTGGCGTTTTCGGACCTAGAGACCCGGCCCTAGGATGACCATCCCGGCCAGCATCACGGCGGAAACCGCCGTCGCCCCTGCCGCCAGCAGCGCCGGCCAAGCCCTCGGCCTGACGACCGGCGGTTCAAGCAGGTCCTTGGCACGGTCGATCTTGGTCATGGCATCGGTCATGGCGGCTCCTGACCCGACCCATGAAACACGATCACGGTTAACACGCCCTTATCCCCCGCGCCCGCTTGGCGGTCACCGCGTCTCGCCCTAGAAGCAGCGCATGATCCTGGTCGTCGATAACTACGACAGCTTTACCTACAACCTCGTCCACTACCTCGCGGAGCTGGGCGCGGAGACCCAGGTCGTGCGCAACGACGACCTGACCGCAGACGAGGCCTGGGCCCTGAAACCCGAGGCCGTCCTTCTCTCCCCCGGCCCCTGCGCCCCGGACCAGGCCGGCATCTGTCTGCCGCTGATCGACACCGCGCCGCTGGACATGCCGATCCTGGGCGTCTGCCTTGGCCACCAGGCCATCGGCCAGGCCTTCGGTGGCGATGTGGTCCGCGCCATGACCCTGATGCACGGAAAGACCTCGCCCATCGAGCACGAGGGCCTCAGCCTGTTCAAGGGCCTGCCGTCCCCCTTCACCGCCACCCGCTACCACAGCCTGGCCGTCGACCGCGCCACCCTGCCCGACGTTCTCGAAGTCACGTCCTGGACCGCCGATGGCCAGATCATGGGCCTGCAGCACCGGATCCGCCCGATCCACGGCGTCCAGTTCCATCCCGAATCTATCGCCACCGAACACGGCCACGCGATGCTGGCCAATTTCCTCGACCTGGCTGGCGTGAAACGCCTCGCGGCGGTCTGAGCGGGTGTCCGACGGCTTCAAGCCCCTGCTGTCAAAACTGGTCGACGGCCGCCGCTTGACCTCGGCCGAGGCCGGCGACTTCTTCGCCGCCTGTCTGCGCGGCGAACCCACCCCGGCCCAGGTCTCCGCCGCCGTCACCGCCCTGCGCATGCGCGGCGAGACCGTGGACGAGATCACCGCCTTCGCCCAGGCGATGCGCGCCGCCGCCCTGCCCTTCCCGCACGACCATAATGTCATCGACACCTGCGGCACCGGCGGCGACGGCCAGCACACCTGGAACATCTCCACCGCCGCCGCCCTGGTCCTGGCCGGAGCCGGGCTGAAGGTCGCCAAACACGGCAACCGCGCGCTCAGCTCGAAATCCGGCTCTTCCGACGTCCTGTCCGTCCTGGGCGTGAACCTCGCCGCCACGGTCGCCCAGCAGCAAACGGCCCTCGACGAGGCCGGCATCTGCTTCTTGTTCGCCCCCGCCTTCCACGGCGCCATGCGCCACGTCGGCCCGATCCGCGCCGAGATCGGTTTCCGCACCGTATTCAACCTGCTGGGCCCGCTTTGTAATCCCGCGTTGGCGACGCGCCAGGTCATGGGCGTGTACGACCCCGCCCTGCTCGAACCCTTGGTCGAGGTCCTCGGCCGCCTCGGCGCCGCCCGCGCCTGGACCGTCCACGGCCAGGGCCTGGACGAACTGACCACCACCGGCCCGACCGAGGTCGCCGAATGGAAGGACGGCATCGTCCGCCGCTTCCAGATCACGCCCGAGGACGCCGGCCTGCCCCGCGCCGACATCGCCAGCTTGCGCGGCGGCGACGCCGAAACCAACGCCGAGGCGCTGCGCGCCCTCCTCGACGGCACGCCCGGCGCCTACCGCGACATCGTCCTGCTCAATGCCGCCGCCGCCCTCGTCGTCGCCGACCGCGCCCCCGACCTGAAGGCCGGCGTCGCCGCCGCCGCCCGCTCGATCGACGACGGCCAGGCCGCCGCCGCCCTGGAGGCTCTGGCCCGAATCACTTCGACGCCGATCCCGGAGCTCGAGGCATGAGCGACATCCTGGACCGCATCGCCGCCTACAAGCGGATCGACGTCGCCGCCCGCAAGGCCGCCACGCCCCAGGACGCCATCGAACGCCGGGCCGCCGAGGCCGATGCCCCCCGTGGCTTCCGCGCCGCCCTGGACCGCGCCGCCACGCCCGGCCACCCCGCCCTGATCGCCGAGATCAAGAAGGCCAGCCCCTCAAAGGGCCTGATCCGCGCCGACTTCGACCCGCCCGCCCTGGCCCGCGCCTATGCCGACGGCGGCGCGACCTGCCTTTCGGTCCTCACCGACGCCCCCAGCTTCCAGGGCGACGACGCCTACCTCATGGCCGCCCGCGCCACCGTCCCCCTGCCCTGCCTGCGCAAGGACTTCATCGTCGATCCGTGGCAGGTCGCCGAGAGCCGGGCGCTGGGGGCCGACTGCATCCTGATCATCCTGGCCATGATCGACGACGCCTTGGCCGCCGAGGTCCTTTCCGAGGCCCGCCGCTTCGGCATGGACGCCCTGATCGAAACCCACGACGAGGCGGAGATGGCGCGAGCGGCGGCGCTCGGCGGCGATCTGATCGGCATCAACAACCGCTCTCTCCGCACTTTCGAGGTCGATCTGTCGGCTACCGACCGACTATCCGCCCTGAGCTCCCCGGACGCCCTGCTGGTCGCTGAAAGCGGGATGTTCACGCCCGACGACGTGGCTCGCGTCGCGGCGGGCGGCGCCGGCGCGATCCTGGTTGGCGAAAGCCTGATGCGCCAGGCCGACGTCGAGGCCGCGACGCGCACCTTGCTCGCCGGCGCCGGATCGTAGCGAACTTAGCCCGCTAACCGGTCCTTAATCGGAACACCTCAGGAACATCTCATGGACGTTTGCGGTTTGTTCCGCTAACTTGGTCGCAACGGATTCGCTTCGAGGTCGATATGCTCACCCGCAAACAGCACGAACTCCTGATGTTCATCCATGAACGGATTCAGGAAACCGGCGTCTCGCCCTCGTTCGACGAGATGAAGGAGGCGCTGGATCTGGCGTCCAAGTCGGGCATCCACCGGCTGATCACGGCGCTGGAGGAACGGGGCTTCATCCGGCGGCTGGCGCACCGGGCCCGGGCGCTGGAGGTGATGAAACTGCCGGAACAGGCGACGGCCGGCGCGCCGCGCGGCCGGGCGGGCTTCCGGCCCGGCGTCATCGAGGGCGGCGGACGCCCCATGCCGGCCGAGGCGGCGAACGACATTCGCGAACTGTCGCTGCTGGGCAAGATCGCCGCCGGCACACCCATCGCCGCCATCCAGCACGAACAGGCCCGCTATCCGGTGCCCGAGGCCATGCTGGGCGCGGGCGACCACTATCTGCTGGAGATCGAGGGCGATTCGATGATCGAGGCCGGCATCCTGAACGGCGACCTGGTGGTCATTAAACGGGTCGACAATGCCAACTCGGGCGAGATCGTCGTGGCCCTGGTCGAGGGCGAGGAAGCGACCCTGAAGCGCCTGCGCAAGAAGGGCGGTTCGATCGCGCTGGAGCCTGCCAACCGCGCCTATGAGACCCGCATCTTCGGCCCGGATCAGGTCGAGGTTCAAGGCAGGCTGGTCGGGCTGATTCGCCGCTATCACTGACCAGCGGACGAACCGGCGCGGTCAGAGGGCGAGAGCCTTCGCCACGTCTTGGGCCAGCCGCATGAAGGCTTCGGCACTGGGGGCGGCGGGATCGGCGATCACGATCGGCATACCCCGGTCGCCCGCCTGCCGCACATCGGCGTGCAGGGCGACGTCGCCGAGATAGGGCACGCCGAGCCGCTGCGCCTCCACTTCCGCGCCGCCGCGGCCGAACACCTCGCCGCTCATGTTCTCGATCAGACCGATCGTCGCCACACCCACCTTCTGGAACAGCACGTGGGCCCGGCGCGCGTCGGCCAGGGCGACCTCCTGCGGCGTCGAGACGATCACCACGCCGTCCAGCGGTGTCTTCTGAATCAGCGTCAGCTGCACGTCCCCGGTGCCGGGCGGCAGGTCCACGACCAGCAGGTCGAGCGGTTCTTCCGCGGTGCCCCAACGCGTCTGGGTCAGCATCTGCGTCAACGCCTGGGACGCCATCGGGCCGCGCCAGATCATGGCGTCGTCCGCCCTGGTCAGCAGGCCGACGGACATGGCGTTCAGGCCGTGGGCCCGGTGCGGGACAATCGCGCCGTCCTCATAGGCCGGCCGGCCCGACAATCCCAGCATGGTCGGCAGGGACGGGCCATGGACATCGGCGTCCACGATGCCGACCGACCAGCCCCGCGCGGCCAGAGCACAGGCCAGGTTCACGGCGACCGTGGACTTGCCGACCCCACCCTTGCCGCTGGCGACGGCCACGACGCGGCGGACATGTGCGGGGCGGTCGGTCGGCACGGGCGCCCTGGGCCGCCCCTGTTCGACCGCGGCCGGCGAAAGGGAGGCCGCGCGCCGGCTCGGCGCCGCGACGGCCTCGGCGCTCAGCACCACGGAGACGCGGCCCATGCCGGGCATGGCCTTCAACGCGGCCTCGGCCGCGTCGCGGACGGGGGCGTAGAGGGCGGTATCGGCGGGGGCAACTTCGATCACGAACCCGGCGCGGTCCCCGGCCACCGTCAGGCCTTTCGCCAGGTTGGAAGCGACCAGCCCCTGCCCTGTCCTGGGGTCGGGGATGGCGTCCAGAACGGCGATTACGGCGGCGCGATCGATCAAGGCGGAGCTCCGGGCGGCCCTTGCGGGCGTGACGCGCGCCTTCTATCGCCCATCGGGTTCTGTCGCGAGCGTCGAATTGACCCCTGCCCCTCTCATCACGATGATCGCCGGGCCCACCGCCTCGGGCAAGTCGCGGCTTGCCCTGGAGATGGCCGAGCGAGCGGACGCCGTGATCATCAACGCCGACAGCCAGCAACTCTATGCCGATCTGCGCATCCTGACGGCCCGACCGTCACGCCAGGACGAGTTGCGGGTGCCTCACCATCTTTACGGCGTGGCGGACGCCGCCGACGCCTGGTCCGTGGGCCGATGGAGCCGGGAGATCGCTTCGCTTCTGAACGATCTCGCGAAAGCGCGGAAACCGGCTCTGATCGTGGGTGGTACGGGTCTGTATTTCTCGAGCCTGACCAGGGGACTGGCGGAGATTCCCGCTATACCGATCGCGGCCCGGGACGCGGCCGGCCTCCTGTACGACGCCGAAGGCGAGCGCGCATTCCGCCTCAGACTGAAGAGGCTCGACCCGTCGGCCGCCGCCGCTATCGAGGCGGGGGATCGGCAGCGCCTGACCCGTGCCTATTCGGTAGCTGTCGAAACCGGAAAGTCCTTGTCCGAGTGGCAAGCTGAGACCCGGCCAATTCTCGGCCCAGGCGACTATGGGCGAATGGTCCTGGAACCGGAACGCGCCGATCTCTATGCCCGCTGCGACCGGCGGGTAGATACGATGGTGGAACAAGGTGCGGTCGAGGAAGTGCGTGCCCTCGTCGCGCGCGACCTGGACCCCAATCTGCCCGCCATGAAGGCGGTCGGTGTGCGCGAGCTCTCAGGATATCTGAAAGGCGAGATGTCGATGCCGCAAGCCGTCTCGGCCTTGAAACAGGCCACACGCAACTATGCCAAACGTCAGTTGACGTGGTTCCGAAACCAAAACCGAGGCTGGCAGCGGTTGACGACCTAGGCGTGTCGTCACGCTAGCCAATCGCTGATTTTGTGATTATCATTTCCACGCTGGGCCGGTTTCGTGGAGATGAAGTATGCTGGTGATACTCATGACGTTCGCGTTGCTGACCGATGTTCCCACCCAGGCTTCACCTGCGCAACAGGGACCCGAGACGGCGCGCCGCGAAGCGACCCCGGCCGCGGAGCGGGACGAGGACAACAAGGTCGTCTGTCGCAGAGAGAGGCTGGTCGGATCCAATCGCTTCCGCCGCGTGTGTCGGACCCAGGCCGAAATCGAAATGCGGCGGGAGCGGACGCAACAGGATCTGGAGCGGCGGCTCGACTACGAACAAAATCCCGAGGGAGGTCGGTAGTTTAACGTCTTCCCGACCTGCTCGGCAGGCCGCTCTTGGCATCGGGGCTGTTCGGGCCTACATTCAACATCGTCCGGGTTCGCCCGGACTATGGCGATAAACGCGCTTGTAATAAGCGGACCGGACCCGGGTGCGATTCCCGGCGGCTCCACCAATCGCTCCCGGTATCGCGGGAGATGCGGGGCCGACTAGCATCGACGGACGTGTAAAGAAGACTGCTTTCGCTCGTCCTGGCCCACCGTATCGGGCCATTTTCTAACTGCGAACGATAACTTCGCTGGAGAAGTCCGCCTCGCCGCGTAATGCGGTTCGGTTGATTTCGTGACTTAAGTCCCGGGGGTTCAGATCCTCGGGCGGGGCCTGTCGGGAGCCTGGCAACAGAATCCCGGCGTTTTCTTCCGAAATGCCGCCTTCCGTCCGCGACCCGGCGCGGGTATCAGTCGCCCGACGCTTGCCGAGGACACTGATGGCTGAAGACACTCCCCCGGTCGATGAGATGCACTATGAGGTGCTGGCCCAGGATGCGCTGCGCGGCGTGATCCGGGCGGCGCTGGAACGTGCGGCCGGGCCGGGCGGGATTCCCGGGGCGCATCATTTCTACATCACCTTCAAAACCCGCGGTCGGGGCGTGTCGGTGCCGCCGGACATCATCGCCAAATATCCCGACGAGATGACCGTGGTGTTGCAGCACCAGTACTGGGACTTGGCGGTCGAGCACGACCTGTTCTCGGTCATGCTGAAGTTCGGCGGGATGCCCAAGGTGCTGACGGTGCCGTATGCGGCGGTGACGCGGTTCTACGATCCCAGCGTGCAGTTCCTGCTGCAGTTCGAGGCACCCGAAGTGGTGACCGGGCCGGTAGCGGAAATCTCGCCGCCAGCCGCCAAGTCCAAGACACCACCCCCGACCGGCGACGGTGATGACGATGGGCCCAAGGTCGTCTCGCTGGACCAGTTCCGCAAGAAGTAGGCGGCGGACAGTCAGGTTCGCGGAAAGACCCGGATCGCGATCCGTTCGCGCTCGCCCTCGCGGCGCTCGACCAGCAAACGGGCGACCTGGGCGTCGTCGTGGAACAGATAGCCCTTGATCGCGTCGAGCAGGGCCTTGGCCAGGTTGTCCAGGTCCATCCAGGGCGGGTCGCCGATATGCTGCATCACGATCTCGACCGTGAAATCGCCATAGGATGGGCGTGAGCCGCGCCATTCCTTGCGCATGAACTCATAGACCAGCGGCTTGTAGTATTTGGCCTGTGTGGTCAGTCCGTCGATGGTGATCTCGACCACCTCGCCCTGTTCGCGGGCGCGCACCTTGCCGGTGCCGATCCAGCCGTCGTTGTTCATGCCCTGCCTCGCCTTGCCCCGTCCGGCCTCCGTGCTACACGCAGCGGCATCCTCCCGCCATGATCCAGACGAGCGCATCGATGACCGACGTCCGCAGCGAAACCGACACCTTCGGCCCTATCGACGTCGCCGCGGATCGCTACTGGGGCGCCCAGGCGCAGCGGTCGCTGGGCAATTTCAGGATCGGCTGGGAGAAGCAGCCCCTGCCGATCGTCCGCGCCCTTGGAATCGTCAAGCGCGCCGCCGCCGAGACCAACATGGCGCTGGGCCGGCTGGACCCGGCGATTGGCGAGGCCATCGTCAAGGCCGCCGACGAGGTCACCGAGGGCAGGCTGAACGACCATTTCCCGCTGGTGGTCTGGCAGACGGGCTCGGGTACCCAGTCGAACATGAACGCCAACGAGGTGATCTCGAACCGCGCCATCGAGATGCTGGGTGGCGAGATGGGGTCGAAAAAGCCGGTCCACCCCAACGACCACGTCAACATGAGCCAGTCGTCCAACGACACCTATCCCACGGCCATGCACGTCGCCTGTGCCGAGGAGGTGGTGCACCGCCTGCTGCCGGCCCTGCAACAGCTGCGCAACGCCCTGAACGACAAGGCCGAGGCGTGGAAGTCCATCATCAAGATCGGCCGCACACACACCCAGGACGCCACGCCCCTGACGCTGGGCCAGGAGTTCGGCGGCTATGTCCAGCAGGTCACCAAGGGCATCGAACGGATCGAATCGACCCTGCCCGACCTGATGCAGCTGGCCCAGGGCGGCACCGCCGTCGGCACCGGCCTGAATGCGCCGGTTGGGTTTGCGGAAGGCGTGGCCGATCGCATCGCGGCCATCACCGGCCTGAAATTCACCACGGCCCCCAACAAGTTCGAGGCCCTGGCCGCCCATGACGCCATGGTCATGAGCCACGGCGCGATCAACACGGTCGCGGCCTCCCTGTTCAAGATCGCCAACGACATCCGCTTTCTGGGCTCCGGCCCCCGGTCGGGTCTGGGCGAACTGGCCCTGCCCGAGAACGAGCCCGGCTCGTCGATCATGCCGGGCAAGGTCAATCCGACCCAGTGCGAGGCCTTGACCCAGGTCTGCGTCCAGGTGTTCGGCAACCACGCGGCGGTCACCTTTGCCGGCTCGCAGGGGCATTTCGAGCTGAACGTGTTCAACCCGGTGATGGCGTACAACTTCCTGCAGTCGGTTCGGCTGATGGCCGATGCCGCCGTCAGCTTCACCGACAACTGCGTGGTCGGCATCGAGCCCCGCATCGACAACATCGAGCGCGGCTTGAACAACTCCCTGATGCTGGTCACCGCCCTGAACGGCAAGCTGGGCTATGACGCCTGCGCCAAGATCGCCAAGACCGCGCACAAGAACGGCACCACTTTGCGCGAGGAAGCGGTCGGCGGCGGCTATCTGACGGACGCCGAGTTCGACGAGGCCGTTCGGCCTGAAAAGATGATCTCGCCGGGGTGACGCTGGCATGACCGCCCTCACCCGTCCCTATTGGATCGAGGCGTCATTCGAGCGGCGCGAAGGGTGGGACGAGACCGTCTATCCGTTCAACCTGCCCGCCGTGCGGTCGCTGCACAGTCTGAAGTTCCATCCGAGCGTCACCTTTCTGGTCGGCGAGAACGGATCCGGGAAGTCGACCCTGATCGAGGCTCTGGCCGTGGCCTGGGGGTTCAACGCCGAGGGCGGCGGGCGCGAGCATCACTTCGGAACCCGAAACAGCCATTCCCCGCTGCACAGGTTCGTCAGGCCGATTCGGTCGCCCGCCCGGGTTCGAGACGGCTTTTTCCTGAGGGCCGAGAGCTTCTTCACGACCGCCAGCTACCTCGAGGCGCATCAGGCGAACCGCTACGGCCAGAAATCGCTGCATGAACAGTCGCATGGTGAAAGTTTCTTCGCCCTGTTCGACAACCGGTTCATCGGTGACGGACTGTATATCCTCGACGAACCGGAGGCGGCGCTGTCACCGTCGCGGCAGCTGTCGTTCCTGGCACGGATGCACGAACTGGTGCTGGCGCGATCGCAGATGATCATCGCCACCCATTCCCCGATCCTGCTGGGCTACCCCAACGCCTGGATCTATCAGGCGTCCGATCACGGTCTCGACCGGATCGAATACGAGGACACCGACCACTATCAGGTCACACGAAATTTCCTGAACCGGCGCGAGACCATGCTGGACATTTTATTGGCACCGGACTGACCGGGGCTAGCGCCTGAACGTGCCGACCAACTCGACATGAGCCGACCACAGGAATTGGTCGATGGGCGTGACGCGTTCCAGCCGGAAGCCCGCGTCGATCAGGATGCGGGCGTCGCGCGCGAAGGTGACCGGGTTGCAGGAGATGCCGACCACGACCTCGGCCCGGGTCTGTGCGATTTGAGCCGTCTGGTCGGCGGCACCGGCGCGAGGCGGGTCGAAGACGATGGCGTCGCAGCCCTTGAGATCGAACGGTGACAAGGGGCGGCGGAACAGGTCGCGGGCCTCTGCGGTGATCGGGCGCAGGCCTGAAGTGGTGGCTATGCCGGCCTTCAGCGCGGCGATCCCGGAGGCCGAGGCATCCGCAGCCAGCACCGGCGTGACCGTCGCCAAGGGAAAGGTGAATGTGCCCGCGCCGCAGAACAGATCGGCGACTTTCCTGGCACCATGCACGGCCTCGACAGCAAGATCGACCATGGCCGCCTCGGCCTCCGGCACGGCCTGGAGGAAGCCTCCGGGGGGCAGAGGCACGGTGGCCCGACCGAACGCCACACGGGGCTGGCGGGCCATGACCAGGGTGTCTCCGGCCAGGCTGAGGCGGGCCAGGTCCATCTCGGCGGCGGCACGGATAGCCTGCATCTGGCGGTCGCGCGACAGGCCGCCGGACTTGCGTTCCACCCCCGTCACATCGACATCCAGCCCCGTCAGGGTCGCGGTGACGTGCAGAGTCGGCGCGGACTTCGGGTGTTCGAGAAAGGCCTCGGCCAGTCGGGCCAGGGTCGGAAAGGCCGCAACCAGGCGGGGATCGGCCACGGGACAGGTCGTCACCGGCACCAGCCGCCAGGACTTGCGGGCCTTGAACCCCAGGATGGCGCGGCCGTCCTGTCCCCGGCGTGCGTGCAGGGCGAGGCGGCGGCGCGTCCCGCGCGGCACGCCGACGGTCGGTTCGACCTCGGTCTCGATGCCGGCGCGCGACAGGGCATGGATCACCTGGTCGCGCTTCCAGTCCAGATAGGGCCGTTCGGCCCAGTGCTGCAGCGAACAGCCGCCGCAGTCGCCATAGTGCGGCGAGACCGGCGCGATCCGGTCCGCGCTGGGCTCCAGGATGGTCACGCGATCGGCCCGGCCGTGACGGACCTCGGCCTCGACCACCTCGCCCGGCAGGGTCAGGGGCACGAAGACCGGACCTTCCGGCGTCTCAACGACACCGTCGCCCTGCCCGCCCACGCGCGCAATCTTCAAGGTCTGGATCATGGCCGCGTGCATAGCCGGATCGCGCGGGAGAAAACATGAATGAAGATGAACGATGCGCTCAAAGCCCGTTCAGCTTCGCGGCCCTAAACCCGTATGCAACAGCAACCGGTTCGGACCGTTGTGCTGGCAGTGTTAACCAGAGTCAGGAAAGAAAGATGTTCAAGTCACTGTCTCAGAAGATTCCGGTCGCCGCCGTCGCCGGCGTGGCCGCCACCGCTGCCGCTATGGTCCCCACCGGAGCCTCGGCCCAGTCGTACGGCTATGGCTATGCGCCGCCGTACGCCCAGTCCCGGGGTTATGATGGCTATCCCAGCGGGTACTACGATCCGTGTGCCCGGGAACGCCAGGGCCGCACCGGTGCCGGGGCCACGATCGGCGCTGGACTGGGCGCGGTTGCGGGATCGCAACTGGCCGCACGCGGTCGGCGCACCGAAGGCTCGATCCTGGGCGGCGTCCTGGGGGCCGTGATCGGCGGTTCGGTCGGCCGCAGTAGTTCGGATAACTGCGACAGCCGGTATGGGTCGGACTATCGCTACTCCGGCTATGACAATCGCGACTATGACTATGATCGCGGTTATGACGACCGCTATTACCATGATCGCTATCGTGACGAATATTACGACCGGGACAGCGACTACTACAGCAGCTATCCCAGCCGCAGCTACGGCTCCAACTACGGCTATGTGAGCAACGGCTATTCGTCCAGCTGCCGTTCCGTCCAGACCACACGCCGCACCTATGACGGCCGCACGGTCACCGAGTATCGCGAGGTTTGCTGATCTCGCCACAGCATCGCGTTGTCGATTAAGTTTCAGCCCCCCTGTCGATCGATGGCGTGACGGGAGCCGCCGGTGGAGCAATCCGCCGGCGGTTTTCCTTTGTCTAACTCGCGTCTTACGGCGCGTAGAAATGTGACGATACTAGCAAGATCATGCGAGTATACATCCTTGATCGCCGTACCGTGCGACATTGTACTCTATTTTCGAGGACCGATAGGTGGAAAACCCAGTTGATAGATCGCAGGGGATCGCAAGCCCGTGGCGACATTTCGTCTCCACACAGTCCAAGAATTGATCATATGTCGAACAGGAAGTTTGCCATTTTGGCCGCTGCCGGACTGATGGCGGCCGGTGGCGTCGGCACGGCCCAGGCCGCGCCGATCCACGTCGCACGCGACGTCACGACCACGACCGCCGAGGAAGGGGCCACACAGGACCGGAACTGGTGGAACCGCCGCAACCGGGACCGCGACCGCTCATGGTCCAATTCCAACTCGAATTCGAACTCGAACTCGAACAGCAATTCGAACTCCAACAGCAGTTCGAACTCCAATTCGAACAACAACTCCAACAACAACGGCTGGGACGACGACGACGACTGATCGTCATCGCCGTCGATAAGCGTCGCCCTGGGCCCTCGGCCCAGGGCGATCGTCGTTCATGCCTCGCTGGAGCCGCCGATGACGACCGGGTCGGCCATTACCTTCACCTGTGAGCCCGGAGACGAGGGCGTGATCCCGCCGCCCATTCCGGCGCGTGGCGCCCTGCCCGACTGGTTCCGGAAACTGCCGCCGATCACCGAGCCCCAGCGCTCCGTCACCGACACCGGCCTGACGGTCAAACGCTGCATGCCGTTCCTGGACGCCATGATGTCGGGCTGGATCATCCCCCTGGTCGCCACCGTCAAGATGGAGATCCGCGACGAGGGCCGCTCTGTCGATACGGGCTGGCAGTTCGACCGGACCCTGGTCAGGAATCACGGCGCGCATCAGGTCGCGGGCAATCCGCACGAGCCGCGCCCGCCGCCCAAATTCCATAACTTCTGGACCATCCGCACGGCGCCGGGCTGGAGCCGCCTGTTCGTTCCGCCCCTGAACCGCCCGCATCCGGCGTTCGAATGCCGTGGTGGACACCGACACCTATGCCGCGCCGGTTCATCTGCCGTTCGTGGCCACGGGCGACGACGGCCTGCACACGATCGAGCGCGGCACGCCGCTGGTCCAGGTCATCCCCTTCCGCCGCGAGGACGCCTCGGTCGTGATCCGCGCCGAAACCGACGAAGAGACCGCCGAACGCCGGCGCATCCAGCGACTGGTGACGGCCCAGGAAGGCTGGTACCGGACCGAAGCCCGCGCCGAACGCTAGACCGTCCGCCGGGCCCAGAGCAGGAATTCGACATTGCCGTCGCCGCCGAGGATCGGGCTTTCGGTCGTCGCGCGGACGGTCCAGCCGACACCGTCCAGCCAGGCCGAAACGGAGGCCACCGCGGCTGCCTGGGCCGCCGGATCCCTGACCACGCCCTTCTTGCCGGCGCCCCTGGGACCGTCGGCCTCGAACTGAGGCTTGACCAGCGTCACGAGATCGGCGCCCTTTCCGGCCAAGGCGAGCGGCACGGGCAGGACCTTGGCCAGGCCGATGAAGCTGGCGTCGCAGACGACCAGGTCGGGCCGCTCGGGGATCAGAGCCGCGTCCAGATGCCGGGCGTCGGTTCGTTCCAGGCTGACGACGCGAGGCTCGGCGGCGATGCGGGGATGAAGCTGGCCCGATCCGACATCGACCGCGAACACCCGGGCCGCGCCACGTTCCAGGCAGACCTCGGTGAAGCCGCCCGTGGACGCGCCGATGTCCAGCACGACCCGACCGGCCACTGGGATGTCCCACAGCGCCAGGGCATGATCCAGCTTCAGCGCACCCCGGCCGACCCAGCGATGGGCGTCGACGGCGGTGATGTCGGCGGTGTCCTTCACCGACTGCGAGGCGCTTTTGGCCGGTTGGCCGTCCACGGCGACCCCGCCGGCCTCGATGGCGGCGCGGGCCTTGGCCCGGCTCTCGCAGAGACCACGCGCGACCAGCAGTTGGTCGAGTCTCATATTTCCGCTCCATCGGCGAAGGCCGATGGGGAGGACAGGCCGCGCAAGCGGCCAGGAGGGGGCGAGACGATGTTTCCGGTAGGGGATTCTTGGCCATCCGCTAGTGTCGCCCCCTCCGTCACAGCGCGTATCCGCGCCGCGCCACCTCCCCTTTCGCGAAGTGAACGGGGAGGAGACCGGCTCATGCCATGGCGTCCAGCCGAGCCAAGGCGGCCTGCAGTCGGGCCTTGCCCTCCTCGGCGGCGGCGAGCTTGGCGCGGTTTTCGTCGATCACCGCCTCGGCGGCCTTGGCGACGAAGTTCGGGTTGCCCAGCTTCTTCATGACGTGGGCGGCGTCGCTTTCAAACCCGGCGATGTCCTTGTTCAGCCGCGCCCGTTCCGTCGTCAGGTCGATGATCCCGGCCAGCGACAGCGCCGCTGTCGCTCCGCCCGTGACGAAGGTGACCGCACCCGCCGGTGCCGCGTCGGTGGCGTCGGCGCTGGCGACGCGGGCCAGGGTCAGGATCAGCTCGCGATGGCGCGCCAGCCGATCGGCCGTGGCCGCGTCCGGCGCGACGAAGGCCAGGGGCGGCTTGGCGGCGGGCGGGACGTTCATCTCGGCGCGCAGCTGGCGCACCTCTGTGACCAGATCGACGAGCCAGCCGATTTCGGCCTCGGCGTCGGGGTCGATGAAGGCGTCCGGCAGATCGGGCCAGCTCGCGCCGATCAGGGTAGATTCCGACCGGGTCGCGCCTTCGTCGGCCAATTGATCCCACAGTTCCTCAGTGATGAAGGGCATGACCGGGTGCAGCAGCTTCAGCGTCTGGTCCAGCGTCCAGGCGGTCATCGCCCGGGTTTCGGCCTTGGCGGCCTCATCGGTGCCGTAGAACACCGGCTTGGCCAGTTCCAGGTACCAGTCGCAGAACACGTTCCAGACGAAACGGTACAGGGCCGACGCCGCATCGTCGAACCGGCCGCCCTCGATGGCCTCGGAGACCTGGCGTTCGGCCTTGACCAGTTCGCCGCGGATCCAACGGTTGATGGTCTGGTCGACCGTGGCGGGGTCGAAGCCGGGGGCACGGCGCGCCTCGTTCATTTGGCTGAAGCGGGCAGCGTTCCACAGTTTGGTGCCGAAGTTGCGATAGCCTTCAATGCGTTGCTTAGACAATTTAATGTCGCGCGTGCCGGACAGGATGGCCATGGTGAAGCGCAGGGGGTCGGCGCCCAACTCATCGATGATGGTCAGGGGGTCGATGACGTTGCCCTTGGACTTCGACATCTTCTGGCCCTTCTCGTCGCGGACCAGGCCGTTGATGATGACCCGTTTGAACGGAACCTCATCCATGAAATGCAGCCCCATCATCATCATCCGGGCGACCCAGAAGAAGATGATGTCCGCCGCCGTGACCAGGTCACTGGTCGGATAGAACCGCTTGAGGTCGTCGGTGTCCTCGGGCCAGCCCATGGTCGAGAACGGCCACAGGGCCGAGGAGAACCAGGTGTCGAGGACGTCTTCGTCCTGGGTCAGGCCGACCTCGGAATCGAACATCTCCATGGCCTGTTCGCGGGCGTCTTCCTCGGTCTCGGCGACGAAAATGGTGCCGTCGGGGCCGTACCAGGCCGGGATGCGATGCCCCCACCAGAGCTGGCGCGAGATACACCACGGCTCGATGTTGCGCAGCCACTCGAAATAAATCTTCTCGTAGGTCTTCGGCTCGAACTCGGTCCCGCCGGTCTCCACCGCCTTGATCGCGGGCTGAGCCAGGGTGTGGGCGTCGACGTACCACTGGTCCGTCAGCCACGGCTCGATGACTACGCCAGAGCGGTCACCGTGGGGCACGACGTGGCGCGTCTTCTCAATCTCGCGAAGCCAGCCCTCTTCCTCTGCGAGGGTGACGATGGCCTTGCGGGCGGCGAACCGATCTAGTCCCTGAAGGCTGACAGGAATGGCACCATACCCATCAACATCACCCTCCTCCGGAAGCCCTACGAGATAGGCACCGGTCGTCGGACCTGCGGCGTGCATGGTCAACTTCCCATGGCCGACGATACGCGCAAATGCGTCGAGTACATTGAGTGAAGGCAAGCCATTCCGCTTCCCAACCTGGAAGTCGTTGAAATCATGCGCCGGGGTGATCTTCACCGCGCCCGACCCCTTCGTCGGATCGGCATAGTCGTCGGCCACGATCGGAATGCGCCGCCCGACGATCGGCAGGGTCACGAACTTGCCGACCAGCCCGGCGTAGCGCGCGTCGTCGGGATGCACCGCCACGCCCGTGTCGCCCAGCATCGTCTCCGGTCGCGTCGTGGCCACGACGATGAAATTGCGCGTCTCGAACTCAGTCGCGGTGCCATCTTCGGCGAAGGCGATCGGGTGTTCGTAGGTCACGCCGTCGGCCAGCGGATAGGCGAAATGCCAGTAGTGGCCCTCGACCTCGCGCTGTTCGACCTCCAAATCGCTGATCGCCGTCTGGAACTGCGGATCCCAGTTCACCAGCCGCTTGTCGCGATAGATCAGGCCTTCCTTGTGCAGTTGTACGAACACCTTGCGCACCGCCGCGTTCAGTCCTTCGTCCAGGGTGAACCGCTCGCGGCTCCAATCACACGACGCGCCCAGGCGGCGCAGTTGCTGGACGATGGTGCCGCCACTCTCGGCCTTCCAGTCCCAGACCTTCTGGACGAAGGCGTCGCGGCCCATGTCGGACCGCCCGACATTGCCGGCGGCGGCCAGCTGCCGCTCGACCACCATCTGGGTGGCGATGCCGGCGTGGTCGGTGCCGGGCAGCCACAGCACCGCCTTGCCCTTCATTCGGTGATAGCGGGCCAGGATGTCCTGAAGGGTGTTGTTCAGCGCATGGCCGATGTGCAGCGACCCCGTCACGTTCGGCGGCGGGATGACGATCGAATAGGCCTCGGCCGCGCCGTCGGTCTTCGGCGCGAACAGGCCGGACGCCTCCCACATCGCATAGAGGCGCGGTTCGGCGGCTTTGGGATCGAAGGTCTTGTCGAGCATGTCGGGGATCAATCAGGCAAAGAGAAAGGGCGGCCCCGCCGGAGCCGCCCTGGAATGATCTAGAGAAGATCGTCGTGCAGGTGAAGCTAGCCGGCGTTGCGGGCGATGCGTTCCACTTCCTTCTGTACCGCCTTCTGGACGATGCCGGGCAGGTTCGTGTCCAGCCAGTCCTTCAGCATCGGCTTCAGCATTTCGGCGACCATGCCCTCGACGGTCGAACCGCTGATGAAATTCAGGTCCGGGCCCTTGGCGGCGGGGGCGGCTTCCGGTTCCTTGAAGCTGGCGGCCAGGCCGGCGAAGGCCGAGGCGGCGCTGGCGGCGGCGCTTTCGCCGACCAGGGCGTCATAGGCCGGGGGCGCGGCGGGCGGCTCGGGCGGGGTGACGTCCAGGTCGCCGATGCTTTCGGTCTTGGGCGCCTCATAGAGGTCGGTCAATTCCAGCACATCTTCCTCGGCGGCGGCCGGTTCGTCGACCGAGGGGGTCGGGTCCATGAAGGCCGGGGCGGGCGTCTCCTCGACGGCCGGTTCGGGCGCGGGTTCGGCGGCGGCCTCGACCGGGGTTTCGGCCGGGGCGTCGTCCTCGGAGATGATCCGGCGGATGGAGGCCAGGATTTCCTCCATCGTCGGTTCCTGGGCGGACTGATCGGTCATGGCGTGTCCTCGAGGCGACCCTGAGCGGAATGGAGCCCGGGCGCGATTCGCACACACCCTCCCCCGTCACCGTGTCGTCGCATCAACCCGCAACGGAATCAACGGGGGTTTTTTCGCGTCACAGGGTTATTGACCCGCGATTTCACGGGGTTTGGGGCGCGGTCTGGATGATCTCGCCCTTCAGCTGCTGGTCGATCGGCGCGTCCGGCGCGTCCTGGGCCGGGACGATCGGCGGCGCGGCCAGGCGGTCGATCGTCTCGACGACACCGTCCCAAGGCAGGGCGCCGCGATTGCGCACGCGGTCGAAATTGGCCTGGGGATCATAGAGTTCGACGCCGGGCTCCAGGTCGGGGCCTTCTAAACGGCCCATGGCGGCGAGCAACTGCGCCTGGGCGACGTACTGATTGCGGCGGGCGCTGACCAGATTGACCTGGGAATTGCGCAGTTCCAGTTCCTGGTTCAGCACGTCCAGGGTGGTGCGCAGGCCGACCTGGGCTTCGGCGCGGACGCCCTCGGCGGCGACGGTGGCGGCGCGGACGCCCTCCTCGCTGGCCTGCAGCGTCGAGGCGGTCGAGACGACCTGGGCATAGGCCGAGCTGACATTCTGCAGGACCGAGCGGCGTTCGCCCTCGACGCCGATCTGGGCAGCGTTGGCCTGTTCGCGGGCCTGGGCGACGCGCGAGGCGTTCAGACCGCCGGTGAATATCGGCACCGACAGGGTCAGCCCGGCCTGGAAGCTGGTGCGGTCGGTCAGGTCGAAGCGGGACAGGTCGCTGGACCCGCCATAGCTGGCCGTCGCCCGCACGGACGGCAGATATTCGGACCGGGCCTGGGCGACCTGGGCCTCTGCGGCCTGGAGCTGATAATCGGCGGCGCGCAGGCCCGGGTTTTCCAGCAGGGCCACCTCCATGGCCGCGTCGAAGTCGCCCGGTACGCCCGGCAGGGCGGGCGGGGTCTCCAGATCGGCCGGGGCCTGGCCGATCACGGCGGCATAGGCCGCGCGCGACACCGACAGCTGGGCCTGGGCATTGGCCAGATCGGATTCGGACTGGGCTAGGCGGGCCTCGGCCTGGGCCACGTCGGTGCGGGTGATCTCGCCGACCTCGAAGCGGGCGCTGGATTCCTCCAGCTGGCGCTGCAGGACCGATAGATTGTCCTGGCGGATGGTCAGAATTTCCATGTCGCGCTGAACATCGACATAGGCCTGGATGACCGAGGCCATGACCTGTTGCTCGATTTCGCGCAGGTTCTCGCGGCCGGCCAGGACGTTTGCCTCGGCGGCGTTGATGCCGCTGGCGATACGGCCGGCGGTCCACAGGTTCTGGGACACGCCCAGGGTCACGCCGACGCTGTCGTTCTCGGTCACGCCCTCGCCGACCGTCGTGTCGGGAATGCCGTCGTTGTTGGTGTCGATCTGCTCTCCACCGGCCCGGACGTCGGTCCGCGAATAGGTCGTACTGCCCGTGACATCCACGGTCGGGCGCAGGCCGGCGCGAGCCTGAGGCACGGTCTCGTCAAGCGCCCGCTGATTGGCGCGCTGGGCCAGCAGGGTCGGATTTGTGCGATAAGCCAGGGCGATGGCGTCGCGCAGGGTATCGGCCCAGGCGGGCGCGGCCATCCCCGTCGTCAGGGCCACCAGGGCCACCGAGGCGAGGGCGCGCGAGCGTTTCAGCATGACCAGATCCCGTAAGACGCCCATCCACGCGGGCACCGATTGTCCGAAGGCGTAAGTGGCGGTCAGGATCGCCCGACGCCAGTTAAGTTTTTTTCACGCGCAGGTTCTGCCGCTCCGTCGGCGGAGGATCCGTCTAAAGCGCGAACACGGGTCGGGGAGCCATCTCCGGCAGGACCGGCGGGGCGGCGTCGAACAGCTCGCGCCGGGAAACGCCTTCGCGTCCGCGCACATAGAGCACCGCCCGACCCCCTGCCCCGGTCCGCTCGACCACCACCAGACGCCCGCCGACACGCAGGGCGTCGATCCAGGCCTGAGGCCGCGCGCCGACGGCGGCTTCCGAGATCACGATGTCGTAGCCGTCGCCAGAGGGAGCGTTGAACGGGGCCACGGCGGACGACACGCCGGCCTCTGCGAGACCGGGCTCGATCACGGCCATGACATCGGCATCGGCTTCCTGGGCCGTGACGGTCAGCCCCATGCGGGCCAGCACGGCGGCGGCATACGGAGCGGCGATGGCCAGCGCCGTCTCGCCTTCTCGTGCGTCCAGCGCCTGCATCAGCTTGGACACGTCACGGGCCAGCATCAGGCGGCGACCGTCCGCGATCTCGACCTCGACTTCGGCATAGGCTGCGTGGGACCGGTCGGGCGCACAGAACTGCTCGCGCGGCACGACCAGCATGGCGGCCTGGAGCGCCCGGTCGGTAACGTCGTTCACCCGGACCTGGGAGTCCACCATGATCTTGCGGGCAGCGGTGAAGTCCATCGACGGTCGATCCTTGGGCGGAAGCAAATCAGAAATCTGGCGCGCTTATAGGTCCGCGCGTTGCAGGCGACAATCCGATCTGATAGCGAACGCCCCTCGCGATCCAGGGGCCCCTTACGGACCCCATGGCCTGATGGCGGAGTGGTGACGCAGAGGACTGCAAATCCTTGCACCCGGGTTCGATTCCCGGTCAGGCCTCCAATCGCGAAGACCGGTCTCATCCGCCGGTATAGCCCCCGATGATCGGCAGCACCTCGCCCGTGATGTAGCTTGAACACTGCGGCGAGGCGAGGAACACATAGGCCGGGGCGATCTCCTCGGGCTGGGCCGGCCGTTTCATGACCGTCTTTGATCCGAACTGGCTGGTCGCCTCGGCGTCCTTGTCGGCGGGGTTCAGCGGGGTCCAGACCGGGCCGGGCGCCACGACGTTCACCCGGATGCCCCGGCCGGCCAGATGCGTGCCCAGCGACCGCGCGAAGGCATGGATGCCGCCCTTGGTCATCGAATAGTCCAGCAGGTCCTTGTTGCCGAGCAATCCGGTCACCGACCCCGTCATGACGATCGCCCCGCCCGCCTTCATGTGCGGCACCGCCGCCTGGGCCAGGTTGAAATAACCGTACAGATTGGACTTCAGCGTCCGGTCGAAATGTTCGAACGTCAGGTCCTCAAAGGCCTCGACATGTTCCTGAAAGGCGGCATTGGGCACGACGACGTCGAGACGCCCGAAGGCGTTCACCGTTTCCGCGACCGCCATCTTGGAGAACGCAGGATCGGCGACGTCGCCCTTCATCACGATGGCTTTTCGCCCTTCCGCCTCGACGGCCTTTTTCGTGGTTTCGGCATCCGCACTCTCATCCAGATGACAGATGGCGACGTCACAGCCTTCGCGAGCGAACAGGACGGCGACGGCGCGCCCGATGCCCGAATCGCCGCCGGTGATCAGGGCCGCGAACCCCTCCAGCTTGCCCGATCCTTTCCAGAAGGGCGCGTCGTACATCGGGGCCGGGTCCAGCGCGGCCTCGTCGCCGGGCTTGCGCTGGTGCTGTTTCGGGAACGGCGGCTCGGGATAGCGTCGCGCGCCCGCCTGGACCGCCCCGCCCTCCCCCTCGTCGTCCGAAGCGCCGTCCTTGGCGTCGATCGGGGCCTGGATGGCGCGTTCCTCGGCCGCGACCCGTTCGGCGTCGCTTTCAAATGTCTGGGTCATGGGCGGGTCCTTTGTGCTGACCCTTGCCAACCGCCTGCGCCGACGGCGGTTCCGAAGATCGGACGGCGGTCACCTGGTGCAGCGCCAAGGCCGCCGTCACGGCGACGTTCAGGGAATCGAATCCGCCGGACATTGGAATGCCCACCGCCCGGCACCGGGCGATCACCCGCGCCGGCAATCCCGGCCCTTCCGATCCCACCAGGATCGCCCGCCGTCCGCCCGGCCTCAGATGGCTCAGCCGCTCCGTGGCCGACGGTGTCAGCGCGATGACCTCGAACCCGGCCGCGGCCAGGTCATCGACCATGGCGTCTGCCGCCATGACCCGAACATGCGGCACCCGCAGGGCCGCTCCGACCGAGACGCGGATGGCCTTGCGGTAGAAGGGGTCGCAGCAGCGGGCGTCCAGCACCACTCCATGCGCCCCGAAGGCCGCCGCGTTGCGGAACAGCCCGCCCATATTGTCGTGGTTGCCGATGCCGCTGGCCGCCAGGATGACCGCGTCGCGACCGGCATCGCGCGTCAGGGCCTCCAGCGACAGCGGCCCGGGCTTGCGACCCAGCCCCAGCAGGCCGCGATGCAGATGGAACCCGGCGATCCCGTCCAGAACATCCTGTGCGGCCACATACACCGGCACATGGTCCGGCAGCCCCGCCAGGAGACCCTGAAGTCCCGCTATCCTCTTGTCGGCCACCAGCAGCGACACGGGCCGACAAAGAGATGCAGGCGACAGCAGGGTGCGCAACACCACTTCCCCTTCGGCCACGAACAGGCCCTCGCGTCCAGTCAGGTCGCGTTCGCGGATGTCGTGATAGGCGGCGATGCGGGGATCGAGCGGGTCGTGGATGTCGATGCGGATCATGCGACTTTACCGTTGCACGACGGCGAGAGCCGCTGCTATAGGCCCGCCTCCGAGCAGCTGTTCCGCGGTAGCTCAGTGGTAGAGCAGCCGACTGTTAATCGGCTGGTCGTAGGTTCGAATCCTACCCGCGGAGCCACTCGACCTAGGGCATGGCATCGGTGCCGGCCACCCGATCCCAGAACCGGAAATACAGGCCGTAGTTGGTCCGCATGTGGGTGTGATGACGGCTGTGGTGGGTCGCGGTGATCAGTTGGGCGCCGATCCCACGCCGGACCCAGCGGTCGGGCCAAATCTCCCAGCCGCAGTGGTTCATCACCGCCGTGACCGTCATCACCGTCAGTAGGACGGCCAGCATCCAGATGTTCAGCGGGACCAGGAAGGCCAGCAGCGGCAGGAGCCAGGCCGTGACGGCCGCCTCGGCCGGATCGAAGGCGAAGCTGGCGAAGGGGCTGGGGTCCCGCGCGCGGTGATGGCCGGCGTGCGCCCAGCCGAACAGGCGAGGATGATGCAGCAGCCGATGGGTCCAGTAGTAGTGAGTGTCCTGGACCACCAGCAGCACGACGAAACTGACCGGCAGCCACCACAAGGGCCAGGCGGTGGGGTCGAGGTAAAGCTGCGTTCCGCCGGCCTTCCAAGCCTCCAGGGCGATGGCGGTCGGGAATGCATAGATGGGGGTCGACAGCAGCGAGAAACGGACTTCGTGCCGCATCATCCTGGCCGACGGGCGGTCACGGTTCAGGCGGCGGCCGATGCCGTTCGCCCGGCCCCACTGAAGCCACCAGACGAAACCGGCGACCAGCAGATAACGCGCCCCGATGATCAGGCTGAGCCAGGCGGTGGAGATCAGGACGGCGACGACCATGCGGGCTCAGGCATCGGCCGCGTCGCCGTCCCGGTCAAGCGTCGCTAGTGAAGCACCGCCATGGCCTGGCGCTCGAACGGCCGGAGCTCGTCGTGACGGTCGTCGCGGATCTTTTCGACCCAGTGCGGGTCGGCGAGCAGGGCGCGGCCGACGGCGACGAGGTCGAACTCGTCCCGCTCCAATCGTTCCAGCAGGCCGTCCAGCGAAGCGGGCTGGCTGCTGGCCCCGCCGAAGGCGGCGATGAACTCGCCGTCCAGCCCGACCGAGCCGACGGTGATGGTCGGCTTGCCGGTCAGCTTTCTGGCCCAGCCGGCGAAATTCAGGTCCGAGCCCTCGAACTCGGGCTCCCAGAACCGGCGTTGCGAGCAGTGGAAGACATCGACACCGGCCTCGGCCAGCGGGGCCAGCCATTCGGTCATCTGGTCCGGGGTTTGAGCGATGCGGGCGGCGAAATCCTGCTGCTTCCATTGCGACACGCGAAGGATCAGGGCGGTGTCCTCGCCAATGCCTTCGCGCACGGCCTTTACGACCTCGGCGGCGAAACGGACTCGGTCGGCGATGGTCGGGCCGCCGTAACGGTCGCCACGCTGGTTGACGCCGTCCCAGAAGAACTGGTCGATCAGATAGCCGTGGGCGCCGTGAATCTCGACCGCGTCGAAGCCGAGGTCTTTCGCCGCGCGGGCCGAACGGCCGAAGGCCGAGATGGTGTCGGCGACGTCCTCCTCGGTCATCGGCTCATATTTCTGCTTTCCCGGCGAGACCAGGCCGGAGGGGCTGTCGACCTGGCCGAGCGGCTGCCAGTCCTCGCCCTGGCCACGCGCGGAGCCGACGTGCCAGATCTGGGGCGCGATCTTGCCGCCGGCGGCATGGACCTGTTGGACCACGGACTTCCATTCCGGCAGGGCCTCGCCGTGAAAGACGGGGACGTTGGCGTCGTTGCGGGCGGCGGGGCGTTCGACGACCGTGCCCTCCGTCACGATCAGGCCGACGCCGCCCTCGGCCCGGCGGCGGTAATAGGCCGCGACGTCCGACGTCGGGATGCCGTTCGGCGAGAAGGACCGCGTCATCGGGGCCATGACGATGCGGTTGGGCAGGGTCAGCGACTTGACCTGGAACGGGCGGAACAGGGCATCGAGGCTCATGGCAAATCCGTTGGGAGGGTTCTGGAACCGACAAGGTGGCGATTGGCGTTGCGTTTGAAAACCCGGGCACGGTCGATTTCTTTCACAGGCCCGCTAGGCGTCGGAGCGTATCCATGTCCTGGGGCATGTCGGCCGAGACGGTCGTGTCCCCGCCGTCGGGGTGTGGAAACGTCAGGCGCGAGGCGTGCAGCATCAGCCGCGGCGCCCCCTGTCCCGCAAAGGTCAGCGCCCCGCCATAGCGCACGTCTCCCACCAGCGGCCGCCCGATCGAGGCCATGTGAACCCGCAGCTGGTGCATGCGGCCAGTCAGAGGCTCCAGTTCCACCAGCGCTCCGTCGGGCCAGGCCGACAGGGTGCGGTAGCGGCTCTGGGCCCCCTGCGCGCCCTTCGCGTCGTGTTCGCAGACCCGCATGTAGCTCTCTCGGCCGATCTCCTGGCGGACCAGGGCGGCATTGATGAGGCCTGAAGGGAGCTCGGGCGCGGCGGAGACCAGGGCCAGATAGGTCTTCCTGAACCGCCGCATTTGCAGCGCCTTGCCCAGAAAGCCGGCCGCCGGCTTCGTCTTGGCCGCCAGGATGACGCCGGAGGTGTCACGGTCCAGACGGTGCACCAATTCGGGGCGTTTGCCGTTCGACCGGGCGAAGGCCCACAGCAGGTCGTCCAGCGTATGGGCCTGGATACGGCCGCCCTGGCTGGACAGGCCGCTGGGCTTGTTGAAGGCGATCACGGCCTCGTCCTCGTGGATCACCCACGAGCGGACGGCGGCGATGTCTTCGGGCGAGAGGGGAACGGGGGTGCGCGTCACCCCCGGCCCTTAGCGGAGCACGCCTCGGTTCGCCATCATCCGCGAATACCAGACGAAGAACAGGCAGCCGGCCAGGATCACCAGGTTCATGATCCAGCTGTTCTCGGGCATCACGTCCGCCGCATTGGACAGGCCGTAGTGATAGACGAGGCTCAGCAGAAAGGCGGCCAGCGACGCCGCGAAGACCGGGAAGGCCCATTTCGACCGGGCCAGCAGCAGCAGCGTCCCGATCAGCCCGCCCCAGACGCCGATGGCCCAGGCCGCCGTCATCCAGGCGGGCATGGCGTCCACATAGGCGATCTGGGCGTCGGTCATCTTCATATTGCGCAGCCAGACCTCGCCCTGCAGCGCCGTCATCGTGTAGTCGACCGCGCCGAAGCCGTTCCACGGAATGCCGATGATCCCAACCAGCCACAGGTGCCAGGGTGTGCGTCGACCCTCGTCGCCATGCAGTGTCGTCGTTGCCATGATCCCCTCCCAAGGATGCGATGTGGTCGTCATTCTACGCCAATCATGGTGAACGGCAACGCTTACGCCTCGTCCTCATTCTTGGCCGCCCGAATCGCCGCCCACCGTTCCAGTCGCGCCTTGACCTTCTCCTCGTGCCCCTCGCCCTTGGGCCGATAGAACACGCGCCGCTCCATCTCGTCGGGGAAATAGTTCGCGCCGGAAAACCCCTCGGGCGTATCCGGGTCGTACCGGTACCCTCTTCCGTACCCCAGCGTTTTCATCAGCTTGGTCGGTGCATTGCGGATGTGCGCTGGCGGCATCAAGGACCCGGTCTCCCGCGCTGCCCTGGCCGCCGCCTTGTAGGCCTCATACACCCCGACCGACTTGGGCGCGGTCGCCAGATGCACGACCGCCTGGGCCAGGGCGAGCTCGCCCTCGGGACTACCCAGGAAGTCGTAGGTGTCCTTGGCCGCATTGGCGACCAACAGCGACAGCGGATCGGCCTCGCCGATGTCCTCGACCGCCATGCGCACGATCCGGCGGGCCAGATACAGCGGATCCTCGCCCCCGTTCAGCATCCGCGCCAGCCAGTACAGGGCCGCGTCCGGGTCCGACCCCCGCACGGATTTGTGCAGCGCGGATATGAGGTTGTAGTGTTCTTCTCTCGACTTGTCGTAGGCCGGTGCCCGCTTTTGCAACGTCCCCGCCAGCCCCTGCACGTCCAGCATGACGTCGGCGGGCAGGTCGAACAGCACCTCCGACATGGTCAGCAGATACCGCCCGTCTCCATCCGCCAGCACCAGCAACGCCTGCCGCGCCTCCGGTTCCAGCGGCAGGGTGCGTCCCTCGTGCGCCTCGGCCCGCGCCAGCAGCTGATCCAGCGCCGCATCGTCCAGCCGCTTCAGCACGAATACCTGCGACCGCGACAGCAGGGCGCCGTTCAGTTCGAACGACGGGTTCTCGGTCGTGGCCCCGACCAGGGTCACCACCCCCTCCTCAACGAACGGCAGGAACCCGTCCTGCTGGGCCCGGTTGAAGCGGTGGATTTCGTCCACGAACAGCAGCGTCGATTGCCCCGCCGCCCGCCGCACCCGCGCCGCCTCGAATGCCTTTTTTAGGTCAGCGACGCCTGAAAATACCGCGCTAAGGGATTGAAACTGATACCCCGCTGCCTGGGCCAGCAGCCGCGCGATAGTGGTCTTGCCCGTCCCTGGCGGCCCCCACAGGATCATCGACCCCAGCCGCCCGGCCTCCACCATCCGCCGGATCGGCCCGCCCTCGCCCAGCAGATGATCCTGACCCACCACCTGATCCAGCGTCGCCGGCCTCAGCCGGTCGGCCAGGGGTGCGTCGGAGGGATGGATGCCGGAGGCTTCGAACAGGTCGGTCATGAACAAACAGATAGTCCTTGTGCCGCGAAACGGCGAAGCGCCCGCGCCAACCGATCTTATCTGTCGCGATTATCGGACAACACCACTGATGGAACGTCCGCGGCGCTCGATTGTGAGGTCGGTCGGCCCGGACAGGCGCTGGAGCGTATCGACGGAAGTCACCTGACGTCCATCCACCTGGCTGATCCGATCGAAACGCTGGAACGCGTATCTAGCGGCTGCCGCGTCGGGTTCGAGACCCGTGATGAAAATGCCGGTCGCAAACGGGTCGCCGCCCAGCCGGTCCGCCAAGGCGGGTGTCAGATCCACCACCTGAAGACCTGCCAGGGGGCCACGAGTGATCGTCACGGGATCGGCGTTGCGATCGCCCGGCAAGGTCTGCACCCGCGCGTTCAACTGCTGACTGCGGCCGTCGCGCACCACCGTCACCGCGACGGCCTCGTTGGGGTCCAGCGTGCCGACCCGGAAATTCAATCCGCCCTGATCGTTGACCTCGGCCCCGCCGACGGCCGTGATCACATCGCCCTCGCGGATTCCGGCCCGCGCCCCCGGCCCGTTCGGATAGACGTCGGTGATCAGCAGCCCCTGCGGTCGCGCCAGCCCCAGGCTGCGCGCCACATCGGCCGACACCCCCTCGCCGCGCACCCCCAGCCAGGGCCGCACCACCGAGGTCGCCCCGCCCAGGGCGCTGTCCACCACCCGCTGCACCATGCTGGCCGGCACCGCGAACCCGACCCCGGACGACGAGCCCGACCGCGAGAAGATCGCCGTATTGATGCCGATCACATCCCCGTCCATGTCCACCAGCGGCCCGCCGGAATTGCCCGGATTGATCGCCGCGTCGGTCTGGATGAACGAGCCCGAATCCGAAATCCCCGTCTCGGTCCGGTTCAGGGCCGAGATGATGCCGTTGGTCACCGTCTGGCCGACCCCGAACGGATTGCCGATGGCCAGGACCAGGTCGCCGACCTGTTGCTCTTCCACCGCATCGATGGCCAGCACCGGCAGGCTCTCCTCCACCCCTTCCAGCTGCAGCACCGCGATGTCGGACCGCTCGTCGGCCAGCAGGATGCGCGCGGCGAACTCGCGCCGGTCATTCAGAACCACAGTGATCTGCTCGGCGCCCGCGATGACGTGATTGTTGGTCACGACCACGCCGTCAGATCGAACGATCACGCCTGATCCGGCCGATTCCGCCGCGCGCGGCATGCCGTAAAATCGACCGAAAAAGGGATCGCGTTGCTGACGCAACGATCGGGCCGAGATGTTGACTACCGCCGGCGCCGCCTCGCGCACCACGGGCGCGAAGCTGGACTTCATCGATATGGCGTCGGTCGGCACCGCCCGCGCGTTGGGCTCGGCGAACACCCCCTCCTGAGCCTTCGACTCCTCGGCATTGCCGCAGGCGGCCAGGGTCAGGGCGGCGAACAGGGCGAGGCTGGAGGTCTTCATCAGGGTCCGCATCGATGTCATCGTATTGATCGCCATAGCGCCCGGCCAATGGGTCGGCTTCAAGGCGTGGAAACGGCTAAACGGTTACGCTTTGCTCACGTTCCGCCTGATCGCGGCACCATCCACGGCGTCGACCCGGCACCGAAAATTCGATCTAGCAAACCCGGGCCCCGTACCCCGCCAGCATCGCCTGCCACCAATCCGCCTCGCGCTTCAGGAACACCCCGATCGGGAAGTCGTGCCGCGCGGCATGTTCGGCCGGCACCATGTCCCAGCCGCGATGGATCACGGTGACGCGGGTCTCGTCGCCGACCGGCTCGAACAGCACCTCGACCTCGGTCACCATGTCCGGCCCGAACCCGGCGCAGCGCCAGCCGAACACCAGCCGGCGCCCCGGCGTCCAGTCGCGGATCCGACCGATTTCGAACACCTTGCCGTCGGCCAGGGTCTCGACGAACCGCCCCCCGGCCTCGCCCTGGAACCCGATCACGCCGGGAGACCGGGGCGTGAACCGGAACAGACCGTTCGGCCGCCACCACAGCGCCACGTCCCGCGTGAACACCTCGAAGGCCCGCTCCGGCGTCCCCGCCACCCGGAGCGCCACCTGAACGGCCGAGCCGCTCACTCCTCGCGCTCCAGATGGGCCCGGAACGCCGCCAGTTGCTCGGCCCAGCCCCGCTCCGTCCGCTCCAGCCAGGTCTTCAACTCGTCCATCGCCCCCGGCTTCAACGCATAAATCCGCACCCGCGTGTCAAACGCCGGATGCGTGTCCTCGATCAAATCAGCCTGACGGAGCACCCGCAGGTGGCGGCTCATCGCCGGCGGCGTCAGCCCCAGCTCGCCAGCCAGCTCCCCGGCCCGCCTCGGCCCCTGCCCCAGCAGATCGACCACCCGCCGCCGATGTGGATCGGCCAGGGCCGCCAGCGTGCGGTCGAGGCCCGCGCTCACGCCCAGGCGTCGGCTTCGATCGACAGACCCGACGCCGCCTCAGCCTCCGCGCGGCTGACCTGGCGCACCGTCTGGCCGAAGCTCCAGACATGGCCCCCGGGATCGCGCACCGAATAGGTCCGGTCGCCGTAGAACTGGGCCTGAGGCGGCTGCACCACCACCCCGCCCGCCGCCACGGCACGATCGTGATGACCGTCGAGGTCGGTCTCCAGCTGAACATGCAGGTTCTGGGTATTGCGCCCGCCCGTCGATCCCGGCGTGCCGATCCAGTCCGCCCAGGGACCGCCGACCATGATCAGCCCGTCACCGAAACTCATCTCCGAATGCCCCAGACTGCCGTCGGGATTGGTGATCACCATGACCCGCTGGAAGCCGAACGCCCGCTCCAGCCAATCCAGTGCGGCGAACGGATCATCGTAGAAGACGGCGGAAATGAAGGTCGGGCGCGAGGGCAGGGTCATGACGGTTCTCCGATCGGACGGTAGATAGTTTCCATTTCTGACAAATATTGTCAAGCCACGCCCCTATTGGCGCGTGGCGACCACATTGCCTAATCTTAATCCCGAACAGCCCGCGACGGCTTGTCCGAGGCACACTCACACGTCAGGGTCGCGCCATGACCGATGTGATCGTGACCGGCGACCTCACCAAGACCTATGGCCCCGTCCGCGCCCTAGATGGCCTGAGCCTCACCATCCCGAAAGGCGGCGTCTATGGCGTGCTCGGCCCCAACGGCGCGGGCAAGTCGACCCTGTTCCGCATCCTGCTCGGCCTAATCCAGCCGACCTCCGGCACCGCCTCGGTCATGGGCGGCCACGTCGGTGACGTCTCGGCCGGTCGCCGTATGGGCTCTATGATCGAGACCCCGCGCTATCCCCCGTATATGACCGCCCGCCAGGTGCTGGCGTGGCTGTCCCTGGCCCACGGCCTGAAGCCCGACGCCGCCCGCGTCACCGGCTGGCTGGAGCGCGTCGGCCTGGCCGAGGCCGCCGACCGCCGGGTGCGCGGGTTTTCCGTCGGCATGCTGCAAAGGCTCGGCGTCGCCGCCGCCCTGATCACCGACCCGGAACTGATCATCCTGGACGAACCCACCAGCGGCATGGACCCGCCCGGCATCCAGGAGATGCGCGCCCTGATCCGCTCGCTCGCCGACACCGACGGCATCACCGTGGTGTTGGCCAGTCATCAGCTGCTGGAGGTTCAGCGCGTCTGCGACCGCGTGGCCATCATGAACAAGGGCAAACTGGTCCGCGAGGGCCTGGTCCGCGACTTGACCGCCTCCGGCGAGCGCCTTCGCCTGTCCCTGACCCCCATGGCCCCGGCCATGGCCCTGCTGGGCGACAAGGGCAGTCTGGAGGGCAACGCCGTCCTGGCCGCCATCCCCCGCACCGAGGGCCCCGCCCTACTGCGTTCCTTGATCGAGAAAGGCATCGACATCGACGAGGCCCGCTGGGTCGGTGCCGACCTGGAGAGCGTCTTCATGACCGAGACCGGCACCGTCCAGACCCCGGAGGCCATCCATGCTCGCTGACGCCATCCGCGCCGAGGGCTACCGCTTGGTCCGCAACCGCACGACGATGTTCTGGGGCGTACTGTTCATCCCGCTGGTCGTCGCCGTCGGCGGCACGCTCATCAACTGGTTCATGAAGGTCCAGGGCGACCGGGCCATGGCCGCCGCCGGCATCACCGACCTGCCCGAAGGCCTGGGCCGCGAGCCGCTCAACCTGGCCGAGGGCATCATCGGCGGGGCCGCGCTGGGGGCCAATGGCGCGGTGCTGGTCTTCTCCCTGATCGTGGCCGCGGCCCTGTATGCCGGCGACTATCGCTGGGAAACCTGGCGACTGATCAGCGCGCGCAACACCCGGCTGAATCTGATCGTCGGCAAGGTGGCGACCCTGGGCGTCGTCGCCCTGATCGGCCTGGTGCTGTTCCAGGTCGGCATTCTGATCTTCGGCCTGTCCCAGGCCGTGATCACCGGGCGGCCGCTCAGCTTCCAGATCGAGGCCGCACAACTCGGCGACGCCGGCCTTCTGGCCCTGCTGTCCTGGCTCAGGATCATCCAGTATGCGATGCTCGCCCTTCTGACGGCCGTCCTGACCCGGTCCCTGCTGGCGGCCTTGTTCATCCCGTTCGTGGTCGGCTTCGGCCAATCGTTGCTGGGTTCGATCGGCCTGCCGTTCCTGCAACGGGACGCCAGCGACTGGCAGTCGCTGCTGCTGATGCCGGGCGCGGCCTTCGACATTCTCAAGGCGGCGGTCTCGCCCGAGGGCAATCCGCTGGCCATGGCCTTCACGCCGGAAGGGGCCCCGCCCCCGCCCGCCCCGGCCCGCGGCGAGGTCATCAAGGCCGCCACCAGCCTGGCCCTGTGGACCCTGGTCCCGTTCGTCGCCGCTATCGCCTGGTTCCAGCGCCAGGACCTGTCGAAGGAATAGGTGGCGGACTGACCACCCCCTCCGCCACCAGCCAGTCGCGGAACGCATCCATCGCCACGTCCTTGCGCCCGCTCGGCCGCAGGAACACGAAGCGCGACGACCGCTCGGCGAACCCATGGGGCGCGACCAGCCGTCCCGCCGCGATGTCCGGCGCGACGAAGGCCCAGGGCGCGACCGCCACCCCCATGCCCGAGGCCGCCGCCTCGATCATCGAGTGATTGTGCCCGAACTCCCGCTCCAGCGTCGCCGGCGGCAGAACCGTGCCGGTCCAGTCGCTCCACACCCGCCACGCCTCGGAAAAGGTCGAGGCCCGCAACCTCGGCAGGGCCGCGAAAGCCGCCGCCGTCTGCCCCGGCGGGGTCACGCCGGGCGCGGCCACCGGCCCCTGATACATCGGCATGAAGTCGGTCGTTTCCGCCCGCGCCGGGCCAGGCCCTGCCTCCAGGATACGGATTGCCCCGTCGAACCGGTCGCGGCGGAAATCCACCGCCGCATAGCTTTCGGACACCCGCACCCGCACCTCGGGATGGGCCGCCAGGAACCCCGATAGCCTCGGGATCAGCCATTTCAACGCGAACGTGCCCAGGCACGAAATCTCGATCTCGCGATGATCGCCCGCCCGCGCCACCGCCACCGCATCGCCGATCGCCGTGAACGCTCCCGACAGCTGATGCGCCAGCGCCGCCCCGACCGGCGTCAGGGCCAGCCGATGCCGAGGCCCCGTCACCAGCGCCACGCCGAGATGCGCCTGCAAGGCCGCCACCTGCCGGCTGACGGCCCCGTGGGTGACGCACAACTCGGCCGCCGCCGCCGTCATCCCGCCATGCCGCGCGAAAGCCTCGAAGGCCCGCAAGGCGTTCAGCGGCGGCGGGGCGGTGGACTTCATGTGACCTCAGCTCACAGACCGGAGCCGACATAATCGATTTCCGCGATTGGGCCAATCGGCTTCAACCTGACCGATGCCGCTGTTCGACAGACCACCCCCGCCGCCGCCCCGCCGCACTCGCTGGGACCGCATCGCCTACGGCCTGAGCGCCGTGATCATCTGGGCCCTGGTCCTGTGGGAGGCGTTTGCAGGCTGACCGCGCCTCAGATCACCCCATAGGCGATCAGCAACAGGGCCGAGACCAGCAGCACCGCATGGGTCAGCATCATGCCGATCACGCGGCCCGATGCCGGACCGCGCTGATAGATCAGACCGAAGGCATGGATGCCGCGGCCGATCAACAGCGTGGCCCCCAGAGCATGGATCATCCACGACGGCGCGCCGGTCAAGGCCAGCAGGAGCAACGCAATCAGGGCCGCCGGAATGTATTCGCTGGCATTGCCGAAGGCGGGGGTGGCGGCCGTCAGTTCGCCCACGCCCCCGTCGCCGAAAGCCACCAGATGCCGACGCCGACGCCGCACCGTCACCGCGCTGAGCCCGATCATCAGCAGGATCAGCAGACCGCTCCACAGCCCCGCCGCATGGATCGCCAGCATGGTCGACATGGTCAGTTCTCCCGCGCGATCGGATACAGGCGGTAGCGCTCGTCATGGAACGGCGTGCGTTCATAGAACCATTGCAGCCGAGCGTCACCGTTTGCCGCGAAATCCGGCTCGGCGGCCAGTTTGGCCTCGAACTCGGCCTTCAGCGCCGGATCGGCGGCCAGCATCCGCTCGGCCAGGGGCGCGATGGCATAGCCCTCGATATATTCGACGCGGTTCAGCACCTCGGGCACCATCCCCCAGGCGAAGAAGCTCTCGCTGGATTGCGGTTCCAGCAACAGCACGGCGACATCGCCCATCGGCTGGTCCGTCGGGACGCGGACCGATCCGGCGGGGAAGGTCCAGTCGCGGGTTTCGGGCGTCACCTCGGTGACGGCTATTTGGACATGGGCCTCGTTGGTCCGGGTCGCGATCCTGGGTTCGCCGAGGCGCAGCATCTGGACCGCAACGGTACGCGGCGCGTCCAGGGTCTCCATGGCCACGCCATGGATGGCCAGACGCTCGATCAGGTCGCTCCGATAAGCCGGCACCCAGTAGGCGGTCGGGCGATCCAGCTGCAGGGTCGGGCGCGAGCCGTAGAAGGGTAGCATCCAGGGTTCGGGGTCCGGCTGGCCCAGCCAGCGGATCTCCTGACGGCCCGAGGCAGGGCTGTCGTACATCTCATAGCGGATGCCCTTGAAGGCGCGGGTCTCGACCGGCGTCGGGTCGGGCTCGAAATTGGCCGGGATGACGGTAGGGCGCAGCGCCTTGTCGGCCTCGATCGCCGTGTCTAGCGCGGCCCCGTCGCGGCCCAGCACCCGCAACGCCGCCTCCAGGAAGACGTAAGTCCCCAGAACCCGCTGCTCATAGGGTTTCAGGCTGTGGTTCTCGATCAGGATGGTCGGCACATGCGCCGCCGAGCCCCAGCCGTTGGAAAACCGCTCGCCCAGACCGCCGTCGGACAGCCCCGCCTTGGGATCGTCCCCTAACCCGAACACCAGCGGGCCCGGGATATGGCCCTGGCCCTCCAGGGCCCCGTTGATCGCCGGCTTGAACGTCGCGTCCAGCCACGCGGCCGTCGCGGGCGAACGGGAATAGACCCGGTTCTCGCCGTTGTAGCCATAGGTGATGTCGTATTGGTAATCCATGCCGTCGGTGACGTGGATATCGACGTACAGGGCCGGATCGTATTTCTGGATCAGGCCCATCACGGCCCGCATCTCGGCCTGGTCCAGCTTCATGAAATCGCGGTTCAGGTTCTGGTTAGTGGCGGTATGCCGCCAGCCCTGGACGCGCGGCCCGCGCTGGTTGGGCCGGCTGTAGGCCGAGGCCCTCTCGTGCCCGTCGACCGACAGGATCGGGATCAGGATCAGATTGGCCCCGTCCAGCAGCCCGTCCTTGCCGCCGAACGCGATATCGCGCAGCAGCATCATCCCGGCGTCCTTGCCGTCGATCTCGCCCGGATGGATGCCGGCCTGGGCCAGCACCACGGACTTGGCGGGGTCCAGGGTCGCGCCGTCCTTCGAGGCGATGACGGCGTAGATCGGCCGGCCCTCGGGCGAGGTTCCGAACTGTTCGATACGGATCAGGTCCGAGGCTGCGTCCAGCCGGTCGAACCAGGCGCGGGTGTCGGCGTAGTTGGGGCTGAAGTCCCTGGCCGGATCACGCTCGAAATCGGTGATCCACGGGTTCGCCGCATCGGCCAGCAGGGACCGGCTGGCCCCGTCCCAATCCGGCGCCGGTGGCAGGAAGGGCTGGTCCCAAGGGGCGGTGTTCGGAACGGACTGGGACATGGCGGGGCTCACGAGGGCGAGGGACAGCAGGGCGGACAGCCAGAGAGGACGCATCACGGACTCCGAGGACCGCGCCAAGCGCGGCGGTGGATCAGTCTTAGACCGCTTCGCCGCTATTTCCAGATCGGTGTCCCGTCACCCGGCAAACCGAGCCGATCCCACATCCCCGACACTCGCTCGACGACCTCCGCGTCCATGCGGATTTCCTCGCCCCATTCGCGCTTGGTCTCGGGCGGAAGCTTATCCGTCGCGTCCAAGCCGATCTTGGAGCCGAGCCCGCTCTCTGGGCTGGCGAAGTCCAGGTAGTCGATCGGGGTGTTCTCGATCAGAGTGATGTCGCGGGCCGGGTCCATCTTGGTCGACAGCGCCCACATGACCTGTTTCCAGTCGCGGGCGTCGATGTCGTGGTCCACGACGATGACCCACTTCGTGTACATGAACTGGCGCAGATAGCTCCATACGCCCAGCATCACCCGCTTGGCGTGGCCCGGATAGGCCTTCTTCATCGACACCACGGCGATGCGATAGCTGCATCCCTCGGGCGGCAGCCAGAAGTCGACGATCTCGGGGAACTGCTGCTGCAGCAGCGGGATGAACACCTCGTTCAGCGCCTCGCCGAGGACACTGGGCTCGTCCGGCGGGCGGCCGGTGAAGGTGGTCAGATAGATCGGATCGCGACGCATGGTGATGGCGCTGACCTGGAACACCGGGAAGGTCTCGACGGAATTATAGTAGCCGGTGTGGTCGCCGTACGGCCCCTCCGCCGCGTGCTCGTCCAGCAGGACGTAGCCCTCCAGCACGATCTCGGCCTGGGCCGGGACCATCAGCGGCACGGTCTTGCACGACACCAGTTCGGCCTTGGCCCCGCGCAGCAGGCCGGCGAACTGATATTCCGACAGGGTGTCCGGCACCGGCGTCACCGCCGCCAGAATCGTCCCCGGATCGGCCCCCAGCACGACGGCACAGGGCAGCGGCTCGCGTTTCCCCGCCTTCTTGTGCCGCGCATAGTGCTGGGCCCCGCCGCGATGGGCCAGCCAGCGCATGATCGCCCGGTCCTTGCCCAGCACCTGCATCCGATAGATGCCCAGGTTGAAATCGTCCTCCCGCGCCTCCGACGGCCCCTTGGTCACCACCAGCCCCCAGGTGATCAGCGGCGCCGGCTCGCCGGGCCAGCAGCCCTGGATCGGAAGCGTCGTCAGGTCGATCTGGTCGCCCTTCAGCACCACCTGCTGGACCGGCGCCGTTTTCACCACCTTGGGCCGCATGGCCATCACCGTCTGGGCCAGCGGCAGCATCTCCAGGGCGTCGCCGAACCCCCGCGGCGGCGTCGGATTGCGCAAAAAAGCCAATAGTTCGCCGACCTCGCGCAGTTCGCCGGCGGTGGTGCGTCGCTTCTTCTCCAGAGTCACCCCCATGGCCACCCGCTTCACCGTGCCGAACAGATTGGCCAGGCAGGGGATCGGGCTGATCGACCCACCCGGCATAACGGGCTTCTCAAAGATCACGGCGGGACCGCCGTTTCTCAGCAGCCGTGTCTGGATCTCGGTCATCTCCAGATGAGTCGACACCGGCTCGCTCACCCGCACCAGCTCGCCCTCTGCCTCCAGAAGGGCGATGAAGTCGCGCAGGGATCGGTAGGCCATCGGTCGCTCCGGTTTCGATCCGCGAGGATTAGGTGCCACGGGGCGCTCTGTCACGCCGCCCGGCATTGATCGCGGCGACGACAGGGCCTATCCCGCTGCCCAACAGCCCTCCCCGTCCCAAGAAGCCCAGTCATGCCCGACACGCCCGCCGCCGACGCCTCCCAGTTGCTGCACCTCGTGATCGGCGGCGAACTGCGCCATCTCGACGCCCCGGTGTTCCGCGACCTGTCCAAGGTCGAGTTCGTCGGCGCCTATGGCAGCTATGCCGAGGCCCGGCAGGCCTGGAAGGCCCGGGCCCAGGCCACGGTCGACAACGCCCATATGCGGTTCTTCATCCTGCATGCCCACCGGATGATCGACCCCCGCGGAGACGCCGCATGACCCTGGACGGGCAGCAGATCGCCAGCCTGGTCGGCCTTCTGGCCGTGCTGGCCTTCTGGCTGGTGGTGCTCCGGCGAGAGCGCGGCTCGATCCGCGCCTTCCGCGACTGGGAAGCCCGCCGCAAGGCCAGCAAGGACGCCGAGGACGGCGTCGTCACCCCGTCAGAACCGGCAAGGCCCGGCGAGAAGCGCGGTCCCTGGGGCTGACTATTCCCGCCTGAGCAGCTTCTCGGTCAGCAGCGTGCCCCACCACTGGGCCTTGAACTCGGCCCGGATCGACTTGGGGTCATAGGCTTCGCTGTCGATCCAGTCGATGAAACCGACCCCCGTCGGTTCGACCTCGGCGATGTACTTCTCCAGCGTGTAGTCCAGCACCCCCGTCAGCCCCTCGCGGTGGTGCAGGTATTTCTTGTCCAGCTGGGCGATGGCCACCGAGATCGGCTCCCCCAGATGGAAATGGCGGTACAGCACCGCCATCATCCCGGCCCGGTCCGCCCCTGACTTGCAGTGGATCAACACGGGGTATTCGATTGTGCGGAACAACGCGCGTGCCCGGTGCACCCGGTCCTTCTGCGGCGGATCGCGGCTGTCCAGCGGCGCATCGATCAGCGTCAGCCCCAGCCGGTCGCAAGCATCCTTCTCCAGCGCGTGATAGGCCTCGTCCCGCGCCCCGCGCAGATTGATGACGGTCTTGACGCCCTGCCCCTTCCAGTACGCCAGCTGTCGCGGCGACGGCTGGTTGGTCCGAACCAGGTCCGGCCCCAGCCAGTGGGCGTTCATGAACCACCGCCTAAGGAAGGCGTGATCCTTCCACACATAGTCCCACCGCGCCTTCAACCGGCCGGCCGGGGTGGTGAGGTCATATCTCGACATGGGACGGCAGATAGGCGGTTCGTCGGCGCGCGTCATCCGTCGGCGGCGACGGGCGGGTCGGGCAGGTCCGGATTGGCGACCACCAGCTCGCGATAGGCGCTCGGGCTGATGCCATAATGGCGGCGAAAGGCGTGGCTCAGATGGGATGCGCCGGCGAACCCCAGCCGCTCCGCGATGACGCCGATCGGCTCGGCCCGAAAGACATCGGCCATGGCGGCCCGAGCCCGGTTCAAGCGCTCGGCCATGATGAAGGCCTGGACCCCGCCATGAGCCTTGAACGCCCTAAACAGCCGCGCGCGCGACACGTTCAGCCGCTCGCACAAGCCGGCCACGGCGATCTCGCCCTGACCCAGCCGCAGTTCGATATCCTCGGCCACCCGCCGCACCAGGGCCTCGTCACGGCTGAGATGGTCGGTGGGCTGGGGCCGGGCGTCGGTCAGCGCCACCGCCAGAAGCTCCAGGAACACCCGACCCAGCCGGTCCGCCTGGCTCGGTGCGATCCGGTCCATCATGCGGTGCACCAGGGCCGCGTGATTGAACAGGATGGCGGCGGCCTCGCCTCCGACCACCAGCCCATGCAGGTCGTCCAGCGACCCCAGCCATTCGCGCGCCACCGGCCGGGGCAGGACCAGCGAATAGGTCCGGCTGGCCGAGGACACGTGCAGCGACGGCCGCGCCAGATCATGGAAATGAAATGTCCCCGCCGGCTCGTGGAACGGCCGCCCGTCCATGTCGCCCTGGGCCAGCCCGTCCATCATCATGTTGACGATGACGGGATCGAAGTCCGACTGGCGGATGTCCTGCTTGCGCCGTTCCCAGTTCATGCCGGTGATCTCGGTGTACAGGAACAGGATCGTCCCCAGTTGCACCTGCTCCCAACTGGTGTCGAACGGCTCGTTCGGGGTGGTGCGAAAGATCGGCTTGGACCGCGGCCAGTCGCGGCGAAACCAGGCCGCGTAACGGTCCTCGGACGGCAGGTCGGCGGTCGAATAGCGCACGACCGGGATCGCTTCTCGATCCGCTGGGGAAGGAGCCGCATCGTCGGCGGGCGGCGCTTCGCTGCGGCTCAAGACGGAATTCGCGCGGCAGAATCGGTCACCAACGCACCCTAGCGCGAATCCGGTCGCCGGACACCGGCGTTCGTTCGGCGAGCGGCGGTCCCGGCCGCCGACGCATCGCGCTTGACTCACCGCCCTAGCCGTCCGACCTCGGACCGATGACGCCGCTGCCCGCCAAGCCCGAGAATCAGGAGCACCTGCGCCCCTTGCTGGGGCGGATCTGGCGCGACTACCTGTCCCGGCACAAGGGCGCGTTGATCCTGTCGATGCTGTGCGCTGCCGTCGTCGGCATCGCCACCGCCAGTGTGCTGCAACTGCTGGAGCCGGCTATCAATGGCCTGTTCCTGGGAGAGCCCGTCCGCGTCTGGAACCGGATCACCATCCCGCCCGAGAACGCCCTGGTCGCCATCCCGTCCCTGATCGTCGGCCTGGCCCTGGTCTCGACCCTGGCGGCCCTGGGCCAGGCGGCGCTGGTCAACCGGCTGGGCCACGGCATCGTCGGCGATATCCAGGTCAAGCTGTTTGGCGCCATGATCCGCGCCGACCTGGCCCGCCTGCGCGCCCAGCATTCCGGCGGCTTCGTCTCCAGCGTCCTGTTCGACGCCAATCTGGTGCGCGAGGCCTTCACCAATGGCGTGGTCAACTACACCCAGCACGGCCTGACGCTGATCTTCGTGATCGGCTACATGGCCTGGACCGACTGGCGCCTGACCCTGATCGTCCTGCTCGGTGCCCCCCTGATCAGCCTCGTCATCCGCCGCTTTGGCAAGAAGACCCGCAAGGCCACCACCGGCGCGATGAAGGAAACCGAAAACCTCTCGACCGCCCTGATGGAAAATCTGGACGGCGTCCGCCTGATCAAGATCGAGAATCGCGAATCCGCCGAACAATCCCGCGTGGGAGAGGTCGTCGCCCGCCGCCAGCGCCATGTCATCAAGTCCGCCGACGCCCGCGCCTTCGCCGGCCCCTTCTCCAACCTGGTGGCCATGATCGTCGTGGCCGCCGTCATGGCCTATGCCGGCTGGCGGGCCCAGTCGGACGAGATGACCGTCGGGGCCTTCGCCGCCTTCATCGGCCTGTTGATGGCTGCCGGTCAGTCCCTGCGCCAAGTCACCAACCTGCAGACCGTCATGGCCGAGGGGCTGACCGCCGCCCGCCGCCTGTTCGTCGCCCTGGACATCCAGCCCGAGATCCGCGAGGCCGCCGATGCCCGCCCCCTGCCCCCCGGCCCGGTCACCATCGCCTTCGACCGCGTCGCCTTCGCCTATGGCCAGGCCTCCCCGACCCTGGCCGAGATCAGCCTGACCGTCGCCCCCGGCCAGACCGTCGCCCTGGTCGGGCCGTCCGGCGGCGGCAAGTCCACCATCCTGTCGCTGCTGCCCCGCTTCTACGACGTCACCGGCGGCACGATCACGCTGAACGGGACCGACATCCGAGACCTGAAGCTGGCCGACCTGCGCGACCGCATCGCCCTGGTCACCCAGGAGCCGTTCCTGTTCGACGACACCATCGCCGCCAACATCGCCTATGGCCGCCCCGCCGCGACCGCCGAAGCCATCGTCGAGGCCGCCCGCGCCGCCGCAGCCCACGACTTCGTCACCGCCCTTCCCGAGGGCTATGCGACCCGCGCCGGCGAGGGTGGCATGCGTCTGTCCGGCGGACAGCGCCAGCGCATCGCCATCGCCCGCGCCTTCCTGAAGGACGCCCCAATCCTCCTCCTCGACGAAGCCACCTCCGCCCTCGACACCGAGAGCGAGACGCTGGTCCAGTCCGCCCTCGAGCGCCTGATGCAGGGCCGCGCCACATTGATGATCGCCCACCGCCTGTCCACAGTGCGCAACGCCGACCGCATCCACGTCATCGAGGCCGGCCGCGTGGTCGAGACCGGCACCCATGCGTCGCTGATCGCGGCGGGCGGCCTCTACAGCCGCCTGGCCCGGCAGCAGTCGCTCGACGGCAGCCCGACCGTGGCGAGCGTGGCGTGATGATTAGTCGTCATCTTCCTCCTCCCCTCGGGGGAGAAGGTGGCTCGCGAAGCGAGACGGTTGAGGGGGCTGCCGGACACGGAACGGCTCGTCGGACAGCGGGTCTGATGACACAACCCCCTCATCCGAGCCCTTCGGGCCCACCTTCTCCCCCGAGGGGAGAAGGATTGATGTTCACATGAGACCCCTCCGCAACCCCCTCATCCAATCCCTCCTCGCCCGCATCCTCGCGACCTGGATGCAGTTCTGCTTCGCCACCATCCGCTGGACCCATGAAGGCCGCCCCCTCGCCGAACAGGTCTGGGCCCAAGGCGGCGGCGTCCTGTGCGCCTTCTGGCATTCCCGCATCGGCCTCTCCCCCGCCTGCTGGCCCCTCGACCGCGCCCAGCCGGCCAAGGCCCTGATCTCCCTCTCCCCCGACGGCCAGTTCATCGCCAAGGCCGTCGCTCTCCAGGGCTTCCCCGCCGTCCGCGGCTCCTCGGCCAACAAGGACAAGGCCGACCGCGCAAAGGGCGGCACACAGGCCCTGCGCGACGGCCTCAAGCAGCTGAAGCTCGGGGCCCTAGCGATCACCCCCGACGGCCCCCGCGGCCCGGTCCGCCAGATGGCCGAAGGCCTGCCCCTGCTGGCCAAGCTCTCCGGCGCCCCCGTCCTGTTCATCGGCATGAGCAGCCGCCCCAACATCCGTCTGAACAGCTGGGACCGCGCCCTCGTGCCCCTGCCGTTCGGTAAGGGCGCCATCGTCTATGACCTCGCCCCCTACCCCGAAGGCACCGACATCAAGACCGTCGCGACCGACTGGACCGCCCGCCTGACCGCCGTCGAGGCCCGCGCCGACGCGATCACCGGAGCCCCCCGCCTGTGACCCCCGCCCCGTTCAGCCCGGCCCTGGTCGCCTATCGCCTGGCCACTCGCCTGCTGGAGCCCCTGGCTCCCCGCATCCTCGACGCGAGGGCCAAGCGCGGCAAGGAAGACCCCACCCGCATCGACGAACGCCTCGGCCTCACCCGCCACCCCCGCCCCCCCGGCGACCTCCTCTGGCTGCACGGCGTCAGCGTCGGAGAGACCCTGTCCCTAATCCCTCTGGTCGAGCGGTTCCGCAAGGCTCGCCCGGACCTGACCGTCCTTGTCACCTCGGGCACCGTGACCTCGGCCCGCATCCTGGCCGACCGTCTGCCGGCCGGCGTCATCCATCAGTTCGCGCCGGTCGATGGACCCGCCGCCGTGACGACTTTCCTGGACCATTGGCGGCCCGGCCTCGCCGTCTTCGTCGAGAGCGAGCTGTGGCCCAACCTGCTGACCCAGGCGCACCAACGCGGCGTCAGACTCGTCCTCGCCAGCGCCCGCGTCACCGACCGCACCGTCGACGGCTGGCGCCGCGCCCCCGGCCTGGCCCGCCGCGTCCTGACCGTTTTCGACCGCATCATGCCCCAGGACACCGACTCCGCCGACCGGCTGAAATCGCTCGGCGCCCGCATCGACGGCCTGGTCAATCTGAAGCTCTCGGCCGGCCCCCTGCCCCACGACAGCGCCGCCTTCAGCCGCCTGTCCGCCGCCATCGGCGACCGCCCCGTCGTCGTCGCCGCCAGCACCCACCCCGGAGAGGAACTGGCCATCGTCCGCGCCCTCGACAGCCTGACCGACCGCCTGTGCCTGATCCTGGCCCCCCGCCACCCCGAGCGCGGCCCCGAGATCGCCACCGACCTGACCCGCGACGGCTATCGCTTCGTCCTGCGCTCGCGCGGCGGCACCCTGGACGACCAGACCGACCTCTATGTCGCCGACACATTGGGCGAGCTCGGCCTGTTCCTGCGCCTGGCCGACGTCGTCATCATGGGCGGCAGCTTCGCCCCGGCCCTGGGCCGTCCCGTCGTCGGCGGCCACAACCCGCTGGAGCCCGCCCGCCTCGCCAAGCCCGCCGTCTGCGGCCCCGACTCGACCAACTGGGCCGCCGTCACCGCCAGGCTCCAGTCCGCCGGCGGCCTGGTCACCGTCTCCAGCCCCGCCAACCTCCCCGCCGTCATCGCCCCCCTCCTGGCCGACAGCGCCGCCGCCCACGCCATGGGCGACCGCGCTCGCCGCGCCGCCGCCGAGATGGGCTCCGGCCTCGACCGCCTGTGGGACCAGCTCCAGCCCCTCCTGCCCGCCCCAGAGCCGCGCCGATGAAGCTCGGCACCCCCCGCTGGTGGTACGAGCGCGAGCCGAAACACGCCCGCGTCACCCGCACCCTGCTGAAACCGGCCTCCTGGCTCTGGGCCGCCGTCACCGCCCGCCGCATCGCCAACACCAAACCGACCGACATCGGCATCCCCGTCATCTCGATCGGCAACCTGACCGTCGGCGGCTCCGGCAAAACCCCCATCGCCCGCGAAGCCCTCCGCCTGCTCCGTACACGGAACGTCGACGCCCACGCCCTGTCCCGAGGCTACGGCGGCCGCCTCGAAGGGCCCATCCGCGTCGACCCGGCGTCCCACGACGCCGCCGACGTCGGCGACGAACCCCTGATGCTGTCCGCCGACGCCCCGACCTGGATCGCCCGAGACCGCCTCGCCGGCGCCCGCCTAGCCCCCCAGGCCGGGGCCCAGACCCTTGTCCTCGACGACGCCCACCAGAACCCAACCCTGACCAAGACCCTCAGCCTGATCGTCGTCGACGGAGAAACGCGGAGCGACGAATGGCCCTTCGGCGACGGCTCCGTCTTCCCCTCCGGCCCCATGCGCGAACCCCTCAAGGCCGGCCTCGCCCGAGCCGACGCCGTCGTGATCCTGCTGCCCGCCGACCATCCCCCCGCCGATCCCGACCTGGTCGCCCTCTTCGCCCCCCTTCCTGTCTTCATCGCCCGCCTGGCCCCGGTCGCCCCGCCTCCACCGGGCCCCCAGGTCGGCTTCGCCGGCATCGCCAAGCCGTGGAAGGTCGAGCGCGCCCTGATCGCCGCCGGCTGCGATTTGAAGGATTTCGCCCCCTACCCCGACCACGCCGCCTTCCGCGACGAAGACCTGCGCTTCCTCGCCGACCGAGCCGCCCTGTTTGACGCGGGCCTGGTAACGACGGAGAAGGATTGGGTTCGTCTGCCCACGGACTGGCGTGCGCGCGTCACCTCATGGCCTGTCGTCGCCCGGTTCGAGGACGAGGCAGGGTTCGCGGACCTGTTGCTGGTAGCTCTGAGCAGACGCGGCTGAGGCGGCGTCAGACTTTCTTCGGTACCCGGATCAACAGCACCTGCCCTGCCAGCACCAGCGCCAACCCGACCAGCGCCGGCCACCCGAACCGCGCGTCCTCGAACAGCACCGATACGAGCATGGCGATCGGCGGCGTCAGGGCCGAGATGTAGCTGGCTAGGGCATAGCCCCGCGCCCGCGCAATGGTGAAATACAGGCCCAACGCGATGACCGATCCGAACACGGATAAATACAACAGCGAGCCGAGATAGGTGGGCGTGGGGTCGATGGTGAATTCCACGCCTGTCGCCAGGCCAAACAAGACCAGCAGGCCAGTCCCATAGGCCATGGCCCATGCGGTCGAGGGGATGACGGCAGACCCCGCATGCTGACCTTTCCAGGCGTAGAAATTGCCGAAGGCGGAGGCGATCACGGCGCAGAAGGCAAAGCCCACGCCAGCCACCGCCCCGGTGCCCAGGCCGCCCTCCTCCAAGGCCTCCGCGCCCGACAGTAAGGCCACCCCGATGACCCCGAGGACCGCCCCGCCCCATGCCGCGCCGGAGGCCTTCTGACCGGCCGCGACGCGAAACAGGATCAGGTTCAGCAAGGCCAGGGCCGCAAAGATCACCGCCACCACGGCCGAGGCGATCCGGCCCTCGGCGGCATAGGTGAAGCTGTAGCTGATCGAAAAGGCGAAGGCGCCCTGGGCCAAGGCCGCCAGATGCTGCGCCCGGGTCAATTTCAGCGGCTGGCGGAAGATCAAACAGCCGACGAACAGCAGGATCGACGCCAGGCCGAACCGCCATACGATCGAGGCCACCGCATCGACCGTGCCCAGCTGCAGCGTGATCGCATACCAGGTCGTACCCCAGATCAGGGCGCACACCCCAACGCCGATCAGGGCCAGCGAAGCGGTCGAGGGACGGCGAAGGACGGTCTCGGTCAAGGCGGACTCACGCGCGAAGGAGGACGGCTCCGCTTGGCCCGCCGCGAGCCGGGCCGCAAGTCGGAATGTCGGCCCTGCCCATGAGCCTGGCTTGTATCAGGCCTTCAGCGTCAAGGCCGCGCGCGTCGCCTCCGGTACGGCCTGATAGACAGTGGCCGGGCGCAGGCCCAGCCGGACCCGCGCTGTCTCGAGCGGCTCGGCGAACAGCGCCTCATAGTCCAGCCCCGGTAGCCATCGCGCTGCCCGGCCCAGCCGCCACGCCTGCAACACCGCCCGCCGCGCCGGCACCGACCGGTTCTCGCGCCGGATCTCCCGCGCCGCGCCCCAGCCGATGAAGGCGAACCCCAGATTGCCCGTCTGCGCATGGGAAAAGGCCACCACACAGGCCTCGCCGAGCGCGTCGGTCCCGTATCCGGTCAGCACATGCCAGACATCGTGCACGTCGCGGATGCGGCGCGAGTACCAGATCACCGGATGCGGCGCATCGGCCAGCGGCGCGACCTTGCGCGCCTCGTCGGCCAGGCCCTCGGCGGTGAAGCCCCGCGCCTCGCGGAACGCGCGATAGGCCCCGCCGACCGTGCCTTCGGGAAACCGCGCCAGCCAGACGGGATCGTCCAGCCGGTGCGCCAGTTCCTCGCGCAGAAACGCCTGCCGCCCGCCCTCCATCGTCGTCAGCAGCCGGTCGTAACCGCGCCGGATCGACCGGCCGGACAGCGCCCGCATGATCTCGAACACCTGGGCGGTGTCTTCCTTGTCGGCGACCAGCCGCCGGAACGCCTTCAGCGCCGTCAGCGGCCGCAGGCGCTGCGGCTCGAACCGGTCGAAGTCGGCGGTCGCGGTCATCGCTCGATCCCGTGGCTGAACCCGGCGACGATACGCCGGAACCCGCCTCAAGTGAACAGTGATCATGGCGCGGCTCCCCGCCCTGCCCCATAGTCCCGCCATGCTGAAGAAACGCTCCGTCCTGCTGGCCGGTCACGCCACCTCCGTCGCCCTGGAACCCCAGTTCTGGGCCGTGCTGGACGCCATCGCCGCCGAGCGGAACCTCAGCAAGGCCGGCCTGCTGATCTGGATCGACGAGACGCGGGGCCGCACGCCGCTGGCCTCGGCCTGCCGGTTGCTGGCGCTGGAGTGGGCTCGGGCGCAACCGGCGCCTTGATTCAAGTGCGATCCCTCTCCCATCGGGAGAGGGAGATTGACATGACGAAGGCCGGCGGGGTCCACCCACCGGCCTCCATCGCCCTGTCGATCGTTCAGTTGGCCGGGGCGGGTGCCGGGATTTCCGGCATGTCCGGCATCTTGGGCGCATCCGGCAGTTCGGGCATCTGCGGCGCGGGCACGTCGATATCCACGTCCAGGTTGGTCTCGGCGGGATCGGGCACGGGCGAGCCGCGCATGAACATTACCACAGCGATGATCGCCACCAGGACCAAGAGGCCGCCGATGATGAAGGCGATGCCGCTCCCACCGCCACCGCCGCCGCCGCGCGGCTCGGAGACGTTGACGGTGGTGTGGTGGACCGGCTCGGCCGGGCGTTCGACGGGGCGTTCGGTCGGGGGAAGGTTCGGATCGGTCATGATGTCAGGCCTCAGTTCGAGCCGGGGACGGCGGGCGCCGACACTTCGGGCAGATCGACATCGACATTGATGTCCTTGGTCTCGTTGCCACCGATGCCCCCGCCGAAGACGAACCAGGCGATGATGACGACCACGACCAGAAGGCCGCCGACGATGAAGGCGAGGCCGGCGTTGCCGCCACCGCTCGATGAACTCTCGGCCATGTAAAGCTCCCCCTCCAAGGGATTATATTGTGATGGCCACGGAACGGTGGAGCTGTAACGCGGTTCCTTGCGAGCGGTTCGCAAGCGGTTCAGCTAGATGAACGGCACCGCTTGCCGCCACGCTTGGCCCGGCGGCGTGTGCTACATATGTTCTCCGATTCCCGAGACCGCCCGAGACCGCCTTGACCGACGCCCTGCCCGCCCCGCGCATCTCCGACCTGGCCCGCGCGCGTGGCCCCGCCGGCGCGCCCGACTATCTGGCCGGCCTCAACCCCGAACAGCGCGAGGCGGTCGAGACGACCGAGGGCCCGGTCCTGGTCTTGGCCGGTGCCGGCACCGGCAAGACGCGCGTCCTGACCACTCGCCTGGCCCACATCCTGGCCACCGGCAAGGCGCGCCCGTGGGAGCCGCTGGTCGTCACCTTCACCAACAAGGCCGCGCGCGAGATGCGCGAGCGGATCACCCATCTGATCGGCCCGTCCGCCGAGGGCCTGCGCTGGCTCGGCACCTTCCATTCCGTCGCGGCCCAGATCCTGCGCCGCCATGCCGAGCTGGTCGGGCTGAAATCGACCTTCACCATCCTGGACACCGACGACCAGGAACGGGTCTGCAAACAACTGCTGGAGGCCGCCAATCTCGACACCAAACGCTGGACGCCGAAATCCCTGTCCGGCCTGATCGACCACTGGAAGAACCGCGGCTGGACGCCCGACAAACTCCCGCCCACCGAGGACTTCGCCAACGGCAAGGGCCAGCCGCTGTACGCCGCCTATCAGGCCCGGCTGGCCATGCTGAACGCCTGCGACTTCGGCGATCTGCTGCTGCACAACCTGACGATCCTGTCCAGACACGCGGATATCGCCGAGGACTACCGCCGCCGCTTCCGCTACATCCTGGTCGACGAATACCAGGACACCAACGTCGCCCAATATCTGTGGCTGCGGCTGCTGACCGCCTCGACCGGCAATGTCTGCTGCGTCGGCGACGACGACCAGTCGATCTATGGCTGGCGCGGTGCCGAGGTGGACAACATCCTGCGCTTCGAACGCGACTTCCCCGGTGCCAAGGTGATCCGCCTGGAGCGCAATTACCGCTCGACCTCCCACATCCTGGGCGCGGCATCGGGCCTGATCGCGGCCAATCGCGACCGGCTGGGCAAGACCCTGTGGACCGAGGACACCTCCGGCGACAAGGTCCGGGTGCGCGGCGTCTGGGACGGCGAGGCCGAGGCCCGCCTGATCGCCGACGAGATCGAAACCGCCCGCCGCACCGGCCTCAGATACAGTGACATGGCCGTCCTAGTCCGCGCCTCGTTCCAGATGCGCGCCTTCGAGGAACGGTTCGTCATGCTGGCCGTCCCCTATACGGTGATCGGCGGCCCGCGCTTCTTCGAACGGGCCGAGATCCGCGACGCCCACGCCTATCTGCGTCTGATCCAGTCGCCCGACGACGACCTGGCCTTCGAGCGGATCGTCAATGTCCCCAAGCGCGGCATCGGCGACACCTCGGTCCAGAAGGTGCTGCACATCGCCCGCGTCAATGGCGTCACGGCCATCCAGGCGGTGCGCGAGCTGATCGTCTCGGACGAGCTCCAGGCCCGCACCCGCACGGCGCTGGCCAATTTCATCCGCGACCTGGACCGCTGGACCGCCCTGGCCGGCGACACCCCGCATTGGACCCTGACCGAGACCGTGCTGGAGGAGAGCGGCTATACCGACATGCACAAGGCCGACCGCGTCACCGGTCAGACGCGGCTGGATAACCTCAAGGAACTGGTCCAGTCGATGCAGGGCTTCGAGACCCTCGGCGCCTACCTGGAGCATGTGTCGCTGGTCATGGACCTGGATCGCGGGGCCCAGGACGACGAGGCCGGCTCGGTCCAGATCATGACCCTGCACGGCGCCAAGGGCCTGGAGTTCCCGCTGGTCTTCCTGCCCGGCTGGGAGGAAGGCGTGTTTCCGTCCCAGCGCAGCATCGACGAAAAGGGCGAAAAGGGCCTCGAGGAGGAACGCCGCCTGGCCTATGTCGGCGTCACCCGCGCCAAGTCCGACGCCCGCATCAGCTTCGCCGCCAACCGCCTGGTCTATGGCCGCTGGACCAGCCAGCTGCCCAGTCGTTTCGTCGACGAACTGCCGATCGCCCACGTCGAGGCCCAGAGCGACACCGGCTACTACGGCGCCTCGACCGGCATGAAGGAGGCCAAGAGCCGCTGGGACGAAACCCCCACCTTCGGCTCGGGCTACAGCTCCCCCGGCTGGCAACGCGCTCAGGCCTACACCCGCGCCGCCGACCCCGCCCGCGTCCCCGCCCGCCACGCGGTAATCGAAGGCGGCGGACGGCTAGTGGCGACGGCCGATCCGGCGGCGGCGGGGAAATGGGCCAAGGGCGAACGGGTGTTCCACCAGAAATTCGGCTACGGCGCGGTGCGGATCGTCGAGGGGAACAAGCTGACGGTTGAATTCGAGAAGGCGGGGGAGAAGAAGGTGATCGATACGTTCGTGGAGAAGGTGGCGTAAACGGCGCTGCCTACGAAGTAGCGACGGCTGGCCAGCGCTCTTTCAAACGGTCCACTGTCGTTCGCCACTTCGGCGTCGTGGGCTTGCAGACGGTGTTCTGGTTGCCAAACAGACCGATCTCATCCACGGCCTGATCCAACGGAACTGGGTGCAGCCATCTAACCGGAACGAAGTGCTCGGCGCGCTCAGGGTCATCGGCGAACACGCGGTGGTAGTCGCCTTCAATCAGCACTTCGAGCGCCGGCCGCTCGCCGGTCTCGGTCGCAATCATGAAGTCGTTGGCGGAAAGGGAGTTGCCCAACACCTCCCCCACGCCGACAAAGCCGTAGCCGGGCGACTTGACCCAGATGCGGTCGCCCACATTGAGCAGATTCAGCGTGTTGCTGTACCAAGCGCCACCACCTGCGCTGATGAAACCATAGCGACGGGCTTCGTCCCATGACCGCCGCTTGTCGCCCAAGCCATAGGACGCATAGAATTCACCATTCCAAGGCTCGCTCTCGCGGACACCACGCGCTTTCGGCGTGGCGATCGCACTGACCTGAGTGTGGACGGGATCAAGTAACCACGCCCGACTGAGGAGTTGCTGGTCTCCCAAGGTGAAGACCTGGAAGCACAGGACGTTGATCGCGATGTCACGCTTGTTCAGATAGGCGACGATCCGCTCGCTGCTGTCGTCGAGATGGGTCGCGACAATGACAATCTGGTGGCTGTCATTCAGCGTGTCCTCGTCCAGCGGCTGACCGAACCTAGCAAGAAAGTCGGCCGCCAAATCGCGGCCCGGCGCGAAGCGCCCATAGATGGCGGCAATGTCTTGCGCTTCCAGCCCCTCGACCCAGACGGCATAGTCGATGGCCTGGGCGACGACCTCGCGTGGCGTCCTGTCGCGCTTCAGTTCGATCAGAACCAGCGTGCCGTCGGGCGCAACGCCAAGCAGATCAATGATGCCCGCCGAACCTGTCCGTTCCTGCCGCCCGATCAGCATCCATTCGTCAGATAGGATGCGCGGAGCCGCGACGATCATGTCCTCCAGCACCCGTTCGCTGGGCAACCGCGCTTCCGAAAGCGGCTGGGGTTGGGACGAAACGGTCCAGACGGCATTGCGGATCGGCATCGGGCTTTATCGCTCCTCGGACGCATCGTTTATTCGGGGATGCAACTTGCTTGTCACAAGAGCGGTCCACATGGATTTTGCAACCGTGATCGCTTAATCTCGAAACATGGCCGACGCCGATCCCCGCGATGACCACGCCGACAACTACGACCTGAACGAAAAAGTACGTCCCTGGAGCGAGGTCCGACCCGAACTGGTCGCGCGGCTAAAACGAAAGCTCGCGAACGCGGATGATCCCTCGTCTTTCGGAATAGGCAGAACGCGACCTGAACTCATAGACCGCGACTGACCCCTACTCCTGCGTCGCCATCACCGCTTCCATCCGCTTCATGATCTCGGCGTTCAGGATCGGGCTGTAGCTTTCGAACATCTGGGCCGAGCGGGCGGTCAGGGACACGGTCTTGGCGGTGATCGAACGGCCCATCTCGGTCTCGTAGAAATCGGCCAGGGCGGTCAGTTCCTCGGTCGTCATCTCCACCGCGTACAGGGCCGCGATCTGGTCCAGATAGGCCGGCATCGTCGCCTTCATCGCGTCCAGCACGACGCCGCGCACCAGGGCCTGCTGTTCGGCGGTCATGCCGTCCTGCTGGGTCGCCATGGCGTCCAGCATCGGCTCCATCGAGCCCAGCACCAGCGCGTCCATGTCGGCCGCCTCGATATAGCGTTTGGCCAGGGCCAGCCGTTCGGGATCGGCGGCGGGCGCGGCCGCCGGGGCCGTCGGCGCGGCGTCCTGCGCCACCACCGGCGCGGCGCCCAGCATCAGGCCGGCGACCAGGCCGAGATGGATGATTCTCATATGTAAGCTCCCACTGTGTTTCGACGACCGTAGAGCGTAATGCGCTTGGGTGTCATCCCTCTCCCAGCGGGAGAGGGCTTGAGCGCCCGAGAGCCGTCAGGCGATCGGACTTGCGCGAAAGGGTAAGGGGTTGTGCCCTCAACGGTGAGATCGTGACCCCTCACCCTTTCGCCTATCCAATCGCTGCGCTCTTGGAGGCTCAAGCCCTCTCCCGCTGGGAGAGGGAGACATGATCCCGACCCAGAGCCCCGCCAACCCCAAACCCTTCGTTAAGCACGATCCTCCACCCTGCCCGCGTGCGCCCAGTCATCCGGCATGAGATCCCGCTCGAACCGGCTCCGCCCCTGTGGGAACAGGTGGCGGCCCTGGTCGTGGTCGTGATGCTGACCCAGGCCCTGATCGGCCCGGTCTTCGCCCCGACCCAGGAGGAGACGCCCATCCTGCGGCTGGTCTGGTTGCCGGTCTATGCGATCGTCGCCGGGCTGTGCGTGATCCGGGCGAACCGGCTGTGGCAGGTCTGGCCCGCCATCCTGATGCTGGTCGTGATGGTCATCCACGCCTATGCCTCCAAATACTGGTCGATCGATCCCGAGACGACCCAGCGCCGCGTCATCGCCCTGGCCATCACCGGGGCCTTTTCGATCTATCTCGGGGCCTGTTTTCCCGGACGGCACCTGGCGCGGCTGCTGATGATCGGCGGCCTGCTGATGGCCGTCGGCAGCCTGCTCATGGTGTTCGGCAACCCGACGATCGGCATCCACCAGGCCGAGAACGCCGGCCTGTGGCGCGGCCTGTGGTATGAGAAGAACCAGATGGGCATCGTCATGGTCGCCTGCGCCCTGGCCGCCGCCGCCTGTCTGGCCAGCGGAGACCCGCGCCGCATCCTGCCGATCGTCACCCTGGTCCTGTGCACCGGCCTGATGATCATGACCCAGTCCAAGACCTCGCTGCTGTGCCTGATCGGCGGCCTGGGCCTGATCTGGGGGCTGTGGACCTTGAAGCGGCACGGCCCGGCCTTCACCGTGGCCGGCGTCTGGGCCGGCGTCGTCGGCGCGACCGCCGCCCTGTATCTGTTCATCACCAACCGCGAACTGGTGCTGGAGGCGCTCGGCAAGGATCCCTCCCTGACCGGCCGTACCGACATCTGGGGCGCCCTGATGCGCCTCGTCGATGAGCGCCCGCTGACCGGCTTCGGCTACAGCGCCTTCTGGGGCCGCGAATCCGTCCCCGCCGCCTTCATCCGCCAGGAAACCCAGTGGCCGGTCCCGTCGGCCCATAACGGCTGGATCGACCTGCTGGTACAGTTGGGCTGGCCCGGCGCGATCGTGGTCGGCCTGGTGGTGGCCGTCGCCGTCCTGATCACCCTGTTCCGCCTGCCGGGCGCCGGCGCGCGCGAGGGCTATTTCGGCATCGCCTATCTGGCCGTCTTCGTCGTGCTCAGCCTGTCCGAGAGCGTGCTGCTCAGCCAGTCCAACCTGCCCTGGACCCTGCTGCTGGCCGTCCTGGCGCGCGGCTTCGTGCCCGATCCGTTGCCGGTCCGGGTTCCGCTTGCCCCGCGGGCGCGACGGGCCTACCAACCCGGCTCCCGAATCGCCGCACAGTACGCCCATGGGCAGCCCCGCACTCTTTGACTTCGACGACGACCCCGAGCCCGAAAAGGCCAAGCCGGTCGCTCCCGCGCTGAAGCCCCAGGCCGTGGCCCCCGCCCCCATGCCTGCGCCTGCGCCGGCTGCTGGCTATTCCGCGTCCTCGATCGAGGTGCTGGAAGGCCTGGAGCCCGTCCGCAAACGCCCCGGTATGTATATCGGCGGCACCGACGAACGCGCCCTGCACCACCTGTTCGTCGAAGTCCTCGACAACGCGATGGACGAGGCGGTCGCCAAACACGCCAAATCCATCTGGGTCGATCTGGACGCCGACGGCGTGCTGTCGGTCCGCGACGACGGCCGAGGCATCCCGGTCGACCCCCACCCCAAACACCCCGGCAAATCGGCCCTCGAGGTCGTCATGACCGTGCTCCACTCCGGCGGCAAATTCTCGGGCAAGGCCTATGAGACTTCCGGCGGCCTGCACGGCGTCGGCGTCTCGGTCGTCAACGCCCTGTCGGACGTGCTGGACGTCACCGTATGGCGCGACGGCCACGAATGGCGTCAGTCGTTCAGCCGGGGTCTGCCGCAGGCCCCCATCGCTCAGATCGGCCCGTCCAGGAAGCGCGGCACCCTGATCCGCTTCCACCCCGACCCCGAGATCTTCGGCGTCGGCACAGCCTTCAAGCCCGCCCGCCTGTACCGCATGGCCCGGTCCAAGGCCTATCTGTTCCGCGGCGTCCAGATCCACTGGACCTGCGCGCCCGAGCGCATCACCGACACCACGCCCGCTCAGGCCACCCTGCACTTCCCCGGCGGCCTGTCCGACGCCCTGGCCGAGCGCATCGGCGACATCGAGACCGTCACCCCGACCTTCTCCGGCCGCGTCGAGCGCCAGGGCGAGACCGGCGCGGTCGAATGGGCCGTGACCTGGTCCCCGATTGGCTTCGGCGAGGCCGACGGCTTCGTCAGCTCCTATTGCAACACCGTCTCCACCCCCGACGGCGGCACCCACGAGGCCGGGTTCCGCGCCGCCCTGGTCAAGGGGCTCAAGGCCTACGGCGACCTGTCCAACGAGAAACGCGCCGGCCAGATCACCGCCGAGGACGTCATCGCCAACGCCGGGGCCCTGATCAGCGTCTTCATCCGCAACCCCGAATTCCAGGGCCAGACCAAGGACCGCCTGTCCTCCCCCGATGCCCAGCGCCTGGTTGAGACCCTGCTGCGCGACCCGCTCGACCACTGGCTGACCGAGAACCCGCGCCAGGCCAACACCCTCTTGGGCTTCGTCATCGACCGCGCCGAAGACCGCCTGCGCCGCCGCAAGGACAAGGAGGTCCAGCGCGCCGCCGCCACCCGCAAGCTGCGCCTGCCCGGCAAGCTCAGCGACTGTTCCCGCCAGTCCGCCGACGGCACCGAACTGTTCATCGTCGAGGGCGACTCGGCCGGCGGCTCGGCCAAACAGGCGCGCGACCGTACCACCCAGGCCATCCTGCCCCTGCGCGGCAAGATCCTGAACGTCGCCTCGGCCACCGCCGACAAGCTGCGCGCCAATATCGAGCTCAACGACCTGACCCTGGCCTTGGGCGTCACCCCCGGCCCGCGCTTCGACATCGACCAGCTGCGCTACGAGCGGATCGTCATCATGACCGACGCCGACGTGGATGGCGCCCATATCGCGGCCCTTCTGATCACCTTCTTCTATCGCTCCATGCCCGAGGTGATCCGCCAGGGCCGCCTGTTCATGGCCCTGCCTCCCCTCTACCGCCTGTCCGCCGGCCCCCTGTCGGAATATGCCCGCGACGAACCTCACCGCGAGGAACTGATGGCCACGGTCTTCAAGGGCAAGAAGGTCGAACTGGGCCGGTTCAAGGGTCTGGGCGAAATGATGGCCTCCCAGCTCAAGGAGACCACCATGGACCCCAGGAAGCGCACCCTGGCCCGCGTCACCCTGCCGTCCTCCGAGGACGACATCGAGGACCTGGTCGAACGCCTGATGGGCAAGAAGGCCGACGCCCGCTTCCGCTTCATTCAGGACAACGCCCGCTTCGCCCAGGAAGACCTGGACGTCTGACGCGGCTGTCAGGCCTCCAGCCCCACCCGCTGACCGGACGCGGTCTCGACCATCACGAACCGCGCGCTGGAGGCCCGGTTGCGGCCGCTCGTCACCGTGACCAGTTGGTCCAGCGGCGCCCGCCGCGCATCCGCCTCGGGCCGCGACAGAAACAGCTCGGCCTGCAACAGGCCGTCCGCTTCCAGACCCGCGGGGTCCAGCCCCTGGGCCTCGACCGCCGCCAGCGTCCGTTCGAACTCCTCGGCGTCGCGAAACCGGCGCTGGACGAAGGTCGCGCCGCTCAACCGCTCGGTGACCATCCCTCGCTCGGCGAAGGCCGCCTCCAGCGTGTCATACGGAAACATCCTCAGCACGAAAGACAGCACCCACGGCGGCCGCGCCGCCGCATCGACCAGCGGACCGAACGTCTTGTCGGTCACATAGCCGACCGCCCCGGTCGATAGGATCACATCCGCCTGGCCCAGCACCGCCGCATCGGCGTCCGACATCGGGTCGGTCTCCAGATTGGCCACCACACCCCGATCGATCAGCCCGACCGCCTTCGCATAGTCGATCGCCGGCCCCGACACATCCAGCCCGATGAACCGCGACCGCCCGATCTCGGGCCAGCCGGCATAATAGGCGCGGTCCAGCGCCACCATCTGCGCCGCCGACAACCCCATGATCTCGCGCCTCGAATAACGGTGCCTCAGATCGCTGACCCCCAGCGGATAGCGATGCACCGCCGCATTGATCCCATAGGAACACCCCACGTCCAGCACCGTTGGATCGCGCCCATTGATCCCGGACCAGCCCGCCAGAACCTGTCGCACCACCGGCTCGACCACGTCCGGAATCATGTAGTCCAGTGCGCCGAGCATGGAAAAATAAGCTCTCGGATCATCCTGAGTATAGATATCTTCGAATACCGCCTTGCTGCGGTTGATGGTCATGAAATCATTCGGCAATAGGAATCCCCCCGTCATCGAAGGCTCGATGATCGATCTACAGTCTGATTGTTGTGCGCGGCGCGATGTTAGTGGACCGACGCCGACGTGACAATGCGATGATCTGATTTTCCGGATTGGCGACGATACCGATGCACAACCGGCCTCAATTCGGTCGTATCTGCACCTCGCAACAGTCGGCATTTGTGCCGCTGTGCTAGCCCATCGCGTCGCTGGGTGGCCCCTGCTTGTCCCTCAGCGTCACCAGTTCCTCGGCCATGGTCGGATGCACCGCACAGGTCGCGTCCCACTGGGCCTTGGTCAGCCCGGCCTTCACGGCGATGGCGGCCAGCTGGATCATCTCCGGTGATTCGGGCCCGACGATATGGACCCCGACCACGCGCTGGGTCTCCACGTCCACCACCAGCTTCATCAGCATCCGCTCGTCCGAGCCGGTGAACGCATACTTCATGGGCCGGAACCGCGTCAGATAGACGTCGATCCCCTTGGCACAGGTCCGCCTCGCCTCGCCCTCGGTCAGGCCGACCACCCCGACGGGAGGCTGGCTGAACACCGCCGTGGCCACCGCCTCGTAATCGAAATGCTGCGGGTTCTCGCGATAGACGGTCTCGTGGAACGCCACCGCCTCGCGGATCGCGACCGGCGTCAGGTTCATCCGGTCGGTCACGTCGCCGATGGCCCAGATGTTGTCGGCGCTGGTCCTGGAGAACGCATCGACGCAGACCGCGCCGTTGTCGTCGATCGTCACCCCGGCCGCGTCGAGCCCCAGATCCCTGACATGCGGCACCCGACCGGTCGCGAACATGACCACATCGGTCTCGATGTCGTGCCCGTTCTCCACCCGGTTCAACAGCCCCGTTTCGGTCTTCTCGATCGCCGTATGCTGGCAGCCCAGGATGACCTTGATGCCACGCTTCTCGATCTCCCCGGCCAGATGCGCCCGCACGTCGTCGTCGAACCCACGCAGGATGTTCGGCCCGCGATAGATCAGCGTCGTCTCGACCCCCAACCCGGCGAAAATCCCCGCGAACTCCACCGCGATATAGCCGCCCCCCGCAATCAGGATGCGTCTGGGTAGTTCCGGCAGATGAAACGCCTCCTCCGAGGTGATCGCATGTTCGATCCCCGGCAAGCCGTCCGGTATCCACGGCCGTCCTCCTGTCGCGATCAGGATGCGTTCGGCGCTGATGGTCCGATCCTTGCCGACAATCTCGACCGTGTGGGCGTCTTTCAGCACCGCCCGGCCGTGGATCAGCTCGACCCCCGCCTTGCCCAGGTTGGCCGCATAGATCCCCGAGAGCCGGGCGATCTCGACATCCTTGGCGTCGATGAATTTCGGCCAGTCGAACGTCGCATCGACGCTCCAGCCATACCCCTCGGCCGTCTCGAACTGATGCGCGAAGTCCGAGGCCATCACCATGAATTTCTTGGGCACACAGCCCCGGATCACACAGGTGCCCCCGACCCGATGCTCCTCGGCGATCGCCACCCGCTTGCCACCCAGCGCCGTCAGCCGTGCCGCCCGCACACCCCCCGACCCCGCGCCGATGACGAACAGGTCGTAGTCGTAGGTCTGGGTCATGCCGCGGCTCCTGAAGGGGTCGCGCGGACCTAGGCCGCCCGGCCCGACCCCGCAAGTCGGCTCACCGCCCGCCGTGCTTCAGCCACACCTGCCGCGCCGCCGCGAACCGCGCCGGGGTCAGGCCCGACAGCCCGCTCGACGCCATCAGTTTCAGCCCGATCTCGCCGCCCTTGGACCACATCACCCGCGCCTCGTGCCCCGTCGCCGTCTTCAGGTCGATCAGGGTCACCTCCGTCGGCAGCGACAGCGGCCGGTCCAGCTTCACCTTGCACCCACCCGCCGACACGTCCGCGATCACGCACCCCAGATCCAGCCCCTGGACGACGATCAAACCCCGATGCGAGACGGGCTTGCGGAATTCGGAACGACGCTCGTCCATGGATACTCGGTGGCCCTAGGGATGAAGTCGGCGCGCGCCGTCGTCATGACCGACGATCGCTTCGTCGGCCAGGTCCAGGAACAGCCCGTGCTCGACCACCCCCGTGATCAGCTTCAGATCGTCGGCCAGCCGCACCGGATCGTGGATCGCCTGGCACCGCGCGTCATAGATCACATTACCGCCGTCGGTCCGTACCACCCCGCGATCCGCCTGACGCAGCCGCGCCGGCATGGCGATGTCGTGGTCCAGCAGCACGTCGGCGATCCGGTTGCCCGTCGTCTTGTGCCCGAACGCCACCACCTCGATCGGCAGGGCGAAGGCCCCCAGCACCGGCACCACCTTGGCTGCATCGGCGATGACGATGCACCGGCTCGACGCCTCCCACACCAGTTTCTCCCGCAACAGGGCCGCGCCCCCGCCCTTGATCAGCGCCAGCCCCGGCCCGATCTCGTCGGCCCCGTCCACGGTCAGGTCGATGCGCGGCGTGTCGTCGAGCGTCGACAGCGTCAACCCCAGCTCCCGCGCCAGATCGGCTGTTCTCTCCGACGTCGGCACGCAGCGGAGGTCGGGCAGGTTCCGCGCAGCCAGCGCCCTGACGAACCAGGCCGCCGTCGAGCCGGTGCCCAGCCCGACGACCATTCCGGCCTCGACTCGCAGGGCGGCCGTTTCGCCCGCGATCCGCTTCTGAGCCTCACTCATGCTCCCGCTCCCGCTCCCGCTGGAAGAGGGATCACGATTTGCGCTCCTTCTTGGCCCGCATCGTATCCATGAATCTTGCCGCCCAGCCCGGCTTGGCCTGCTGATGGGCCCGGCCCAAAGCCAGATCCCCTGGGCCCACATCCCGCGTGATCACCGATCCCGACGCCACCATCGCCCTCTCCCCGATCGTCACCGGCGCGACCAGCGCACTGTTCGACCCCACGAACGCCCCCGCCTCGACCTTCGTGCGATGCTTGAAGAACCCATCGTAATTACAGAAAATCGTTCCAGCTCCGATATTCGCGCCCGCCCCGACCTCGCCATCCCCCAGATAGGACAGGTGATTGGCCTTGGCCCCCCGATCCATCCGCACATTCTTGACCTCGACGAAATTCCCGACCCGGACCCCCGCGCCCAGCTCCGCCCCCGGCCGCAGTCGCGCATAGGGCCCGACCTCGGCGCCCGGCGCGATGGTCGCCCCCTCGACATGGCTGAAGCTGCGGATGCGCGCCCCTTCCGCGATTCGGACCCCCGGGCCGAACACCACGAACGGCTCCACCACCGTCCCCGCCCCGATCTGGGTGTCCCAGCTGAAATGCACTGTCTCCGGTGCCGCCATCGTCACCCCGGCGGCCAGGAACGCCTCCCGCTGCACCCGCTGGAAAAGCGCCTCGGCCTGGGCCAGCTCGCCCTGGGCGTTCACCCCCATGACCGCGTCCTCGCCCGCCATCACCGACCGCGCCGGCACCCCCCGGTCCCGCGCCAGCCCGACCACATCGGTCAGATAGTATTCGGCCTTGGCATTGTTGTTCCGCACCTCGGCCAGCAATTCGAACAACAGACCGCAAGGCGCCGCCATCACCCCCGAATTGCACAGCGTCACCTTCAGCTGATCCGCCGATGCCTCCTTGTGCTCGACGATCGCCTCCAACCCCCCATCGGCATTCATCAGCAACCGCCCATAGCCCGTCGGATCGCGCGCCTCGAAACCGACGACCGTGACCCCGTCGCCCCCGAACACCGCCTCGATATCGCCGGCCTCCAGCAGCGGCACATCCCCATAGGTGACCACCACCTCGCCCTCGAACCCGGCCAAGGCCTCGCGTGCCGCCAGCACCGCATGGCCGGTCCCCAGCGGCGGGTCCTGCACCGCCACGGCCCCTGCGCCCAGCCGCGCCTCGACATGAGCCCGCACCTGGGGCGAATGATCGCCCACGACCACCACGATCCGCTCGCAACCCAGCGCCTCGGCCGCATCGATGGCATGATCCAGCATGGCGCGATGGCCGACCCGGTGCAGCACCTTGGGCAAGGGGGACTTCATCCGCGTGCCCTGGCCGGCGGCCAGGATCACGGCGGCGCGGGGCTTGGCGGTCATGAATCGGTCTCGCGGCGGATCACGCCCGACGGTCTAGCCCAACCGCCCCCTAGAGCGCCATCGCATTGGCCGCGAACACCGCCAGCAGACTGGCCACGATCGCCCCGGCCAGGACCACCAGCCAGCGCGGTACGCCCTCCGACGCTTCGTCATCCACCTGGGTCGAGGCCTGAACGTGGGATGTCCAGTCATTGGCGGGCCGACGGTCGAACCGCGCCTCGCCGGGCGACCGCCAAGCCGCTTGCTGGTAGGCTTGGGCCGCGGTGCGTGAGCCGATCGTTCGGGGGGTGGCCGTATGCTGTTCCATGCCGCCGATAACGCCACATCGCCGCCACAGTTCCGCTTGGCTCAGGCGGCCAGCGCCATCGGCCGCTCGGTCACCACGAACAGATGCTCGACATTCCTCAGCCGCCCCACCGTCCCGACCTTCTCGCCCTTGGGATTATGGATGCCGATCCGCGCCCCGACATAGCGTGGCCGCGCGATCTCGATCGTCCGCACATGCCCCCGCGCCCCCAGCATGGCCTCCAGATCGGCGCGCGACAGATAACCCTCGTCATTGAACGACACGATCAGATTGGGCGCCCGGATCGCCTCCACCACATCCTTCAGCGCCTGGCCGATGCCCGGCCGGGAGTTGAACGCACTCTTGCGCGTCCGCACGTCGATCCGCTTGTTGGCGATGCCATAGGTCTCGGGCTTGTCCCACAGCACCAGGCTCTCCCAGACGTGGTAATTGCCCAGATAGGAATGCTGGTTGTACGGCGGGTCCAGATAGACCAGATCGCCCTCGAACCGCCCCGCGATATCCAGCGCCTCGCCCTGGGTCGCCCGGCACGGCCCGACCGCCACCCCCGGCAACAGGTCCGGCACCCGCAGCGACAGCGGCTTGTGCGCCCGATCGGCCCACCGCTTCATATAGGCCATCTGCACGCCCGCCGTAGAATCCACCCGATCCGCCGCCTGCATCAGCGACACTAGGGCGATGGCCTCAAGCTCCGGCTCCAGCGACAGCGCCGCGATCCGCTCACGGATGGCGTCGATGCGCGCGCCGTTGGCCGGCTGGAAGTAGCGCGCGTCCTCGCAGAACGCCTGGGTGAACCACCCGGCCTCGGGCGCGACCGCGTCCAGGTCGGCGATCAACCGCCCGGCCCGATCCTGCCACACGTCGCGGTCCGCCTGGACATGGGCCATGGCCAGGGTGTGGGCGTAGGCGTTGTGATCGTTCGACCAGACCCGATACCCCTCGCCCTTCAGCGCATGCCCGACCCGCGCTGATCCGCTGAACAGGTCGCAGACGTGGCCCCCGTCGGGCAGCAGCCCGCGCACAGCCGCCTTGATCGGGTCGAGCAAGCCGCGTTTCGAGCCGAGGTATTTGATCATGGGCGCAGACTCACCGGGCGAGTGTCCACGTAAGCTGCCACAAAGAAAACCCTCTCCCAGAGGGAGAGGGCTTGAGCGCACGGCGGCGCAGCCGTCGTCCTGGCGCGAAAGGGTGAGGGGTTGAGCCCTCACCGGTCAGACCGTGACCCCTCACCCTTTCGCCTTGCCAATCGCTGCGCTCTTGGAGGCTCAAGCCCTCTCCCGCCGGGAGAGGGTCAGAATTACCGCTTTCCCTTCTTGGCCGGCGCATGGGCCAGCCGCAGCAGGTTCGCCGCCCCCGGCGCCCCGAAAGGCGTCCCCGCCAGGATCAGAATCCTCTGCCCCGGCTGCGCCAGCCCGAATTCCATCGCCGAACTCACCGCATCCTCCGTCACATCCTCCAGCGACGTCGGCTCCTTGCCCAGCCGCGGCTCCAGCCCCCACACCAACGCCAGCCGCCGCGCCGTCTCCGGCTTCGGCGTCAGGGCCAGCATCGGCTGCAACGGTCGTTCCCGCGCCATCCGCCGCGCCGTCCCGCCCAACGTCGTGAACACCACGATACAGGCCGTCGACTGCGCCTCCCCCGCCTTCCGTGCCGCCGCCACCAGGGCATCGGCGTCGATATCGTCCATCCCCGCATGTTCGGCGTCCATCAGGCTGGGCCACAGCGGATCGGCCTCCACCCGCTCCATGATCCGGTTCATGATCCCGACCGCCTCCTGCGGATAATCCCCCGACGCCGTCTCGGCCGACAGCATCAGGGCGTCGGCCCCCTCATAGACCGCATTGGCCACGTCCGAGGCCTCGGCCCGCGTCGGGGCCGGCGCGGCCGTCATGGATTCCAGCATCTGGGTCGCCACGATCACCGGCACACCGCGTTGCCGCGCCGCCCGGATGATCGCCTTCTGAGCCACCGGCACCTCCTCGGGGTCCATCTCGACCCCCAGGTCGCCGCGCGCCACCATCACCCCGTCGCAATAGTCCAGGATGGCTTCCAGATCGGCCAGCGCCTGAGGCTTCTCGATCTTGGCCAGACACGCCGCGCGGCCCTTCACGATCGATTTCAGCTCGGCCATGTCCTCGGGTTTCTGGACGAAGCTCAGCGCCACCCAGTCCACCCCGATCCTCAAGGCGAACGCCAGATCCTCCCGATCCTTGGGCGTCAGGGCCGAGACCGGCACCACCGCCTCGGGCACCGCCACCCCCTTGCGATCCGACAGCTTGGACCCGCTCTCGACCGTCACATCCGCCCACTCATCCGTCCGGTCCCCGACCCGCAACCGCACCCGCCCGTCGTCCAGCAACAGCAGCATGCCGGTCCTGAGCGCCCGGAAAATCTCGGGATGCGGCATCTGCACCCGCGTCTCATCGCCCGGCGTCGGGTCCAGGTCGAACCGCATCCTGTGCCCCGGCTTGACGTCGATCTCGACATCCTTGAACCGCCCCAATCGCAGTTTCGGCCCCTGCAGGTCTGCCAGCACGCCCAGCGGCCGCTGCAGCGCCATCTCGGCCCCGCGCACCGCCTTCAGCGCTGCCGCATGATCCTCATGCGACCCGTGGCTGAAGTTCAGCCGGAACACATCGACCCCGGCCTCGGCTAGATGCTTGACCATCCCCGGCGCCCGGCTGGCCGGTCCCAGGGTCGCGACGATGCGCGCGCGTCGTGCTCGTTTCATGATCTTCCGTCCGGCGGTCGCGTGGGTCCATGGCCGTTGTGCCAACGAACGGCGGCGGAGGTAAGCACGTCCATCCTCGGGAAACAGGAAGTTATAGCCGGTTACACCAGCGCCAGCCTCCGACCGTACGCAGGCACCGTCGTGCGAACCGTGCGTAGTCGCACTGTGCCACCGATCTCGACCGAAATGAAATCGGGTCTCTCCTCGCGACAGATGACGGATCAAGTGACCATTCAGTACGCCTGCAGTAATCAGAATGGCGATTTATCGGGCACATAGCCGCCCCGAGTGCTAAAAAAGTGCTTGCGGGCGATGTAATTTGCACACCCGACCGAAAATACCGTTGGCACCATAACGCAAAAATGATCTCGTAACGCTATATAACGAGATCGCGTGTGGCGGACATCGTAATCAGATTCGCCTAAATAAGTAGAGCAAGAAATCAGCCGTAAGCAATCCACATACGATTGGAACAATTAGCGGCACACCATCTCGGCCATTCTGATCGGTCACATTCCCAACTGTAGACCAGATCATCATCGTGAGTGCTATCAGGTTGGCAAGAAAAGCGGGCCAGTGTTCACTCATGTATCTTTCTAAACGCTTTTTCATCGGCTGCGGCTCTCTCTCCAGTATTGGGATCTATGTCGAACAATCCCACTCTTCTTGGAGCGTGCGGAGCTTGTTGATATGTTGATCCCATGCCCCCTCTGTTCCCATGCTGAGGAGTAACAGGCTCACTTGCGCGACCGCGAACGGTCGCGTTCCGACCCAACGAATGGCGGCTGATACTGCGGCGTTGTAGCGTTCAACCCAGCCCGCCACAGTCACTAGTCCTGCAGCAAGTGCCCAACTACGTAGGTCGTCAATGTGGTCCTCGAGGTCGGAAACAGAAGCGATCAATCCATTCAGGTCGTCATAAAATTCCTTCCGCTGAAGCGCCTCCCGCAATTGGAAATCAATGTCCTCACATGATTGTGGATCAGGATAATCAACAAGCGGATCAGGCGGCGGATCATTGGCCCTTTCCCCGATCTCGGCATCCTCCCCTTCCACCGGAAGGAAGAGTGCCGACGTCCTCTTTGGGTTCTTCAGTATACCAGACTTGGCGAATGCCGGTGACGATGATCGGATCCACCTCGACCACGTCGTTGTTCGGCGTATAGACTGTGGGCATGCAAGAACACTTCTCTCGCCGACAACCTAGGAGGTTAATGGTTGGGGGGTATTCACTTTCTTGTGATCCCATCGGGCCAGTCAGACTGCAGCGGTCGTCCAGAGCTGAGAACCGATGGTGCGAGCGGCGGGGGTCGAACCCGCAATGCCTTTCGGGCGACAGATTTTAAGTCACACAAGCCAGCATCAACCAGCTGATACTGCGCGCTTTTCTATCACAGGTCGCCTCGCTGTGTAAGAGAGTGTGTAAGTGCTGGAGAACGATCCCGGGTCGCTGGCGACAAGATCTGCGTTTCTCACCAAGCTGGTCAGAGGAGCTCCTAGCGTTGGCAAGCAGCCCGCACTGGAGGTTGTTCTGATCCTTCGACCAGATGGCTCGGCCAGGCAGCCGGGCGTAAGTGGTCCAGTCAGCAGCACCAACCAAGCCCACGGCGATCGATCAGGAACAGGGTAACCTCACCCCGATTGGGAGTTAGCGTCCCGCTGTACCTCCCGCGCGTCGCCAAGGATGTCGAGGCCGCCCTTAGCCGCAAGCGCAGCGACCAGGACGCCGACTAGAAGATCGGGCCAAGACTGGTCCAGCCACATGACCAGTCCTCCGGCGACCAGGATGCCCCCATTCGACGCGAAGTCGTTGAGGCTGAAGGTCTCGGCCGCCTTCATGTTGACGTCGTTGCTCTGCTGCCGACGGATCAGGAGCAAGCACACCAAGTTGATAACCGCGGCCACGACGGCGAGGACCATCATCGTGGGACCAACCGGCTCGGTCCCGGTGAGCGTCCGTCGCAGGGCGTCGAGCAGGACCAAAGCCGAGAAGATCAGCAGCATGACTCCGGAGACCTGGGCTGCGCGAGTCTTCCAGATCAGGGCTCGCCCGACCGCGACAAAACTGATCAGGTAAACGGCGGCGTCGGACCCGTTATCGACCGCGTTGGCGAGCAAGGCGCTGGAGTCGGCGGCAAGGCCGCCGACTCCCAAGCTCACGAACAGCAGAGTGTTCAGGGCCAGCACCACCAGAAGAGTGCGGCGCTGGAGCTGCTTCGTTTCGTGGGCTCCGCTCATTCTTCGATCCCCTCGGCCTTCCGGTGCTTCACGGCCTTGGCCGCGAAGGTGGGCAGGACTAGAAGAGTCAGGGCGGTCGCCGTCAGCAGGCCGCCGATGACGACGGTGGCCAGCGGCTTCTGCACCTCGGCTCCTGCGCCGTGAGCTATCGCCATCGGGATGAAGCCGACGATGGCGACCATGGCCGTCGTGAGCACGGCGCGAAGACGACTGAAGGCGCCCTCGATAGCAGCGACGGCCGGGGCTGCACCCGCCGTCAGCCGCTCCCGAATGGCCTGCATCAGCACCAGGCCGTTGAGTGTTGCGACCCCAGACACCGCGATGAAGCCGACGGCCGCTGAGACCGAGAAGGGCATCCCTCTCAGCAGCAGCGCCAAGGCCCCGCCGACAAGAGCAAGCGGCACACAGGCGAAGACCAGGCCGGCCTCCGCGAACGATCCCAGAGCCATGAACAGCAGAACGCCAATCAGGATGAAGACGATGGGAATGACCAGACCGAGCCTTTGCTCTGCGCGCTTCAGGTTTTCGAACTGTCCGCCCCAGTCCAGGCGCACCCCGGTCGGAAGCTGGATCTGATCGACCCGCTGCTGGGCGTCAGAAACGAAGCCGCCCAGATCGCGACCGCGCACATTGGCCTGAACGACCATGCGACGGCTGCCATCGTTGCGGCTGATCTGGTTTGGCCCCTCGGCGCTCTGGATGCGGGCGACCGAGGACAGAGGCACGGCCACCCCGGTAGAGGACACGACGGGCAGGGCTGCCAAGGCGGCCGGATCGTTGCGTGCCTCATCGGCAAGGCGGACCACTACATCGAAGCGGCGGTCGCCTTCGAAGATCCGGCCCGCTTCGGCGCCGCCGATGGCGGCCGAGACCGTCTCGGACACGTCAGCGGCCGACAGGCCGTAGTTGGCCGCGGCAAACCGGTCGACGCTGACCGTCAGGGTCGGCAGGCCTGAGGCCTGTTCGACACGGACGTCGGCCGAGCCCGGGGTCTGGCGCAGGGCGTTCGCGACTTGCTCAGCGGCCCGCTGCATCGTCGCGAAGTCGTCGCCATAGACCATGACGGCCAGATCGGTCCTTACACCAGAGATCAGCTCGTTGAAGCGGAGCTCGATCGGCTGGCTGAATTCGAAATTGTTGCCGATCTGCTGGGAGGCGACCTCCTCGATTCGTGCGATCAGCTCCTCCTTCTCGAGATTCGCATCAGGCCAGTCACGCCGGTCCTTGAGAACGATGACGCTGTCGGAGATGTTCGACGGCATCGGGTCGATGGCCGCCTCGGCTGTGCCAGTGCGTGAGAACATGGTCTCGACCTCGGGCTGGGCCTTAATCACTCGCTCAAGCGCCATCTGCATAGCGAGGGATTGCTCGAGGGAGGCCGAAGGGACCCGCAGCGCCTGCATGGCGATGTCGCCCTCGTCCAGCGTCGGGATGAACTCCCGGCCCAGGGAGGTGAAGGCGACGCCGCCGACGATGAGCGTGCCCAGAGCCGCCATCAGCACAATCTTCGGCCGATCGACCGCCGCGCGGATAGCGGGTTCGATCCAGCGCCGGGCCTTCCGGAGGATGAAGGTCTCGTGCTCGTGCGCGTCGCCGTGTTCGTCGACCTCGACCTTCTTGGGATCCCGCACCAGCAGCGCCGTCATGGCCGGCACGAAGGTGAAGGAGAAGATGAAGGCGCCGACCAGGGCGAGCATGACCGTCGCGCCCATCGGAATGAAGGTCTTGCCTTCCACCCCTTCGAGCATGAGCAGCGGAGTGAAGACCAGCAGGATGATCAGCTGGCCGTAGGCGGCCGGCTTGACCATCTGCCGGGCGGCCGCGCCAGCGACCTCGAGCCTCTCGCGCCGTGTCAGCATCCGGCCGAGTTCGGCGCGGCGCTGGCTGAGCATAAGCAGGGTGTTTTCGACCACAACGACCGCTCCGTCGACCAGAAGGCCGAAGTCGAGCGCGCCGAGGCTCATCAGGTTGCCGCTGATCCCGAAGCGGTTCATGCCGATGACCGCGAACAGGAAGCTGATCGGGATCATCAGGGCCGTGATCGAGGCGGCGCGGATGTTGCCGAGCAGCAGGAACAGAACGACGATGACCAGCAGGGCGCCTTCGGTCAGGTTGCGCGCCACCGTGGCGATGGTGGAGTTGACCAGCGCCGAGCGGTCCAGGACCGTCACCGCCTCGATGCTCGGCGGCAGGGTCTTCTGCACTTCCTCGAGTCGGTCGCCGGCCGCCTGGGCGACCGTGCGGCTGTTGCCACCGGCGATCATCAGAGCGGTGCCGAGGACGGCCTCGTGGCCGTCACGGCTGGCGCCGCCGAGCCGCGGGGCCTGTCCGATCTCGACGGTGGCGACGTCGGCGACCCGGACGACCAGGCCGCTGCGGTTCACGACCGGCGCCTGCGCGAGGTCCTCGATCGTGAGAGCCAGGGCGTCCGTGCGAACGGTCAGCGCCTCACCGGCGCGCTGGACATAGCCGGCGCCGGCCTGGGTGTTGGCGCGGTCGAGCGCCTGGATCAGGTCGGCCATGCCGAGGCCATAGGCCGACAGGCGCGCCGCGTCCGGGCGGACGGCGTATTCCTTCACATAGCCGCCGATCGTGTCGACGCCCGCCAAGCCAGGCGCGGTCCGCATCTGCGGCGCAATGATCCAGTCCTGTACGGTGCGCAAATAGGTCGCGCGCGCCTGGGGCGTGGTCAGAAGTTCGCCCTCGGGCGTTAGGTAGGCGCCTCCCACCTGCCAGCCTGGCTGTCCGGCACGCGCAAGGTTTTCAGAGTTGAACGGCCTATAATCGACCGTCCACATCAGCACCTCGCCGAGGCCCGTTGTAATCGGAGCCAGGGCGGGCTCCACCCCCTCGGGCATGGACTCGCGAGCCTGGGCCAATCGCTCGGCCACCTGCTGGCGCGCGAAATAGATGTCGGTCTGGTCGGTGAAGATGACCGTGACCTGGCTGAACCCGTTGCGACTGAGAGAGCGGGTGGACGTCAGACCCGGAATCCCGGCCATGGCGGTTTCAAGGGGATAGGTAACTTGACGCTCGATCTGTTCCGGCGCGAGCGCCGGAGCCACTGTGGTGATCTGAACCTGCCGATTGGTGATATCCGGGACGGCGTCGATCGGCAGTTTCGTGAGGTTGAACAGGCCGGCGGCCGCCACCAGAGCCGTGACGACGACCACGAACCAGCGGAATCGGACGGAAGCCTCGATGATGACTTTGAACATTCGACGCCTCCCTTAGTCGCCGTGCTCGGCTTCGCCCTTGGCCATCTCGGCCTTGAGCAGGAAGGCGTTGGCGGCGGCGATGCGCTCGCTGCCGGTCAGGCCTCGCAGGATCTCGGTACGGCCGGCCGCCTGGCGTCCGGCGAGAACGGGAGTGGCCTGGAAGCCGCCGTCGACCTGGACGAACACCACGGTGTTCCCCTCGACGGTCTGGACCGCCTCGGTCGGGACGGTCAGGCCGCCCGTCGACTGGCCTGTCACGATGGCGCCGGTCACAGCGGAGCCGGCCGGCGGCAGGGTGGCGCCGACCGGCCGGGCGCGGATGACGGCGGCGCCGCTCTCGCCCGTGCCCGCGTCGGCGGCGACCCCGGTCACAACGGCGTCGAACTCACCGTTCGGGCCGGTGACCCGCATGGCAGTCCCGGCGCGCACATTGCCGGCGAGCGCCGGCGGCGCGTTGAACACCATCTCCACACGGGCGGGATTGCTGACCTCTGCGACTACGCCGCCCTGGGCGACGAAGCCGCCCGGTCCGACCTGAACATTGCTGACGACGCCCGAGATCGGGCTGGTGACGCTCAGTCGACCGGACGCATTGGGCGAACCGGCGGCGCTGGAGCGGGCGCGTGCGGCGCGGGTCGCCGCCTCGGCGCTCAGCAGTTGGGCGCGGGAGGCTTCCACTTCCTGGCGCGCCACGATGCCCTGATCAGAAAGGTTGCGGTTGCGCTGATACGCTTGACGGGCCGCCTCCGCTTGGGCGGCGGCGGCGTCGGCGTCGGCGCGGAAGGTCGCCGCCTCGCCGCTCACGACGCTGACAAGAGGCTGACCGGCGCGAACGCTCTGACCGGGCGCGACTAGGACGCGCTCGACCCGCCCCCCGACGGCCGCGGCGACCGCGGCGCGCGAGTCCACCATGGGCTCAACCCGGCCGGCGAGACGGGTTTCCCCCCCGCCTCCGCCACCCACGCTCACGACCGTAATGCCGGCGGCCTGGATCTGGGCGGCCGAGAGTTCGACCCGACCTTCGGCGGCCTCGCTCTCGGCTCCCGCTTCGCCTTCATGTCCGGCCTCGCTCTCGGCATGAGCGGCCTCGCCTTCCGAAGCGGCGGGGGCCGGCTGCGACCGTTGGCTGGCGAGCCAGAGGCCGCCGCCCCCGAGGATCACCAGGGCGGCGACGCCCCCGATGAGCAGGGTCATGTTGGATGTGATCTGGCGCATCACTGGGCTCCTTGGAACGGGGCGCGGCCATCCAGGCGCGCGAGATCGATCTCGGCGCGGACGCGCGCGAGACGGGCGTCGACGGCGGCGGACCGCGCGTTGACTAGGGCGGTGCGGGTGACGCGCAGCTCGACCTGGGAGATGCGCCCGGCCTCGAAGCCGATGCGCGACAGGCGATACGCTTCCTCGGCTGCGGTGACGCCGCCGTCGGCGGCCCGCACGCGACTGACCGAGGCGGACAGGCGCGCGACGGCGGCGGCGCGGTCCGCCTGTGCCTCCTGCCGCGCCGACATCAGACGCGCGTCCGCTGCGCGGAACTCGGCCTGGGCCGCCTCGATGTTCCCCCGGTTCCGGTCGAACAGGGGAAGCGGCATGCTGATCCCGAAGGTCAGGGCCGTCGCGTCCTCGGCCTCGAAGCGACGGATGCCGACGCTCGCATTGATGTCCGGCCGGGCCTGGGTGCGCTGCACGTCGATCCGTCGCTCGGCGGCCGAGCGCTGGGCCTCGGCGACCCGCACCGTGGGCGCGTCTTCGATCACCGAGCCCACGCTCGTCGGCGCCTCGTCCAGCAGGCTGGCTTCGATGCTGGTCACCGCGGCAGGGGTCATCGCCACGGCGGTGAGGCGGGCATAGGCGGCATCGCGTTCGGCGACCGCCTCGTCGAAGGTCGCCCGAGCCGAGGCGGCTTCTGCCTCGCCCTGGATGCCGCGCAGCACGGGCTCGCGTCCCTCCTCGACCAGGACCAGGGCCGCACGGGCGTCGGCCACGGTCAGGTTGAGGGCCTCCTCCGCCAAGGTCGCCCGGCGCTGGGCGGCTTCGGCTTCGGCATAGACCAGGGCCAGGCGGCCGGCCGCGTCGATCACCGCAAGATCGCGCTCCAGGCCGACGGCGCCGGCCTCGGCGCGGGCGGCGGCGATGCGCGCCGGCCTGCGTCCCCAGAGCTCGAAATCCTGGCTCAACGCCAGGGTCGTGTCGGCGTTGTCCATGCCCGAGAACGGACCTGAGCCGAAGGCATTCTCGACATCGAGCCCGAGCACGGGATTGGGACGCAGGCGTGCTTGCCGGACGCGGGCCTCCGCCGCGTCATAGTTGGCGCCGGCCTCGAGGGCGGCAGGGGTTTGCCCGAGCTGGGAGAGCAACTGGGCATAGCTCGGAGCGGGGTCAGCCCAAACCGGACTGGCCAGGGTCGCCGTGAGGGCGACGAACGCGCAGCCGACCGCGAGACGCGGTCGCCGACGATTTGTGGGAGACATGTTCCATTTCCAGATTTCTGATCACAAAGAGGCGCCCGCGCGGGCGCAGGTCTTCGGTCAGAGTCTGGGCGGTCGCTTCAGACCTTCGGGCGCGATCGAAGCCCGGAAATCATCCTGTCGGCCGCCTCGCAGCGGCGCTTCACGGAAGGCAGGCGCGATCGGTTCCGCCCCTTGAGCTCGAGCGGTGGCGGTATGGTGACAGTGGCCGTGGGCGCAGATGCCGTGACCGCCCATTTTGCCGCTGTGGTCTCCTTCGCCCGGATCATGTTCGAACACGGCATGGGCGGCCGGAGGTTCTGGCATGCAGGTCGCGGCATCGACGGCGGGCGCGAGCAAAAAGGCGGCGAAGCCAAGCGTCATCGCCACGATCAACTTCGCCCATGTGGTCGTCGACCAAGTCATCGCGCGGTCCATACTATCGTTCGAAGTCCGAGCCAATGTGTTACACTGTACCTTGACGAGGCTGCTCGTCCGCCAAGGGCGGAGGCCAGCCGATGAATGCGGCTGTGCGGCGCCAAGCTGGAGGCGGCTCGCCTTCGGTTGACCGGGCCCCCACGTCGCCGCCCAAGCGATGAGCGCTTCGACAGAGAGCGCTGCTGTGTCGAGCGGCGATCATGCCCACCTCCCGGAAGGCTCGCCCCGTCTGACGCCCCGAACTTCCTCAAGCGCCTGACGGGTGATCGACCAGGCGGAATGCAGGAAGATCGCCGCCAACAGCGCGCCCGCAACCAGATCGGGCCAATGCGAGCCCGTCAGCCAGACCAACCCGCCTGCCGCAGCCACGCCAAGGCTGTGCATCAGATCGTTTCTTGTGCAGAGCCAAACGGAGCGCACATTGGCGTCGCCGTCCCGGAAGCGAATGAGCAGGGCCGCGGCCAGCAGATTGGCCGCGAATCCGAAAGCGCCAAGCCCGGTGATGACAACCCCCTCCGGCGCTGCGCCCGTCAGAGCCCGCCATGCCGCGAACGCGAGCACGCCGACACCCAGCGCTGCAAGGCTCGCGCTTTTCACGAGCGCCGCGGTCGCGCGGACCCGAACAGAACGCCCGATGACGCAGAGGCTCACGGCGTAGGTGACGCTGTCCGCGAGGAAGTCCAACGCATTCGCCGCGAGCGCGGCGGACCCTTGGGTGATGCTTCCGATCAGGACGGCGCCGAAGCCAACGAGGTTAATGGCTATCACGCTGGCCAGCACGCGCCGGTAGGCAGGCGACGCGCCGTTTAACTTAACCGCAGACCCGCAACACCCGACTGCCGACCCGCATGAGGCTTCATTCTGTTCCATGAAACCTGCCTACATGCTCTAGTCACTAGAGCATCAAGCGCCTATTTGCTCCTCATGGCCGCCACTGCTCTCCTCACTATCGGCAAGCTCTCCGCCGCGACGGGCGTGAAAATTCCTACGATCCGTTTCTACGAACAAGCCGGCTTGTTGCCCGCGCCGCCACGGACCGCGAGCGATCGAAGACTGTACGATGACGCTGCTCTTCGCCGGCTCGCCTTCGTTCGCCATGCACGGCAACTGGGCTTCGATCTGGATGCGATCCGCTCTCTCCTCGATCTGGCGGATCAGCCCGACCGCACCTGCGCGGAGGCGAACCGGATCGCAGAACAGCACCTCAGGGACGTTTCGGAAAAGATTCGACAGCTGAAAGCGCTTGAACTTGAACTGTCACGCATGACGGCGGACTGCGCCGGCGGTGAGGTGTCCGCCTGCAAGGTAATCGAGGTCCTGCAGGATACGACCTGCCGGCACCACTGACGCGCCACGGGGCTCTGCGAAAGGCGGCCGCCGCGGCGTCCTCGCCCGCTCGAGTTTCCGCCAGGGAAACCTGAAATTCTGCCTCGTGAGTTCGGGAACAGATAGGGCGGCAGTCCTGAACTGGTGGACGCACGGCGCCAGCGGTCAGGACTGAAATCCCCAGCCTCCGTTCCGGACGTCAGCTCTGAGGGGCGGTTTCCGCCGCGGAGGTTGAAGGCGAGCCGTTTGACGGCTGCGGCGCGGGCGCCGGTTCTTCCTGAGCCGAGCGCATCTCGTCACAGCACTTCATCTCGGCGTCGGCCGCCATGTCCTTGCAGCATTCGCAGCCTTCGGCCGCGAGCGCCGCGCCCGCGCTCAGGGCGAACACCGCCCCGGCCGCGGCCAGCAGTTTGGAAACGTTCATCGTCGTCCTCCTAGTGAACCATGAAGCTGATTGAGCTGGACATCTTGTGACCATCCGCGCCTTCGGCGGTCCAGGCCGCGGTGTAGGTCCCCGGCGCGAGGCGCGGCAACGCCACGCTGACGGCTGCTGAGGCTGGCGCGGCCGGCACGTTGACGACGACCGGAGCCTGACCCTCGGCGGTCAAGGTCACCGTCTTCAGGATCATCGGGTGTGGAAAGTTGGCGCTGAACCGCTCGGGCGAGCCATGAGTCATTGCGCCATCAGCGGGCACCGTAGTGACGCCCGACTGAGGCGCGGCCGACGGGGCCGGCATGGTGTGGCCGGCATGGGGGTCCTGGGCGGCGGCGGCCCCGGCGAACGCCAGCGCGGCAGTGAGGACGAGGGTGCTGCGGATCATGGGGTGGTCTCCTTGAATCTAGAACCAGGCCTTGAGACCGACGACGAAGCGGGTGTCGTCGGGTTCGCCGCCGCGGGCTTCAATGTAATCAGCGGTGTCTCCGAGCGCGCGGCTCCACTCGACGCCGACGTAGGGCGCAAACTCCTTTCGGAACTCGTAGCGCAGACGCAGGCCCGCCTCGATCGAGGACAAGCCCGAGCCGATCTCCAGCTCCGGAATGTCGCTGGCCGAAGCGTCGATTTCGAGGCGCGGCTGAAGGATCAGGCGCTGGGTGATGCGCTGGTCGTACTCGGCCTCGACGCGGGCGGTCAGGTCGCCCTCGGTCGACAGGAAGGCGGCGGCGTCGATCTCCCACCAGTAGGGCGCCAGGCCCTGGAGGCCGAGGACCAGGTGCGTCGTATCCTCGCCGTCGGGGCGGAAATCCTGGCGCACGCCAGCCTGAACGTCCCAGAACGGCGTAATGGCGCGGCTGTACAGCGCCTGGAGTTCGGCTTCTTCCAGACCGCCTTGGAAGTCGCCTTCGCCCTCGGACTTCCACCAGAAGCGATTGATGTCGCCGCCGCTCCAGCCCTGGACGTCCCAGAGATACGACTCGTCATCATCGCCGAAGCCGGCCTCGAGACGGTCAATGATCACCGCCGTGGTGCGCACGTCGCCGTTCTCGCGAACCAGGGTCTGGCGGGCGGCGGCCATCGCCTCGGAGCCGAAGACCAGGTCGGCCGCGTGGCTCGGCCCGACCAGGGCGGCGGCCGGGAGCGGGTCCTCCGGCGGCCTGCCAGGGTTGTCGGCGCTGGTCGGCACGTCCGGCGGTCCCATACTCATCGCCGACATGTCATGGCCGGCGTGGGGATCGGCCTGAGCGGGAGCCATGGTCGACATGTCGTGGCCCGCGTGCGGATCAGGCTGCGCCACAGGCGCCGTTGTCGACATGTCGTGCCCCGCATGGGGATCCAGGGTCGCGGGCTGAGCCGGCATCTGATGGCCGGCGTGAGGATCGCGCACCGGCGGAGTCTGGGCGGGCGGCATGACATGGCCCGCATGCGGGTCCTGCGGCGTCGGCTGGGCCGGCGTTTGGGGACGGGCGGCCGGTTCCGCCGCTGGCCGTGTTGGCGCCGGCATGACATGGCCCGCATGAGGGTCCTGGGCCTGGGCGCTGAGAGCGCTGGTCGCGAGGAGCAGCGGCGCGAGGGCTACGGCGAAGCGGTTCATGACGCGGCTCCGTCCATGGGCCGCACAGTGACGACGTTGAACATTCCGGCGTGCATGTGCATCAGCATGTGGCAGTGGAAGGCCCAGTCGCCGGGTGCGTCGGCGGTCAGATCGAAGGTCACCTTGCCGCCGGGGGCGACGTTGACGGTGTGCTTGAGCGGCTGATGCCCGGCCGGTCCGCCCGTGACCAACTCAAAGAAGTGGCCATGCAGGTGGATTGGGTGGGCCATCATGGTGTCGTTGACCAGGGTCACCCGCACTCGCTCGTTGCGCTCGAAACGGATGGGCTCGACCAGCTCGCTGAACTTGCGGCCGTCGAAGCCCCACATGAACCGCTCCATATTGCCGGTCAGGTGGATTTCCATGGTCCGCGACGGGGGGCGCTGGTCCTTGTTGGGGGCGAGCGACACCAGGTCGGTATAGACCAGCACCCGGTGCGGAACGTCTTCCAGCCCCATCGGCCGTTCACCCAAGCGATTGGCGGGATCCATGGCGATGGCGTCTACGCCGACGCCAACCGCCATGTCTGGCGGAGCGTTTTCGGGGTCGCGCATGTTCATTCCGCTCATGGACATGCCGCCCATGTCTCCCGTCGGAGCCCCGCCTCGCGTCGAGGCTCCATGATCCATGCCGGTCATCGCGCCATGATCCATTCCGGACATGCCGTCCATCGAACCGTGATCCATTCCGCCCATGCCCATGTCGCGCATGGTCAGATTAGGAACCTCCCGGAGCGGCGGGACCTCGGCCGTCATGCCCAGACGCGGTGCGAGCGTCGCGCGCCCCATGCCTGAGCGGTCGATCGCCTCGGACACGATTGTGTAGGCGCGATCTTCCGTCGGCCGAACGATGACGTCGTAGGTCTCCGCCACCGAAATCTGAAACTCGTCGGTCTCGACCGGGCGCACGTTCTCGCCGTCGGCTTGGACCACCGTCATCGGCAGGCCGGGGATGCGAATGTTGAAGATCGACATGGCCGAGGCGTTGATGATCCGCAGCCGGACTCGCTCGCCGGGCCGGAACAGGCCGGTCCAATTCTCCTGCGGTCCGTGGCCATTGATGAGGTAGGTGTAGGTCGAGCCGTTGACGTCGAGGATGTCGCGCGGGTCCATCCGCATCTGACCCCACATGCGGCGCTCCTCAAGGCTCATGCGGTCGCTGCCGTCGAGCAGGCCCGCGAGCGTGGTGCGCTGCTGGTTGAAGTAGCCGGGGCTTTTCTTCAGCTTGTCGAGGATTTCGTGCGGATGCATGAAGCTCCAGTCCGACAGGACCAGCACATGCTCGCGGTCGTAGCCCACCGGATCGGCGCCCGCCGGATCGATGACGATCGGTCCATAGTGGCCCATCGCCTCCTGGAGGTTGGAGTGGCTGTGGTACCAGAACGTCCCCGACTGCCGGAGCGGGAACTCGTAGACGAAGGTTTCACGCGCCTTGATGCCAGGGAAGCTGATGCCGGGCACGCCGTCCATCTGGAACGGCACCAGCAAGCCGTGCCAGTGGATCGAAGTGTCCTCGTCCAGGGTGTTGGCCACCGACAGCCGGACGTTCTGGCCCTCCCGCAGGCGAAGCAGCGGCGCCGGCAGGACACCGTTGATGGTAATCGCGTGCCCCGTCCGACCTCCGACGGTGAACGGCGAGTGACCGACCGTCAGATCAACGTTCGGCCCCGTCAGCGTCGGCATGTCCGCCCGGAGGCCTGCCGAGCCGGTCTGCGCCCAGGCCGGCAGAAGGCCTTGCAGCCCCAGCAGCCCACCGCCGGCGGCGGCGCCGCGGAGAAGCGTTCGGCGATCGAGACTTGGGGTCGACATGGGCGATTGAATCCTTGGTCGGCTATTCGGCCGTTCGTTTAGATACGCATCCCGGCGGCGCGCCCCTTGCGTCAGGACGCCACAGCCAACGGGATCGTGGCCTTGTGCACCTTCCCATCATGGCAAGGTCAAGCGTCTGCGTTCGGTGACCAGGCCAGCGCCTCCGCCAGTTTCCTGCGGGCGCGAGCCACGCGGGTCTCCACGGCTTTGGGCGTGATGCGCAGGATAGCGGCGATCTCGGCATGAGACCGCCCTTCCAGCGTGGCGAGCAGGAGCGGCGCCTTGAGGGCGTCCGGCAGGTCGAACAGCGCCCGTTGCAGGGCCTCGGCCCTGCGCCGGTCGTCTAGACGGGTCTCCGGCAGGGGTGCCTCGTCGCCAACCGCGGTCGCCTCGGGCGCATCCAGCCCCATGACCCCTCGCACGACGCGGCGCACCGCACGCCGACGACTCCAGTCGCGGCATTTGTTCAGGGCGATGGAGCGGATCCAAACATCGAATGGCCGCGTCGGATCATAGCGCCGCAAGGCCAGCCAGGCGGAGGCGTAGGCTTCCTGAAGCACGTCGTGAGCCTCGGCCTCGTCGCCGACATAGCGGCGAACGAACCGGTAGAGCTCGGCCTTTGACGCGGTCATCAAGGCGGTGAACGCGGCCGGATCGCCGCGCGCCGCACGGGCCTCTATGCTGTCTTCGGCCCCCACGCGCCGCGCTTAGCCAGCGTCGTCGCGCAGGGCGTCGACCACCGCAGCGTCGAACACCTCGGCCTGAGCCGGGGTCAACACCGATCGCATCTCGAAGACGTGGGCGATGGTCGCCTTCTGCAGATCGCCCATGGCGGCATGGAAATGATCGACTGCGGCCTGGACCTGGGGCGTATCGCCATCGCTGGCCGCGATCGCAGCCGACAGTTCGCGATTGGCGGCGCGAACTTCCGCCTCCAACGCCGGTCGCCTCGCGGCGAAGCGGGCCTCGATGACGTCGAGCCGGCGATCCTGCTCCGCGCTGAGATCAAGCTTTTCATGAAGGACGCTATGCAGGCTCGGCGGTTGCCGTTCACGCATGATCCATGTCGCGGTTGCCCAAGTCGCCGCGCCGCTGGCCAAGGCCGCCAAAACCGCGGTCATGACGATGGACTTCCACGTCGCCCTCATCCGCGAGCCTCCAGACCAGCGAAGGGCGAGAGCCCTGCCGACACGGTGAAAACCCGCAACTCGGACGGCCCCGGTCGGGGGGCCACGAGCATCAATCCTCCGTTTGCGATGCCGATCACCAAGGCGAAGGCGATGGCCGCGAGCCGGACCTGCCCAATACGAGCCCGGGCTCGGCGTTCGCTGATCCGCGCCCAGACGCCCTCCTCCACGCCTGCGAGCCCGGCGACGTCGCCCGGCGCGACCTGGCGGATCAGTCTGTCTATGTCGTCAGTCATTGCGCACCTGCGTCACGCCCCTTCTCCCATACGCGCCCGCTGAATCTTTCCCTCGCGAGGGGACGAGCCGTCGCCCGCGTAGATACCAGAGAACGACGGGGAACAGCCCTGTCGTCCGGGGGAAGCGATGTGAGCGGCTGGTCAGGCCCCGCGAGGGCACCGTTTCCCGACGTGCTCGATCCGCTTACCGGCGTCAGGTTCTTCCTCGCCCTGGGCGTAGTCCTGTTTCACTACCAACTGTACTGGACCCTGCCGGTCGAGGCGGCGGGTCTGCTGAATCGCGCCCGACTTGGGGTGGACGTTTTCTTCATCCTGTCGGGCTTCATTCTGACTCACGTCTACCTTCAAGGCGACCAGGCTCCCAACTACCGCCGGTTTCTCGCGGCGAGGTTCGCGCGGATCTATCCAGCGCACCTGTTCATCCTGCTGGTCATGCTGGGGCTTGTGCTGGTTGCGCCCCTGTTCGGGGTCGGGCTGGAGCCAGGCCGCTTCAATCTCGCCGACTTCGTCGGCACGCTCCTGCTCGTCCAGGCCTGGTTTCCTCGCGAGACCCTGGCGCTATGGAATGGTCCCGCCTGGTCGCTGTCGGCCGAATGGTTCGCCTATCTGGCGTTCCCCGCCTACGCCGCCCTGGCGCTCCGGCTTCGGTCCAGGCCCTGGGTCATGATCGCGCTCGCCGCAGTGGCGTTCGTTCTGCTTGACGCCGTCTATCGTGCCCAGTTCGGGCGCGTCCTACCTCGGGCCGAGGACAGTATGGGCATACTCCGGATCGTCCCTGAGTTCCTTTACGGCGTCGGTCTCTACTACCTCGGCCAGCGTTGGGCGCCTTCGAGGACGCTGTCCGTCGCGGCCGCACTGGCGGCCTCGGTCGCGCTGCTCGCTCTCATGCAGGTCGGCGCCGACGATCGCCTCATCGTAGCGGCGGCGGGGCCCTTTATCCTGTCCCTCGCGTTGATGGCCAAGGCGGATGTTCGGACCTTCCTGTCCCACCCCGTCGCCCTGTTCGCCGGCGAAGCCTCGTTCGCGCTCTACCTCGTCCACATCCCCATCCTGATGGTCTGGCGCAATGCGGCGCAGGCCGTCGCGGGTTGGCCCGGAGACTACAGGATGGGCATGGTTGAACTGACCGCCATGCTGGTGTTGACGCTCGCCGCCGCCGCAGCCATCCATGTCTTCATTGAGCAGCCTGGCCGCCGCTGGCTGCGGGAGCGCATGACCCCGCAGCGCGTCGATCCCATCGAAGCCAGACGATCCGTCCACAGCGATCAGGGAGAACCCTTTTGAACCCCGCCAACCTGAACCGTCGCCTGTTTCTGGGCGGGGCTGTGATTGTCGGCGTGACCGGAACCGCCTGCGCCCAGACGCGCTCCTCGAGAAACCTGACAGTCTTCAAGACGCCGACCTGCGCCTGCTGCGACGCCTGGATCGCGCACATGCGCGAAGCAGGCTTCAGCACCACCATCACGGTTCTTCCGAGTCTCCAGTCGGTCCGGAGCAGTCGAGGAATGCCGGACACCCTGGCCTCCTGTCACACCGGGCTGATCGATGGGTATGTCGTCGAGGGTCATGTGCCGGCGGCTGACGTCGTCCGGCTGCTGGCCGAGCGGCCGACGGCGGTAGGCATCACTGTTCCGGCCATGCCGCTCGGGTCGCCCGGCATGGAGACGCCCCAAGGGCACAAGGAACCTTACGACACTCTGCTGGTGCTCCGGTCAGGAGCCACCCGCGTGTTCGCTCGCCACAACCAGCCGGCCTGATGCTTCAGGCCTTTCAGGTGATCCAAAATCCGGAGCTTGCCATGTCCCGCACATCTCTTGCCCTCGTCCTGTCGTTTGCCGTGTTCTCAGCGACTCCCGCTTTCGCCCAGGACCACCCCCACGGTCACTCCGCCGCCGGCTCGGTCGGTGCGGAAGCAGCCGACGCGGCCACCACCGTCGATGCCTTCCACGCCGCGCTCAAGGCCGCCGATGAGGCCGGGGCGCTGACGTTTCTGGCGCAGGATGTGATGATCTTCGAAGGCGGGGGCGCGGAACGATCACGCGAGGAGTATGCGGCCCACCATCTGGGTTCCGACGCCGCATTCTCGGCGGCGACCGAAGCCTCGGTCACCCGTCGATCCGGCTGGGCCTCCGGCGATGTCGCCTGGATCGTCACCGAGGGACGCACGGCCGGCCAGTTCAACGGCCGCGCGGTGAACCTGGTGACCACCGAGACAATGGTGCTGAAGCGCGGCCCTGAAGGCTGGCGCATTCAGCACATCCACTGGTCCTCGCGCACACCGCGCTAGTCAGGCGAGCGGCGACCGGTAGGCCGCCCAGATCTTGTCACTGCACGGTTGGGACGGCCGCGTTGCAGGCCTCTTCGCACCGCCGGCAAGACTCGGCGCAGATGCGGCAGTGCTCGTGCATGTCCGCGTGGCGCTCGCACTCCTCGGCGCACAGACGGCAAGCCTCGGCGCACGCCTGCAAGGTGAGCCGAATGACCATCTCGTTCGACCCGGTCCGCCGCGAGGCGATGGCGCCCGCCGCCGCGCAGAGGTCAGCGCAATCCTGGTTCAGTCGAATGCACTGGAGCAGCTCCTTCACCATCTCCTCGCCGAGGCAGGCGTCGGCGCAGATCACGCAGGATTGGGCGCAGTCGTAACATTCGTCGATGCACCGGGCGAGCGCGATATTGACCGAACCTCGGACGTGCGGGTGGGTGCTTATGATCTCTTGGGCGTGCATGACGCTCTCCATGGCTGGGGGGATGCGCAGCCAACCCGCCTTCGCTCAAGGCGGTTCCGGAACATTAAGGTGAGGAGGGCAATGCGAGGGGAGTCGAGCGTCCCTGCGTAGGGACGCTACAGCGCCGCCGGCGGCGGCAGCGTTCCCATGACGGCGACGAGGCCGAGGACGGCGACGCCCAGCGCCGTCTCCCCGACGATGCTGCGTCTAAGCCGATGGAGGGCTGCGCCTGGATCGTCTGCGCCCTGAAGCTTTAGGCCGAGCGAAGGCGTGAGGCGGAAGCGATTGTCCGCCGCCAACCCAAGCATGAGAACGAACAGCACGACCTTGGCGATCAGCAACTGCCCGTAGAGGCTGGTTCCCAAGCTTCCGATCCGATCCGGTCCCACCAGAAACCAACTGTTCGCCAGGCCCGTCACCACCAACAGGGCGACGGCGAAGGACCCCAGCCCGGCGAACCCCTGCAAGGCGCGGTGGATCGCCGGATCGTCAGGCCCGGTCCGGCGCAGCAGCAGGATGGTCAACACAGCCAAGGCGCCCAGCCACAGGGCCGCTGCGACGGAATGTATGATGTCGGCCACCAGATGGATGACGCCGCCGGGTCCCTCCGTCGCCGCGCCGTGGCCGGTCCAGGCGAAGCTGGCGGCGACAAGGAATCCGAGGACCGCCGTCAGGCGCCAGATCGCCCTGCCGGGATTCCAGGCGACGACCGTGACGAGGCCAAGGAGGGCGAGGGCGGCCCGCGCCACCATGCCCATGCCCAGGCCCGTGCCGGTGATCACGAAGGACAGGGACGCGGGTTTGACCGCCTCGCTCAGCGAACCCGCCATGACGGCGGTCTGGGCCACCAGCGCGGCGAGCGATCCCAGCACGACGACGATCGCCGCCAGCGCCAGCGTCGGCCGCGCCCAATTCAGGTTCGGATGGTCGGCACTCCTGAAACTGTAGAGCAGGAACAGCGGCGCGCCGAGAAGGACGACGGCGCCGCCGTATTGAAGCCAGCGAAGCGCGATGACCGCGACTTCAAGCACGGCGTCAGCGCACCGAGAAGGTGTAGGAGCCCGTCATGCGGTGACCGTCGCTCGACGCGATGCGCCAGTCGACGCGGTAGGCGCCGGCGGCCAGCGGGCGGGCCAGGGTCCCCGTCAGCGTCTTGCCGTCCTGGGCGACCGAGGTCCGGATAGCGACCTTGTCGCCTGCCGCGTTGACGACGTCGAAGCCTGAAAAGGCCGGCACCGTACGCTCGCTGAAGGCCATGCTGATCGAACGGGTCCCGACCACGGTGGAGTTCGGCGCGGGCGTCGCACTGACCAGCCGTGCGTGAGCCGCCGCCGGGCCGGCGACGAAAGCCACGGCCGCCGCGACGGCGATGAACGGCGCGGGATTGAAGTTACGCATACTCGGTCTCCAGACGTTTGGCCGTTCCCGGCCTTCTGCTACTCTACGCGCCTCACGGGCGCTTCCCTCATGAACGGCGATCGCGGCCGATCCAAGGACCGGCCGCGACACCCCTATGCGATGCCGTAGCCGGCTTGCTCGATCGCAGCCCGGATGCGGGCCTCATCGACATCACCTTCAACTCGCAGGGCGCCGGTCGCGATTTCGATTTCCATCCTGGCCTTGGGCGCCACCTCCGCAACGGCCGCCCGGACCTTCGCGGCGCAGCTTCCGCAAGTCATGCGTTCAACCTTCAACTCGATCATCGTCATCTCCTTTATCGACCGACGATGAGGCAGGTGGGGCTTCCCAGCATGGGAGGGTCAAGGGGTGCTGCTCAATCTCTTTCATCATGCGGAACACGCAAACCCATGACGTCTTGACCTTTCAAGCGCTGGAAGGTGCAGCAGGAGATCGAGGAGAAACATCATGGCCCAATCCCCAGATCCGCACGCCGAGCACGCCCCCGAAGCACCTGTCCATAAGGCCCCCGCGGCGCGGCAGGCGCACGCCCACGGCGTGTCCTTGAACCGACTGGCCTTCACCGCGACGCTGCACTGTCTTTCGGGCTGCGCCGTCGGGGAGGTGTTGGGCATGGTCATCGGCACGGCGCTAGGGTGGACCGCCCTGCCGACCATTGGCCTGGCTGTCGGCCTAGCCTTCGTCTTCGGCTACGCCTTCACCATGGTTCCGCTGCTGCGGGCCGGGCTGGCGTTCGGGGCGGTGCTGAAACTGGCTTTGGCGGCGGACACGGTCTCGATCGCGATCATGGAAATCGTGGACAACGCCATCATGCTGGTCATTCCCGGCGCGATGGACGCGCATCTGGATTCGCCGCTATTCTGGGGCAGCCTCGGAGCCGCGCTCCTGATCGCGGGCGCCGCCGCCTTCCCCGTCAATCGCTGGCTGATCTCCCGAGGCAAGGGCCACGCCGTCGTGCACGCTCACCACCACTAGATCGGCCCGCGCCCCGGATCATCTGCATTCCACAGTCAGGTGACCCAACTCATGCACGGGCTCCAGTCGCCGGCGCACGGTATCGGCGTCGACGGCCCCAGCGACGCTGACGATTGCGGCATGGGCCTCCGGTCCGACGCGCCAGACATGCAGATCGACGATGCGGACGTCGCCCGGCCCTTCGACCATCTCGCGGATTTCTGCCTCGATCGCATCGTCGGTCGTGTCGAGCAGAACGGCGGCAGTGTCGCGCATCAGACTCCAGGACCAACGCGCTATCACGATCGCGCCGACGACGCCCATCGCAGGATCGAGCCAGATCCAGCCGAGGTAACGTCCAGCAATCAAGGCGGCGATCGCCAAGACCGAAGTCAGCGCATCAGCCAGCACATGGAAGTAAGCTGAGCGGAGATTGTTGTCCCTGCCACCATGCGGGGCGTGATCGTGTCCATGATGGTGACTATGCCCATGATGGTGGTCGTGGCCATGGTGATGACTGTGACCGCCTCCGGCCAGCAGAAGCGCACTCAACAGATTGATTGCGAGGCCAATCACGGCGACCAGTGTGGCCGGGCCGAACGCCACGGTCGTGGGCGTGATCAGCCGGCCCACGGACTCTCCTGCGATGCCCAAGGCGACGATCCCGAGGACGAGCGCCGAGGCGAACCCGGCCAGATCCCCAACCTTACCGGTGCCGAAGGTGAATCGGGGATTGGCGGCATGCCGCTTCGCATAGGCATAGGCGCCGGCTGCGACACCCAGCGCGCCGGCATGGGTCGCCATGTGGAAACCGTCCGCCAGCAGGGCCATCGAGCCGAAGAGCAGTCCGGCAACGATCTCGCCCACCATCATGACGGCGGTCAGCGCCACGACCCACAGCGTCCGCCGCGCATTCTCGTCGTGGGCGCGCCCCAAGAAGTTGTGGTCGTGCGTCAGGTAGTCCGTTTCAGCGGCGGTCATGGCAGGCCTATCTTGAGTAGCGCCGGATGATGGCGATCAGTTCGTCGGCGCCGCTCCGGCGCTCTTCGGCGTTCAAATCGGGATGGGCGACGTGATGGCGCAGATGGTCCTCGATCAGTTCCTCCAGCAGCCCGCCCATCGCGCCCCGCGCAGCGGCCACCTGTTGCAGAATCTCGGAGCAGCCAGCCTCGCCTTCGATCGCGCGCTCGATTGCGCTCAGTTGGCCAGCGATCCGTCGGACCCGGCCAACCAGCTTCTTCTTATTGGTCACGGTGTGGGCCATCGGATACCCCCCTAGAGTATCTTGAGGAGCGCCGCCAGTTCCGTGAATCTTCGAGGACGCACTGTCGCGCCTTGCGTCAGAGCCGGTTCAGAATCGCCTGCATTTGACTGATCTCGCGCTCCTGCGCCTCAACGATCTCGCCGCAGAGCGCCACGAGCTCGGGATCGGCGAGCTTCGCCTTCCCACACATCAGAATGGCCCCGGAATGGTGCGGGATCATCCCTCGGATGAGCTCCTTGTCGCCGATCGCGGCCTGGGTGCGCATGGCGTAGAAGCTGCCGGCGAAGATCACGACGGCTCCGATAGCGATGGCCAGGTTGGCGCGCTTGTTCTCGTACATCGAGCGCATCAGGACGAGCATGAGGACGGCCATCGGGGTGACCATCATCAGCGTCATGTAGACGTTGTTCAGGTTGAAATAGAAATGATCGAGCGAGGCGATCATCGTGTACATCACCAAGTACATGATGATGAAGTGCAGGATCAGTTGGATCGCAAGGTCGCGGTAGCTCTTGCCGTGCATGTCGCCCTCCAGCAGCGGAAGTGACGCCGGCCGACCCGGTCGCCCTCCTGAAAGACTACGCGCGGGACCGCCCCATCCCGCGCGATCGCCTCTTTGAGCGGATCAGCCGTTCGGCTGAGCCGCCGCTGGCGCCGCGGCGCCCGATCCCCGATGTTCGGCCAACCAGCGCTCGAGTTCGCTGATCTCCTGGCGTTGCTTGGTCATCGTCATTTCCGCCATCTGGCGGAGCTCGGGGTCCGGATTCTGCTGCATCAAGACCTCGGACATGGCGATCGCGCCGCGGTGATGCTCGATCATCTTCAGAGCGTAGGTCTCCTGCGGGTCCGCGCCGTGAGCCTGCATCATGGCCTGGTGCATCTGCTGCTCGGACGCCGTGTAAGGCGTCTGGGGACCCGCCATGGCTCCGGCCTCCGCTCCGCTCGAAGCCGGCGTAGTTTCGGCCGCTGGGGTCGTTCCGCTCGTCTCGGTTTCCGTGTTTTCCGCAGGGGTGCAGGCCATCAGCAAGGCGGACAGCCCCACTGCCGCCAGACCGCTTCTCAAATGAAAGGACATCGTTTCCTCCGTGAGTGGAGACGATCGAACAGCTTTGAAGGCCGTTCCAAAAACCTGCTTGACCTTCCCATGACTGGAACCTTCATCAGGGGTGGGACTTCGATGTTGGAGACCGTCCCGATGACCCCCACGCCCTTGCGAACCCTCGACATTCCCATACTCGGCATGACCTGCGCCAGCTGCGTGGGGCGGGTCGAGAAGGCTATCCGCGCCGCGCCCGGCGTGAAGAGCGCCACGGTGAACCTCGCCGCCGAAAGGGCGCGGGTGGCAATCGATGAATCGGGCTCCCCCGCCGCCGTGACTCAAGCGATCCGCTCCGCCGGCTACGAGCCGATCGAAGACACCATCGAGCTCAAGATCACCGGCATGACCTGCGCGAGCTGCGTCGGTCGGGTCGAGCGCGCCTTGAAGGCGACGCCCGGGGTTCTGGACGCCAGCGTCAACCTGGCGACGGAGCGCGCCACCGTTCGGGTGCTGGAAGGCGCCGCTGATGCCCGCGCTTTGACGGACGCCGTCGCCAAGGCGGGCTACACCGCCGAGGCGGCGTCCGCGCCGGACGCAACCAGCGAGGATCGCGAGCAGGCTTCGCGCGCGGCGGAAATCCGCAGCTTGGGACGCGCCGTCGCCGTCGCCGGCGCGGCGACCCTTCCCCTGTTCGTCATCGAGATGGCGCTACACTTCGTCCCCGGCGCCCACGACTGGCTGATGGCCGCCATCGGCATGACGCCTTGGCGGATCGTCAGCTTCCTCTTGGCGACCTTCGTGCTTTTCGTTCCGGGTCTGCGCTTCTACCGGAAGGGCGTTCCCAACCTCGTCAGGCTGACGCCGGACATGAACTCGCTTGTCGTGCTCGGGTCCACCGCCGCCTGGGCGTTCTCGACCGTCGCGACCTTCGTCCCGCAGTGGCTGCCAGCCGGGACCGCCAACGTCTATTTCGAAGCCGCCGCCGTGATCGTGACGCTGATCCTGGTCGGCCGCTGGTTCGAGGCCCGCGCCAAGGGACAGACCAGCCAGGCCATTCGCCGCCTCATGACGCTTCAGGCTAAGACCGCCCGCGTGGAACGGGCCGGCTCGGAAGTCGAACTGCCGATCGACGACGTCACGCCAGGGGACGTGATCGTCGTCCGGCCCGGCGAGCGCGTGCCGGTCGACGGCTTGGTGATGTCGGGAACCTCGTTCGTCGATGAGTCCATGCTGACCGGCGAGCCGATCCCGGTCGAGAAGATCGAGGGCGCCAAGGTCGTCGGCGGCACCATCAACACGACCGGGGCCTTCCGCTTCCGGGCTGACAAGGTGGGTTCCGAGACCGTGCTGGCGCAGATCGTGCGCATGGTCGAGGCGGCCCAGGGCGCCAAGCTGCCGATCCAGGCGCTGGTCGACAAGGTGACGGGCTGGTTCGTTCCCGCTGTCATCGCCATCGCCGTCCTGACCTTCGCGGTCTGGCTGGCGTTCGGCCCGCAACCGGCGCTGGGCTTCGCCCTCGTCAACGCGGTCGCGGTGCTGATCATCGCCTGCCCCTGCGCCATGGGACTGGCGACCCCGACCTCGATCATGGTTGGGACCGGCCGCGCCGCCGAGCTCGGCGTCCTGTTCCGCAAGGGCGAGGCGCTTCAGGCGCTCCAGGGCGTCGAGGTCGTCGCCTTCGACAAGACCGGCACCCTGACCGAAGGGCGGCCCGAACTGACCGACCTCACCGTGGCCGAGGGCTTCATGACCGACGAGGTGCTGAGCCTGGTCGCCGCGCTGGAGACGCGGTCGGAGCATCCCATCGCCCGCGCCATCATCCAAGCCGCCGAGGCGCAGAGCCTTCCCGTTACTGATCCGGACACCTTCTCCTCGCGGCCGGGGTTCGGCGCCGAGGGTCGGGTCGGCGGCCGGCTTGTGCACGTCGGCGCTGACCGCCTGATGTTGGGTCTGGGCCTCGACCTGTCCGTCTTCGCCGATCGGGCGCAGCGGCTGGGGGAAGAAGGCAAGAGCCCCCTCTATGCCGCGATCGACGGCCGTCTCGCCGCCATCATCGCGGTTTCCGATCCGATCAAGGCCACCACCCCCGCCGCCATCGCCGCCCTTCACGCCCTCGGGCTCAAGGTGGCCATGGTCACCGGCGACAACCGCCGGACCGCCGAGGCCGTGGCTCGACGTTTGGGCATCGACGAGGTGCGCGCCGAAGTTCTGCCGGACGGCAAGGTGGAGGCCGTCCGCGCCCTTCAGACCGGCGGCCGGCGGCGGGTCGCGTTCATCGGGGATGGTGTTAATGACGCGCCGGCTCTAGCCGCGGCCGATGTCGGGCTCGCCGTCGGCGGCGGCACGGACGTCGCTATCGAGAGCGCCGATGTGGTCCTGACCGGTGGCGACCTGCGGGGCGCCGTGAACGCCGTCGCCCTCTCCCGGGCGACGATGCGCAACATCCGCCAGAACCTGGTCTGGGCGTTCGGCTACAATGTAGTGCTGATCCCGGTCGCCGCAGGACTGCTCTTCCCCGTGTTCGGCTGGTTGCTGTCGCCCATGCTCGCCGCCGGCGCCATGGCCCTGTCCAGCGTCAGCGTCCTCACGAACGCGCTGCGTCTCCGTGGCTTCAAGACCAGCTTCGAAGGAGTTGTCGCATGAATATCGGCCAAGCCTCCAAGGCGACCGGCGTTTCAACCAAGATGATCCGCTACTACGAGTCCGTCGGCCTGATCCGGCCGGCGGACCGGACCGAGAGCAACTACCGGGACTTTTCGGACCGGGACGTGAACGAGTTGAGGTTCATTCGCCGAGCCCGCAACCTTGGCTTCTCTGTCGAGGAGATCACCCATCTGCTCTCGCTCTGGCGGGACCGGGACCGATCGAGCCGGGAGGTGAAGGCGATCGCCGACAAGCATGTCGCCGACCTCGACGCGCGGATCGCAGAGATGACCGCCATGGCCGACACCCTGCGCGACCTTGCGCGGCGCTGCGCGGGCGACGACCGGCCGGACTGCCCAATCCTCACCGACCTGTCCGCCTCGGCCGCCGCCCCTGCGAGCGCGACGGTGAAGACGTCCCGGCGCTCGCCGAAACCCGCCCTGGCAGCGTCCTGACGCAGTCGAGATTAGCCGGATGCATTGGGTCAGATCCTTGGTTCCCAACGTCGAGGTCCGACACCATCGGGATGAAATCGGAAAATCCGGACTCCTGAGAAATATGCGACTGGCCGCGGACCGCGCAGCGGGTCAGGCCGGAATGCTGGACTCCATCAACGGGGCCTCTACACTTCGCGCCGGCGGGTTCCGGAATGGATAGGCGCTGATCTTGAGCCGGGGGACGCTTTGCGTCGGCGGCGATCAGAACTGAAACTCCCGGCTTCCGTACAGAAGTTCCAGACCCGCCCCCTTCTCTCATCCGTCCGACGGCTGAACTTCAATCGACATCCGGGTCGATGATCCCAGCCCGTACCGCCACCGCCACGGCCTCGATCCGGGTGCGCACCCTCAATTTGGCGCAGGCTTTCTCCAGATAGCTATCGACCGTGCGGGGAGAAAGCCCGACAATCTGGCCGATATCGACGGAGCTCTTCCCTCGACTGACCCAGAGCAGACATTCGGATTCGCGCGCGCTCAATGGAGTGGCTGGTCGAGGTTCGGACGGGGAACCGCAGTCCATGGCTGATCCTCACAGTTGCCCATGCACGTTCGGCGGGAATCAACGCATCCCGCAACGACAGAGAATTGCGGGTCGCCCGCAATAAATTTGCGTAGATCGCACGTCCGTCTGACCCCGCCGCCGCCCGACTTGCGCCCGGGTCGCCTTTGATTCATGGTTCGCCCGCTGGCGCTCGCGCCGGTGGGGCCTGGAATCCCCTGTACGACATCTGATCATCGACGACCCGCGCGCGACGCGGATGTCGGTTGCCCACGGCTTCGGACCCGTGCGTTCTTGCGCATGCGCCCGGCGGCGCGGCTGCGTCGGGATTCCGGACCTCTCGTGGAGAGGCCGGAGAGGTGTGGTGACAGAGGCGAAGCAGCTTGGCGCGGAAGGACGGGACGGTTTGAACCGCCTGTACCGTCAGTACGCGTCATGGCTGGGTCGCCGCCTGCGCGCGCGCGTGGGCGCGGAAGCCGCCGCCGACGTGGTGCAGGAGACCTATATCCGCGCGGCGCCCTACGCCGTTGCGGACATCCGCCATCCCAAGGCCTTTCTTCTGCGGATCGCCATGAACCTCCTGCGCGACGAAAGCCGCCGCGAGGCCCGCACGAAACGGCAGACCGAGGCGGCGCCGCCTCCGCAAACGGAGGCCGCCGACCAGTTCGATCATGTCCTGCTGTCGCAGGTCATCCGCTCGATGCCGCCGCTCTACCGCAACGTCTTCGTTCTCAACCGCTTTGGCGGTATGACCTATCCTGAGATCGCCCTGACGCTCGAAATCAGCGTGAAGACCGTGGAATGGCGAATGGCCAGGGCGATCGAGTACTGTGCGTCTCGGCTGGATCTGTAGGTAAGACGGATGACCATCGAGGGTGACGCCGACATCAGGCGGAGGGAGGCGGCCGATTGGTTTGCCCGGCTGAACCAGCGCACGGTCACGACCGGGGACGTGAAGGGCTTCAGCGAGTGGCGCCGCGACCCCGCGAACGCCCAAGCCTTCGGCCGTGTCGAAGCCCTGTGGGACGCGGCGGGGACCCTCGCCAAAGACCCGGAGATGGCGTCGCTGACACGCGAAGCTGCAGGCCTGCGCCCCCCCCCCAAACGGCGTTCGACGACCGGTCGCCTCCTGCCGATCGGCGCCCTCGGCGCCTTGGCGCTGGTCTTCGGCGCCGCAGGCTTCCTTTGGCTTTCGCAGCAACCGACGCGCTACGCCACGGCGGTAGGGGAACAACGCACGATCCAGCTTGAGGATGGCTCGCGCATCACCTTGGACACGGCGTCGGAGGTCGCGGTGCGCTTCAACGACTCGCGCCGTTCGATCACCCTCGCAACCGGCCAGGCCATGTTCGATGTCGAAGGCGATCCGGACCGGCCCTTCGTCGTCGCCGCCGGCGACACCCATGTGACCGCGGTCGGCACTCGCTTCGATGTCCGGCGCTCGGGGGCCGGCGCGCGCGTCGTTCTCGTCGAGGGACGGGTCGACGTGCGGCGGAACGCGAGGACTGACGGTCGGTGGACCCTGGCTCCCGGTCAGCAGGTCACAACCTCGTCCGACCGTCCGACCGTCGAGGCCGTCAACCTGCCGGTCGCCACCAGTTGGACCACGGGGCGATTGACGTTCGAGAGCACGCCGATCGGCGAGGCGGTGGCGGAGATGAACCGCTATAGCCGCGCGCCGATCGAGCTGCGGGACGAACGGATCTCGTCGATCCAGATCAGCGGCGTGTTCAACACCGGCGACGTGGACGGTTTCGTCGCCGCGCTGAGCGACCTCTACGCGCTTCAGGCGACCCAGGCCGACGATGGCCGCATCATTCTCACCGGCCCGGCCTGAAATTAATCCGTACGCGACTTAGGGGAACCTCCGCGACCCAACGTCTCCTCCCCAGCCCGCACATCCGCGGGTAGAAAATCGGGGGATGGTCATGGGCCAGAGTTTCACGTCGACGGCGCTTGCCGCATTGATGCTGAGCGTCGCGACGCCGGTCGTCGCGCAATCGAGCGATGTCGCGCGCCGCTTCGATATCGCGGCGGGGCCGCTCGACCGCACCCTGCCCGCCTTCGCCCGTCAGAGCGGCCTGCAGATCCTCTATCCGAGCGCCCTCGTCGCGGGCCGTCGGTCGCCGGCCGTCAGCGGCGAGCTGACGCCCGAGGCGGCGCTCACCCTACTGCTCCGCGATTCCGGCCTGACCTATCGACAGAGCCGCCCCACGGTCTTCGTTCTGATCGACCCTTCGGCCCGAGCCGAGGCGGGCGAAACAGACGCGACCCAGCTCGAAGAGATCGTCGTGACCGGCACCTATCTGCGCGGCGCCGACAGCCCCTCGCCCGTTACGGTCGTCACCCAGGCCGACATCGATCGACAGGGACGGGGCACCGTCGCCGAAACCCTTGCCGCCCTGCCTCAGAATTTCACCGGCGCGGCCTATGAGGGGTCGGCCGGCACCGGCGCCGACCGCACGAGCCGCAACCTCGCCTACGCGACAGGCGTGAACCTCCGGGGATTGGGGGCGGACGCCACGCTCGTCCTCGTCAATGGGCGACGCATCGCGGGAACGGGCAGCGCTGGCGACTTCTCCGACATCTCGAACATTCCCACCAGCGCTGTCGCGCGAACGGACGTCCTGCTGGATGGCGCCTCCGCCCTCTACGGCGCGGACGCCGTCGGCGGGGTGGTCAACATCATCCTCAAGTCTCGCTTCGAAGGCGCCGAGAGCCGGCTTCGCCTCGGCGGGACAAGTGACGGCGGAGCCGAGGAGGTGCTGCTGTCCCATAGCGGCGGCTTCGACTGGGCCAGCGGGGGGATCGTGGCGGCCTATGAGTTTCACGATCGTGGCGAGTTGCGCGCCGCAGATCGCCGCGCGACCGCCGACGCCGATCTTCGCCCCCTCGGCGGTTCTGATCGACGGTTCTTCTACAGCGCTCCGGGGAACCTGATGGCCTTCGACCCGGTCAGCGGGTCCTATGAACCGACCCACGCAATTCCGCGGGGGCAGAACGGCCTCAACCTCTCCGCGGGAGACTTTCGCCTGGGCGAGGTCAATCTAACGAACCAGATGGAAGGCCAGTGGAGCCTCCCCCATCAGCGGCGCCATAGCGTCTTCGTCGCGGGCCGTCAGGACCTCCCGGGCGGGTTCAGCCTGGACGGCGATATCCGATACACCGACCGGCAGTACGAACAGGACACAATGGCCGACATCGGCATTCTGTTCGTCACGCCCGACAACCCGTTCTTCACGCCCGTCGCGGGCGAGCCTTTCCAGGAAATCGCCTACTCCTTCATCAACGATCTGGGTCCGGGCCAGGATGAGGGCTTCTCGCGAAGCGTGGGCGGCGCGTTGGGTATCAGCGGGACGATCCTCGGTTGGAACGCCGCCGCCTATCTGAGCGGCGGCGAGGAGACGACAGGTCTGTTGGCCACGAACCGGGTCCAGACGACACGGCTTGATGAGGCCATCGGCGCCACGCCCGACAGCGCCGCAACCCCGTTCAGCCCCGCGGTCAACGGCTACTTCAACCCGTACGGCGACCCCGCCGCCCATAGCCCCGCCCTGCTCGCCTTCATCGGATCCGGATACATCCGCTCCGAGAACGTCAGCACGGTCGGCTCCATCAATCTCAAGGCCGACGGCGTCTTGCTCACCCTGCCGGGCGGAGACCTTCGCATGGCGGCGGGCGTCGATTTCAGGCACGAGCGGTTCGAGACCTCCGGCGAGAACTTCATTTCGGGAGACGCGCCGAGGATCGCGGCGCCGACCCGGTACGAGCGCGATGTGGCGGCGGCGTTCGCGGAGCTCCGCATCCCTATCGTGGGCCCCGACAACGCGATGCGCGGCGTCGAGCGCCTTGAGATCTCGCTCGCCGGCCGGGTCGAGGATCACGAGGGCGTCGGCCGAACGAGCAATCCAAAGGTGGGATTGCTCTACAAGCCAACGCGGGACCTGCTGCTGCGCACCAGCTACGGCACCTCATTCCGGGCCCCGTCCCTGCGGGAGTTGAACAGCGCCTACCGTTTGGGACCGGTCTTCCTCGACCGGTCGGGCGCCAATGTGATCAGCATCGTCCAGTATGGCGGCAATCCGGACCTTCTCCCTGAGACCGCCGAATCCTGGACGGCCGGGTTCGTCTGGACGCCAGGGGCGCTCGAAGGCTTGCGGATCGAAGGCGGCTGGTTCCGGACCACGTTCGAGGACCGGATCGCGACCCCGGTCGCGGAGAACCTGATCGACGCCCTGAACGACCCGACGCTCGCGCCCTTCATCCGTTATGTCAGCCCGGGTTCGAACGCTGACGATCTGGCCTACGTCCAGTCGCTCCTCGCCCACCCGGGCAACTACAACCCCAACATCTTTCCCGCGACGGCCTATGGCGCCGTGATCGACAACCGCTACGTCAACGCTTCGGCGGTCGAGGTGGAGGGGCTTGATCTGTCGACGCGATACCGCTTCTCGCTGGGATCGGGCGATATTTCGCTCGATGCGACCGTCACCCATCTGCTCACCAATGACAGGACGATCACGCCGGCTTCCCCGAGAGAGGACCTTCTCGGCGCACCGAACTTTCCGGCCCGCTGGCGAGGCCGGTTTGGCGCCCAGTGGATGCAGGGTCCGATCACGGTCGGGGGCGCCCTCAACCACGTCAGCGGGGGGCGGGACACGACCAACGGCAAGGCGATCGACGACTGGATCACCCTCGACGGACAGGTCCGTGTCGATCTGGAGACCGGCTGGGCGGAGGGCCTTTCGCTCACCCTGAACGTCCTCAACCTCCTCAACGAGGAGCCGCCCTTCTATGACGCCCCGGCCGGCATCGGTTACGACGCCGCCAACACCAATGTCCTCGGCCGCCAAATCTCCCTCCAGCTCGTCAAGCGCTGGTGAACGGTCGTGCGCAGAGCCCTGGTCCTCATGGCGAGCACGCTTGCGCTCGCCTGTCCGTCGGTCGTCCGAGCCGATCCTCTCACCGTCGAGATCGCGCTGGGCCTTGAAAGCTACGGTCGCGTGGCGATTGATCCGTCAGGCGCCGTCGCCGTCTTCGAGGAGCGCCGAAGCCGCATCGACCTGCCGCGCCACGATGTCGAGGCCGAGGGCGCCAATCGATACGCCCGTCTCTTCCGGCTCGATCTCGACCAGTCCGGGCCGCCGCGCCCCCTCCTGCCAATGGCGGACGATGCAGGCTACTCGGCGGGACCTTTCTCGCCCGACGGCCGGCGGCTGGTCGTTTACCGCCTGCGGGACGATGAATGGCGGCTCGGCGTCGTCGAGCTCGCATCGGGCCGGGCGATCTGGAGCGATGTCGCCCCCGAGCTCGGCCTCTGGGGAAGGTCCGTCGAATGGATCGGGAACGACACCCTGATCGCCCTGGGGACGCCGGACGGCGCGCTCCCGACGCGGCTGGCGGGACCACGCACGGACCAGAACCGGTTGATGACGCTCAGGGCCGCCGCCACGGCCGGATCCGCCGCAGCGGTGATCGTCGGCGAACACGCGCCCGCGCCCCTCCCGCCGCGCCGCCTTTGGCGGATCGCCGCCGCGACCGGCAGCGCATCCCCGATCGCCGATGGGCCCTTTCTGGATTTCGAGATGTCTCCAGACGGACAGTACGCGGCGCTGCTTCTCGACGGCCCGCTTTTGCCGCCTCCGGCCCCTGACGCGGCGGCCGAGGTGAGGCGCGCCCGGGGCCTTCAGATCGTATCGCTTGCGGATCGGACCCGCGTCGCTCCGCCGGAGGCCGCCGACATTTCCACGAGCCTTCTGGCGTGGTCGCCGGCCTCGGACGCCGTGCTGGTGGCGACGATCGCGCCGGATCCGGCGAGGCTGCTGACCGTAACCCCGGCCGGGGTCGTCACGGATGTGACCCCGCCCGGTGTGGCTCCAACGATCCCGATCGATTTCCAGGGCATGCCCACCGCGGAGGGGGGCTGGCTCGATGACAGGCCGCTGTTCAAGGGCCGCTCCGAATCGACGGAAGGATGGTTCATCGCCGGGGCCGACGCACATGCCCTGTCGGGGTTGGGCGCAGGCGCGCGCCTCGTCGCGGAAGGCCGCTCCAGCGTCCTCTTCAGCAGCGGAGACGACATCGTTCGCCTGGAGCCCGGCGGTCGTCAGACGGTTCTCGGAAGAGCTGGATCGGCGGTCGACCCGCAAGGTCCGTTCGGCCTGAGGGCCCAGAGCGGCGCCATGAAGCGTCGCTTCACCATCACCTCGACTCCCGACGGCCGGCTCTGTCGGATCCATACCGACCCGACCACCGAGACAGAGTGCGTCGTCGCCGCCCCCGGGGCTGCGGTGAGCTGGAGCCGACGCGTCGGTCTGGATCGGAGCGATCAAGAGGGGGAGCCCGACGTTCTGCGCCTTCAGAGAAACGGCCGGCGGGAGGTCGTCTGGCGCCTCAACCCGGAACTTGGCCGGATCGCGGTGGCCGCTCCGCGACGGATAACCGGCGTCGGCGGCGTGGGCGGTTGGCTCTATCTTCCGCCCGACAACGGTTCGAGGCCACCCGTTATCGTCGTGCCCTATCAGGGCGACACCTACGCGTCGCCGCCTTGGTGGATGGAACGCGGCTCGACGAGCCTGTCCATGGCCCCGCAGCTTATCGTCGCCGCGGGCTACGCCGTGCTCATCCCTGATCTTGCGCCCATGCGCGAACCCGCTGACGGGCTGGCCGAGCGTATCCTCGCGGTTGTCGATGCCGCGGGCGCCGCGGGCCTGGTGGACGCCGACCGGATCGGCGTGTGGGGCTGGAGCTTCGGGGCGTGGTCCGCGGTGATGAGCGCCGCCCAATCCGATCGTTTCGACGCTGTCGTGGGCCTCAACGGTCCGATGAATTTCGCTACGGTCATCGGCGACGTCGGATCGACGCTCCGGCTGGAAGGCGGACATGCCTTGGCGGCCGCCGCCAGCGCACGTTGGCTCGAATCCGGTCAGGCCGCCATGCGGACCACCTACTGGCGCGCCGCCGACCGCTACCGTCGCAACAGTCCCTTCGATCAGGCCGATCGGATCCAGGCTCCAACGCTGCTGGTCGTCGGTGAATACGACCTCATGCTCGGCCAGTCGGAACAGCTCTACGGCGCCCTGCACCGACTCGGGCGACCAGTCGCCCTGACCCTGCTCATCGGCGAAGAGCATGGCCTCCGCAGTCCGGGCAACATCCGCCTCTACTACGCTCAGGTCAGACGCTGGTTTGACCGCTATCTCAAACCCGCCGACGGCCCAGGCGATCACGCCAGCGACGCACCCACGCCTCCGTTTGGGCGAGACTGAGCAACTCGGAATGGCCGCCCCGCCACAGGAGGTGATCGCGGGTCAGACGAGCGTCCAGGGCGGGGTCGATCAGCCCCGCCTGGGCGAGCGCACCTCCGAGCAGGAACTCGCGAAGGAACGGGAGCCGATGGGCCACGGCCTGTCCATAGTAGGCGCCGAGTTCGCCCTTGGAGCGACGATCGAGGATGAGGGACGGCACGTCGTCGGCGAAGGCGGCGCGGGCCGCCGCGCGATCCCGGCCGCCCCAGGTGAGATCGACCGAGGACAGGGCAAGGCCCGCCTCCATGACCGGCTGGCTGAGCAGGGGATTGACGCAGGCTCCCCGACGGCTGCGGATCGCCGGCCCCTGAAACGTCTGACAGAAGGCGAGGGCCGACACCTGGAGCGCCTTGGCCGGTGGAACGCTCTTGAGATCCTCGAGCCAGGGATGGGTCCAGCCGGCACGGTGTCGGACCTCCTCGCGCCAGTCCCGGGCGAGCGCGGTGAGCCACAGTGGGCGGCGTAGCCATCGGGACATCCTGTGCAGGACTTCAACTCGGGCTCCGAGCCGGCGCTCCCAGATCTCGTCCAGCCCGACAAGAAGCGTCGGCATCTGGAAGAAGACCGCGTCACCGCCCTGCCCGGTCAGCGATCCCCAGGCCTCCAGCGCCCCTATCCGTTCGGCGATATCGTCGTTGTAGTCGGGGTCGATGTCGTTGGACGCAGGCCGGAAGGCGTCCGCGCCCGCCTCGAGACGCTGGGCGTTGAGCCGCAACCCCTCGCGGCGCACCTCGGTCAGCACCACGCCATGATGCCGCGCAACCGCTCTCGCGTAGTCCCGCTCATCCCCCTCGCGGTGATCGACGTAGTGGTTGACCCAGGCCGCGACCTTGGCGCGCTGGTCGATCGATAAGGCGGCGGCGACAATGGCCGAGTCGAGTCCGCCGCTCAGTTCGGCGACCCATCGCCGGCTCCCGGCGAGCGCCCTCACGGCGAGGACGACGGCCGCCTTGAGATCCGGCGGCTCGTTCGCATCGCGGCGTCTGTAAACGTCCGCGGGTCTCCAGATTTGCTGACTGTGTCCACCCGCCTTTCCGATCGTCCGTAGCTCACCCGCCGCCACGGGCGTCAGGTCGGTCAGAGGCAGACGATGACGGTGCTCTCCGGGGCGACGGATGAGGGCGGCCACCTCTCCCCAGTCTATCCCCGAGCTCTCCGGCAGCCAGGGATCGATGACATCGTCGGCGCCGGTCGCGACGAAGGTCACGCCGCCTCTGCGCCAGACGACGCAGTCAACCGCGCCGGATGGATCCCTGAGAATGGCGACCTCGCCGGCGGACCGGCGTATGAGGAGATACCGGCCCCAATAGTCTGAACACACCGCCCGGGCGCGGGCCTCGTCCAGAGGGCGACAGCCGAGGACGCCGCGCGCCTCGGGCGCGAGCGCGGCACCGGCGCCGTCGAAAATCTCTCCCACGAGGACCCCGTGACCATCCAGAGCGCCGGTGACGTCCAGCCGCCCGCCGGACGGCGCGAAGACCGCGAGGAAGGGGGCGTTCGCCTTGCAGGACCAACCCCGCCGGCTCAGCCGCTTTCGCACCGGCGCAATGGCGACCTGAAGAGCGGCGGGATCGTCGCCCACCAGGATGATGGCCGAGTCCGCCGCCACGTCAGATCACCATGATCGGGCGATAGACGTTCAGGGTCTCGGGCGCCTCGCTGACACACTGGTCGCCGCACTGCAGCCAGCAGTGGGCGAGGAACGGAAAGGTCCGCACGCCGAAGACCCAGTCGGCGTCGAGATCATCCGCGTTGAGGAACCGGAGCAGCATCTCCGCCTGAAGGAGGCAGGCTCCGGTCGCGGGCGCGAAGGGAAGCAGTTGTCGGAACACTTCAACCCTGGCGGCCAGGGCAGCCGGATCCCGACGCCCGCGCCGGCCATGATGGCGTTGCTTCAGATCAAGCAGGGTCGGCCGGCGTCGCACGCACCTGACCCAGATCGCCGCGAATGTGAGCACGTCGCGAAGGGTGGGCCGGCTGTGCGGCGGCGGTGGAAGACGAGCCGATGGCAGGGCCGGCGCCTCGCCGCGGACCTCGTCGGTCTTGGTGGGATGCAGCAGCTCTTCTGCGGCGAGCCGGAGCAGCGCGTCCATCGGTCCCGAGACGGTTCGTCCCACGACATCGACCTCGCCGCACTCCGGCAGGCACAGATAGTCGTCAGCGGCCAGGTCGAGGAGGATCAGATCGTCTCCGACGCGTACGGCATGAATTCCCTCGGCCAGCGACGCTTGGTGAGGCTGTGCCGCTTCGCAGCTTGCGTCGGCCCGGGACATCTCACGCTGTCGGCTGTTCGAGGTGCGGCGTCGATTTGCTCTCATGCAGCGTTCCGCCCCCGCCTCGCGTCAGCGTTCGCACGGCGCCGAACCGCAGCAGTCGAGACACCCTGTTGATCGGCATCGGTCATCTCCGTGGATCGGCCGAAGAGCCGTCGGGGGCCGCCCCAAGGCGACCCCGTCCGGGTCATTCGGGCGGCATCGTCCAGTGCCGGGCCGGGTTCAGTTCGGTGAACGGTCCCATCGCGATGGCCCGGGTCAGCCGGCGCGCGGGCCCGAGTCGCAGGATCGGTGCATCAGTCTGGATCTTCATCGACCCATCTCCTTGTCACGAAGAACGCCTCTGATCGCGGGGTCCGGGACGAGGCCCAGCCCGGACGTCCGGGCCGCCGAAGCGGCCCGTCCGCTTATTCGGTCGGCGGAATCGTGTACTTCAGCACGGGATTCAGCTCGTCGAATTCCCCCCGCGAATTGGCGCGGGTCAGGGTCCGAGCGGCGCCCAGGCGAACGAGGCGCGAGGTGGTCTTGGCGGTCATGGTCGTCTCCTCTTTCTGAAGGTCGACAAAAGGTCGACGACGGACCATCAGCGCCCGTGTGCAAATCGATTCAAACGATATTGCGGGTGTATTCGGAGCCGTCGGGATCGAGCCGCCTGACCCGCGCCGCGAGCGCGGCGGCGGCAGCGCGCCACCGCGCGTAATAGGCTTCGAGATAGTCCGGCTCAGGATCATCCGAAGGTGAAATCGGCCCGTTCAGCCGGCGCAAGGGCGCGAGGCGACTGCGTACCCGCAACAGGCTCTCGACCAGCGGCTGATTCTCGCAATGCTCCAGCAAGCCGGCGATCCAGGCCTCCACGGCTGCGTCGGCTCCCCCGGCCAGAGCCGGGGCGGCGGTTGAGCATGTCGCCGCGAGCCGGACGTGGGCCGCCTCGAGATCCAGCAGACCGACGATGTCCTCCACAGGCGCGGCCCGGCTGAAGTACCCGAGACCCCGTCGATCCTCGACGAGCCCCTCCCCGCAGAGGCGGGACAGCGCTTCCCGAACCGGGCTGGTGCTGAGCTTCAGCGACGCCGCGATATCGGCGACCGAAAGATGTTGTCCGGGCGCGAGCCCGTATTCGAGAGCCGCGCGGAGGCTGATCACCGCTGAACCGAAAGGGTCTCGCTGTCTCATGGCCCCTCGTCGGGAGAAGGGGTCGCAGCCCGTAAATCGCCGACGTTCGGGCTTCGGGGCATGCACGCGAGGCGGCGGCGCCTATACTCAAACCCGCAAGAAGATTGCGCCATATCCGCAGCTTTTATGCTGTTGATCCTATTGGGCTTTCATTTGATGCGAGGCTGAGGCATTTTTCAACCTGCGGGGGTGAAGGGAGCCCTTCCTGAAGCCAAAGACGGGGTGGTGGACCGAAGCATGGACAGTCGGCAAACCCCGTCACCCAACGCGGTCCTCTCCGCCAGCCTTCGTCTCATTCGGTCTCACAGGCGAATGCGGACCATTGATGTGGCCGCCGGGATGAACATGGCCCTGAGGTCCTACGAGCACTTCGAGTCCGGCGCCGGACGCATCAACCTGGAGCGAATCCACCGCTTCGCCGAAGTCACCAATAGCGACGCCCACGCCATCCTCGCCGCGCTGGCGATCGGCTCTCCGGCCTTCGCCTTGCGGTGCTCGGACAACAAGCTGGCGACCATCATCGCGGTCGTCCTCCAGGAGTTCGACGAGGAGGCGGGAGACGCGATCGCTGACCTCGACGCCCGGACGATCATCAACGCCTTCACCAAGACGCTGAAGGATTTGGCCGACCAGTCCGTCCGCAAGGACGCTGAAGCCGAAGCCTGGCTCGAGGAGCGGAAAGGGCGACTGATGACGCCTGCGCGGGATGACGGCTCCGGCGACGCCTGACCGACCGCAAATTCCCGTCCGCAACCTTCCCGGATCGACGCGGTCGTCTTGTGGGCGGCCAATGGCGAGGTGCGCCTTGTTCTCTCCCCAACCTCATCGAACGCCGCCCTGGCCGACCTGACCCCGCGCCAGCAGGCGTGTCTCGAACTCGCCGCCGAAGGCCTGACCTCGGCGGCGATCGCCGACCGACTCGGCGTCTCACCCCGAACAGTCGATGAGCATCTGACGTCCGCGTGCGAAACGCTGGGTGTCCGGACTCGCATTCAGGCGGTTGCGCGGCTGGCCCAGGGCGAGCGCCGCGGCGAGGCCCGCAGTTTCCGTCCGTAGATTTCCGGCGGGAAGGTCGCGGGTCGTTCGCGGGCGACGGATCGGATGAGGTGATGGCCTCAAGCTAGGAGCCCTGCATGCTCGATCTCGCCGCGGTTCTCGCCCTGTCCCAAGCCTGCGCGCCCTCGGTCGCTCCCGAGACGTTGGCGGCCATCTCCCACGTCGAGAGTCGCTTCGATCCGCTGGCGATCGGCGTCAACCGCGGCGCACGTCGCCCGCCCCGCGCCCGCGACGCCGGCGAGGCCGCGCGATTGGCGAGGGGTCTGCTGTCGGAGGGGGCCAACATCGACCTCGGTCTGGCGCAGATCAACAGCAGCAACCTGGCCTGGCTTGGCCTGACGGTGGAAGACGCGTTCGACCCCTGTCGCAACCTCGCGGCGGCCGCGACCGTCCTGCGCACGGGATATCGGCCCACCAGCAGCGCCGCTCCGGACCAGCAAGCCGCCCTGCGCATCGCGCTCTCCCGATACAATACCGGGAATGCGGAACGAGGCTTCCGGAACGGATACGTCGGTCGGGTCGAGGATGCCGCGATAGCCCTCCGTCTTGCCCGCCCGGCGACCCCAGCCGCCGCCACGGAGACGCGCGCGCCGCCGACCTCGCTTTCGCTTGAAGCCGAGCCGCCGCCCCCCTGGGACGTCTTCGGCCGCGCCCGGGCCGGCCTGTTCGTCCTCTCAAACCCTGCCGCACGGTGATCCGATGACTTCAGCTGCGCACCTTCGTCGCCCTGCCCGCTATCTCGGCGCGCTCCTGTGCATCGCGCTTGCTGCGACCGCGCTGACCGCCCAGCCCGCCCTGGCGTCCGCCAACGTCGAAGGGCTGCTGCAGAATGTGGTCGACATGCTCACGGGCAACACGGCCCGGCTCCTTGCGGTCCTCGCGGTGGTGGTGGTCGGCATTCTGTGGATGTTCGGGCTGTTCGATCTTCGTCGGGCGGCCATCGTCGTGCTCGGGATCGTGGTGGTCTTCGGGGCGGCCGAGATCGTCAACCTGATCACCGGGGGCTCGTGATGCCCTCGCCGGCGGCGACCCTCCTGATCGGCGCGATCGCTGTCTTGCTGGCGCTTTGTCTCGCCCAGGGCCTTGGCCTCATCTCACCGAAGCGGTTCGCCCAGATCGTGGGCGGCGCATCGGGCGGGGTCGCTCTCATCTGCGCCGGCGTCTGGCTCGCGGAGGGAGGCGCCCATGGCTGAGGAACGCCTGACGGAGGATCCCCTCTTCCTCGCCTGCACCCGTCCCGCCATGGTGATGGGGGTGCCGATGGAGGCGATGGGGGTCAACGTCATCCTCTCCGGCGTGGTGTTCCTCATCGGCGGGAGCCTGCTTTACCTGCTCGTCGCGCCGGCTCTTCATCTGGTGTTCCGGGCAATCTGCCGCGCCGATCACAACGCCTTCCGCCTCCTCTTCGTCTACGTCGACACCAAGGGCCGCTGCCGGAACGGCGGGCTGTGGGGCGGCAGCTCCGTGTCGCCCCTGCCCGTGGTGCGCCGTTACGTCGTCGCGGAGCTGCGCCGTGGCTGACGGAGTCGCCGCTCGGTCGCGTCTGCGCCGCGAGACCGAAGTCCGGTCCCAGCTCCCCTATGCGCGCCATGTGAACGACCACGTCGTCGCCCTCGACAGCGGCGCGCTCATGATGGTCTTCCAGGTCGCGGGCGCGAGTTTCGAGACGGCCGACGCGCGCGACCTCAACGACTGGCATCTCAAGCTGAACCAGGCGTGGCGAAACCTCGCCGACGAGCGGCTGGCGATCTGGCATCATATCGTCCGGCGGGAGGTTCACCCGGAGCCTTCCCGAGGCCATCGGTCGGCGTTCGCGGCCGGCCTGGCCGCCGACTACGACACCCAGATGTCGAGCCGGCGGCTCTGGATCAACGAGCTGTTCGTCACCCTCGTGCTGCATCCCGGCCGGGACGGCGCCGACCGCGCCGCCGCCATGATGCGACGCCTGCGGCAGGCGCGTCGCGACGACGGCGAGACGATGGTCGCTCAGGTCCGCCGGCTCGAGGAGGCCGGTCGTGATCTGGCCCAGTATCTGGATCGATACACGCCGCGCTGCCTGGGGCTGCACGAGCGCGGCGGTCTCTGGTTCTCGGAGCCTCTGGAAGTCGTGGGCCTGATCCTGACGGGACGACGCTCGCCGGCGCCGCTCGTCTACGGCCACCTCGGCGCGGCCGCCTATACGATCAGGGTGATCTTCGGCCGCGAAACCCTGGAGCTGCGGGGCGCGGCCGGCGAGCGTTTCGGGGGAATCCTCGCCATCAAGGAGTACCCGGCGACGACCCGCCCGGGCCTTTGGGATGCGCTGCTCAACGCCCGCTTCGGCTTCGTCATGTCGCAGTCCTTCGCCTTCCTGTCGAAGGCGGCGGCGCGTGCGGTGATGGAGCGCAAACAGAACCAGATGGTGTCGGCCCGGGACAGGGCCGGCTCCCAGATCGCCGGCCTGTCCGACGCCCTGGACGATCTGGTCAGCAACCGGTTCGTGATGGGCGAGCATCAGGCGTCGGTTCTGGTCCATGGCGACACCCCCGCCGCCCTGGCGGACCATCTGTCGAAGGCGCGCGCCATCCTCGCTGATTCCGGCTTGGTGGTGGCGCGCGAAGATCTGGGCCTGGAGGGGGCGTTCTGGTCGCAGTTTCCGGGGGTCTTCTCCCGCCGCACGCGACCGGCGGCGATCACCTCGCGCAACTTCGCGGCGCTGGCGCCCCTGCACGCCCACCCCGTCGGCAAGGCGGACGGCAACCACTGGGGTCCGGCGGTCGCCCTTTTGCGGACGACGGCCGGTTCGCCCTTCCACTTCAACTTCCACGTCGGCGACGTGGGCCACACCTTCATCTGCGGCCCGTCGGGGTCCGGCAAGACGGTCGTCCAGAACTTCATGCTGGCGCAGCTGGAGCGGTTTGGCGCCCAGCAGATCTTCATCGACAAGGATCGCGGCGCCGAAATCTTCGTGCGGGCCAGCGGCGGAACCTATCTCGCGCTTCGCAACGGCGAGCCGACGGGCTTCGCCCCCTTCAAGGCGCTCCCGCCGTCTCCGGGCAACCGGGCCTTCCTCGTCCGGCTCATCCGGACGCTGGTGGCCCGCCCCGACGAGACCCTGTCAGTGGCGCAGGCCCGGGTCATCGACGAAGGCGTCTCGGCGCTCGAGGCCTTGCCGCGCGAGCGGCGCTCCATCGCGGCCTTGCGAAGCCTTCTTGGTCAGGCGGACGCCGGCGGGATCGGGGCACGGCTGGAACGCTGGCAGAAGGGCGGCCCTCTCGGCTGGGTGCTCGACAACGACGAGGACGCGCTCAGCCTCGAGGCGCGCTTCGCCGGCTTCGACATGACCCACGTCCTGGATCACGATGAGGTCCGGACCCCGGCCATGCTCTACCTGTTCCACCGCATCACCGAGCGGGTCGATGGCCGTCGGCTGGTCCTGGACATCGACGAGTTCTGGAAGGTGCTGGGCGACACCGCCTTCACCGATCTCGCCCAGGACGGGCTGAAGACCTGACGCAAGCAGAACGCCTTCATGGTGTTCGGCACCCAGTCGCCGGCCGACGTCCTTCGCTCACCGATCGCCCACGCCATCCTGGAGCAGTGCGCGACCCAGATCTTCCTGCCGAACGCCCACGGCCAGGCGCGCGACTATGTCGACGGCTTCGGGCTGACGCAGGAGGAGTTCCGGCTCGTGCGCGAGGAGCTCACGCCGGAGTCCCACCGCTTCCTCGTCAAGCAGGGGCATGACAGCGTCGTCGTCGAACTGAACCTCGACGGCATGGACGACGCCCTGGCGATCCTGTCCGGCCGCGCCGGGACCGTTGGCTTGCTGGACCGCATCCGCGCCGAGGTCGGCGACGATTACGCGCTCTGGCGCGCCCCCTTCCACGCCCAAAGGAGAACGTCATGACCCTTCGCCATCTGGCGTCGGCCGCCCTGGCCGGCGCCTTGCTGCTCGCCGGCCCCACCGCCCAGGCCCAGCAGCTCGTCCACGACCCGCGCGCTCTCGGGCAGATGATCGAGGACGCCCGCACCAGCCTGCAGCAGCTCCAGGCCCTGCAGGCGCAGATCGAGGAGCAGCGGGCGCTCTTCGAGAGCCTCAACGACATCTCCGACGTCAATAGCTTGGCTCAGGCGCTCGGCCTGCCCGAGGTTCGCAATCCCCTGCCCAACAGCCGGTCCCTGCGCGCCGCCGCCGAAGGCGATCTGTTGGCCCTTGGCGCCCTGGCCGAGCGGGCCGGCGCGATCCGGCGCGAGACGCGCCTTTTCACCCCGCCCGCGGGCGAATTGTCCGAGGCTGACGCCTACTATCGCGACAGCCTGGAGCGGGCCGGAGCCCGAACGGCCCGGGATCTCGCGATCGGCGAGGCCGTCGGCCAAGCGTCGGACCGTCGACTCGAGGGGCTGGAGACATTGCGCCGCGCCCTGGACACCGCGCCGAGCGCGCGGGCCGTGATGGATCTCGAGGCCCGGCTGGCGGCCGAACAGGCGCTCATCCAGAACGAGCAACTGCGCCTCCAGGGACTCGCCATCACCCAGGCGGCCGAAGCCAGGCTGGAGGAGCAGAGAAGCCGCGAGCGCGCCGAGGCCGCTCGGGCAGCCCGGCAGGCGACCTACGAGCGCGTGTTCCAGTGAGGCTCGGGCTTCTCCTGGGCATTGTCGCCCTCGCGGCCTGCTCGCCGCCGCCCCGCGACGCCAAGGCCTTCGCCGACGACCCGGACGCGGCTGTCCGCGCCGTCGCCGACTGCGACGCCGGGACCCGTCGCCCGGACTGCGCAGCCGCGCGGGAGGGCCTGACGGAAGCCCGCCGGCGCGACCGGATGGACGCCTACGCCCGGACGTTCGGCGAGCCCTGACCATGTCGTTCCGTGTCTTCGAGCCGAGCTACGACTTCATCGACGAGAGCCTCAATGTGTTCCTCGGCGACCGGCTGTCGTCGGTGATCGCCCAGGTGGACGCGCCGTTGCGGGTCGCCCTGCTCCTCTATGTGGTCCTGTACGGCTTCGCCATCCTGCGCGGCGCCATCACCGAGCCGGTGAGGGATTTCGCCGTCCGCTCCATCAAGCTCGCCCTGCTCTATGCGCTGGCGACGACGACCGCCTATTCCACCTTCGTCACGGAATCTCTGTTCACCGACCTGCCGAACGCCCTGACCCGGGCCGTCAGCGGTTCGGAGACGCCCAGCGTGGGCGCCGCCTTCGACCAGTTCTTCGCCTACGCCGCCTGGCTGGGCGAGGATATTTCCCGGGACGCCTCCGCCTTCAACCCGGCTCCCTACATCGTCGCGGCCGGTGTCTTCATCATCGGAGCCCTGGCCGCCGCCCTCGGCTTCGGGGTCGTGCTGGTCGCCAAGCTGGCGCTGGCGCTTCTCGTCACCCTTGGGCCGATCTTCATCGCCTGCGCCCTGTTCGACGCGACGCGACGCTATTTCTTCGGCTGGCTGAGCCAGGCGGTGAACTACCTCGTCCTGTTCGCCCTGATCATCGTCATCTTCCAGCTGGTGCTGTCGCTGGTGCGCGACCAGTGGGGCTCGATCCAGGGCGCCGACCCGATGATCGGCGGCCTGATCTTCATCGCCCTGTGCCTGCTGGGCGCGATCTTCTTCCTGCAGACGCCGGCGATCGCCGCCGGGATCGCCGGCGGCGCAAGCGCGGGCCTCGCCGACTTCGCCAACGCCGCCGCGCTCGGCTCGAGTTCGTCCGGTCGCGCCCGCGGGCCGCAGGAGGCCAGCCGTCAGCCGCCCCGAGGCGGTGGAACCATCCGACCGAACGGAGCCTGACATGAGCCTTCGCCTGCTGCTGATCCTGAGCGCCCTGCTGGGCGGATGCGCCACCGGCCGCGCGGAGGCGCCGCCGACGTGCGACGGGCGCGATCGCCGTCCCGCCAACCCCCACGGCTCGATCCTCGTTCCCTCTGCGCCGGCGGTTCCGCCTGCATCCGCGGCCCAGCCGAATCTGTCTGAACCCTCCGCCGGGGGCTGCGCATGACCGGCGTCCCGTCCGACGAGCTGAAGCGCTATTTCAGAGAGGCGCGACGGTGGGACCAGGATCGTCTGGCCGGCGCCCTGCGGTCTCGCGGTCTGGCCTGGACGGTGGCCGGCGTGGCGGCGGCCCTGGCGATCGCGGCGACGACAGCCGTGACCTTTCTGACCCCGCTGAAGACCAGCGAACCCTTCGTCATCCGCGTCGACCGATCGACTGGATCGGTCGACGTCGTGCGCGGCCTCTCCGCCGAGGATGGGCCGGTTCGCTACGACGAGGCGGTCAGCAAATACTTCCTGGGCCAGTACGTTCGGGCTCGCGAAGGTTACCTCGACCCGGCCGCCGAGGACGCCTTCCGCCAGGTCTCGATCCTGTCCGCCCCGGGAGAACAGCGTCGCTGGGCCGAACTCTACCGCGGCTCCAATCCCGACAGCCCCCAGAACCTCTACGGGCGGGACGGCGAAGCCGTGGTGTCGATCCGCGCGATCGGCTTCATCAACGACAGCGTCGCCAACGTCCGGTTCCGCCGGACCGTTCGCCAGGCCCAGCAGGTCACCGAGAGCGACTGGATCGCCACGATCGCCTTCGCCTACACCCGCGCCCCGATGTCGGAGGCGGACCGGCTCCGCAACCCCTTGGGGTTCCAGGTGACGTCCTATCGCGCCGACCCGGAGGTCATCCGATGAGAACTCCCACACTCCTTCTCGCCGCCGCCGTCCTGGCGACAGCCGGCCCGGTCCTGGCCCAATCGGACGGGGGCGGCCGCATCCAGGAGCTCACCTACGCCCCGCATGGAGTCTATCAGGTCTCCGGCGCCTTTCGCACGGCGACCCAGATCATCTTCTCCCCCGAGGAGACGATCCGGCACGCCGCCATTGGCGACAGCGTGGCCTGGGAGGTCGCCGCGGAGGGGTCCGTCCTCTTCCTGAAGCCGCGCGAACGACACCAGTCCACCAATCTGCTGGTCGTGACGGAGAGAGGCGGCGTCGCCCGCCACTACGTCTTCGAACTGCGGGCTCACGACCGGTCCGCCAGGGAGGCCGCCTACCAGATCCGCTTCCGGTATCCCGACGACGAACAGGCCCGGGCGGCGGCGGCCCTCGCGGCGTCGGCCGAGGCGGCGGAGGAACGCCTCGTCGGTCTTGAGCTTCAGGCCGGCGCTCTCGAGGGACGGCGCAACCTCGCCTATTCCGTCCAGGGCGATGCGGCGCTCCAGCCCAGCGAAGTCACCGATAACGGCCGGTTCACGGTGCTGCGCTTCCCCGGCAACCAGCCGGTCCCCGCCATCTTCGAAGTCGCCCACGACGGATCCGAGCGGCTCGTGCCCTATGACGTCCGCGGCGAGTTCGTGGTGATCCACGGCGTGGTCGCCGGCCTGCGCCTGCGCCATGGCGGGTCGGTCCTCTGCATCTTCAACGACGCCTTCGATCCACGCGGGCGCGCCACCGGCACCGGGACGGCCTCACCGGCGGTGGATCGGACCGTGACCGGAGACCATCCATGAGCGCCGACACCCCGCCCCCGCCCGCAGAGACCCCGGAAACGGCCACGGCATTGCGGGACCGCGGTGTTTCCCCCGTCGCGGGCCGGCTCGGCGGCCGGCAAGGGCGGATGATCACGCTCGCCGCCCTCGCGGCGGGTTGCGGCGTCTTCCTGTTCGCCACCTGGGATCGTGGCGCCGCCCGGGACCGCGATCGGGAGGCGGACGACACGCCGCCGCGCCAGCTGGCGCCGTTCGAGCCGGCGCGTCGACCCGAGCCGCCCCTGCTCGAGACCGCCGACAGGGATCCCTTCGCGCCGACGCTCGTGAACGAGGGCGAGCCGGCGCCCGCGATCGAGCCGGCTCCGCCCGGCGGTTCGTCATCCGGGCCGACGCCGGCGGAGCAGCGGCGCGCTCTCGCCGAAAGCGCCCAGCGCGCGCCCGTGCTCGCCTACAGCCGCCCCGGCCGCGCCACGGATCGGGCCGCCGCCGTCGCCGAGCCCCGGCCCTCCGCGGACAGATCGGACGAAGCCGGCCATCAGCTCGACGCCCTGCGTCGGGTGAGCCCGATCGTCTCCGCGCAAGCGGGCCGCCTGCCGGACCGCAACCTCCTGATCACGGCCGGCTCGAGCCTGCCCTGCGTCCTGCAGACGGCGATGGACAGCGCCACCCCAGGCTACGTCAGCTGCCTGATTTCGCGGGATGTCTATTCCGAGAACGGCGCGGTCGTCCTGCTGGAACGGGGAACGCGGGTGCTCGGCGAGTACCGCGGGGCCGTGGAGCCCGGCCGGAGCCGGCTGTTCGTGCTGTGGACCCGCGCGATCACGCCCACGGGCGTCGCGGTCGCCCTGGCCTCGCCCGCGGCGGACGCGCTCGGCCGCGCCGGCTTCGACGGCGCGGTGGACACCCGGTTCTGGGACCGCTTCGGCGCGGCCCTGCTGCTGTCTGTCGTGGACGACGCCGCCTACGCCGCGGCCGGCGGCGGCCAGTCCCTGCAATCCACCGGCCGCGTTCCGTCAGACGCCGCATCCGTCGCCCTCCAGGGCTCGATCGGCATCCGCCCCACCCTGCGCAAGGCCCAGGGGTCGGAGGTGTCGATCTTCGTGGCGCAGGACCTCGAATTCGCGGACGTCTATCGCCTGCGGCCGCGATGATGCGCGACACCTCCGTCATCGACCATTACCTCGCCCCGCTCCGGCCCTTCCTGGCGCCGGCGTCCGTCACCGAGGTGGTGGTCAACCGGCCCAAGGAGGTCGGGGTCGAGCATCCGGGCGGCTGGCGCTGGCATGAGGTGCCCGAGTTGACGGAAAGCTGGCTGCGCACCCTGGCGGTGGCGGCCGCCGCCTGCACGGGACAGGATGTCGACGCCGAGCGGCCCATCTGTTCGACGGTTCTCCCCGGCGACGCGCGCTGCCAGATCGTGCTGCCGCCGGTCGTCCCCGCCGGCGCCGTCTCCCTGACGATCCGGAAGCCGTCCGCGACGCGCATGAGTCTTGAGGACTTCCGCGTCGCCGGTCTGTTCGACGCGGCCGAGACCGTGCGCGGCGGGGAGATCGACGAGACCGACGCCGCTCTGATCCAGCTGCGGGAAGCGGGAGACTGGGTCGGCTTCTTCCGGCTGGCGGTCGAAAGCCGCCGCAACATCCTGATCTCGGGCGCGACCGGGTCCGGCAAGACGACCTTCGCCAAGGGATTGGTCGAGCTCATCCCCGATCACGAGCGGCTGCTGACCATCGAGGACACGCGCGAACTGATCCTGCCCCAGCGCAACGTCGTTCACCTGCTCTACTCCAAGGACGGCCAGGGTCTGGCCAGGGTCGGCCCGAAGGCGCTACTGGAAAGCGCGCTGCGTATGCGGCCGGATCGGATCCTGCTGCAGGAGCTGCGCGACGGAACGGCCTTCTTCTTCCTGCGCACCGTCAACTCCGGCCATCCCGGATCGATCACCACCGTCCACGCCGATTCCGCCACCCTGGCCTTCGAGCAGCTGACCCTGCTGGTCCGCGAGTCCGAGGGCGGCCGCGATCTGCCGCGCGACGACATCCGCACCCTGCTGCACCTGATGATCGATGTGGTGGTGCAGATGAAGAAGACGGACGGCCGGTTCCTGATGACGGAGGTCTGGCATGACCCGCTTCGCAAGCGCCGCGCCGGCGACTAGGGCCGGTCTGGTCGCGGTCGCCGTCCTCGCCGCCTCCGCCCTGTTCGCGGTCGGAGCCCTGACCATCGCGCTGATCGGCCTAGGGCTTTTCTCCGCCGACATCGAGCCCGCCCGCGTGCCGGGCTGGTTCCTCTACTACCGTCATGATCCCGAAGTCCGGCGCTGGCTGGCGATCGGCGCCGGCATGATGAGCCTCGTTCTGTTGATCCTTGCGACGGCCGTGGCCCTGGGCGGGCGCCGCCCGCTGCACGGCGCGGCCCGTTGGTCGACGGTGGGCGAACAGCGCAGGCACGGTCTTCGGGCGACGAGCGGACTGCTGCTGGGCGAGGCGGCGGGCGAACTCCTCATCAGCGACGGGCCGGAGCATGTGATGCTCTACGCCCCGACCCGGACCGGCAAGGGCGTCGGGGTGGTGATTCCCAATCTGCTGGCCTGGCCGCACTCGGTCGTGGTCCTGGACATCAAGCGGGAGAACTTCAGCGCCACCGCCGGTTTTCGCGCGGAGGCCGGCCAGACCGTCCATCTGTTCGACCCGCTTGGGTCCGACGGGCGCACGGCGCGGTTCAATCCGCTCGACCACATCGACCGGTCAAGCCCGGTCGCAGTGCTGGACGAGCTGCAGCGCATCGCGGGCATGCTGTTCCCCGCCCATAGCCATGCGGACCCCTTCTGGTCGGAGGCGGCCCGCACCGGCTTCATCGGCGTGGGCGCCTACGTCGCCGCCACGCCTGAGTTGCCGTTCACCTTGGGTGAGATCTATCGCCAGCTGACCGAGGGCGATCCGCGGGAGCGCTTTCCCAAGCTGCTGGAGCAGCGCCGCAAGAACGGCGATCCCCTGCCCAGGGGGGTGGAGACGGCGCTGACCGACTTCTGCAGTTCCAGTGAAAACACCTTCGCCTCGATCCGTCAGTCGATCACCACCCGAATGGGTTTGTGGCTCAACCCCCTCGTGGACGCCGCCACCAGCGGCAGCGACTTCGATCTGCGAGCGATCCGGAGCGGTCGTCTGTCGCTGTACCTGGCCGCTTCGCCCGAGAATATGGATCGGGTCGCCCCGCTCTATGGGTTGCTGTTCCAGCAGCTGGTGGACCTGAACAGCCGCGCCCTGCCCGCGCCGGGCGACCGGCCGACCCTCGTGCTGCTGGACGAGTTCGCCCGAATCGGTCGGGCCCCGGTGCTGGCGCACGCCTTCGCCTGGGTGGCCGGTTATGGCTTGCGCCTGCTGCCCGTCATCCAGAGCCCCTCCCAGCTGCGGGCCCTGTATGGCCCGGACCTGACCGAAGACATGCTCACCAACTGCGGACTGGAGATCGTCTTCGCCCCCAAGGAGCTGAAGGTGGCTCAGGAGCTCAGCGAGCGGCTCGGCTACTACACCTATCGGGCGCGCAGCCGCAGCCGCCCGACCGGCCTCGGTCAGGGCCGGCGCAGCCTGACCGACTCCGACCAGAAGCGCGCCCTGATGCTTCCCCAGGAGCTGATGCAGCTCTCGGACAAGGCGCTGATTGTCCTCAAGGCCGGATTGTCGCCCACCCGAGGACGCAAGCTCGTCTACTACCGGGACAAGCGCTTCACCGGCAGGCTCCGTCCGCCGCCGGAAACCGCCCGCGCCCCGACGCCGATTCCGCCACCCATCGCGGCGCCTGCGCCCTCGCCCATCGACGACACCGACATGACCTTCGACAGCATCGTGCGCCGCTTCGCCGCGGAGGGTCTGAGGCCGCCGCCGCCCGGCGCCGGCGAGGCGGAGGTGCAGGCCTGGCTTGATCGCGTCGCGGCGCCCGCCGCGGCCCCGGCACCCCTTGAGCGTCAACCATGACCCGCTCGCTGTCCAGAACCGTCCCGGCCAACCGGCTGGCGCCGCAGCCCGGCGCCTCTGGGGAGCGGCGTTCGCTCGACAAGGGGGATGTGCCCACCCAGCTGCTGGACCGCTATCTGATCGAGCGCGACCGGCAGGGTCGCCCCGAGCGCTACTATCGCGACCACAAGGCCGCAGATCCCGTGTTCCGGGATCATGGTCGCGCCCTCTCGTCTCTCCACGCCTATCCGGACACGGTCGGTTCCATGCTTCGGGTCGCGCAGCACCGGAACTGGTCGCAGATCAAGGTGTCGGGAGACGAGGCCTTCCGCCGCGAGGTCTGGGTCCAGGGGCGGAGCCTCGGTCTGGAGGTGGCTGGCTACAAGCCCAGCCAACGGGACCGTCAGGCCGCCAACGAACCGGAACCCGCCAGGGGCGGGCGCGCCGCGACAGAGCCCCGCAAGGAGCCCTCCCCCGAAGCCGTCAAGCGCCGCCTCGAGATGGCGGCCGTGGTGGTCCGCACCCTCATCGCCGACCCGGCCGCCCAGGCGCGCCTCATGGAACGGGCCTGGGCTCGCGTACGGCCGGAGAGGGAGAAGTCTCGCGCCCGCGATGCCGATGCAAACCGGCGAGCGGAGCGGCGTCGTGAGCGCTAGGATCGCCCGGCGAATGACCGGAGAGCGCCGTGGCCGAACCCCTGATCGATGTCTGGGACGTCGAAACCTTCGACGCCGAACTTCGACAGCGGCTGGCGGAGAACGCCGAGCTGCTGCGGGCCTATCATACGACGGCGCGCGAGAACCTTATGGAGCGGGAACTCTCGGATCGGACCGGCCCGTATCCGGACAACCCCTTCGCGGGGGACCACATCGACCTGGCCGAAACGCTCATGGCGGTCATGAACCAGCGCACGATCCGGGCCTGGCACTACACCCGGCTGACTGACGCCGAGGCGGATCAACTGCGTCAGGACGGCATCGTTCTGCCGTCTTCGCAGTCCATCCGCGCGCGCCTGGACGCGCAGGTGGCTGCGGGGACCTTCACCCCCGAGATCGCCGACGCCCTGCATGCGGCCAGTCCCTTCCAGCGGGGCCAAGCCGACATTCGTTCGGGCCGGTTCTGGATGGTCTCTCATCCCCGCGACATCCAGGACGGCGGAGTCGAACCGCTGCTTGGAAACTGGGGCGGCGAAGGCGTCTACTTCTGGCTCTCAGACCCCGAGCACCAGGCCCTCGTGGCCTCCATCGGGAGCGCCCGCGTCCTCGAGATCGCCGCGCCTTTGTCGACAAGCCGGCACGCCTTCTCGGCCGCCGAAGCGGTCATGGCCGCCTTCGCCCGCTCCATCGGATGCGACCCGGAGCCGAAGGCCTTTGATCTATACGTCGGCGAGCCTCTGCCGCCCGAGGCGGTCATGGCGATCCATACCGAGGGAGACGCCGCCTTCGAGCGCATCGGAAACGGCTATCCGGTCCGCTATATTGACGCGGATCGGAGCCGGTGGGACGCGATCGCCGCGCAGATCGCGCGCCGCCGGCGCTAACGCGACCGATCCCTGGCGGGCTGCGGCCTCTCCCGATCCACGGCCAGCGCCCGGGCGAGGATCTCCCGTTGCGTCAGGACGGGCGGCAGGGTGCGGACGAACTGCTCCAGATCCTGCCCCAGCCGACGGTCGTCATCCGCCTTCGACGCCTGCAGCCGCAAGGCCTCGACCACCAGCGTCCGCCGTATGGCCGCCTGCCGCTGGCGCAGGCGCGTTTCCCAGGGCGGTTCGGCGGACGGTGGCCGTGCCGCCGAATCCAGCGCCCCCGCCAAGGTCTTCGGCATCGGCCCGTCACCGCGCTCGAACCGTTCGCGCAGCTTGCGCACCGGCGTGCGTTCGGCCTTGCGCACCACGCCCCGCGCACGACGCGGCGTCGCCTCGGCCTCGACGCCGCGATTCCGAAGGGCGGCAGCGAAGGTCTCCCGCCAAAGCTGCAGGTCGGCCTTGCGGGGATTGAGCCGCTCGCCGTCTCGCCCGAGGGCGCGAACGGTGAGGTGAACATGCGGGTGGCGGTCATCGGTATGAAGGGCGAACACATAGGGGTGCCGCTCCGCGAACAGGGCCGTGGCGAAGGCGCGCGCCGCATCGTGGAGTCGCCCCGCATCGGTGCCGGCCGGCATGCTCAGAACGATCGACAGGGACACCGGCGCGTCCCGCCGCTGCGGCGCCACCAAGAGCTCGGCGCGCCAGTCTTCGGCCAACGTCCGGATCTCCGCGCGGCCGATCAGACGCTCGCCGTCCGGCCCCTCCAGGGACAGTTTCCCGTTGCGGGTGATGTAGTCCAGATGGCGCTGGAGATGCCTCCCGTCCCGGGTCCGGCCGGTGATCTTGACCATCACCTCGGGCGCTCGCCGCACCATGCGCTGGAGCCGGGCTCTGGCCGCGCCGGCCTCTCCGGCCGCGCCGACGCGAAGAACCGCCTGGGCGAGACGGGCCCGTCTCGTGCGGACGGGCGGACGCAGGGCCTCCTCGAATCCGGACGGGATGCGGAAGTCGTTCACGTCTCGACCGACCAATAGGCGAGGTTGCCCTGGAAGGCGTCGCGCACCCCGACCAGATGCGCACGGATCTCCTCCGAGAAGGCGGCCAGCTGGGCCACCTCCAGATCCAGCACCGCGCCCTCCATCACCGCCGTGTTCAGGGCTCGGGCGATCTGGTTGACGTTGACCCCGATACGCCGGAGCTCGCGCTGCACCTCGATCAGCGCCAGGGCGTCGCGACGGGTCAGCTGCGGCCGATGATGCAGCCGCGCCCGGATCAGGGCGACCGTCCACTGGGTCCGGGTCATGCCCACGCGCGCCGCCTCCGTCTCTAGGACAGTCAGGTCGGCGGGCGACAGCCGGAGTCCGAGCTTGCCGCTCAGCCGCGCCGACGACGTCTCCACGGCCTCGGGCAAGGCCGCCATCGCGGCCTCCTCCATCAGGCGTCGCAGCAACCGCGACCGCCCGCCCCGCGACGCCGCGGCGGCGTCGAACCGGCGGATCAGAGCGGACGGGACGCGAAGGGTGAGGCGATCCATGGGGGTGTCGGTCTGTCAGACATTGCCGGCGCAAAGCCTATCCTGCCCTAGACCGTCATCCCCTTCGCCCCGTAGGCTTACGGGTCTGCCCGCCCTCCCCTCGGCGGCCGGTTCCGGCCGCTCGCCCACCGCCCTGACGGGCGCCCCATCCAGGGCGGGGCTCGGGGATCCTCGCCCAGAACTTCCGCAGAGGTATGTCCTGTGGACAACCCACCGGTGTGGCGCGTTCCCGCCCCACCTCGGGCGCCAGGCTGCCGCTGAAGCAGCGCAACGGGAATCAGCGCATCACGGGAACGAGCGTAATCAGGTCTAGTCGGGTAGGTCCCGGAGAGACCATACCCTGCAGCAGCGGGATCCTTGTTCGGCGACGGCGAGGCCCATAGGTTCGCTGCGAAGGAGTTCACTCAATGACCGCGCCTACCTCATCCACAGTGCTCGCTTTTCCGCCCAAGGCGAGCATGAAGACCGCCTCCTCCCAGGAGAAGATCTGGGGCAAGGCGGTCGTCGCCAACGGATACGCCGGCATTCCGTCGATCCTGATCCAGGCCCAGTCCCGGCTGGGGCTGACCGCCATGCAGTTCAACATTCTCGTTCAACTGCTGGACTACTACCGCGACCCCCATCGCGCGCCCTTCCCGTCCCGCGCGGAGCTCGGCCGTCGGATCGGCGTGAAGCCCAAGACGATCCAGACCAACATGCGCCAGCTCGAACAGGCGGGTCTGGTGCGCCGGGAGATGCGCAAGACCGCGGCGGGGGATTGGGCGTCCAACATCTATCACCTCGACGGCCTGGTCGAACGGGTGAAGAAGCTCGAGCCGGAGTTCACCGAAGCGCGCAAGGAACGTGAAGCCGCGCGTGCGCGCGTGTCCACCCCGGTGGGTCGCCGACGGTCGTAATCGCTGGGGCTGAAATTGATTTACCCCGGGGGCATGCTTTGCAGCAGAGGCGATCCCGGGGTGTACGCAGGTAGAGATAATCCATGACCCACCCTGATGCAAGGGCGGTCGCCGACGCCGACGCGGTGGAGGCGGCGCTCTCCCTCGAACGGTTCGCGCGCTATGTGGCCTGGGCCGGGGGCGATCGCCGCCGCGCCGTCGAACTCTATGCGCTGAACACCCGGGTGTCCGAAGCCCTCTATGTGCCGCTCCAGGCTCTGGAGGTGGCGCTGAGGAACCGCATTCACGCGGTGATGACCGAAGCCTCCGGCGCGGGCTGGTTCCAGCCCGAGGCCGGTCAGGTCACCGACCGTCAGGCCGAACAGGTGCGTGCGGCCATCGCCGAACTGACGGAAGCGGGCAAGCCGATCGAGGACGGCCGCGTCGTCGCCGCCCTGACGTTCAGCTTCTGGACCTCCATGTTCGGGCGCGAGCAGGACGATCTGTGGAAGCGGACCCTGCACCGGATCGCGACCCGCGATGGCAAGTTCCTCTCGCGCAAGGCGTTCGCCACCCCGTTGACCCAGGTGCGTCTCCTGCGCAACCGCATCGCCCACCACGAACCCATCCTCTACTGGGATCTTCCCAAGCATCATCAGGCGATCGCGGACATGACGCGATGGCTGTCCCCGGCGATGGATGACTGGCGCGCGACGCTCGACCGGTTCGATCAGGTTCATCCGCCGGAGCGAATGCGCCTGGCGCGCCCCCGGGACGACGAGGCCTGAGCCCGACCGCTCTCCGCATCCCCGGGCCGGCGTCGCCGCCGGCCCGGGCATCGCTTCACTGCAAGGACCGCAGATAGTCGACGGCCTTCTGCGCGTGCGCGGCCGCCGAGACGATGAAGCGCGTGTCGTTCTTCAGCACCTGCAGCCAGCTGGCGATATAGGCCGCGTGGTCCTCGCGGGGTTCGAGGGTCAGCCCAAGATCCGCACAGAGGAAGGCGGCGCCGATCTCGGCGACCAGCTCTTCGCGGGCATAGCCCGGATCGCCGAAGCGCTGGCGACCGAAGTCCCGGTCGAGGCGGGTGGGATGGCGCGTCCAGTGCGTCATCTCGTGGCCGAGGGTGCTGTAGTAGGCGTCGGCGTTCTCGAAGCATTCGAACGGCGGCATCTGCACATGGTCCGGCCCCGGCGCGTAATAGGCGCAGCCGCCGCCGTGGCGGATCTCGGCCCCGCAGTTGCTGAAGAAGGCGTCGATGCGGGCGATCCGCTCGTCCGGATTGACGACCAGGGTTTCCGGCTCGCCGTAGCGCTCGGGCAGGCCATCGATCTGGTCGACGTTGAAGACGGTATAGGCTTTCAGGAACGGGATGCGCTGCTCCACGCTCGCCCCCGTGTCGTCGGTCTCTTCGCGGACGACATGATTGGCGTAGACCACGGTGGCGCCGCGCTCGCCCTTGCGGACGTGGGCGCCGAGCGTCAGCGCCTGGCGAAAGGTCATCCAGGTCGATCGGCTGAAGCCTCGGCTGGCGGCTTCGCCCCAGAGCAGGACGACATTGATGCCGTTGTAAGGCGTTCCGTCATGGCGAAGAGGGCGGCTGACGGAGGTCGAGGTCTTCCAGGGCTGGGTCCAGGGGCGGACCCCGGCTTCGAGCTGGGCGAGGATCTGTTGGGTGATCCGGGTATGGATGTCCGGGCGTGCGGCATCGGCGGGGCGCGTCATGGCGGCCTCCTCGAATGGATGGTGGGAAGAAGGGGCGGCGGCGCGGCCCCCGCGCCGCCGCGGCTCCTGGATCAGCGAGACCAGATCAGGCTGTGCCCGCCCTCAACCTCGACCAGGGAGGCGTAGATCGGCGCCGGGAAGCTGGGATCGTCGAGCTTGACCGAGAGGTATTCGCGGTTCTGCTGGCTCGTCTTCTTCCAGGCGGCGCCGAACTCGGTCTGGCCGGCGAAGATCCGGAAGTCGGGGGCCTTGTCGTCGGTCTTCTCGTTGGGCCGCAGGACCGCCTGCTTGACGTTCAGGGTGAGGGTCTTGATCGAACCGGTGTAGCCGTCGCCTTGGGCGGTGAAGGTGCCGATGGTGGCCATGTCAGTCTCTCCTTTGCTTCGGGCCACGCCTGCCGCGGCCTCGATGGCGATCGACGGACCGGGGCCCGGGCGGCGCGCAGGGAGAGCGAAGCGAGCCCCCGCAGCGAAGCGGAGGACCGCGATGAGAGACTTTCTTGTTTCGCGAGGAAGGCCGTCAGGTCGGGGATGAAAGTCGCGAGAGCGGTTGCGCCAGCCGACCGGGTTTCGGTCAGATCCGCCTCATCGAGAGGCCGCGCCGGCTGGCGCGAGGAGGATGCGAGACGATGGCCGCCGGGCTCCTGAACGCCATAGACGATATACTGCGCGGCTCTGGACCCGCCGACGTCCGGGGCACAGGCCGCGGGCGGGAAGACCTTTTTGCGGCGGAAGCTCCCGGCGGGCAACGCCCGCACCGGTTCGGCCTGCCGCTTCTCAAGAATGAGCCAGGCTGCACCGTCCTTGGCGCCCAGAAGCACGATCTGACGTCGTGATGGGAGGCGACGTCCTCGTCCGGCTCTGGGGCAGCAGGAGGCGCCATCCGTGATAAGGTTCGCCAGAAGAGCCGTCGGCCGGACAGGTGAAGCGCCACTTGGCCTTTTGCTTCCAACCCGGTCCGGGACCGGGTGACGTCGAATATGCCGCCTGTCCGCCGGCGCCAGCTCCTGATGAGACTCAGCAAGGCTCGGCGTCAGATCGAGGACGGGGCGCCCAGCTTTCAGCCAGTGTCACGACCAGCCTCTTCGCGGAGGTCCCGCAGCCGTTCTTCGCATACCGCCCTGGTCAGGCCGCGCAGCACCTCGACCCGTTCCGTAAGCCAGGCGAGTTCGTCGCTGCTGATCTTGTAGTGCTTGGAGTAGCGCGCCTTGACGTAGGCCTCGCGCAAAAGCTCGAAACATCGACGCTCGAACTTGGTCTCCCGCGGCCACGCCTCGGCGAGGCGGGCATCGATCGCCTCGGCCTTCTTGCGGAGGAAGGCGAGGTTGTGGGCCTTGCCGCTGTAGAGCGTCACCACCAGCAGGACGCAGTGGTAGAGGTGTTCCGTCGCTTGATGCAGGCTGAAAGCCGCCAGTTTGCCGCTGTCGCGCTCGGCGTAGAACGCTGCGCCAGCCTGAAACTCCTTCGAGCTTGCCATCCACTCGGTAAAGAAGTCCTCGGCTTCGGCCAGCGCCGCCTTCGCCTTGATGTCGGCGGGCTTGTGGAGCTTGGCGCCGTGGGTGTCGTAGAGGAGGACGCCGTCGCGCAGGATGTCGGCGAAGAAGTAGCGCCCCCGATCCAACTGCTCGTTCACATCGTCCAGGCTGTGAACGATGATGCTGACGGGCGTGCGGATTTCGCCCTCGCCCGGCATCGTCCGGTTGGTGGCGTCGAACCAGAACTCGCCATCGGTCAGGTCCTCGTGGTCGACGATGACCAACAGGTCGAAGTCCGAGAAATAGCGCCCGACCGGGTCGTGGACCCAATCGCCTCTCGCATACGACCCATAAAGGATGACCTTCAGGATCCTGCCGTGCTTCAGCCGCTCGGCGCGGCGCGTCGAAATCGCCTCCTCGAAGGAGGCGCGGATCACATCGACGACGTGACGCAGTTCGGACTGCTTAGGCAGGGGCAGGTGATCGAGACCCTTCTTCATGCTTCGAGTCTCACCGATGGTCGCCGCCCCTGCAAGACGGAACCACTGGCCGAAGCGCCCATCCCGCTGCGCCTACCGACATCAGCTCTTCGTCAGCTTGGGTCCGATGTACAGGACCTTCAGCAGTTTGTTTTCGGCGGCCACAGGCCATTCGAAGTGAAGGCGAAAGAAGCGGTGACTGATCTTTCCATGCCAGTGCGCCAGGATGTCGGCGCCACCGTCCGGATCGGCGAACGTCATGTCGACTTCATGATCCCTCAGGTTGGTCGCGGACTCCGGAGAGAATAGCGCGCGCTCACCCTGGAAGTACATGCGCAGGACCTCCTGGGCTCCAGCCCCCTCCACACCGTTGTTGTCCCGTCCGCGCATGTAAGCGTCAAGAATGGCGAGAAGGGCGTAGAAGCGGTCACGGATGACCGCTTCAAAAGGCTCGCGGGAAAGACGCCGATCCTGGAAAAGCGCATCTGGCAATTCGAGGTTAGTGAAGCGCATTCTCGCGGTCTCGACCATGGTTCGCCAGCTACTGGCGGGCTCGCCCTCCCCGATCGCGGACGCCACTGCTGTGTCGATGTCCCAGAAGTTCGTGACGGGGTAGGTCCCAAACGGCTCGTCCTCAAATCCATGCACCACAAGCAGAGGCGTTTGGGCGAAATCGGGGTCGCCACCGGCGACGCTGATCGTGGCGACTCGTTCCTCCGCCTTGTGCCGACGCGCCGCCTCGCCGAGGCCTCCGTCTGTGACGTCCACGCCCAGACACCAAAATAAGTCGTCCTGTTCCGCGAGCCGGTCGTCTTCGATGAAGGGCCCCCTGTTGCCGACCCAGGTCAGCATCGCACTCGCCAAGGGCGACCCTTTCCAAGCCTGAACGACCTGCCTGACGCTTCGATCGTGGGATACCGGCCGTTCGGCGAGAGCGGGGGTAGTTCTCATCTCACGCAGCGCGGGCGATCGCGTGCGCGCCTGAAGGATGGGCTCCAGCACGGCTACAAAGCTGGCGTCGTTCTCATACTGGCCCTGGACGGACGCTTCGTTGAAAAAGAAGCGCACTATCAGCTCCAGCCTGCGAGCCGCGAGAGGTCCTTTTCGCCCTGGTCGAAGAAACCGTCCGGCCATTCGTAGATTTCGCCACCGGGACCGAGGGTGGGCTTCGTCACGTTATGCGTCTTGCCGTCCGCACCAGCGAAGAAGTGTATGGCGACGCTCCGAGCATCCAGAACCTGGTCACGCACCGCGAGCCTGACTCCATTGAGCAGGTGGTCGCTGTGGGTTTCGACGATGATTTGCACGCCCGCTTGGCCGAACGTCGCCAGAAGTCGTCCCATCTCCGATTGAGCCGACGGATGGAGATGGCTCTCCGGACTGTCGATCACGATGACCTGGTTCTCGCGCGCCGCCATAAGGGCGACGAGGATCGGAAAGGCATAGGTCAATCCATAGCCGATGTTCGACGGCCGCCGCCATGACCCCAACGCGGACAGCCGGAACTGGAGGTTCATCTGCGAAAGGGCCGAAACGTTCTGGACGTTAGCTTCCGCGCCGGGAAACAGACTTCCGAGCCACCCGTCGAGATGTTTGCGGAAGGATGTCCCTTCGACCTTCGGATGTCGACGTCTCTCATCGACGTCGTCGTCGATCATCCGATCGTACCAGTATGGCGCGTAGCGCCCATCGTTGCCGACGTCGGGGATATCGATACGCTCCGGGATCGGAAACGCGTCCTCGGCGCCCATGCGAACAGCCCCGAGATAACATAGCGAGGACAGGGCCTGTGAAAGGCCTGCGCCAACAGCCTGAAGGCCAGGCGGCTTCAGCGGCAGATTACGCTCTCCGGCTGTCAGTTGCGGTTTAATCGTGAGGCTCTCGCCTAAGCCGCCGACGCTCAGAGAAGTCGCCCTTCCTCTGTCGGGCGGAGCAATGTCGCCGGCAGTTCCGAGCCGCACCAAGGGGCCGTTCAACGCCAATGAGCCCGTGCTGTTATTGCGGAAGGCCTGCGCAAAAAGAAGAAGCGGTTGAAGCGCGGTCGATTTGCCGCCGCCATTGAACCCGGTCATCAGCGTGAGCAGGCCGAATCCGAGCCGGAGGTCGTCAAAGCATTTGAAGCCCTCCATTGCGACCTCTTCAATGGGCGGCCGGTTCACCATGCGCCCTCCGGCAGGTCGGCGATAATTTCCTCCATCTTGGAAAACCGCGCCCGAACCTGGCTCGTGCTATTGGTCGAATAGGTGATTGCGTTAGCGAACCGCGCATCGGCCAAAAGTTCAATAAGGGCCTGCTGGAGGTATTCTTCCTGATTTTGCGCGAGTGAGCCCAAGCCGGCCATGGTGACCGCGCAGACCTCAAAGAGAGATATGTTGATGACGCTCCGCGTGGCGTAGGGGCCGTTGGCAAGGGATTTCCGAAAGGCATGATCCCCGAAGAGATCGCGGTTCAGCTGCATGGCTTCGTCGAACTCTGCTCGCAACTGAGCGCGCTCAGCGTCATCCTTGACCGCAAGCGCGGACAGGCCCTGCGCCAAGAAGGTATCCATATCTCCGCGATAGGCGGAGGTACCCAGCAGCCGGAAGGCGCAAAACCGGTTGATGGCTTCGCGGTCCCGCATCGTGCGCGAATTCAATGACGCGCCAGTGGCGGCGCGAAAGATCGGACTCGCCGCCGCATCCTTAAGCCAGCCGGTGGCGGGTCCATTGTAGAGTGCGTTTCGCATCTGCTGGCGGGTCAAAGGCTCCCCACTGTTCACGCGTTCAAAGATGTCCAGTCGTGCGCGCTCGGGGGCTTTAGCGTCCAGGATGTACATTGTGAGGGGCGTATCTGCGACGCGCTCCTGAAGCGTGACGGAAAGCTCTTTGAAGAGTTTCCCTTCGAGTGGGTGGCGGGCATCCGGTTCGCCGGAGCCGAGGCCCGTCAGGCGGAATTGGTTGCGCATGAAGCGATAGAAGCTGGTCAGTCTCTGAAGACCGTCCACGACGATGATCCGGCCGTCGGGTGCCTCAGCGACGTAGAAGACCGGCAGCGGGATCCGCATGATGCAGCTCTCAATCAGCTTGGACTGCTTCGGGACAGGCCAAACGAAATCGCGCTGGAACTCCGGGTCGAGAATATACCGTTGACGCTCGATGCGGTCGACGACATCGCCGACGGTGCGGGGCTCCGTACGCACGAAGACCGCGTCCAGAGGATAGTCGCCCCAGCCCGCTTCGAAGGGATTCTCAACGCCCTCTGGTTCTTCGAAAACTTCTTGGGAGGATTGATCCATAGCTCGCTCCGTCTCGCCGCCGGAACGTTGCTACGCTGTATGCTGTCGAACGCCAACCGGCAGTCGTATCGCGACCCCTAACGCGGCACCTTGGGCCGCGAACCAAGAATGCCGCGCGCCCCAAAGGGCGCGCGGCGAGTTTTCGGACCTGTCGCCGTCTATTCGGCGGCGAACCGACAGGCGTCGTCATCGGACGGAGACGGCGACGTCGCCTCTCCTTCCGCCTCCGGGGCGTCCGGATCGACCGCAAGCGCCGTCCGCAGCACGGGCGGCAACCAGCCCCTGCCCTCGACCAGCCGCTCGGCGGCCTCGGCCATGTCGCCCTTCTTGAACCCGGCGATCCGCCCGGCCTCCTCGGGCGTGGTCGCCTCGGTGACGGCTTCCAGCACCCGCGCCTTGGACACCCGCGAGAAATAGCTGGCGGCGGTGGCCGACCACGTCCGGGTCATGTCGAGACCGGTCGCCGTCGCCAGCGTCTCGGCGTGGGCCAGCGCATCCGGTTTGCGGTCGTGGGGGTCGCGCACGGCATAGAGGCCCACGCCCGCGCAACAGGCCAAGAGGTCCAGCAGGTCCGACGGCGCCATGGGCGACAGCACCGCCCAGAGGTCGCGGGCCTCCTCCGGGAGCCGCGCGCCCCACGCCTCCAGCCGGTCGGCCACGCGCCGTCCGGCGGGACCGTCGCTGACGCCGGGCGCCAGCCGCTCCAGACCGGTCACGCTCAACCGCAGCTGCAGCGGGGTCCACGTTCCCCAAGCGGGATAGAAGACCTGCAAGGCCAGTGCGTGGACGACGACCGTCAAAGCCACGTTCACGTCGGCCTGAACGGCGTCGCGTAGCCCCATGGTCCGATGGGCTGTCAGGTCGATCACCAGCCGCTCGGACAGAGGCGCCAGCCCTTCTTCGGCCTCCGGCTCCGGCGCGAGGGGCGTCTCGGCCTCTCCTTCGCTTTCGGTCCACGCCTCCGGGGCCTCCGGACCGGGACGACGCGTCTCCACGGCGTCCTCGCCCCGGACCAGACCCCGCTCGAAGCGGGCCAGTCCGTCGTGGCCGAGCAGGACCATGACCCCGGCCCGCGCCTTGACCTCGGCGGGGTAGTCGAAGTCCGGGCCGAAGGCTTGCAGGGCCTTGTCGATCTCCTCCAGCCGGGCGTCCACTTCTGGGGGCAGGGTGTCCGCCGCATCCGTCTCGGAGACGAGCCGGTCATACTCCTCCGACAGGGCCGTGATCTGCGCGGCGTCCGCCTCGGAGCGGGCCACCTCGACCGGATAGACCCGGCCCAGGGCGGCGGCGTCCTGATAGTCCGACCCAACCTCCGCCCATTTCCAGCCCTCGCGCTGACGGGCGTCCTCCGCCAGCCCGGCCAGTTTGTCGCCGACCAACCGGTCCAGCAGAGCGGGATCGTCCAGCCAGCCGCCGCCGTCCTCAGTGAACAGGTCGCGCAGGACCGTCCCACCCTCGGCCTCATAGGCCTCGACGCCGACGAAGCGGACCCGCTTGTCGTCGGCCCGGACCTTGGCCTCGGTCATGGCCCGCCGGATCGCATAGACCGGGGTGTGCGGTCCGCACTGGTCGAACACCTGACGCTGGCGCTCCTGATCCTCGCTGACGCAGAAGGCCATCAGCTGGTCCAGCGCCATCGCCCCGTCGCGATAGGCCGTCATGAGTTCGGGCGCCGCCGCCCCGAGCCTCAGCCGTTGACGGACGGTCTGCGCGGACACCCCGAACCGGGCGCCGATCTCCTCGGGACCATAGCCCCGCTCGTCCGCGAGCCGCTTGAAGGCCTCGAACTGATCGGCCGGGTGCATGGCCTCGCGGGTGACGTTCTCGTCCAGACTGATTTCGTGAGCGTCGTTTTCCGTGTCCACCGTCACCTTGACCGGATGGGTCCGCTTGATCGTCTTGCGCTTGGCCAGCAGCCGCAGGGCTTGGCGCCGCCCCTCCCCGATGGTGACGAGGTAGGCGCCGGTCGGCACTCCGTCCTCGCCGCGCTCGATCTCGACCACGGGCGGCTGCAACACCCCCTTGACCTTGATGGAGGCGGCCAGCGCCTCGATCCCGGCCTCGGTGTGCTTCACCTTCCGGGCGTTCTTCGGCGACGCCTTCAACCGGTTCAGCGGAACCATGATCTCCGCGCCGTGTCCCGGCTCCTGATCCGCTGCGGTCGCGGCGGCGTCAGCCGCCGCACGGGCTTGGGTGGATTGAACAGTCATGTCTGCCTCCTTTGGGCAAGGGTTGCAGGCACGCGAACTGCGCGCCTGAAATCCTGCCCGTCGGCGAGACCGGGGTAGCAAGGGCCAGGGCGGACCGGCCGGAGGGGGATCGCCCGGCCTGCACAAGCCTGACCCTTATCAGCGCCATGCCCTCGTCGCCGGCGCGGAAGGCGGGGGAGACCGGCCGGTCCGGCGGCGCAGCCGCTTCACCCTGGCCCGCGCGAGGGCGGAGCCCTTAGCCCCTCCTTGCACCGCATGCGGCTGTTCGCGGCGTTCTCGGGTCGGTTGTGAGCGGGTGTGTTGCTCCTCGCCCTTCGCGCTGTAGTCTGGGGGTGACGGGTTCCGGGACGATAGGGGCCGATCGGGAGCCGGGGGACGTTCAGGCGTCGGCGGCGATCCGCTCCGAAACACCGGGCTTCCTCGCAGAAGTTCCAGGCCCGTCCCCCATTCGTCTTCGCGGAGAACCGCCCTGACCGAAGACCTCTCCGATGAAGAAGCCGAGATCTATGAGGATCTGGCCGGGCGCGCCGGCGTGGTCGCCAGGCGCCTGCTCGCGGAGCGAGGCTTGATCTATCTCGATGATCTCGATCCACAGGCGGCCCGCGAACTCCTGAGAGCGGCCTGGCGGGAGGCCGCCCGCGAGCGGTTCGCCGGCCTGGATATTTCCGAGCTGGACGCCGAGATCGACGCCATGGTCGACAGCCTCGTCATGGTCACGCCCGCGCCGGACGGCGTCCGGCTTCATTAGCGGGTGAGAAGGCGCGCCGGTCAGGTGCATCGCAGCGCTGAGAGCGACCAAGTCTAGACGCTTGGGTCTGCTGGACGTGAAGGCGCCACCCCCTCCTGCTCAAGTTCGAAGGGCGTTTCCATTCGCGCCATCGCATCCCAGAGCGGGGCGATAGCGCTTCCCTCAGCGGCGCCGACGGAGAGCCGCCTTCGCTGAGGGTCAGGACGACCGCGTTCGCGAAGGAGCTCAAGGCTCATCAGATGAGGTCGCAGCCTGCGGCCCTCCGCAGCCAAGGCCTGCTCGAGCGATCGGAAAATGCGCAGTCCGCCCGGGTCGATGTCGCCCCAGTGATAGACCGTCGACTGGCTCAGGCGCGCGAGGCGCAGGAGGGCCGCGAGGACGGCGCGGGAGGGGAAGCCGCCGGTATAAATGACCAGTCCTCCATCGTCTGCCGCGCATTCGCGCGAATGTCGGATGAAGGAGGTGTAGTTTTCGATGGTCAAAAGGTAGGCCGGAGGCGCGCCCGGGCTTAGATGTTCGGCGACCGCTCCCGGGAACCCGAGATACTCAGCCCGCGGGAGGACCGCCCCATCCAAGGCGACCGCTCCGCTGATGAGCACCGGCGCGGGCAGACGCTCCACTCCGTAAAGTGCGACCACATCCTCCGGGATCAGATCGGCCAGCCTCGCGGGGTCGTCGGCCTGAAGCAAGGCCGCCACCGCCACAAGCGTATCGGCCAAGGCCTTGCTGTCCCCCGCCGCATCCCGGGAGAAGCTGCGGTAATCGATCTGGCGGACGCTCTCGTTGGTTTGCGAACGGCGTCGGAGCGCCCGCGCCAGGCGCGCCGCCTTGTCGAGGCGGTCGGATTGGCCAGGCCTCAGCCCGAGAATGGTCCTGTGCCTCGCCCACCCCGCTTCGATCCGAGCGATGACCGACGCGAACCCAGCTCCATCCGCCTCCTGCGGAACGGAGGCGACAGCGGCGGCCGCGCCCTCCTGGGAGGGTTGACGTCCCAACACCTGATAGACCACTTCGGGTTCGACGAGCCGAACCGTCCGAATGTGCTCCACGCCGCCTCGGCGGGTCCGAACGAGGCGCACCCCGCCCTTTCGCTCGACGGTAGCGAGGACAGCGAGAAAGGCATCCCAGTCAGCCACTGAATGAAAGCGGTCCTCGTCGATCCGCGCCGTCGCCGCGGCGGTGCCGCCCTGGCGTTCGTGACGGTTCAGCAGCCCGTGCAAGAGCGCGACTGGGTCCTGGGTCTCCGTCATTGAGCGGGCAAGGGCGCGGCCGCCATTTCCGCGATCAGATCCTCATCCGTCCTGTTGCGCGGATTGGCCCGCCTGAGGGTTTCATGAACCAGCGGCTTGATGCGCGCCGACTCCGCGGTGACGGCGTCGCCGAAGCGGTAGACGTCGATGACGCTGTCCAGATTCTCAAAGATGACCGAACGCTTTTCCGGCGGCGCGGCCACCACCACCTGCAGACCGATGTCGCGGTAGAAGTCCAACAGGATGCGTTGGTTCGAGCCATCCATCTTGCTGAACGCCTCATCGAACACGGCCAGACCGATCCCGCGTTCGACGCCGGGCGTCACCCGCCGTCCGTGATAGATGCTGGCCAAGGCGGCGCCGATGATGACGTAGAAGGGCACCTGGAGTTCAGCGCCGCTCGCCACACCGCGCCGCCGGTCGAAACTTGTCTGCCGACCGGTGGCCACGTCCTTCATCCGGAGCTCGAAGGCGTAGTAGTTGCGATAGTCCTGGTAGATCGTGAAATCGAGCGTTTCGTCCTGCATCAGGCGCTCAACCTCCTTGAGCGCGAGCGCGTGCTTCTCGTCCCGAGGTTCGCCCCGGCCGAACAGCGCCGCGAGGACATCTTCGTCGGACTCGCTGTCCCGGGCGAGGCGGTACAGCGCGTCGAAGGCGGGTTTGATCTCCCAATGGACCGAGTAGACTTCGCCGTGAAGCGGCCGGGATTGCAAGGCTGCGTTCAGCGCCTGCATCTCGCTCCTGAGAGCGCTGAACCGACCGTTTAGTTCATGGACGAAGGACGTTCGGAAGAGGTGGCTGACTTCCTCGGCCGCCCGGTCGGCCTGTTGGCGATACTGGATCAGCTGATTCCGCTCGAGAAGAGCGATGCCTTCCTCGAGCCAGGGCATGATGTCCGCGATGATGCGCGCCTGGGGCTCAGGGACCGATGCGGACCCGAACTTCGCGCGGAAGCGACCGAGGTCGACGCGCAGCGCGCTTTCGACGTCTCGGTATCGAGCAACAAGCGTCTCGGCCTCCGCAGCCTGATCACGGGCGATCTTCTCCGGACGACGGCCCGCTCTGAGCGCCGCGTAGGCCTGTCGCACCGGAAGGAACCCTTGGCGGCCTGGAAGCCGCTGGCGGAAAGTTCGCCACCTCAGGGCCAGGCACAGCCTTGAGCCTGGCTGGGCCTCGCCGCTCTCGAGACGGCGTTGGATATCCTGGAGGGTCTGGCCCAGTGAACCGCGTTGCTCGACCAGGGCGAGCCTTTCCCCTTCCGCCATCTCTTGACGCCGCCGCGCCACCGCCAGCGCTTGCTCAAGCTCCGGATCGACGTTCGCCGCCAGATCGGCCAATCGCCGTCTTCGGTCCTCCGCCTTCTCCTCGGCGTCGGCGATGCTGAAGACGAGGGTATCGAGGCGATCGGTCGCCTCTACCGGGCTGGAGAGGTCTTCCAGTCGCCGCACCACGTCATCGATGAAGGCGACGTTCGCATCGTGTTTGGACAGGATGGCCGTCAGGTCTCGGATCTCATCGGTGAGGCGAGCCTGCATAAGGCCCGCGGCGGCGCGGCCAATCTTGAGGCCTTGCGGATGAAGAACCTCGACGACCAGGCCGCTGTTGTAGGCGCCGTCCCGCATAATGGCGCGCGGGCCGGCCATCAGTTCCTCCTGCGTCTCGGCCAGCCGCACCAAACCGGCGCGCTGGACGACGAAGGCCATGGCCAGGCCGTCCTCACTCGTGAACACCGAGGCGAGAGACCCTGGCGTCGCTTCACGGGCCGATCCCTGAAGCTTACGCGTGTTGACGACCCGGCACCCGCGGAAGGCGTCTCGTCCGGCGCGAAGAATCTCGACCGCACGTGAGGCGTGCTCCGGCGCAACGATCACCGCTTCCCGGTCTCGGCCCAGCAGGGCTTCCGCAGCATTGCGCCAGCTTTCGTCGGTCAGACTGACAGCTTCACATACAGCGCGGGGCTCCATGCCCAGCGAAGCGAGCTTGGCCATGAGCGCTTCCGTGCGCGAATCCAGCAAGGCCGCGCCCTGCTGACTCTTGCCGAGCTGCGCTTTCGCTTCCTTGAGCTCGGCGCGGATGCCCTCCCTTGCTCCGATGCGGCTGTTCCGCTCTTCGCGCACGCCGTCGATCTTCTCAGCCGCGATGGTCGCAGCCGTGCTGAGCAGCGTCTCCATCCCGGCCGGATCCTGCGGCCAGTCGGGGGGATTGCGGCCTTCGCTCTGCTTCTGAATCGCTTCGAGCGTGGACGTGAGCTGACCCAGCCGGAGCGGCTGGAGCAGAGCTCTCTGGTCGAGGAGGGACACCCCGCGGGCGGCGCGGAGAAAGCGCGCCTGAAGCCGGCCAAGGAGCTCGGCCCGCTCCTTCAGGGCGAGCTTCATTTCGCTGTTCAGCACGGCCTCCTCAGCACCGCGACCCTGCGCCTGAATCTGGGCCGTCAGGGAAACGACGAGATCCTTTGCGAGCGCGAGTTCTGCTTCGCAGCGATCAAGATCCTCCTCGACCCGCCGGCGTTGGTCCTCGGCCTCGCGATGCGCTCGCAGATTGTCGAACAGGGCGCCGCCCGCTTCGATCACCTGGGCAAGCTGTTCGACGCTGCGGGCGATCTGTTCCCGCCGCAGAAGATCCTCGAACGAATCCGCCTGCATCTTGAGTTCACGAAGGGCGGCAAGCCTGTCCTCCAGGTCGTGAATGTCCTGTTGAATTTGGCGGTAGCGTTGGATGGACGCGCGGAGCTCGCCAATGTCGATGTCGTTTTTTTCCAGCAGATAGGTCTGAACGAAGGCTTCGACAGACGGGATGTGGTGGAATGACAGGGCGAGGACGAACGCCCGCGCGAAGCGCTCGGGCTCGGACCGCTGCCCCTTGGTGAACAGCAGGCGCATATATTCTCGGATGAAGTCGCGCGCCTTGGTCTGTCGCCGGAGTTCGTAGCCGCCCGCTGCGCAGGCCGCCTCCAGCCTCTGTTTCACGACCGGCCACTCCGCAGAACGCGGGGCGCCATCCACCTCCTCGACAAACAGCGCGGAATCCGCGCGAACGCCCTCGGCGACGTATCGCCCGAGGATCACGGCGTTGTCGCGAGAGGTCGCTTCGACGCAGAGGCCGAGAGTGATGGGAGGGCGATCTCCCTCCGCGTCTTCGAACGTCAAGGCGATGTGGGTGATCGCCTGGTCGCGCAGGCTGACACCCTCGTCCAACCGTCCAAGGCAGTAGCTCTGGAGCGTGCGCTCGGAACGTCCGGAGCCCTCGCCGGCGGAGCGATTGTATTTGTAAAGGCTGGCCGCCCCGCCCGACATCACCGTCTGGATCAGGTCGATCAGAGTCGATTTTCCGGACCGGTTCTCACCCAAAATCGCGCCGTTGCCGACGATGTCGAGGTCGGCTCGGGCCAGCAGATGCCACTGAACCAGGGCGATGCGGCTGAGGGTCATCATGCGGAGACCTCCGCCTCGGCCCGATCCGCCCCGGGAGCGGCAGGCTCCTCATCGGCATCGTCCTCGACGACATCCGGTCTCTGAAGAAGCTGCTCAAGCGAGGTGAGGAAATCGTCCCCGGCCACTTCGCTGACCAGCGCCCGGATCGTGAGTTCACGGTCCTGTGCCTGATCATCTTCCGGACCGAGCCGTACTATAGCGCGCCGTTCAAGCGACAGTAGGACATCGCGAAACTCGCCGACCTTCAGCGCCGGTCGTCGAGCTCGCGAGACAGTTTCCTGGTAGGCGTCGTAGGCCGCGTTCAGGGTTAGCAGAACACTGGCATGAGGCTGTATGTCGCCGTTCTGGACCTCTTCTTCCCAGAGCCTGCGCAGGACGAGCAGGACCAGAGAGTCCTCGATGCGCATCCTCGGCGCCGTGATCCGGTCGAGGTCCGGGAAAAGCCCGGCCCAGCCCTCACTTTCGCGCACGACCAGCCGGTATCCAGCGACATCGAAATAGTCCCTGAGCAGGGTGACGGCCGCCGCTCTTCGCAGCGTCTCCATCAGCCCGGCTGCGCCGCGGTCGTCGATATGCAGGAACTGGTGACGAAGCAGGTGGGCGATGACTTGAGTGATACGCGCGTACAGCCGAGCGTCCTTCTCCTCCAACTGTTGAAACTCAATCAGCATGCGAGCGCTCCAGCGTGATGGCGTCGGTCTTGCGCCGGACGATGAAGCCTCGGCAGGCGATCCACTCATTGTCCACGAAGTCTGCCTCCCTGGTCTCGAACTCGAAATCCTGAGACAGGGCGGTCAGGAGCCGTTTCGCGGACTGGCCGCCGTCCGCGCCAGCCACGGCGACGCGAAGCGCTTCGAAGGCGAGGAAATCATCGAGATCGCCAATATGGAGATCGCTCGCCGCCTGGCTCGTCAACGGAAGCACTCGCCGTTCAAGGAAACGCTGTACCTGCGCCGGACGAACATTGAGGCGGTCGAGGTAACGCCGCTGGAGGTCGCGGCGATACATCTGCAACGGCGTCAGGCTTTGCAGATCGAGGACGCCGCTCACGACCGCCGGGCGAGCGCTTCGCGGGCGGGCGAGCAGGAATGGAGACAGGAACTCCCTCTGCGCCTCCATGGGCCCCGTTGTTTCGATGGCGACCGACGTCTGTAGCAGGCGATCGAGGAGGATCACGACGCGCTCGCTTCTCTGCAAAAAGCCGCCCGTCTGGCGACCGGCGTATCGGACCGTGTTCCTCAGTCGGGTTTCCAGGCGGCCCCGATGCTGCTGGATGCGCCGGAAGGCGTCCTCGATCCGGTCGAAAACCGTTCGGATCGTCAGCAGATCGTCCTGGACCACCGCGGACGCATCCCGAATATCCTGTCCTAGGCGGGCCTCGAAATAGGCTTCGGCGAGCGAGTCCATGTCCATGGCCGAGTCCTCGATCGCCTGAATGGTCTCGAAGATGTGGTGCCGAAATCGATAAGGGTGCGACGTCGTCGAGATATCGGCGTAATCCCGGAGCAACACCTGCTCGACGAAGTCGTGGAAGTAGTACTTGAGCCGCTCTTCGACGCTTTGGCTGCCCATGACCTGACGGTCGACGTCTCGCAAGGCCGAAAGCACGCTGCGAAGGTAGCGGCCGAAGGCGGCCGCATCCTTGGCCGCCTTGTTGACGCCCAGCGCACTGTCCCGCGCATTGATGCGCGCGGCGTCCAGCGCGTTCTTGACCTGAACCACCAGACCGCCGACCTGCTCGGAGACCCCCTGGGTCAGACTCCAGAGAAACTCAGCCAGCCGCAACGCGCCGGCCGGCATGTCGACGGTGACCTTCAGCCCGTAGCGGTTCTCGTCGAGCCATCCGGTCTGGAGCAGGCGATTGTAAATATGGCGCGCCCGCGCCATCGCCTCCCCGCTCGCCTCCGCATCTGCGGTCTCGGAGCGACGTCGTCTGAGCCGTCGCGATCCTCGAACGGAAAGGGTGTCGAGGACGACCTCGGCCTCGTCGTCCCGCCAATGCTCGGCGTTCCGCGCGAGACTTGAATAGATGGCGCTGACCACCTCGCCTTGGGCCGGAAACAACATCTCCGCGCGAAAGAACTCATCGTAGATGTCGAGCAGGACAGCCTCATACAGGCGGCGATTGCCCCCCGCGAACAAGGTGAAGATGTCAGCGTTCAACGCACGAAAAAGCATTGGCCCCCCGACCTCAGCTTAGGCGGAAGTTCCGAAATCGCACAACCGGACACTGTTTCCCGGCAGGAAGTTTCGCCCGAATCGCGCGCAGCCCGACGGCATGCGATGATGGCAAGGTGCGAATCGCTTCTGCATACGAACATGTGACGGCCGACGACTTCGCCCGCAGGTTTTCCATGCGGGCCGGAAATTTGATGTGGTTTCTCGGTGCCGGGTCTTCCGCCGCCGCGGGGATTCCAACCGCCTCAGACATGGTTTGGGAATTCAAGCAGCAGCTCTATGTGAGCCAGCGCAGGGTCGCTCCTGCGATGGTCGCGGATTTGACCAATCCAGCGGTTCGGTCTGCCATCCAAGGCTTCATTGATGCGCAGGAGCGCTATCCCCAGCCAAATGCGCCCGACGAATACGCGACCCTGTTCGAAGCCGCCTACCCCAGCGAGGCCGACCGACGGACCTACATCGCGGGCAAGGTGACGGGGGCCAAGCCCTCCTACGGCCATATCGTGCTCGCGGTTCTCATGAAGGCAGGTCATACGCGGCTGGTCTGGTCAACAAACTTCGATGCGCTCGTCGCTGACGCATGCGCCAAGGTCTATGACGGTACGGGTTACCTGACGACGGTGGCGTTGGACGCCCCGGCACTGGGCCGGGAAGTCCTCACGGAGGGCCGCTGGCCGGCCGAAATCAAGCTGCACGGCGACTTCCGTTCTCGCCAGCTCAAGAACACCAATGACGAGCTACGACAGCAGGACGCGAGCCTGAGGGAGTCACTTGAGCAGGCCTGTGGTCGGGCAGGCCTCGTCGTTTCGGGCTACAGCGGTCGAGATGACTCAATAATGGACGCTCTAGAAGCGGCGATGGCGCAGCCTACGCCCTTCCCCGGCGGATTGTTCTGGCTGCATCACGGTGAAAATCCTCCGCTCCCCCGGGTGGTCCGTTTGCTAGAAAAAGCGTCGGCCAAAGGCGTTGATGGCGGGCTCGTTGCCATCGAGAACTTCGACGAAGCATTACGCGACCTCGTTCGGCTGACGCCCAGCGTCGACATGAAGGCACTGGACGAGTTCGGGAAGGCGAGGCCAGTGTGGTCGAGCGTTCCGAAACCTGCAGGTCGCGCGGACTTCCCGGTCATCCGTCTGAACGCGATCGAACTGGAAAGAACACCGACGGTTTGCCGGCGTTTGACCTGCAAGATCGGCGGCTATGCGGAGGTGTCGGCCGCGATCAAGACGGCAGGCGTACCCATTATCGCGACGCGCGCCAGAGGAGGCGTATTAGGCTTCGGTACCGACGCGGACATGCGAGCCGCCTTCGGCGCATACGGTATCGAGGACTTCGATCTTCACGCCATTGAAGTGCGGCGCTTGCGGTACGATAGCCACGAGCGTGGTTTGCTCCGCGAAGCCATTTCGGCGGCCCTAGCGCGCACGCACGGTCTAAGCATCCAGCGACGTCGCAGCGCCGACCTCCTCGCGCCCGCGAATCCGGCCGACGTACGCTGGAAGCCTCTCAAAGAGTTGGTCGGGACTCTCCAAGGAGTCGTCCCGGGTCACCCAGAGATGACCTGGTCCGAGGGCTTTGGGGCCCGCCTCGACTGGGCGAACGATCGCCTCTGGCTGCTGATCGAGCCGCGTACGGTGCTGTTGGGCGTGACCGAGGCGAGTAGGGCGGCTGCGACAGACTTCTCTCGTGAACGAACAGTGAAGCGCTACAACCGGGTCCTCAACGACTTGGTTTCCTTCTGGTCAGGCCTGCTCTCCAATGCGGGGGAGGAGCTGCGCGCCTTGGACGCAAACGCCGGGGTCGACGCCGTTTTCAGGCTTGGTTCTGACACGGCTTTTTCAAGAAGGGCGCGTTGATGAGCAGCCAGATCAACCCTCATGTCTGGTACCCCGAGCCCGCTCTCGCCTTCCATCCCGAGCGAAGGGGTGATCGCGATATTCATCCTCTTCGGGGACTCCTGAAGTTCGGACCTTATTCCTCGAACCTTGTCCCCGATCCCATTCGGGTCGCGACGATCGCGCCAGCTGGTCGACAGAAGGAGTTGTTCGCGTTCATGCGGGAGCTGAACTCTGAGTTCACGCCGAGCGAACGAACAGACTATCTCCCGAAATGGCCTGGTTTCAGCAACGCCTTTAAGCTGGGCATGCGCGCCGCCTCAAAAGGCTGTCATATCGAACTGGACGCACGCCTTGATGGCGAACTGAAGGACTCGGCGGCACCTCACGTCGTGCTGGCCGAACGCCTCGTACGCGCCGTTCAAACTCTCGAAAGCCAACGCACGGAGTTCGACGTCATCTTCGTTTATGTGCCCGTCGGCTGGGCCCCGGGCTTCCACGGCCGTCCGGGGGAGGACTTTGACCTCCATGACAATCTGAAGGCGGCGACAGCCGCACGCCGCATTCCGATCCAATTAGTTCGCGAGGACAAGGCGCTGGCCTATACGGACCGCGCCAGCGTAATGTGGCGTATCGGCCTGGCGCTCTACGCGAAGGCGGGCGGAGTGCCCTGGAAACTGGCGGACGCAGACCCCGAGACGGCCTATATCGGCGTCTCCTACGCCGTGAGACCTGTGGACTCGGGGCGGCCAAGGTTTGTCACCTGTTGCAGCCAGGTCTTCGACGCCGAGGGCGCCGGCCTTGAGTTCGTCGCCTACGATGCACATGAGGTGGAAGTCCAACGTGACAACCCGTTCTTGTCACGGACCGAGATGTTTCGGGTGATGACCCGTTCGATGGATCTTTACCGACGTCGCCACTCGGGACAGACCCCGCGGCGGGTGATCGTCCACAAGACTACCGAGTTCAAGACCGACGAGGTCGACGGATGCATGGAGGCCTTGCATCTTTGCGAAGCCATCGACCTCGTGCAGGTCGTGGAGGATGTCGGTTGGCGAGGCATCAGAATAGACGGCAATCGAAACGGGGGGCCGAAGGGCTCGCCTGCGGGCTTCCCCGTCGCGCGAGGGTCGCTCATCGGCTTGAGCCCAAGGGAGTGTCTTCTCTGGATGCATGGCGATGTCCGGGGCGTGAGCGACAAGGGCTCCTATTTTCAGGGTTCACGCAGCACACCGCGTCCAATCCGCCTGATCCGCCATGCAGGTCATGGATCCTGGGACGAGACCGCTCAGTCCGCGCTGGCCCTGTCCAAGATGAACTGGAACAACGACGCGCTCTACGATCCGCTGCCGGTGACGATGAGCTACGCGCAGGTCTTGGCTCGAGTGGTCAAGAGGATGAGCGGCCTAGGTTCCGCTCCCTATCAGTTCCGGTATTTTATGTAATCCGCGTTCGGCGATCGGGAGTGGTGCGGGCGGCCGGGATCGAACCGGCAAGGGCTTTCGCCCGACGGATTTTCATACCACTTCGGCTTTCGCCGCCGGCCCGGTTCGGGCCGTTCGTGGTCTGGACTATCCCTTCGTCATAGCCCGAAGGCCTTAGACGCCGCCCGTCTAGTCTCTACACCTTCCCGCCAGAGACGGGCTTGGCTCGGGATCGCCATCTGACAGGGTTCCCCGACTTTGAGCGGTTCTACGTCCGGGGTTTCCCCCGGCGCACTCAATCCTCAGCTTAAGTCCGTTGCGTCTACCAATTTCGCCACGCCCGCAGGCTGAAGCGTCTCTATAGCTGCGTTCGTGCTGGGCCCCAAGGCGAGTTCAGTCGACGTCCGTCCCCTGACTGCTCGCCGCCCGCCGTTTCGCGGGCTTGGGCTTGCGGACGTTGATGGCCGAGGCGTCCAGCACATTCTTGATGTGAGAGGCATAGTACTTCTCGATCATCTCGACGCTGGTCCGGCAGTTCTTCGCGACCTGGTAGATGTCGGCGCCCTGCATCAGGCGCATCGAGATGTAGGTGTGACGCAGGCTATAGGCCGTGCGGGGATTGCCCTCTCGGTCCCTCTTCAGATCGAGCTCGACGAGGACCGCATTCAGCAGTTCGCGCTGAACCAGCCCGAACACGAGATCGGTAGGCTGGCCATCCTTGCGCTTGCGAACCCGTTCGAAGGGCAGCACCGCGCCGGGCATGCTTTTGCAGAACCCGGTGCCGCGCTTGCCGCGCACCTCGATCTCGAGAATCCGCTCACCGGTCGAATCGTCCTCGACGATGGAGACGTCGCGGAACTCCAAGCGCTGCGCCTCGTCCGGCCGCAGCCCCGTATTGACCATGAACAGGATGAAGTCGTGGAACTGTTCGCTTTCCGCGCGCCACCGCTCCTTCCTCGGGTTTTTGGCCCGCTCCCGGGTGGCCTCATAGAGGCGCTTGTACTCTTCGGGAGAAAACCAGGCCCGGTGGCTGACCTTGCCGGAGGCGCGATAGGGACTGGACATATCCGGCAAGGCGGCGATCCATCCCTTCCGGTTTGCAGTCTTCAAGACCTGGCGCAGACAGACCATCTCATTGTGGAGGGTCTGACGGCTCGGTCGCTTCCACGCTCGGAGCTTCCCGATGCGCTCCCGTCCGTTGCTCACGTAGCGAGTTCGCTCAGGTTCGGCAGGAGCCGTGACGCGGTGGACTCGGTATTCCTGGATGCGCCCGGCCGTGACTTGCGAGACCGCCAGGTCCCCGAAGTATGGCAACAGGTAGAGCCGTAGCACCCGCGCCTTGCTGGCGACGTACTGGGCGTTGCGTTCGCCCAAGGTCATCGCCTCGAATTCAAGGAGGAAGGCCGAAGCTGCCTCGCGGAACGTCTTCTCTCCCGGCCGCGTCTGCGGCGTTTCAACAGGGATGGAAGGCTGCCCCGGCGCAACGACAATCCCGCCGCGTCGGCGCAGCCGATCCTCCGCGACCCGATCGAGGTACCAGTCCCGTGCATACTCAAGTGCGTAGGCCAGGTTCTCCTGCTTGGTCGACCGCCGATGATTACGACCGCTGAGATAGGTCGCGCACTGCCAGAAGCGGCTGTTCTCTCGTCGGTACACATGGACCCGGCCGTCCATGAGCGTGTGAGACTCGGACACATCGCCTCCTTGCCGTCGCCGGCAACTGTGTAAGGCCTGTGTAAGTCTCTAAATCGTCTAACCGCTTGTTTTTAATACGTAAACATACGGTGTTACGGTTTTAAGTCTGTTGCGTCTACCAGTTTCGCCACGCTCGCGGCCGGGTCCCGTTTACGGTCGCCCGGCGCGTCCCGGCAAGCCCCGCCTCAATCGTCCCACCCCGCCCTGCGCAGCGCCTCCAGGAACCGCGCCATGTCCTGGGCCCGCACGAACGGATGAGCCGGCCACAGGTCCCGCATCGGATAAGGGGTCGACAGGGCCCGCCCCGCCGCCAAGGCCTCGTGCGCCTCGTCCATCCGATCGGCGGCGGCCAGACAGGCGGCGCGGAAATAGTGGAACAGGAACCAGTTCGGCCGCTTGGCACAGGCCGCGGTGGCAAGATCGACCGCCTCGCTATACCGCCCGTCGATGAAGTGGGCCACGGCCTTGTCGCGCGTCCACAGCGCCAGATTCGGGCTGTGCGGTGCAGTTGCGATGGCCCGATCCAGAATGGCCAGTCCGCCTTCCGTATCGCCCGAGAACACCCGCAACCGCCCCAACTCGCCCAGCGCCAGATCGAAATGGGGGTTCAGCTCCAGCGCCCGCCGCTGTTCGGCCTCGGCCCTTTCCAACCGGTCGCCCGCCGCCAGCACCGTCCCGTTGGCATAGTGGGCGAAGGCGTCCGTGGGATCGATGGCGACGGCCTTCAGCGCCAGCCGCTCGGCCTCGGCCCGCGACGCCGCCGGATCGTCGGCCCAACCGCCCCACAGCGCACAGACCTTGCCGAACACCAACAGCGACAGCGTCGGCACATCGTCCGGCTTGAGCTCCAGCGCCTCGGCCAGCAGCTCCTGCCCCAGCGCATTGCTGCGCCGCGTCGCCCGCCAGATATGCCAGCGCGCCCGCAGGAACAGATCCCAGTGCCGGTTCGCCGACGCCGCCTGCAGGATACGCCCCTCCTCGCGCCCCAGCAGCGCGGTCTCGACGGCGTTGACGACCCGGTGAGCGATCGCGTCGTCCTCGCTCGCTTCCGTGCCCCACGCGCGCTGGTAGGACCCGGACCAGACCAGGTCGTCGTCGCGCCCATCGACCATCTTCATGGAGATGCGGAACTGGTCCGCGCTGAACCGCGCCTGGCCATAGACCAGATACTGCACGGCCAGATCGGTCGCGATCCGACGCGCATCCACGTTCAGGCGATCCATCATCACCGACGAGCGCGAGACGACCGACAGCCACGGGCTTCGTTTCAAGGCCTCGAACAGGCTGGTCGTGACCCGTTCCAGGGCGAAGGCCATGTCGGCGTCGTCGCCGCCGTCATCGAGCGGCAGCAGGGCGACGAGCGGCCGTCCGTCGTCCCGCGACAGGCTCGGCTGCAACGCCGATCCGTTCGCCCCTAACGGACGCCCCGCCCCGGTCGACCCCAGGGCGAGCCGATAGCCGACGCGGGGCACGGTCTCGACGCTGAATCCGCCCCGGCTCTGGGCCGACAGGCGTCGGATCTTGCCGATCACGCGATTAATGGCGTCGTCGCCGACCACCACCCCGCCCCAGCAACTGGCGATCAGATCGTCGCGGGTCAGGACCGCCGGCTGGGCCTGGGCCAGCGACACCAGCACCTGCATGACCCGAGGCTCCAGCCGTTGCCCCGTCTCGCCGATCTTCACCTCGCATAGCGACGGTCTGACGCGCAGATCGCCCAGCGCGAAATCGGCCTCATGCGCCAGCTGAAGACGCGAAGGCCCGGTCGGCGCGACGGGATTCATCGGCGAACCATTGGTTTTTCATCGTCCTCGCGTCCTTTCGACGCTCGGGCCGATCCTGTCTTTTGGGGAGGCGCCAAACACCGGCGTCGCAATCGAACCAACAGGAGATAGTACCATGAAAACGACCGCAAAACACCTCGCCGCCCAGGCCTTCTTCGCCGTCTTGGCCCTGTCGCCCGCCGCCATGGCCCAAGATGCCGCCCGGCCCGGCGAGCCGCTCACCGTCCGCATCAACTATGCCGATCTGAACGTGGAAACCGAAGCGGGCATGCAGACCCTGGGCGAACGGGTCGACGGCGCGGTGCGCCGCGTCTGCCCCATCAGCTTCCGGGGCACCCGCATGAACGAGGTCGGTCAATGCCGACAGTACGCCCGGCGCGATGCCTGGCGCCAGTTCGAACACAATCAGGAACGCGCCCGCGCCGGCCGAAACCTGGAAACCGCCGGTATCGCCGCCCGGCGTCCGGCCCTCTGATTGTGGGGCCTCAGCGCGCGAGCCGGGTCATCCTCGCCCGGCTCGCCGACGAGCCACGCAAAGGTCTAGGGCGTCGCCGCCGATGCCCTGAAATCCACATCGCTTTCGGCCAGCAGCCACAGGAAGGCGGCCCAGGCCGCGACGTTCTGATCCAGATCGTCGGGATCGATCCTATCCAGCACATCGTCGGCCGTGTGGTGGAAGTCGAAATAATCGGTCCCGTCCTGATTCAGCCGGAACGCCGGCACCCCCATCGCCACCGTCGGTCCCGTATCCGGCCCGCCGCCCGTCGCGGGCGCCGGATCGAACAATATCCCCAGTGGCGTCAGCACCCCCTGCGCGGCCCGTCGAAAATCCGTGTCCGCCGCCCCCGCCGGCAGCGCCAGGCTGTAGATCGGCCCCGCCCCGAAATCGCTTTCGCTGATCGCGACATGATCCGTCATCGCGTCACGCCGGCTCTCGGCATAGAAGCGCGCCCCGGCCAGACCCTGCGCGGGCGGCGGCTGACTGACCTCCTCTGATCCCCACCAGACGACGCGGATCGTGCGGCGCGGCTTGCGCGGCATGTCCTCGATCAGCTTCAGGGCCGCCGCCGTGATCGCCACTCCGGCCCCGTCGTCGATCGCCCCGGTACCCAGGTCCCAGCTGTCCAGATGGCCGCCGATCACGATCACCTCATCCGACGCGCCACGTCCGCGCACCTCGCCGACCACATTCTGGCTGGTGGTCTGGCCGACGAAGCCGGCGGTCGAATGCAGCCGCACCCGGACCGGCTCGTCGGTCATCGCCACGATCCGGCGCAGCTGGTCGGCATCCGGCGGGCTCATGGCGAAGGCCGGAATGGTTCCCTCGCCGACCCGCGTCGCCCCGGTGTGGGCGAAACGATGATCATGCGTCCCGAGCGATCGGAGCACATAGCCGACCGCCCCACGTCGCGCGGCTTCCGTCGGCCCCTGTCCCCGGATCGGCGACGTGGCGCCATAGCCGCGTCCATCCTGGGCCTGGACCGTGTCCTGCAGCACGACCACCACCTTGCCCGCCAGCGCTTCATCCGGTTGGTCCAGCAGTTGCTGATAGGTCTCGAAGATCGCGGCCTCGCCCTCGATTCCTTCCGGCGGCGTGGCGATCGAACCGCCCAGAGACACCACGTTCAACGGCTGCGGATAGGGCGACAGGATCTCGACGCTGGCCTGGCCCCGCTGCCAGAGGGCGAGCGGGAACTCTTCCACCGCCACATTGTCGAAGCCCAGCGCACGGAACCGTTCCGCGCCCCACCGAGCCGAGGCCCGTTCCGCTTCCGAGCCCGCCAGCCGAGGCCCGAACCGCGTCGTCAGCTCTGACACCAGCTCATAGGCAATACTGCCCTGAAGGGCCCGATCGCGAAGCTGTTCCGCCTCGCGGATGGCCCGCGCGTCCTGGGCCGCGACGGGCCCCGACAGGACACCCAGCAGCAGGGCGGAAACGGCCGCCCGGCGAACACAAACAAACATCCGACACCCCATGAAACCCGTGAGCCGGAGACCCTAGCGAAGGCCGCGCCCGCCGCAAGTGGTGAAGGGGGCGCGCGGCGAAACCCCTTACTGGTCCGAGCCGTCCTGCAGATACGGCTCGACCGGGCCCTGCAGCTTGACGGTCAGGGCGTTGCCCTTGCGGTCGACGGCCTTGCCGACGGCGAGGCGGACCCAGCCTTCGGAGACGCAGTATTCCTCGACGTTGGTCTTGTCCTCGCCCTTGAACCGGACCCCGACCCCGCGCGCGAGCAGGTCCGCGTCGTAATAAGGGCTGGCGGGATTAACGCAGAGGCGGTCGGGCAGGTCGGACATGGGAGATCCAGGCGGTCGTAGAACGGGAGCGCGTGCTTAACCGCCCGGACGGCGGCTGCCAACCGCGCGGATGACGATCAGGCGCGAACTGCGCCGCGACCGGCCTCGACTCCGAGCGCCTTCAGGGCCGTGGCGGTGATGTGTTCGGCCTGGAGGCCCGCGGTGACATACATGGCCACCGGGCTGTCCTGATCCTGAAAGACGTCGGGCAAATGCATCGTGCGGACCTTGAGCCCGGCGTCCAGGGCACCCTGTTCGGCCAGGAACTGCAGCACGAACGCGCCGAAGCCGCCCATGGCACCCTCCTCCACCGTGATCAGGGCCTCGTGTTCGCGGGCCAGGCGCAGGATCAGGTCGCCGTCCAGGGGCTTGGCGAAGCGGGCGTCGGCGACGGTGGCGGAGATGCCATGGGCGGCGAGGAGGTCGGCGGCCTTGAGGGATTCCTGCAGGCGGGTGCCCAGCGACAGGATGGCGACGGCCGTGCCTTCGCGGACGATGCGGCCTCGGCCGATCTCCAGCGGGGCGGCCAGTTCGGGGATGTCGACGCCGACGCCGTCTCCGCGCGGGTAGCGGAAGGCCGACGGGCGGTCGTCGATCTCAAGGCTGGTGGCGATCATGGCGGCCAGGTCGGCCTCGTCGGCGGCCGCCATCAGGACCATGCCGGGCAGTGCGCCCATGTAGCCGATGTCGAAAGACCCCGCGTGGGTCGCGCCGTCGGAGCCGACCAGGCCGGCGCGGTCCATGGCGAACCGGACGGGCAGCTTCTGGATGGCGACGTCGTGGACCACCTGGTCGTAGCCGCGCTGCAGGAAGGTGGAATAGATGGCGGCCACGGGCTTCATGCCGTCGGCGGCCAGGCCGGCGGCGAAGGTGACGGCGTGCTGTTCGGCGATGCCGACGTCATATGTCCGGTCCGGGAACGCCTGGCCGAACAGGTCCAGGCCGGTGCCCGACGGCATGGCGGCGGTGATGGCGACGATCGAGGGGTCGAGCTTGGCCCGCTTGATCAGCTCGGTGCCGAACACCTTGGTGTAGCTGGGGGCGTTGGATACCGATTTCGACTGTTTCCCGGAGACGACGTCGAACTTGACCACGGCGTGGAGTTTGTCGGCGCTGGATTCGGCGTGGGCATAGCCCTTGCCCTTCTGGGTCACGACGTGGACCACGACCGGGCGGTCGGTGATGGCGGCGGCGTTCTTCAGGATCGGGACCAGGTTGTCCAGGTCGTGGCCGTCGATCGGGCCGATGTAATAAAAGCCCAGCTCCTCGAAGAAGGTGCCGCCGGTGACCATGCCGCGGGCGTATTCCTCGGCCTTGCGGGCGGCGTCGCGGAACGGGCGGGGCATGTGTTCGGCGACCTTTTTGCCGAACTGGCGGAAGTTCTGATAGGCGCCGCCCGAGACCTGTTTGGCCAGATAGGCGCTCATTCCGCCGACCGGAGGGGCGATCGACATGTCGTTGTCGTTGAGGATGACGGTCAGCTGGCCGGTGGTCTCGGCGGCGTTGTTCATCGCCTCATAGGCCATGCCGGCGGACATGGAGCCGTCGCCGATCACGGCCACGACCTTGTTCTTCCTGCCCTGCTGGTCGCGGGCGGCGCAGAAGCCCAGGGCGGCGCTCATCGAGGTGGAGGCGTGGGCCGCACCGAACGGGTCGTATTCGCTTTCGGCCCGCTTGGTGAAGCCGGACAGGCCGCCGCCCATGCGCAGGGTGCGGATGCGGTCGCGGCGTCCGGTCAGGATCTTGTGCGGATAGCACTGATGCCCGACGTCCCAGATCAGGATGTCCTTGGGCGTCTCGAACACATGGTGCAGGGCGACCGTCAGCTCGACCACGCCCAGGCCCGCGCCGAGATGGCCGCCGGTGACGGAGACGGCGTCGATGGTCTCGGCCCGCAGCTCGTCGGCCAGCTGTCGAAGTTGGGCCGCGTTGAGGCGGCGCGTGTCGGCGGGGATGTGGACGGTGTCGAGAAGCGGGGTATCGGGCATGAGTTACTCAGAAGAGGGTCTGGCTTCCTTCTCCCCTCGGGGGAGAAGGTGGGCGGCGAAGCCGCTCGGATGAGGGGGTTGTGTCATCAGAACGGCTGTCCGACGATTTGTTTCGGGTCTGGCAGCCCCCTCATCCGTCTCGCTTCGCGAGCCACCTTCTCCCCCGAGGGGAGAAGGAAGTCGAGCGTGGTCGCGGATGCGGTCGAAGATCAGGTTCGGGTTGGTCATGAAGGCCTGGTTCGAAATGCGCAGGACGGTGAAACCGGCTCGGGTGAGTTTTCGGTCTCGGGCTGCGTCTTCCTCCTCATGCAAACAGTGAAGGCCTCCGTCCAACTCAACAATCAATCGGAGTTCAAGGCAAACGAAGTCGCAAACCGAACCTGCGACAGGCGACTCTCGACGGAACTTCAGGTTCTCGAAGCGGCGGTCTCGGACGCGGTTCCAGAACACCGTTTCAGCGGGCGTCATGTCGCGGCGTAACCGACGCGCGCGACGTGTCTGGTCCGACATTTGCCACATGTCCAGCAGCCCTCATTCGCCGGTTTCCGAAGCCGGAAGAGAAACTATGAGCGCCTGTTCAGCACAAAGTCCACGCTGGCCTTGAGGTTTTCCGCCTCGTGGCCGAACACGTCGAGGTGGCTGCGGGCCTGGTCGGCGAGGTGCGCGACCCTGTGCCGCGCCTGGTCGACGCCCAGCAGGGTGACGAAATTGGTCTTGCCCTGGGCCGCGTCCTTGCCGCCGGCGGCCTTGCCCAGGATGTCCTCGTCGCCGTCGACGTCCAGCAGGTCGTCAACGATCTGATAGGCCAGGCCGATGTCGTGGGCGAAGCTGATCAGGGCGTGGCGGTGCGCCTCGCGGGCGTCGGCGATGATCAGGGGGATCTCGAAGGCGTATGTGAACAGGGCCCCGGTTTTCAGCCGCTGCATGCGGGCGACGCCGCCCAGGTCGTCGCGCACGCCCAAGAGGTCGATCATCTGGCCGCCGGCCATGCCGCGCGCGCCCGAGGCCAGCGACAGCCGCGCGGCCAGTTCGCAGCGGACCTCGGCGTCGTCGTGGGTGTCGGGATGAAGCAGGATGTCGAAGGCGGCGGTTTGCAGCGCGTCTCCGGCCAGGACGGCGGTCGCCTCGTCATAGGCCTTGTGCAGGGTCGGGCGGCCGCGGCGCATGTCGTCGTCGTCCATACACGGCAGGTCGTCATGGACCAGGCTGTAGGCGTGGACGCATTCCAGGGCGCAGGCGGCACGCAGGACCGGCCGTTCCTCGATGTCGAACAGCCGCGCCGCCTCCATGGCGAAGAACGGGCGCAGGCGTTTGCCGGGGCCCAGGGCGGCGTAACGCATGGCCTCGGTCAGGCGGGATTCGGGGCCCTCGGCGCGGGGCAGCAGTTCGTCCAGGGCGACCGTGATCAGGTCCGCGACCTCGGCCACGCGGTCGATGACCGTCTGTTCCGGTGAATTGGCGGCCAGAAGCGCGCTCAAAACAGCCTCCCTCCCACGGGTGTGTCGCGGTCGACGCCGACCAGGACGACCTCACCTTCGGCGTCCGGGAAGCCCAAGGTCAAGACCTCGCTCATGAAGGGACCGATCTGGCGGGGCGGGAAATTGACCACGGCGGCGACCTTGCGGCCCATCAGTTGGTCGGTGGTGTAATGCCGGGTGATCTGGGCGGACGAGCGTTTGGTGCCGATCTCGGGGCCGAAATCGATGGTCAATTTGTACGCGGGCTTGCGGGCCTCGGGGAAGGGTTCGGCCTGGATCACCTGGCCGATGCGGACGTCGACCTTAAGGAAATCGTCAAAGGCGATGGGATCGGCCACCGCGGTGGTCGGGGCGGCCATCAGCCGAACTCGGCCGGTTCGGTGCCCCGGGCCTGGCCGTCGGTGCCGACGACGATCTTCTCCACACGGAGTTGGGCGGCCTTGAGCCGGGCCTCGCAATGGGATTTCAGCCGGGCACCCTCTTCGTACAGGGTGATCGATTCCTCCAGGGGGGCCTGTCCGGATTCCAGGCGCGAGACGATGGTCTCCAGCCGCGCGAGGGCGTCCTCGAAGCTCAGGTCGGACGGGATGGCGGGCGCGGCTTCGGTCATGAGCGCGACCGTAATGAGAGGATCGTACCTTGCCAACGCCGCTCTTCAGTTGACCGGCTAATCACCTCGGCCGAGCGTCGATCTCCAACTGCGGTTGAGCCTGTGCTTCGGCGTCACCGAGTGAGAAGGTTGGGTCCGGTATCCCAAAACCTCGCAAGACGTTTAGCAAAGACGCCGAACGCCGCGCACTTAGGGTCCCCATGCCGGGGTCAGGTAAGCCGATTACGCGGATCGATGTGATCGTGCAACTTGAAGCGACGTCGGCGGGATAGCCGACTGACCGTGCTAGAGAAGGCGCCAATGTCGCACTAGAATCTGCAAACCGAAGTGGAACGACACCTGACGTACACAGAGTCCTTTGTTCGGTCTGAGACGGTCGGGTCGAAGCACATCCACCAAGCACGACCGCTAGGACGATAAGCACAGTCCGCTTCAAAATTGCACTCCTAACGGGACTTCCTGGCGGCAATGAATGCCGCCAGGACATTAGCCTACTCCCACTGGCAGTATAAAAGCTCATAGGTATCGCGGTCGTAATAGCAGACCCAATCCTTATCAAGTATCTGATCGCTTTGCTGCGCCGCTGCAGTCGACCCGGTGCCAGCGAAGACGGCTGCGGAAATTGATAACGCCGTGAGCATTGACTTGGTGAACTTCACAAAACCCTCCATTTGCAAAATGCCGTTTCCGGCAGTGAATTGCTAGCATGAGCCGAAAAAAGGGGGGGGCAACCATTGATTGTCGGAATCTCCGACAGGTGGAAAAAAGGTCGAGTCTACCGTTTCTCGAAGCGGCGCTGCGACCAGTATCTGAAGCCCTGATTGGTCACGAGCCGCCACCCGTCGGCGATAAGGCGGCGGCCGACCATGTGGTTGAAATAGCCGTGGGCCAGCACCAGCACGTCCTGGCCCTGTTCGGCGCGGGCGATAAGGACCTGGGCGGCCTGTTCGGCGCGGGTCTCGGCCTGGAGCCGGGTCTCCTGGCCGTCGTGGTGGTCGAAGGTGTGCCACCAGAAGCGGGCGATCACGCCCCAGTATTTCGGCGGCAGCTTGAACCAGGACGGAAAGCGGGGCGGCGGCAGCGGCGCCTCGATGAACAGGGCGTCGTTCATCACCTCGCGCCCGGCCGATATGGCGGCGGCGGTCTCCAGCGCACGCGGGCGGGTCGAGGCATAGATGGCACCGGCACCGCGGGCGGTGTCGATCAGGGCCTGGGGCGGGGTCTGGCCGGCGCGCAGGCCACCGACCTCATAACGGGCCCACCAGTCGCGGTACTGGTCCGAGGTCAGATAGCATTTGCGCGACAGGGCCGGCTCGCCGTGGCGGGTCAGGATGATGGCGCCCGGCCGCGTCGCGACGGCCCGCGTTCCGCTGGTCGGAACGGGCGGGGCGGCGGTCGGTGGGTCGCTGTCGAACACGTGGGACGCCATGATGATGGAAGCGCGGGAGCCGGGGTCGGCGGTCCGTCTGGCTCCTTCAGTCCTCCCCCAGGGCTCCAAGATGGGCGACCGTGGATCGGCCCAGCCCCTCGAGGTCGTAACCGCCCTCGAGCGAGGACACAACCTTGCCCCCGCAGCGGCGACGGGCGATCTCGAGCACGGCGCGGGTGGCCCAGGCGAAATCCTCGGCCTCCAGGCTCTGGTGGGCCAGGGGGTCGCGGCGATGGGCGTCGAAACCAGCCGAAATCAGGATCAGGTCGGGCGCGAAATCATCCAGCGCCGGCATCAGCGATCCGGCGAAGGTGGCCCGCCATGATTCGCGCGCGGCATGGGGTTCGACCGGGGCGTTGACGATATTGCCGACGCCGGTCTCGGACGGGGCACCGGTGCCGGGGTAGAGCGGCATCTGGTGGATCGAACCCAGGAACAGGGTGGCGTCGTGTTCGAAGGCGGCCTGGGTGCCGTTGCCGTGGTGGACGTCGAAATCGATCACGGCGACGCGGTCCAGCCCCCCCGCCTGTGCCGCGCGGGCGGCGACGGCGACGGAGGAGAAGAGGCAGAAGCCCATGGCGCGGTCGGGCTCGGCATGATGGCCGGGCGGGCGGACGGCGGCGAAGGCGCGGGCGGCTTGGCCGCCCGCTACCGCCTCGACGGCCTGGACGACGGCCCCGGCGGCCAGGCGGGCGGCGCGGACGCTGCCGGGGGACAGAATGGTGTCGGCGTCCAGTTGCACGCTGCCAGTAGCGGGCGAAGCGTCCAGGATGCGCGTGACGTAGTCGGCGGGGTGGACGCGCTCAAGGGCCTCGACGGAGGCTTCCTCGGCGGGATGGCGCTCCAGGTCCAACCGGGCGTCGTCGATGGCCGCCAGGACCGTGGCCAGCCGTTCCGGTCGCTCGGGATGACCGGTGCCGGTGCAGTGCTCGATCATGTCGGGGTGGGTGAACAGGGCGACGCTCATGCGCCACAGACTAGGACCGCGCGCCGCCCTTGTCGCGCCCCCGATTGCCGCCTAAGCGCCGATCATGTCCGACGCCGTGATCCGCCCTGCCCGTCCCGACGATGCGCCTGCCCTCGCCGAACTGGGTCGCCAGACCTTCATCGACACCTTCGTGACCGGGTTCGGCATCCCCTACCCCGCCGGCGACTTGGCTGGGTTTCTGGACGCCAGCTTCAGCCCCGAGGCCACCGGAACGAAGCTGCAGGAAACGGGTGCGGCCTGGTGGGTGGTCGAGCGGGAGGGAGTGTTGCTGGCCTTCGCCAACGCCGGGCCGAACACCCTGCCCCACCCCGAAGGCCAGGCCAGCCATGCCGAATTGCGACGGCTGTACGTGGCGAGGGCAGCTCAAGGTCTGGGGTTGGGAACGCGGTTGCTGGCGCTGTCGCTGGACTGGATGGAGGCTCACAGCGACGGTCCGCTGTGGATCGGCGTCTGGAGCGGCAATGTGAAGGCGCAGAAACTGTATGCGGCCCACGGGTTCGAAAAGGCGGGCGAGTATCGGTATCCTGTCGGCCGCTGGCTGGATGACGAGTTCATCCTGCGGCGCGGATAGGATTCGAGATCATGCTCCTGCCCTTCTTCACCGCCCTGAAGGACGCCCGGGTGCCGGTGTCCATGAAGGAATGGCTGCATCTGATGGAGGCCATGGATCGGGACGTGGCCGGGAGGCGGGTCGAGGATTTCTATCACCTGTCGCGGGCGGTGCTGGTCAAGGACGAGAAACACTATGATCGGTTCGATCTGGCGTTCGGCAAGGTGTTCGCGGGCGTGGAGACCGTGGGGGCGGGCGATCAGCCGGTGCTGGACGTGCCGGAGGAGTGGCTGAGGCTGCTGAACCAGAAGTATCTGACCGATGAGGAGAAGGCCGAGATCGAGGCCCTGGGCGGGTTCGAGAAGCTGATGGAGACACTGAAACAGCGGATGGAGGAGCAGACGGGGCGGCACGAGGGAGGGTCGAAATGGATCGGCACCGGCGGGACCAGTCCATTCGGGCATGGCGGCTATAATCCCGAGGGGGTGCGGATCGGCGGGCCGGGGAAACAGGGACGCGCGGTCAAGGTCTGGGAGAAGCGGGAATATCGCAATCTCGACGATACGGTCGAGCTGGGGACGCGGAACATCAAGGTGGCGCTGAGGCGGCTCCGGCGGTTCGCGCGCGAGGGGGCGGCCGAGGAACTGGACATCGACGGCACGATCGACGGCACGGCGCGGCTGGGCTGGCTGGACATCCAGATGCGGCCGGAGCGGCGCAACACGATCAAGGTTCTCCTGTTCCTGGACGTCGGCGGGTCGATGGATGGGCACATCAAGCTGTGCGAGGAGCTGTTCAGCGCGGCCCGGACCGAGTTCAAGAACCTGGAATTCTTCTACTTCCACAATTGCCTCTACGAGGGCGTGTGGAAGGACAATCGGCGTCGACACGCCGAGAAAATCCCGACCTGGGATCTGCTGCACAAATACAATAGCGACTGGCGCGCGATCTTCGTCGGGGACGCGACGATGTCGCCCTATGAGGTAACCATGCCCGGCGGGTCGGTCGAGCACTGGAACGAGGAGGCTGGGGCGGTGTGGATGCGGCGGGCGCGGCAGCAGTGGGCGCGGTCGGTGTGGCTGAACCCGATGGCCGAGCGGTACTGGGGCTATACGGCATCGGTGGCCCTGCTGCGCGAGGTGATGGACGAGCGGATGTATCCCTTGACGCTGGATGGGCTTGACCGGGCCATGCGGGCGCTCACGCGATAGAGACTGGCGCATTCGCCCATTCGTGGCACTGTGGCGGCGGGTGTGAGGGAGTTGTCGCCATGTGGCTCGCGGTCGCGTCGATCCTGGTGTTTCAACAGGTGCCGCCCGGCGTGGTCTGGGACGTGCCGCCGCCCAACTCGGCGACGGAAGCACCAGTCCCCGCGCCGTCCAACATTCCAGACTGGGGTCTGGCCGACCCGTTCGGATGGGAGCGGGCGGCCTGCAGCGGCCTGATGCGGGGCGATGAGCCGCTGGCCGAATGTCAGTACCGGGTGCGGGGGGAACTGCAGGCCAGTCTGGGCGAGGCGCTGCCGGCGGCGCTCAGGCCGTCGAGCATGGACGGGGAATGTACCCGGCGGGCGCGGGAGGACGGGACGTTCGCGGTGTCCTGCGCGCCACAGGAACGCGCCGCCTCGCCGACGACGCGGATCGGGCAGGAGGTGTGCGAGCGGCGCGCGGTGCGGACCGGCGGCGGCGCGGTCGCCTTCGAGGAAGTTTGCGAGTTCGAGCCCGCGCCCCAGCCGCGTCGGTCGGGATGGTCGTTTCCGATCCCCAGCTTCATGACGGATTAGGGGCCGATATCGAAGGCTTAATACTCTTCCTTCTCCCCTCGGGGGAGAAGGTGGCTCGCGGAGCGAGACGGTTGAGGGGGCTGCCAGACCCGGAACAGATCATCGGACAGCCGGTCTGATGACACAGCCCCCTCATCCGGGCCCTTCGGGCCCACCTTCTCCCCCGAGGGGAGAAGGAAGGCGGGATGGGATCAGCCCTTGATCGCGGACTTCACGTCACCGACGGTTTTCTGGGTCTTGCCTTCGATCTGATCAGCCTTGCCTTCGGCCTGCAGCCGCTCATTGCCGGTCGCCTTGCCGAGGCCTTCCTTGATGCTGCCGCCGGCTTCCTTGGCGGCGCCCTTGGACTGGTCCTTGTCTGCCATGGTCGTACTCCTGATGATATACGCGGCGTTGTCCTGACATCGCCTCATCAAAAACAATGCCTTGATCCGAAAGGCGTTCCCCTCCCGCGCGAACACGCTTTCGTCAGCGTGACCGCAGCCAGCGCATGACCGCCCAGGCATGGGCCTCGTGCCGCAGGCCGGCCAGGGCGTCGAACGGGTCCAGCCAGACCAGGGTGTGGTCGTCCTCGCACTTGGCCGAGGGATCTTCCGCGACGATTCGCGCCGTCCAGAAGCCGCCGACGTTGTTGACCGGCTCGCCCTCGGACTTGCGGAAGCGCTGGGCAGCCTGGCCGATGCGGTCGATCGGCTCGATGGTCAGGCCGGTTTCCTCGACGAATTCGCGGACCAGCGCCTGGACCTCGGTCTCGTCGCCGTCGATGGCGCCGCCGGGCAGGTCGAAATAGCTGCCCTCGCCGCGCTCGACGCGGACGCAGGCCAGGCGGCCGTCGCGTTCCACCAGGCCGAACACCGCCGGGCGGTGATCGTGGTCAAGACCCGGGACGGGATCGCCGAACTGGAGCATCAGAGGTCGAAGGCCAGGCGGGCGCGGACGCCCTTGTGGTTCGGGTCGATCTCCAGCGCCGAGCGCAGGCCGCTGGCCATGGCCGAGACGATCTTGCCGCCCAGGCCGGTGCCCTTGGGCGCGCCGTCGCCCATCCCGGGGCCGTCGTCCTCAACCGTCAACAGGGCGCGCTTGCCGTCTGCGTCGGGCTCGAGAATCACGCGGATTTCGCCCAGCGGGCCGCCGGGGTAGGCATACTTGACCGCGTTGGTGACCAGTTCGGTGACCACGACGCCGAGGGACACGGCCTGATCGGTGGTCACCCGCATGGGCGTGGCGGTCAGGCGGATACAGCTGTCGTCCGGGCAAAGGGACTTGGACAACTCATCGACCAGCCCGTTCAGGTATTCGTCCATGGCGACGGTGGCCATGTCGTCGGAAGTGTAGAGGCGGCGGTGAACGTGGGACACGGCCTCGATGCGCGACTGTGCTTCGCGCAGGGCGTTGCGGGCCCCCTCGTCGGCCAGGTGACGCAGTTGCAGGGAGATGAAGGTCGAGACCAGTTGCAGGGAATTCCCGACGCGATGGTTGACCTCGCGCAGCATGGCCTCGGCGCGGTCGCGGGCGAGGCGGACCTGTTCCTGGGCGTCGTCGTTCTCGCGTTGCAGGCGGCGGCGGGTCAGGGCGTCTTCCAGCGCCGAGCGCAGCAGGGAGGTGAAGTCCTCAGACACGTCCTTGATGACATAGTCGGCGGCCCCGGCCCTCAGCGCGGCCACGGCGATGCGACCGTCCTGGGCCCCGGTGACATAGACGACCGGCGGCGGGGCGGCGTGGGCCAGGATGTCGGGCAGGACGTCCAGGCCGTCGCGCCCCGGCATATAGTGATCCAGGGCGCAGACATCGTACTGACCGCGCTCCAGCGCCTCCAGACCCGCGTCGCCGTCCGGCACGCAAGTGACCTGAAAGCCGTGGCGCCCCAGCTCCTTCTCGACCAGACGGGACAGGCCCCGGTCGTCATCGATGTAGAGCAGACGGACCGGGGTCATCGCGGGTCTATTCGATCTCCGGGGCCTGCATCACCGACAGGAACAGGCCCAGCTGGCGGATGGCCGAGGCGAAGCTCTCATAGTCCACCGGCTTGGTGATATAGACGTTGCAGCCCAGGTCGTAGCAACGCTGGATCTCGGTCTTGTCGTCGGTGGTGGTCAGGACCACCACGGGCGCGCGGCGCAAGCGCTCGTCGCGCTTGACCTCGGACAGGATGTCGGTGCCGCTCATGTCCGGCAGGTTGAGGTCCAGCAGGATCAGCATCGGGCCGTTGGCCAGCACCTCGTCGCTGAACAGGTAATCGAGCGCCGGCTGGCCGGCGTCGAAATGCACGATATCGTTGCCGATATTGGCGCGGCGGATGTTCTTCTCGATCAGTTTGGCGTGGCCGTGGTCGTCCTCGACCATCACGATCTTGACGGGTGTGCTGTTGGTCAAAGGGTGTCTCCGGCCTCTATCAGGATCAGGCGTTTGGGGAATTTCAGGCGGAAAGTCGAGCCCTTGCCCAGCTCGGACGCCATGTCGATCGAACCGCCGAGGCGGCGCACGCTGTTGCGCACGAAAGCCAGGCCCAGGCCTTCGCCGGGCCGGTCCTGACGTCCGGCGCGCCGGAACAGCTCAAACACCCGCTCATGGTCGCGTGGGGCGATGCCCCGGCCATTGTCGGCGATGGCGTATTCGACCCAGCCGCCGGGCAGGTCCGCGCCGGTGATCGCGATATGGCCGGGCCGCGCGGGGTCCAGATATTTGACCGCATTGTCGATCAGATTGCCGAACACCTGTTCCAGCGACAGGCGGTCGCTCTCGATCCACGGCAGGTCGCCGACGACGATCTCGGCCTCGGCGGCGTCGGTCTGGTGGCGCACGCTGTCGGCGATCTTCTGGATCATGGGGGCCATGTCCATGGTCTCGGGCACCAGATTGCGGCGGCCATCGCGCGAAAGCTTCAGGATGGCGTTGATCAGCCGGTCCATCTTCTCGGTCGAGGCGCGGATGAAGGCCACGGCTTCGGGCATGTCCTCGCGAACGGCGGTCAGGGCCTCGGCCTCGACCAGGCCGGGCGCATCGCTTTCGACCACGGTCATCTGCCGGTCGATCGTCTTGCCAGCGGTCTCCAGTTCGGAGGTGAAGCCCATGACGTTGACCAGGGGCGAGCGCAGGTCGTGGCTGACGATATAGGCGAACCGCTGAACCTCTTCATTGGCGCGGGTCAGGGCCGAGGTACGCTCCCGCACCGTCTCCTCCAGCCCGGCATTGACCTGGTCCAGGTCGGCACGTGCCTTGTCCAGGTCGGTGATGTAGCGGCGGACCAGCACCCCCGAGATCAGGCCCAGCACCAGGATCAGCGCGCCGGCGACCGCGTTCACGGCCACGGTCACGAAGGCCGACCGCTCGGACTGGCGCGTGCGCTCCTGAATACGGTCCGACAGGATCAGATCGACATCGGCGATGTCGTCCCTCACCCGATCCATCAGCACCAGGCCGGTGCCGCCACGGACGCGCTGGATGGCCTGGCCGATCTGGCCGGAGGTCGTCAGATCGATGGTCGCGCGCAATTCCTCCAGCTTGGCCATGGCCGTGTCGTCCATGGCCTCGATCAGCGGCTCGAGCTCGGCATCATCGACGGTCAGGCGGCGCAGTTCGACCAGATCGGTCTCGACCGTGCCGGCCGCCGTCCTGTAGGGCGCGAGAAAATTGCTGCGCCCCGTCAGCAGGAAGCCGCGCTGACCCGTCTCGGCGTTCAACAGGTCGATCAGGACATTGCGGGCCGTGCGCCGGGTGGCCTGGAGCGAGTCGATCTCGTCGTTGAAGGCGGCGGTCCGCTGGATCATCACGAAGGTGGTCACATTGACCACCAGCAGCAGCAGGATGGCGACAGTCAGCAGCGCCACCACCGAACGGCCAAGCGTCGGCGTGCGCAGGAACCGCACCACGGCATTCATCGAACTGGAGGCTGACATGGTTTGAGGTTCGGGTCCGATCCGGCTTTCCTTCTCCCCTCGGGGGAGAAGGTGGGCCCGCAGGGCTCGGATGAGGGGGCTGTGTCATCAGACCGGCTGTCCGAAGACCGCATCCGTGTCTGGCAGCCCCCTCAACCGTCTCGCTGCGCGAGCCACCTTCTCCCCCGAGGGGAGAAGGGTCAGGGATAGCGATCTAGCGTGACTGTCGGCCCGCGCCAATGGCGTTTCCGCCTTTGCGTCAGACCGTTCCGATCGTCCGCAGCCGCGCCCGCGGATGGATTTCGTTCTGGCTCATGACCACCGTCTGGCCGCGGAACCGTTCGATGATCGAGCGGACATAGGGCCGAACCTGGGGACCTGTCAGAAGAACGGCGCTCTCTCCGCCCATGGCGGCGCGCTCGAACACGTCGCGCACGGCGCGGATGAAGTCCTGCAGGCGTGACGGAGCCATGGCCAGCTGCTTGTCCTCGCCCTGTCCGATCAGGGCGTCGGAGAAGGCCTGTTCCCAGTCCGGCGACAGGGTGACGATGGGCAATGCGCCGTCCTCGGCCTTGTGCTGCCAGCACAGCTGCCGCGCCAGGCGGCTGCGGACGTGCTCGACCAAGAGAGTGACGGACGAGGTATGCGGCGCGATCTCGGCCAGGCCCTCCAGGATGGCGGGCAGGTCACGGATCGAGACCTTCTCGCGCAGCAGGGCCTGCAACACCCGCTGCAGGGTCGTGACGGTGACGACCGAGGGCACCAGTTCGTCGACCAGCTTCTTCTCCTCGGTGCCCAGTTCGCGGATCAGCTTCTGGACCTCGGCATAGGTCAACAGGTCCGCCATGTTCTCCTTGAGGATTTCGGTCAGATGAGTGGTCAGCACCGTCGACGGATCGACGATAGTGTAGCCGCGGAAGGTGGCCTCTTCGCGCAGGGATTCGTCGATCCAGGTGGCGGGCAGGCCGAAGGCGGGCTCTCGCGTGTGTTCGCCGGGCAGTTCGACCTGGCGGCCGCCGGGGTCCATGGCCATCAGCGAGCCCAGGCGGACCTCGCCGGCGCCGGCCTCCATCTCCTTGATGCGGATGGCATAGCCCTGGCTGGCAAGGCGCATGTTGTCCAGGATCCGCACCGACGGCATGACGAAGCCGAACTCCCCGGCCAGGGCGCGTCGCAGGGCGCGGATCTGATCGGTCAGGCGGCGGCCCTCCAGGTCGTTGATCAGGCTGAGCAGGGAATAGCCCAGTTCGATCTTGACCTCATCGATGGTCAGGGCGGTGGAGATCGGCTCCTCGATGTCCTCGCGCGGCTTTGCGCTGGCGGCCTGCAGTTCGGCCTCGGTCGGCTGGGGCTTAAGCTTGGCGCGGCCCAGCCGCCAGGCCATGAAGCCCGCCCCGATGGCCAGGGCCGCGAACGGGATGATCGGCATGCCGGGGATCACGGCCAACAGGCCGGACGCCGCCGCCACCATCCCCAGGCTGACGGGGTTGGTGGCCAGCTGGCTGACCAGGGCCTTGTCGGCCGAGCCCTCGACGCCCGCCTTGGACACCAGGAAGCCGGCGGCGATCGAGATGATGATGGCCGGCACCTGGGTCACCAGGCCGTCGCCGACGGACAGCTGGATATAGGTGTTGGCCGCGTCTCCGGCGGGCATACCGTGCTGGACGACGCCGATCAGGATGCCGCCGATGATGTTGATGAAGACGATGATCAGGCCCGCGACCGCGTCGCCGCGCACGAATTTGGACGCCCCGTCCATGGCCCCGAAGAAGGTCGATTCCTGCTCCAGGTCCTTGCGGCGTTGTTTGGCCGTGTCCTCGTCGATCAGGCCGGACGACAGGTCGGCGTCGATGGCCATCTGCTTGCCTGGCATGGAGTCCAGGGTGAAGCGGGCGCTGACCTCGGCGATCCGGGTCGAACCCTTTGTGATGACGACGAAATTCACCACCAGGATGATCGAGAAGATGATCAGGCCGATGATGAAACTGCCGCCCATCATCAGGGCCCCGAAGGCGGCGATCACTTGCCCTGCGGCGTCGTGTCCCTCGTGGCCGTGGCTGAGCACCAGCCGGGTCGAGGCCAGGTTCAGGCCCAGCCGGAACAGGGTCGAGACCAGCAGCACCGTCGGGAAGATGGCGAAGTCCAGCGGCCGCTTCATCATCAGCGCCGTCATCAGGATCAGCACCGACGACACCAGGCTGAAGGCCAGCAGCAGGTCCAGCAGGAATTTCGGCACCGGCAGGATCAGCAGCATGATCACCGCGATCACGCCGACGGCCAGCCCGACCTCGCCGCGCAGCAGCCAGCCGCGCATGTCCCTGCCGGTCGGGCGCGCCAGGCCGTCCTTCATCAGCAGGGGGGTGTCGGTCACGGGGCTGCTCCCTCTCCCAGAGGGAGAGGGAGACCGCACACGAATGCGCAGCATTCGTTCTGGTGCGGTCGGGTGAGGGGTTGGAATGAGGACGCTATCCCACGGACTTTACCCCTCACCCTTTCAGGCTCCGCGCTGCCCTGCGGGTCGCGCAAGAACGACGGCTCCGCCGCCGTGCGCTCAAGCCCTCTCCCTCTGGGAGAGGGTGGATGAGATTGTCTACCCATGACCCAAGGCCTCTAGGGCGAGTCGGGTCGCCTCGGCGATGACGGCGGCGTTGTGGGCGTCGGTGGCGTCTTCCGTCCCGCGATAGTAGGCGGCGATGACGATCGGCGCTTGCCCGGGCGGCTGGATCAGACCGATGTCATTGGTCGGGCCATAGCCGCCGGTGCCGGTCTTGTGGGCCACGGTCCAGCCGGTCGGGACGCCGGCCTTGATGCGGTCCATCCCGGTGGGGGTGTCGGTCAGCCAGCGCATCAGCAGGGTCTTGGACGCGGGGTTCAGCGGGGTGTCCTCGGCGACCAGCAGGCGGTGCAGGTTCAAGGTCGACTGGACCGGGGTGATGGTGTCCTTGTCGCCGTCCAGCCGGTTCATCTCGGGTTCGAGCCGGTCGACCGTGGTGCTGGCATCGCCGATGCCGCGGTAGAAGGCGCGCATCGCGTCGATGCCGCCCAGTTCGCGGATGAGGAGGTTGGCGGCGGGGTTGTCGCTGGCCTCGACCGTGCCCTTCATCAGCTGTTCGACGGTCAGGGTGCCGCCGACGGCGGGCTCGGTCACCGGGGCGTGATTGATCATGTCGGCCTGGGTGACCGGGATGGCGCGATCGAGTTGCTCTTGACCCGCCTGGACGCGAAGCAGGGTCGCGGCGGCCAGGTACATCTTGAAGGTCGAGCAGTAGACGAACCGCTCGTCGCCGCGCCACGCCAGGCGGCGGTCGGTGGCGGTGTCGTGGACGGCGAAGCCAAGGCGGCCGCCGTTTCGGGCCTCCAGGGCGGACAGGTCGATCTCGGCGGGCGTGGCGTTCGGGGTCGCGGCTGGTTCGGTCGCCGGGATGGATTCGCCGCGCGGACCGCACGCGGTCAGGCCCAGAGCCGCGAAGCCCGTCAAAAAGGTGCGGCGGCCCACTTGGAGGGCTTTACCCCTCACCCTTTCGCGCAAGGACGACGGCTGTGCCGTCGTGCGCTCAAGCCCTCTCCCTCTGGGAGAGGGACGGGGGAAAAGGGTCGTCATGCGGCGTAGCCGGTGGCGGCGATGCCGGACTGGGGCGCGGGGATGGCGGTGCCTTCGTCGGCGTATTCGTTCAGCTTGTTGCGCAGGGTGCGGATCGAGATGCCCAGGATGTTGGCCGCATGCGTCCGGTTGCCCAGGCAATGGCTCAGCGTGTCCAGGATCAGGGATTTCTCCATCTGGGCGACGGTCTGGCCGACGTGGGCGCGGGTGACGACATCGGCGGCATGGGCGGCTCTCGCGGCGGGGCCGGCGTCGGGGGCCATGGAAGCGCCGCCCAGCAGGGGCTGGCCGTCCGGCAGACGGATGGCCTCGACGTCGATCTCGGGGCCGACGGCCAGGAGGACGGCGCGGTGCATGGCGTTTTCGAGTTCGCGGACGTTACCCGTCCAGCGGTGACCCAGAAGGGCGCGCTTGGCCTCGGCGCCGATCGGACGTTGCGGCACGCCGTTGGCGACGGCGTATTTCTTGACGAAATGGTCGGCCAGGACGGCGATGTCGCCGGGGCGTTCGCGCAGGGCCGGCAGGCGCAGGTTGACCACGTTGAGGCGGTACAGCAGGTCCTCGCGGAAGGTGCCTTCGGACACGGCGCGGGCCAGGTCCCGGTTGGAGGTGGCGATGATGCGGATGTTGACCGGGACCGGCTTGGTGCCGCCGACGCGATCGATGATCCGCTCCTGGATGGCGCGCAGCAGCTTGGCCTGGAGACGGGCATCCATCTCGCTGATTTCGTCGAGCAGGAGGGTGCCGCCGTCGGCCTCCTCGAACTTGCCGATCCGCCTCGCGACCGCGCCGGTGAAGGCGCCCTTCTCATGGCCGAACAGTTCGGACTCCAAGAGGTTGTCGGGAATGGCGGCGCAGTTGACGCTGATGAACGGGCGGTCGGCGCGCTTGGAATGGGTGTGCAGGTAGCGGGCCATGACCTCCTTGCCCACGCCGCTTTCGCCGGTGATCAGGATCGACGCCTCGGACCGCGCGACCTGGTCGGCCAGCATCAGGACGGCCTTCATGGCCGGGTCGGCCGAGATCAGCGGGCGGTCGTCGTCGGCCACGGCCGACAGGACCGCGGCGATCAGGTCGGCCTCGGGCGGCAGGGGGATGAACTCCTTGGCCCCGGCGCGGATGGCGGCGGCGGCCTTGACGGCGTCGTTGTCGATGCCGCAGGCGACGACCGGGACGTGGATGCGCTCGGCGTCATTGGCCGCGATCAGGCCGGCGATGTCCAGGTTGTAGTCGACCATCAGGAGGTCGGCCCCCTGCCCTCGCCGCAGCTGTTCCGTCGCCTGATCCGTGCGCTCGACGTGATTGACCTTGGCGCCGTGCGCCATGGCCATCTTCACCGCCGTCGCCAGCTGGCCCGAAAGCCGTCCCACCACCAGAAGCCGCATCGGTCTTCTCCTTTAATCCTACAGTCGACCGGTCGCCGTCAGGCGCCCTGATCCTCGGTCTTGATGATTTCCGTCATGGTCACGCCGAGGCGGTCCTCGACGACGACGACCTCGCCGCGCGCGACCAGGCGATTGTTGACGAAGATGTCGATCGCCTCGCCGACCTTGCGGTCCAGCTCCAGCACGCTGCCCCGGTTCAGTTTCAGCAGCTGGGCCACCGTCATGTGAGCCTTGCCCAGCACCGCCGAGATATTGACCGGCACGTCGAACACCGGGGCCAGATCGGTGGCGTTCTTGTCGCCGGCGTCGTCGGCCACGGCCAGGGCGGTGCCCCCGCCGAACTCTTCCAGAGCCAGATCGTCAGTGGCCATCTGTGTGCCCTTTCGAGAGCGGGTCGGTCAGGGATTCGGCATGGCCGGCCTCGGCGGCGAGGGCAGCGGTCAAGGCCTCGGCGACGCGGGCGGCGGCCTCGGCGGGGTCGAAGTCGGCGCGGCCGTCGGACCATTCCAGCTGGAACGCCGCCATCGGCAGGCCGGCGTCGTCGCGAAAGGCAACCAGGCCGGAGAAGCCGGCGTCGGCGGCCACGGCCTTGAGGGCGTCGCGGCTGGTTTCGTCCAGGCCCGGGGCGCGGATGACCAAGCGGGGCGAGGCGTCGATCTCCTGGCCCAGTTGTTCCAGGGCGGCGCGCAACGGCAGGTCGGGAGACCGTTCCAGGGCGGCACCGGCGATCACCCGAGCGGCGGACAGGGCGATCTCGGCCGAGCCTTCGCGATGGGCCTGGGCGACGGACATCAGGGTCCCGGCGGAACGGGCCACGCCCTCAGCGATGACGGACAGAGCCTGGGCCTGGAGGGCGGCGTTTTCCGAAAGCGCCGTCTCGCGGCCTTCCAGCCGGGCCTGGGCCACCAGGGCCTCGACCTCGGCAGGGGTGTAGGCGCGCTTGATCGGGCGGAAGTCGGAGGCGCGGACGACCCCGCCGGCGGCGTCGAACTCGGTGTCGAAGATGAAGGGGCGGCTGGTCATGTCAGTAGATCAACTCGTCGTCGCCGCCCTGGCCCACCAGCATGATCTCGCCCTTGGCGGCGAGATCCTTGGCCGCCTGAACCATGGCCATCTGGGCAGCGTCCACGTCCTTGAGGCGGACGGGCCCCATCGATTCCATGTCCTCGCGCATGATCTTGGAGGCGCGCTCGCTCATGTTGGTGAAGAACATCTCGCGCAGCGATTCCGACGCGCCCTTCATGGCCAGGGCCAGCTGGTCCTTGTCCACCGCGCGCAGCAGGGTCTGGACCCCGCCGGGGTCGAGTTTGGACAGGTCCTCGAACACGAACATCAGGGCGCGGATGCGTTCGGCGGCCTCGCGGTTGCGTTCCTCCAGGGCGCCGATGAACCTGGCCTCGGTCTGGCGGTCGAAGGCGTTGAAGATGTCGGCCATCATCTCGTGGCTGTCGCGCTTGGAGGTGCGGGCCAGGTTGGACATGAATTCGTTGCGCAGGGTCTGTTCGATCTTGTCCAGGATCTCGCGCTGCACCGGTTCCATGCGCAGCATCCGCTGGACGCATTCCAAGGCGAAGTCCTCCGGCAAGGCGGTCAGGACGCGGCTGGCGTGTTCCGGCTTGACCTTGGACAAGACCACGGCGACCGTCTGGGGGTATTCGTTCTTCAGATAGTTGGCGAGGACCGCCTCGTTCACATTGCCCAGCTTGTCCCACATGGTGCGGCCGGCGGGGCCGCGGATTTCCTCCATCATGCCCTCGACCCGGTCGGCCGGCATGAAGGAGGCGAGCAGTTTCTGGGTCTGTTCGAAACTGCCCAGGACGGCACCCGAACCGCTCATGCCCGAGACGAACTCGACCATCAGTTCCTCGACGACCGTGGCGGACACGGTGCCCAGGCCGGCCATGGCCTGGGAGATTTCCTTGACCTCTTCGTCGTCCAGGCCCTTCCACAGCTGGGTGTGGTCGGCGCCCAGGGCGAGCAGGATCACGGCCGCCTTCTCGGGCCCGGACAGCTTGCGGGCGTCCTCGACGGCCGGGGCGCGGTTGATCAGCCGGGTCGCCATCAGCCCTGATGCACCCAGCTGCGCAGGATGGCCGTCGATTCATCCGGATGGGACTGGACGAAGTCGGCGACCTTCTTGACGGACGAGGCCTTCACCTGGCCCTCGATGCGGGCGATGTCGAGCCGCTGTTCCATCTCCGACGGCGGGCCTGACAGCTGGTGCGTGCCGGGAACGGGCTGGGCCCCGCCGACAACGCTGGTTTGAAGGGCGGTGACCGGCATCCCGTCCGGCCCGGTCCCGCCGCCCTGGGCCGCCTTGAGCAGGGGGCGCAGGACGAAGAAGATCAGGGCCAAACCGGTCAGCACCAGCACGAGAAGCTCAATCCCGCGCATCAGATCGTTCTTGGTGAAGTTCAGCAGCGGATTGCCCGCCTCGGTCCCGCCGACGGCGGAGGTGTCACGCGAGAAGCGGGTGTTCTCGACCTGCACCTGGTCGCCGCGTTCCTCGTTGAAACCGATCGCGGCCTTCACCAGGGCGTCGATCTTGGCCAGGTCCTCGGCCGGACGGGGCGCATAGGTCGGCTCGCCACCGGGCTCGGCCGCCGGGGTCCAGACGCCGTCCACGGCCACGGCCACGGCCAGCTTGCGCACCTCGCCCGGTTCGCGGACCGTGGTGGTCGTGGTGTTGGAGATTTCGTAGTTGGTGGTCTCGGTGTTCTGGCTTTCGGTCGAGCCGATCGGCGTGACGTTCGGATCTTCGCCGCCGGGGATGTTGTTGGTGGCGGTCGCGCCGCCGTCGCTCATGCCGGTGGTGTCCTGCGACTGGGTGCCGTTGGTCGAGGTCGAGCGGACGACCTGGCCGTCGGGGTCGTAGCGCTGTTCCTGGGTGGTGGAGCGGGCGTGGTCGATGTCGGCGGTGACCTGGACCCGCGCGGCGCCGGAGCCGACGACGCCCTCGACGATGTCCAGGATGCGCGCCTGCAGCTGCAGCTCCGTCGAGGCCTTGGCGTCGCGGGCCGAGGCGGCGGTGAAGGCCTCGGTGTCGCTGCCCGCCGCCAAAGTGCGGTTGGCGGTGTCGGTGACGGTGACCCGCTCGGGCTTCAGATTGGGCACGGCCGAGGCGACGACGTTGCGAATCGCCTGGACCTGATCGGAGCTCAGGGCGCGGCCGCCCACGCCGACCACGACGGCGGCGGTGGGTTCGGCGGCGTCGGCCTGGAACAGTTCGCGGCGCGGCAGGGCGATCAGCACCTTGGCCGAGGATATGCCGCGATAGGTCAGGATGGTGCGGGCCAGTTCGCCTTCCAGCGCGCGCTTTTCGTTCAGATTCTGCTGGAACTCGGTCTGGCCGAGCACCGACTGTTCGTCGAACAGCTCGTAGCCGACCGAGCCGGAAGTCACAATTCCCTTGGACGCGACCAGCATCCGGGCCGTGCCGACGTCGTCGCGATTGACCATGATGGTCGAGCCGTCGCCACGGGCGGTGTGCTTGATCCCCGCCTGGTCCAGCGAGGCGGTGATCTCGGCCGCCTCGGCCAGGTCGAGGTTGGAATAGAGCAGCGCGTCCGGGCTCTGGCCGACCCGCAGCATGATCGCGACCAGCACCGCCGCCACACCCGCCGCCACGCCCAGCACGGCCGCCAGCCGACCGATGCCGAACCTCTGTATCGCCGCCGAAAAGCCGCCCACGCGATGTACGCCCCCTACTGGCGAGAGCCGCGCCGGCTTCGCTAGGCAGAAACTGCCGCCTGCGTGGTAAACGGGGCGTTAAGCGGCGCGGTAAGTCGCCGAAAGATCAGCGCGGACAGGTCGCCGCCGCCGCGATCTCGGCGGCCAGTTCGTCCCGCACGGCCAGCGGCGCGTCGGTGGCGATGACCACGGCGCCCTGGTCGAACAGATCGCGGTACTCGCTGACATCGCCGTCGGCGGCATAGACATCGTCCAGTCGCCGACCGGGCGCGCCCAGGGTGCCGAACTGGGGCTCGACACCCTGCGCCTTCAGGGCCCGCCACAGGTCCGGGCGCCGCGTGCGCGTGCCGGTCCAGGCCAGAATCTGTGGCGGCTTCAGGCCGTCCAGGCCCGACACGTCGTCCAGGCCGACGGATAGCATCATCTCCGGTGCCATGGCGGCCACAGCGCGGGCGGTTTCGGCGGAATAGGTGATCAGGATGACGTGGTCGGCGGCCTCCGATTCGCGGACCTCGGCGGTCACGGCGCGGGCCAGGGCCAGGGTGGCCGCCTCGTCGGCGGGCTTCAGGTCGATGCTGGCGATGGCGCCGATCCGAATCGTCGCGGCCAGGGCCTCGGCCAGGGTCGGGGGCGGCGCGTCGGTGACGGTGCCGTCGGTGGCGGTCAGGCGGGCGGCGCGGACCTGGTCGAAGGTCAGGTCGGCGACGCGGCCCGTGCCAGTCGTGGTGCGGTCCAGCGTCTCGTCATGCATCAGGACCAGGCGACCGTCGGCGGTCATCGCCACGTCCATCTCCAGGATCGCGCCGGGGATCGCCCGTCCGGTGGCTTCAATGGCGGCGATGGCGTTCTCCGGGTGACTGGCCAGCGACTGGGCCCGGTGCGCCGAGATGGCCATGCCCCGCTCTCGCACGCAGTCGAAATAGGCCGCCAGGGCCGGGGTTTGCCCAGCGGTCGGCGGGGTGCCCGCGCAACCGGCGATACCGGTGGTCAGGGCCAGCAGCAGGCTCAGGGTCGTGCGCGCCATATCGATCTCCGGGACGGGCCCTGCCCTTCCCCCGCGCCCCGGCCTGCGTCAAGCCGTCGTCGGACCAACGGCCTAACGGCGGCCTTGTGACGCGGCATCCCGCGAGGCAGGGTGCACCCGAACCGCCTAAGGAGAGAATCACGTGCAGGATCTGGTGGCCCCAGCGCTCGGAACGCTCGCCCTGGTTGCTGTGGGCGGCTATCTGCTGGGCTCGATCCCGTTCGGCGTGTTGCTGACCCGGGCGGCGGGCGCGGGCGATGTGCGCAGCATCGGTTCGGGCAATATCGGCGCGACCAATGTGCTGCGGACTGGGCGGAAGGATTTGGCCCTGGCGACCCTGGTGCTGGACGCCGGCAAGGGGGCGGTGGCGCTGCTGCTGGCGCGGTGGATGATCGGCGGCGACCTGGCCCCGGCCATCGCGGGCGGGGCGGCCTTTCTGGGCCATCTGTTCCCGGTCTGGCTGGGCTTTAAGGGTGGCAAGGGGGTAGCGACCTTCTTCGGCCTTCTGCTGGCCGCGCACTGGCCGCTGGGGCTGATGGCGGCGGCGGTCTGGCTGATCGTGGCCTTCGCGCTGAAGTATTCGTCGCTGGCCGCCCTGATCGCGGCGACGGCGGCCCCGGGCCTGGCCCTGTTGCCGCTGTCGGCGCTGGGGCTGCCGGTCGGAGGGCCGATCGTCTTGCTGACGCTGTTCACCGGCGTCCTGATCTGGGTCCGGCATCATGAGAATGTCGCCCGCCTGCTGAAGGGTGCCGAGCCGCGCATCGGGGCCAGGAAGACGTGAGCCCCCTGCCCGAACCGGAACGCATCGCCCGCCTGACCCTGGCGCGCAGCGACCGGATCGGGCCCGTCACCTTCGACCAGTTGCTAAGCCGGTTCGGGGCCGCAACCCGCGCACTGGAGGCCCTGCCTGAGCTGGCGCGACGCGGCGGCGGGGCCTTCACCACGACCGATCCCCGTCGGATCGAAGCCGAGCTGGCCAGGGGAGAACGCGCCGGGGCCCGGCTGATCGTGCGCGGCGACGCTGACTTTCCTCGCCTGCTGGCCGAGATTGATCCGCCGCCGCCTGTGCTGTGGACGCGCGGTGACACGGCGCTGCTCGGCAGGCCCTGCATCGGCATCGTCGGCGCGCGCATCGCCTCGGCGGGCGGACAGAGAATTGCCCGCGGGCTGGCCCAGGCGCTGGGACGGGCGGGTCATGTGGTCGTGTCGGGTCTGGCTCGGGGCATTGACGCGGCGGCCCATGCCGGCTCGCTCGAAACGGGGACCGTGGCCGTGCTGGGCGGCGGCGTGGACGACGTCTATCCGCCGGACAACGCCGACCTCTACGACCGGATCGCCGAGCGCGGCTGTATCGTGTCCGAAAGCCCGATGGGGGCACAGGCCCAGGCGCGGGACTTTCCGCGCCGGAACCGGATCATCTCGGGGCTGTCGCGCGGGGTGATCGTGGTCGAGGCCGAGCTGAGGTCCGGGTCGCTGATCACGGCGCGGCTGGCCAATGAACAGGGACGCGACGTGTTCGCCGTGCCGGGGTCGCCGCTGGACCCCCGATCGCGCGGGCCGAATGAACTGCTGCGGCAGGGCGCGATCCTGTGCGAGGGACTGGAGGACGTGGAGCGGGCGTTCGAGACCCTGCGGACCCTGCGCGAGCCGCCGGCCACGGTCGATTTCGGCGGGGTGCCAGACGATCTGGATCAGGCGCTTCTGGACAGGGTCGCCGCACTGCTGTCGCCGACGCCGATCCCGCGCGACGAATTGGCCCGCGCCGTGGGGCGGCCGGTGGCGGAAGTGGCGGCAGCCCTGCTGGAGCTCAGCCTGATTGGACGGGCGACGTTGCTGCCCGGCGGACTGGCGTCGAGCTGATCATTCGCGGCCGGCGGCCGGGAAATCGTGACCCAGGGCCTCGGCCATGGCCTGTTGGGAGATCAGGAAGACCTGTTCGCGGGAATGGTAGTTGTTGGACAGCACGATCACCGTAACCTCGGCGTCGGGCTGATAGGTCATCAGGTTACGGAAGCCCGACCAGCTGCCGGTGTGATAGATTTGGCGTTCGTGGAACTGGGGGCTGACGCGTTGGCCGAGGCGGTTGGTGAAGACGCCGTAGCCGTAGTCGCGGCGGGGGCGGCCGCGCTCCGACGGCGTGTCGTCGGGGGCGTGGTCGGCGAGGAATTGCTGATAGCTGGCGGACGACAGGATTTCGCCGCCGTGCAGGGCGCGGGACCAGGCCAGCATGTCGTCCAGCGTGGAATAGATGGCACCGGCGCCGATCACGATGGAGACGTTGGCGTTGGGTTGGGGCGTCAGCCCGCCGGGAAAGTTGGCGTAGCCCATGGCGCCGTACGGGGCGTCGCCCAGGCCCGTGCGGGACATGCCGATCGGGTCGAAAAGAGCGGTCTGGAGGTAGGTGTCGAAGGGCTGGCCGCTGGCGCGTTCGATCACGTCGGCGGCCAGGTTGAAGCCGGCGTTGTTGTAGCGGACGCGGGTGCCGGGCTCGAAGGCCAGGCGGTACTGGGCCGAATCGATGGTCAGTTCGTCCAGGGTGGCGGGCGTGACGCGGCGCAAACCCCAGGCGGGGCGTGCCATCAGGTCGGGGATGCCCGAGGTGTGCGACACCAGATGCGACAGGGTCAGCGGCGCCCAGGCGTCCGGGCAGGGCTGGATCCAGCGGCAGACGGGGTCGGTCAGGCTTAGCTTGCCCTCGTCCTGGAGTTTCAGCAGGGCGACGGCAGTGAACTGTTTGGAGATCGAGGCGAGGCGGAACGGGGTGTCGAGGTTCAGGGGACGGTCGGCCTCGTAGTCGGCCTGGCCATAGACCTGGCGGAACAGGACCTGGTCGCCGCGCGCGACGAGGACCGCACCCATGAACCGGCCGGCCTCGCCCTCGCGGGTCAGGCGGTCGGCCAGTTGCGGCAGGGCCTGGATCACGACGACGGGGGGTTTGGGCGGCGGGGCTTCGGCGGCCTCGGCCGCGTCGACCGTGGGCAGGACGCGGCCCATCAGATGGTAACCCGCCCAGCCGGACAGGCCCAGCAGGACCACGGCCAGGACGGCGATCACGGTGCGGGGGTGACCTCCCGCGCGTTTGGGGACTTGGAACACGGATACCTTGGTACTGAGATTCTGACGCTAGGAGATCGTAGCTTTGAATTCCGTCCCTCTCCCAGACGGAGAGGGAACATCCGTGTGCGGTCGCCTCATTCCATCATGCCCTAAACATCGAAATCCAGCCCGAACTGGGCGTACAGGGCGCGGCTGTCCTGCCACTTGGGATCGACCTTAACGGTCAGGAACAGGTGGACGGGGCGGTCCAGCAGCAGGGTCAGTTCCTCGCGCGACTTCTGCCCGATCCATTTCAGGGTCTGGCCGCCCTTGCCCAGGATGATGGGTCGCTGGCTCTCGCGCTCGACATAGATGGTCTGTTCGATCCGGGCCGAGCCGTCGGCCTTGTCGTCGAAGGCGGTGGTCTCCACCGCCGCCGAATAGGGCAGTTCCTCGTGGACGCGGAGGTAGACCTTCTCGCGGGTGATCTCGGCGGCCAGGACGCGCATCGGCACGTCGGCGGACTGGTCCTCGGGATAGAGCCACGGGCCCGCCGGCATGGCGCGGGCCAGACGCTGCTTCAGGTCGTCGACGCCGTCGCCGGAAAGGGCCGAGATCATATAGACCTCGGAATAGACGCCGGTCTCGAACAGGCTGTGCGACAGGGCCAGCAGGGTGTCGCGGCGCATCCCGTCGATCTTGTTCAGGGCCAGGATGACCTTCGTGCCCGACCCTTGCAGGTTGGCGATGATGGTCTCGGTGTCCTCGGCGGACTTGCGGTCGGCGGGGGTGCCGTCCTTGGTCTCCGAAGCGATGTGGGAGGCGGCGTCGATCAGGTGGACGACCACATCCGCGTCCTGGGCCCCGCCCCAGGCCGAGGCGACCATGGCCCGGTCCAGCCGGCGGCGCGGGGTGAAGATGCCGGGCGTGTCGACCAGCACGATCTGGGCGTCGCCCTCCATGGCGATGCCGCGCACGGGAAAGCGCGTCGTCTGGACCTTCTGGGTCACGATCGAGACCTTGGACCCGGTCAGCCGGTTGACCAGGGTGGACTTGCCGGCGTTCGGCGCGCCGATGATGGCGGCGAAGCCCGCGCGCTGGGTCTGGTCGGGGGTATCGGTCAAATGACGCCTTCTCGTTTCAGCAGGGCGGTGGCGGCGGCCTTCTCGGCCTCCTGACGGGATCGGCCCTGGGCGGTCAGGGGCTCAACCCCTTCGACATCGACGGCCACGGTGAAGGTGGGCGCATGGTCCGATCCGGTCTGGCCCGCCACCCGATAGGTGGGCAGCGGACGCCCCTGCCCTTGCGCCCATTCCTGGAGCGCCGATTTGGGATTGGTCAGGTTGCGCTCGGGTGCCCGCGACAGTTCCTCGGCCCAGGCGCGCTCGAAGACGTTACGGGCGGCCGCGATCCCGCCGTCCAGATAGACGGCCGCCAGCACCGCCTCGACCGCGTCGGCGACCAGACCGTCCTTGCGCCGCCCGCCGCTGCGGCTTTCGCCCGCCGACAGACGCAGCGCCTCGCCCAGACCCAGTCGGTGCCCGACCCGCGCGCAGGCCGTGCGGTCCACCAGGGCGTGCAGACCCGATGACAGCAGGCCCTCGTCGGCCTCGGGATAGTCCTCGTGCAGCCGTTCTGCGACCAGCAGGCCCAGCACGCGGTCACCCAGGAACTCCAGCCGCTGGTTGTCGCGGACGGCCTTGGAGCCGACCTGGGTGCCGCCCTCGCCGACGCTGGCGTGGGTCAGGGCACGCTCCAGCAAGGTGCGGTCCTTAAAGGCGTAGCCGAGGCGCTGGACCAGGGCGGCCACCGCCTCGGCCCGGCGGTCGGCCATCAATCCAGCATCACGAAGAAGCGGCTGGGCCGCAGATTGGCGAACCAGCTGATCGGATTGAACAGGCTGGCCCCCGGCTCCCACGAGAACAGGATGATCTCGGCGCGGCCGACCAGATTCTCGTCCGGCACCAGGCCGACGCCGCTCATCTCACCGACGCGGCTGTCGATCGAATTGTCGCGGTTGTCGCCCATCATGAAATAATGGCCCGCCGGCACGTCATAGACCGGGGTGTCGTCCAGCTCGCCGCCTGGGCCGAAGTCCTGGATGGTGTAGCTCTTGCCCTCGGGCAGGGTCTCGCGCGTCCGGGTCACGGCGCGCTGGCCGAATATGTCGGCCACCTCGGCCTGGCCGATGGTGACGTTGTCGACCGGCTGATTGTTGATGTGCAGAACGTTGTCGATCATCTGCACCCGGTCGCCCGGCAGGCCGATCACGCGCTTGATGTAATCCGTCGAATCATCGCGCGGCAGCTTGAACACGACGATGTCGCCTCGCGCCGGTACGCTGCCCATCACGCGGTCGTTGCCGAGTGGAAGATTGACCGGCAAGCCACTGGAAAACTTGGAATATCCATAGGCGTATTTGGACACGATGATGTAGTCGCCCTCGGACAGAACAGGCTCCATCGAGGCCGAGGGGATGGTGAAGGGCTGGAACAGCAGGACGCGCAGCACAAAGGCGATCAGCAGGGCGAAGACGACCGTCTTGATGATCTCCATGGTCTCGCCGGCGGCGGACTTGGGAGCCTCGGCGGGCGTGGGGCCCTTGATCTTCTTGACGTCATTGCGCGACCAGACGCGAGGCTTGGTCTCGCTGGTCACCGTGGCGGCGCCGTCGATGGGCCGGTCCTGATCGCTCATTCGTGAAAAACCTGTGCTGCCGCGGCACTCGCGGCCTGATGCAGGGGGTATAGCGGGATTACGCCACGGGCAAGGCTTCGATCACCACGAAGGCGAGCGCATAGGGGTGTTCGTCGCTCAGCGTCAGGTGGATCACGGGGCGGTGCCCGGCGGGGGTGAGGCGGGCCAGATGCTCGGCCGCGTGGCCGGTCAGGACCAGGGTCGGCTGGCCGCTGCGCAGGTTCACCACCCCCATGTCGCGCCAATAGACGTCGCGCCGCATGCCGGTCCCCAGGGCTTTGGCACAGGCCTCCTTGGCGGCGAATCGCTTGGCGTAGCTCCAGGCGGCGTCCGGCTTTCGGTCCGATCGGGTGCGTTCGATCTCGGTGAAGCAGCGCTGTTTGAACCGGTCGCCGAACCGCTCCAGCGATGCCTGGATGCGGCGGATGTCGCACAGGTCCGCGCCGACGCCGACGATCATGCGGCGGCATCCATGGCGGCGCGCATCCGGTGGATGGCCGTGGTCAGGCCGACGAACACCGCCTCCCCGACCAGGAAATGGCCGATGTTCAGCTCTCGAATCTCCGGGATGGCCAGCATGTCGGCGGCGGTGCCGTAGTCCAGGCCGTGACCCGCATGGACCTCCAGCCCAAGGTCGGCGGCGCGACCGGCGGCGGCTTGCAACCGCTCGAACTCGGTGGCCCGGTCGTCGCTGGACAGGTGGCAGTATCGCCCGGTGTGGAACTCCACCACCTGGGCGCCCACGGCTTGGGCGGCTTCTACCTGTTGCGGGCTGGGCTCGATGAACAGCGACACCCGGATGCCCGCCTTGGCCAGGGCCGCCACCACCGGCGCGATCCGTGCCTCGTGACCCGCCACGGCCAGACCGCCCTCCGTCGTCACCTCCTCGCGCCGCTCGGGCACCAGGCACGCCGCATGGGGCCGATGGCGCAGGGCGATGGCCAGCATCTCGTCGGTGACGGCCATTTCCAGGTTCAGCGGCTTGCCGGCCTCGGCGCACAGGTCGCTGAGGGCGGCGATGTCGGCGTCGGTGATGTGGCGGCGGTCCTCGCGCAGGTGGGCCGTGATCCCGTCCGCGCCCGCCGCCAGGGCCTCCCGCGCGGCCCGCACCGGATCGGGATGCGACCCTCCGCGGGCGTTCCGCACGGTCGCGACGTGATCGATGTTGACGCCGAGCCTGACGAGTTGTGTCACGCGAACCTCCCGTTCCTTCTCCCCTCGTGGGAGAAGGTGGTTCGCGCAGCGAGACGGTTGAGGGGGCTGCCGGATACGGAACAAATCTTCGGACAGCCGGTCTGATGACACAGCCCCCTCATCCGAGCGGCTTCGCCGCCCACCTTCTCCCCCGAGGGGAGAAGGATACGATGTCGGGGCTCATTTCGCCAACCGCCGGCTGCCGGGATCCTCGACCGGGAGGGCGGCCAGTTCGGGCGGCAGCGCGACGGCCGGATATGCTGGCACGTCCAGCGTCGCCAAGGCCACCAGCGGCACCCCGACATCGGCCCGTCCACCCGAGCGATCGACGATACAGGCCGCCGCGACCACCTCGCCCCCAGCCTCGCGGATCGCCGCGATGCATTCGCGTGAGCTCAAGCCGGTCGTTACGATGTCCTCGACCATCACGACCTTCTGGCCCGGCTCGACGTGGAAGCCACGCCGCAGCCTGAACGCCCCGCCCTCCCGCTCGACATACATCGACGGCACGCCCAGATGTCGGGCGGTCTCATAGCCCGGAATGATCCCACCGACCGCCGGAGAGATGGCGACATCGACCGGCCCCACCGCCGCCGTGATCTTCTCGGCCAGCGCCCTGCAAAGCCGCCCGCACCGCTCGGCGTCCATGAACACCAGGTTCTTCTGCAGGAAGACAGGACTGTGCAGCCCCGACGACAGGACGAAATGGCCCTCGCGCAGGGCGCCGGCGGCGCGGAACTCGTTCAGCACGTCTTCTGAGGTCATGGGCGGCTCTTAGCGGGTCCGCCCCACGGCGAGAAGTGGCCATCGCGGGCCGCACAGCCTATAGGGCGCGGCTCGCCCAGGAGACGCCCGTGCCTTTCGCCTTCGACATCGCCGCCACCGAAGGCCGCGCTCGCACAGGGACGCTGAGAACGCCGCGCGGGGACATCCGTACCCCCGCCTTCATGCCGGTCGGCACCGCGGCGACCGTCAAGGCCCTGACCGTCGATCAGGTGGCCGCGACCGGGGCCGACATCCTGCTGGGCAACACCTATCATCTGATGCTGCGCCCGGGCCCCGAGCGGATGGAGCGGCTGGGTGGCCTGCATCGCTTCATGGGCTGGGACAAGCCGATCCTGACCGACAGCGGCGGCTTCCAGGTCATGAGCCTGGCCGGCATCTCCAAGGTCAAGGAGGAGGCGGTGACCTTCTCCAGCCACATCGACGGCTCAAAGCATGTGCTGAGCCCCGAGCGGTCGATCGAAATCCAGGCCGACCGCATCGGGGCCGACATCTCGATGCAGCTGGACGAATGCGTGGCCTGGCCGGCCGAGGAGGCGCGGGCCCGCGAGGGGATGGAACTGTCGGCCCGCTGGGCGGCACGCTCCAAGGCCGCCTTCGGCACCCGCGAGAGTCAGGCCCTGTTCGGCATCCAGCAGGGCTCGACATTTCAACACCTTCGCCGCGAATCCTCGGACCGGCTGATCGAGATCGGCTTCGACGGCTATGCCATCGGCGGCCTGGCGGTCGGTGAGGGCCATCAGGCGATGTGCGAGGTGCTGGACTATGCGCCCGACATGCTGCCGGCGGACCGGCCGCGCTATCTGATGGGGGTGGGCAAGCCGATCGACCTGGTGGAGGCAGTCTGGCGCGGCGTGGACATGTTCGACTGCGTGCTGCCGACCCGGGCCGGGCGGCACGGCCAGGCCTGGACGTGGGACGGGCCGGTCAATCTGAAGAACGCCCGATTCGCGGAAAATCAGGATCCGCTCGATGCGGCCCTGCCTTGCCCCGCTTCGTCCGTCTATTCCAAGGCTTATCTGCATCATCTGATCCGCGCCGACGAGATCCTCGGCAAGACCCTGCTCAGCTGGCACAACCTGGCCTTCTTTCAGGCCCTGACGGCGGCGATGCGGTCGGCGATCGCCCAAGGCCGGTTCGAAGCCTTCCGCCGCGACTTCCACGCCCGGCACGTCTCCAACTAGCGCATGTAGACCGGCGGCCGGGGCCGGTACCAGCTCGGCGCAGCGGGTGGCGCACAGTTGCGCTGCATGCCCATGCCCTTCAGGAAGGCCCGGCGCAGGCGTCCGGCCTGGATCGCCGATTGCACATGCGCGCTGTGCTGCTCGGCCCCTGACAGACGGCGAATCCAACTACGGCCGGGAATGAAGTCGGTCACCGTGTCGCGCACCGCGTCGAGGGCAAAGGCCGCGCCCGCATCCGCGGCGCGTTCGGCCCGCGTCGCCCCCTGATCCAGAGGCGGCTCGTCATTGTCCGGGCCCAGCGCCTCGTTCAGGCGATGAATTTCTGCCGCTATCGTTATGCACCGTTGGATATTTCTCATGTCATAGGGGTTGTATTCGGCCTGCAGGAGGACGGTCGGAATCACCTCGCGCCTCAGGTTCAGATCGTCCAGCGGTGCCGTGGCCGCGGCCGGCAAGCCCCGGCCGAACTGACCGGCCCCATCCATCGCCGAGCGCCCCGCCGCACAACCGCTCAGAGTGAGCGCAAGGCTGGCCGTGGCCAAACACATCGATCGAGACAACAGAACCCTCATGCCGTCACAACGCCCTCCGTCCTCTGAGGTGCCGATATCGAGCGAAACAGTGACCTGAAGGCCGCCCTGTTCGCACGTTCGCATAGCGACCGGTCGCGGTGCGCTTGCACCGGAGCGCGGCCTTTGGCAATCAGCGGTCGTAAACCAGCGTAGCGTGGAGAGACGTTCGTGCCGACCTTTAATGGAACTTCGGGAGATGACGCCATTCGTGGCACGGCCGAGGCCGACAACATCTCCGGCCTGGGTGGCAATGACACGCTGTTGGGCGAAGGCGGAGACGATCTGATCCTCGGCGGCGATGGCGACGACCTTTTGATCGGTGGAGAGGGCCGCGATCGCCTCAACGGCGGGGCCGGCAACGACATCCTCTGGGGTGGCAGCGTCAGTCCAGCGGGTGATTTGATCCAGGATCAGAACCCCGACGTCCTGGACGGCGGCGACGGTAACGATGCCCTGCTGGTCGGTCGACTGGACACCGCCCTGGGCGGGAACGGCGACGACCGTTTCGAGATCGAGCCGGTGGGCGCGTCCTCGTTCACGGCAATGATCGACGGCGGCGCGGGCTTCGATGTCCTCGATTTCGGCTTCGTCAACTACCGGCCCACGATCCATCTGGATCCGGCATCGATGCCGACCACGGGCGCGATCGTGCGGAACATGGAACTCGTGGTCGTCGGTGATTTCGGTTCACGCGTGTTCGGCGGGTCGCTGGATGACTTCGTGGTCGCCGGGAACGGTGTCGATCAGATCGACGGCGCTGCCGGCCGAGATTTTCTGGCCGGCGGGGGCGGCAACGACATCCTGGACGGCGGCGCGGGCGATGACACCTTGAACGGTGAGATCGGCAACGACACCCTGATCGGCGGGGCCGGTTTCGATACCTTGAACGGTGGCGACGGCGTCGACACCGCGGCCTACGCCGGCGTTCGGCGCCAATACGGCACCTCCAACAGCAGCGTCCAGGGCGGTC